>ERZ779632.120-NODE-120-length-53817-cov-13.513206_pt1 | contig 53817 bp, 46 predicted proteins | sample MGYA00514194_ERZ779632 | MGnify/ENA primary metagenome ERZ779632 (study PRJEB29562, sample SAMEA4376704) | mouse gut metagenome | isolation source: Cecum | study: EMG produced TPA metagenomics assembly of the A DSS colitis mouse model was used to assess the... | reverse complement strand
ACACACCCTCCTATGATGAATATCCGGCCGCTTCTGCGTCCAGGTATCCATCAGTGTGTTTGGTGTCTGCTGACAGGTAATTCCACAGCCTCGCTTATCAATCACCTTATTCTAATTCATTTCTTTTCGGTTTTCAATAGGTTTTGTTACGATTTTAACATTTTCTTCCCCAAAAATGGCACAAAGCCGCTGCTTTAACTCCCCGTCCGCGTGTACGCTGCGGTTGTCGGGCAGGATCTTCACAGATTTGGGATTCCTGATATAAATCACCAGATGATCCTGTCCGTCCGAATCCGCGGTGGCCTCCAAAAGCTGCTGCTCTGCTTCCTGGTATGCCTCCATCGTAGGGAACTGAACCCATAGCCCCTCCGGCATACTGCTTATGCTGGTTCTGGGCTTTTCCCGGCGCGGCCCGCCAGTTCCTTCCTGCTGCGCTGTTTCCTGTTCCGATGGGGATTGGCCCTGAAGGGATCGCGAATGCTCCTGCTGCGTTACGCTCCCCCCATTGCCATTGCCCCCTTTAGCGCCATAACCCCCTCCTGAAAAAGTGCGGCCTCCCCGCCTTGGAAAAAGCTCGCCGCCTTTGGCCGCATCCTCGAAGCTGGCAATCTGCTCGCAGATCAGCTTGGCGCCCTTGTCCTCCTCCACAGAGATCCGCCCCCTGATAAAGAGCTTGGCGTCCTCCGTCAGCAGTGAGGAGTACTGCTCGTAATCCCTGGGAAAAATCACCACCTCCACACTGCCCACCAAGTCCTCTAAACTGATAAAAGCCATAACCTGGCTATTCCGGGTATATTTGATGGTTTTCTCGGCCACCATTCCGCCAATCACCGCCGGGGCTCTGTCCGGCACCGCCACCTGTCCCGTATCCTCGTCCAGCGCAAAATCGCTGCTCCGCCATGTGGTATATTTCTGCAGCATGTCCTGATATTCCTCCAGGGGATGGCCGCTTACATAGATCCCCAGTACTTCCTTCTCAAAGGCAAACATCATCTCCCTGGGATACTCGCCCACGTCCGGCATCCGGATATCAAACTCTTCCTTGTCCTCCTCGGCGGCAATATCAAAGAGGGTCATCTGCCCTGCCAGATTGTTCTTTTTGTCCTTTACTATATGATCCAGAATCTGCACATAGACGCTCATGCATTGCTTCCGGGTTCCCCCCAGACTGTCCATGGCCCCCGCCTTAATAAAGTTCTCGATGGCCCGCTTGTTCACATCCTTGTCCGCTACCCTGGTGATGAAATCTTTCAGGTTGGTATAGGGCCCCCGCAGCCGTCTCTCCTCCACAATGGCTTCAATGATCGGCCGCCCCACGCTCTTGATGGCCGTCAGGGCATATCGGATATCGCCCCCGTCCACGGAGAATCCCGCCTCTCCCTGATTGATATCCGGGGGCAGTATCCTGATCCCCATGTTCCGGCTGGCCAGGATATATTCGGACACCTTCCCCGGATTGTCGATAACCGAAGTCAACAGCGCCGCCATAAACTCCACGGGGTAATAATATTTCAGCCATGCCGTCTGCAATGTCACCACCGCGTAGCAGGCCGCATGGGATTTGTTAAAAGCATAGTTGGCAAAATCCATCATCTCGTCGAAGATCTGGTTGGCGGTCTTTTCGTCAATGCCTTTGGACAGACAGCCGGGCACCCCCTCCTGGGCGTTGCCGTGGACAAAATTCTCCCGCTCCTTCTCCATGACAGAATGTTTTTTCTTACTCATGGCCCGGCGCACCAGATCGCTGCGCCCCATGGTGTAGCCCCCCAGATCCCGAACGATCTGCATAACCTGCTCCTGATAGACCATACAGCCGTAGGTGTTCTTCAAAATCGGCTCCAGCGCAGGACAGGCATAGCTGGTTTCACCGCCGCTGTTTTTGCCCTTGATATACTTGGGAATAAAATCCATGGGGCCGGGGCGGTACAGGGAAATTCCTGCCACGATATCCTCGAAATTCTGCGGGCGCAGTTCCTTCATGAAACTCTTCATTCCGCCGCTCTCCAGCTGGAAAATCCCCTCCGTGCGGCCTGTGCCGATATAGGCCAGCACCTTGGGATCGTTGAAGTCAATATGTTCCATATCCAGCCTGATCCCTCTGGTCTGCTCCACAAAGTTTACCGCATCCCGAATCACCGTCAGGTTCCGCAGCCCCAGGAAATCCATCTTTAAGAGCCCCAATTCCTCCAGAGGATCTTTGGTGTACTGGGTGGTGATGGAACCGTCGCCTCCTCTTGACAGAGGCACAAACTCGTCCGCCGCCTCAGGACAGATCACCACCCCGGCGGCGTGCATACCGGTATTGCGGGGCAGCCCCTCCAGACGTCTGCACATGTCGATCAACTTGTGTACCTGCTCCTCGTCCCGGTACAGTTTGCCCAGATCCGGGCTTTTCTCCAGCGCCAGATCCAGTGTAATGTTCAGATCCCCCGGCACCAGCTTGGCGATGCTGTCCACATAGGCGTAGGGCAGCCCCATGACCCGGCCCACGTCCCGGATCACGCCCTTGGCGCCCAGAGTGCCAAAGGTTACGATCTGCACCACTTTTTCCGGGCCATATTTCCGGCTCACATAATCTATGACATCCTGCCTTCCGTTGGGGCAGAAGTCAATGTCAATATCCGGCATGGACACCCTCTCCGGGTTCAGGAAACGCTCAAACAGCAGATTGTAGCGGATGGGATCAATATCCGTGATCTTCAGGCAGTAGGACACGATACTGCCGGCGGCGCTGCCCCGCCCCGGCCCCACCGGAATGTCATTTTTTTTGGCATAATGGATAAAGTCCCACACAATCAGGAAATAATCCACGAAGCCCATACTGTGAATCACGTCCAGTTCATAGTCCAGGCGCTCCTGCAGGGTCATCCCCGTGTCCCCCGCCGGCCGGGAACCGTCCCCATAACGCTCCTTAAGGCCGTCGGCGCACAGCTTTTTCAGATAACTCCAGGAGTCATAGCCTTCCGGCACCTCATAATGGGGCAGTTTTCGAACGCCGAACTCAATCTCCACATGGCATCTGTCCGCAATCCGCTGGGTGTTTTCCACCGCTTCCCAGGCGTAGGGGAACAGTCCTTTCATCTCCTCCTCGCTCTTGACAAAATACTGGCCGCCCTCGTAGCGCATACGATCCTCGTCCGTCAGCTTTTTGCCCGTCTGCAGACACAGCAGGATATCGTGGGCTTCCACATCGGTCTCGTAGGTATAGTGTACATCGTTGGTGACTACCAGAGGAATCTCCATTTCCCGGCTCATGTTCATCAGTTCCATGTTGACCCGCTTCTGTTCCGGGATACCATGGTCCTGCATCTCCAGAAAATAGTTGCCCTTGCCGAAACACGCCTCATATTTCCGGGCGCTTTTCCTGGCCTCCTCCAGCAGGCCTTTGGAAATATTGCGCTGCACCTCCCCGGCCAGACAGGCGGACAGGGCGATAAGTCCCTCGTGGTATTTCTGCAATACTTCCATGTCCACACGGGGCTTGTAATAATACCCTTCCGTAAAGCCCTTGCTGACGATCTTCATCAGATTGGCATAACCGGTATTGTTCTCCGCCAGCAGCACCAGATGATAATAGCGGTCCTCCCCGCCGGTGAGTTCCTTGTCAAAGCGGGAATTGGGAGCCACATACACCTCGCAGCCGATGACGGGATTGAGCCCTGCTGCTTTGGCCTCCCGGTAGAATTCCAGCACCCCGTACATAACCCCGTGATCGGTGATGGCCGCACTGTCCATGCCCAGTTCTTTTACCCGCCTCACATACTCTTTGATCTTGTTGGAACCGTCCAGCAGGGAATACTCCGTGTGGACATGCAGATGTGCAAATGCCATATGCGCCTCTTCTCCTTATCCGCAGCCCTTTCGCCTCATGCGCAGAGCATGTAAACTTTTTTATCCATTCTACCATCAAAAAAAGACCTGCACAAGCAGATAATTCTTTTCTGAACATAGAAAAAGCCATTGCGTCGGTAGATTATTTATTCTACTTTGCAACAGCTTCACCCCAAAATTTTCCGTTGACCGCTGAGATTTTCCAATTTCTGCACGGCATATGCCGCAAAGTCGGGCAGCATATGCCATGCAGGAAGGAAAATCCAATCGGTCATGCGTATAATTTACCCTATTACAGGTATTTCTTCAGCACATCCACCCTGTCCAGCTGTTCCCAGGGAAGATTTAAATCGTTGCGGCCAAAATGTCCGTAGGCCGCAGTCTGACGGTAGATGGGCCTGCGCAGATCCAGCATCTTGATAATACCTGCGGGGCGCAGATCGAAGTTCTCCCGAATGATCTCAACCAATTTCTCCTCCGACAGCTTCCCGGTCCCGAAGGTATCCACCATAATGGAAGTGGGATGCGCCACGCCTATGGCATAGGACAGCTGGATCTCGCACTTGTCTGCCAGCCCGGCAGCCACTATGTTTTTGGCCACATATCTGGCCGCATAGGCTGCACTCCTGTCCACCTTGGTGCAGTCCTTGCCGGAGAAAGCGCCGCCGCCGTGACGGGCATAGCCGCCGTATGTATCCACGATGATCTTGCGCCCGGTAAGGCCGCTGTCGCCGTTGGGTCCGCCGATGACAAAGCGCCCGGTGGGATTGATGAAGAACTTGGTGTCGCCGTCAATCATTTCCTTGGGCAGAATCGGATCAAACACATATTTTTTGATATCCGCATGGATTTGCTCCTGGGTCACTTTCTCGTCATGCTGGGTGGAAAGTACCACTGCCTCCAGACGGAAAGGCTTGCCGTTTTCGTCATACTCCACCGATACCTGGCTCTTGCCGTCGGGACGCAGGTAGGGCAGTGTGCCGTCCTTGCGCACTTTGGTCAACTGCTGGGCCAGCTTGTGGGCCAGGGAGATGGGATAGGGCATATACTCCTGGGTCTCGTTGGTGGCATAGCCGAACATCATGCCCTGATCGCCTGCGCCGATGGCATCCAGCTGAGCATCGTCCATCTGATTCTCGGCTCCCTGGCTCTTGGCTTCCAGAGCTTTGTCCACGCCCATGGCAATATCCGCAGACTGTTTGTCCAGAGCCACCATCACCGCGCAGGTGTTGCCGTCAAAGCCCTTCTCCGAAGAGTCGTAGCCGATCTCGGTGACGGTCTTGCGCACGATTCCCGCAATGTCGATATTGGCCTTGGTGGTGATTTCACCCATCACCAGCACAAAGCCGGTGTTGGTGCAGGTCTCACAGGCCACCCTGCTGTAGGGGTCCTGCTCCATCAGCGCATCCAGCACCGCGTCGGACACCGCATCGCAGATCTTGTCGGGATGTCCCTCTGTTACCGATTCCGAAGTAAATAGATGTTTTTCCATATTAGCCTCCTTATTTGAGTTTCGCCGCTTCCAGAGCAGCAAAAAAGTCCGCTCACAAAAAGCGGACTCGAATCTCTGGTTCTTATCCTCTTATTGTTCAAGTACTACTCGCTCAGGTTGGCACCTTCCGTCACCGGGGTTGCCGTGGCTTCACAGATCCTATGTATCTCCACCACTCTGAATAAGAGAAAAATCTATGCAATTTCTTTATATTGACACAATACACCTTATATATGCATTTGTCAACCCACTTTCAACTTAAATTTCTGTATATCCCTGTCGGAATTTACCAGTTCAATCTGCGCCCCAAGAGCCTGGAGCTTTAAATGGAAATCCTCATAGCCTCTGGCAATATAGTGGATCTCATCCACCGTGGTAAACCCTTCGGCGGCCAGTCCGGCAACTACCAGAGCCGCACCGGCCCGCAGATCCGGCGCCGAAAGGCTGGCACCCGTATACCGCCCCACCCCGTTGATGATGGCTGTGGTGCCCTCCACCTTGATATCGGCACCCATACGGGTAAGTTCATCTACATATTTAAAGCGATTCTCAAAAATAGTATCCGTCACAATGCTGGTGCCAGTGGACAGGCCCAGCGCCACCGTGATCTGTGGCTGCATATCCGTAGGGAAACCGGGATAAGGCAAAGTCTTTACATGGGTATGCTTCAATGGCTTGGAACACACCACGCGCATGGCGTCATCGGACTCCTCAATCTCACAGCCAATCTCAAGAAGCTTGGCCGTGATGGACTCCAGATGCTTGGGTATCACATTTTTCACCGTGATATCTCCCTTGGTCAGCGCCGCCGCAAACATAAAGGTGCCCGCCTCAATCTGATCCGGAATAATGGTGTACTCCGTCCCGTGGAGCCTGCTCACACCCTTGATTCTTATCACATCTGTACCGGCCCCTTTAATTTTGGCCCCCATACTGTTTAAAAAGTTGGCCAAATCCACCACATGCGGTTCTTTTGCCGCATTTTCTATGATGGTCTGCCCCTCGGCCATAGATGCCGCCATCATTACGTTGATGGTTGCCCCCACACTGACGCAGTCCATATAAATATGGCTTCCCACCAGATTCTCCGCCTTGGTCTTGATCAGACCATGCTCAATCCACACATCCGCCCCCAGCGCCTTGAATCCCTTGATATGCTGGTCGATGGCCCTGCAGCCGATATCACAGCCGCCGGGCAGCGCCACCTCCGCCTGCTTGTACTTGCCCAGCAGAGCGCCGATCAGGTAATAGGAGGCCCTGATCTTCTTGATATTTTCGTCTTCCACCACCAGGCTGCTTATCTGGGCAGCATTCAGCGTCACGCTGTGCCTGCCGGTGCGCTTCTCCAGCACTCCGATGCCCTGCATGGCCTTAAGCAGCACATTGGTATCTCTCACATCCGGCAGATTGTCTATATATACGGTCTCATCGGTCATCACGGAGGCAGCAAGAATAGGGAGCGCCGCATTTTTGGCTCCCCCTATCTCAACCTCGCCCACCAATGGATTACCGCCTTTTATTGCGTATTGTTCCATCTCGTATACCTCATACAGATTTATATAAAAGAATAAATATCACATTAAAAATATCAGGTAACCACCCCTCAACAGGGTTTCCTCTTATCATAAACAAAACCGTAAAATCATAATTCCACAAATCCAAGCGCCCCCTCCCGTACGGGAGTCAAACGCAAAACACTTAACCTATTATACCATAAAATTCCTGTTTGTAAAACGGAACGTTCGTTCCCCACCATCCCACCGATTTCTGCAGGAATTATGGCCAGGTTTACTATCGTAAATAGTTCATCGGATTAACCTGCTTGCCCCCTATCAGGATCTCGAAGTGCAAGTGAGGGCCCGACGTGATACCCGTGTTGCCGCTGAGAGCAATCCTCTGGCCCTGCTTCACGTAGTCACCGACTTTCACCAGTATTTTGGACAGATGGGCATACCGGGTCTGTCTGCCGTCCTCATGGTCAATATATACCACATAGCCGTAACCGCTGCCCCAGCCTGCCTTGGATACCCGGCCGCCGCAGGAAGCCACAACGGTGGTGCCCACAGGGGTGGCCCAATCCTGGCCCTTGTGGTAAGTGCTGGCCCCCTTGGTAGGCGCTTTCCGTCTGCCGAATCCAGAGGATGATCTGCCGCCGGAGATAGGCTTGATATAAGTGGGCGGCACTTTGGTTCCCCGCTCCACAATCTTGGCCACAGCCACCATGACCACATCTTCCTTCAAAATCTCCCTCTGGGTAAGCGTGTCATTCTCATAGTTCTCCTGGGCTACCACCCTTCGGAAGCCCGCGTGGGGCTGCTGAATCACATTGGTCTGGGTGGTGAACCAGTCATCCCTGTCAATATATTCTACCGGCGCGTCATAGATTTCCTCATAGTAGTTGACTTCCACACGTTCCATTGTGACCTTTGGCTCCGGAACCGTGATGATCAGCTGCTGGCCTGCCCGGATCGTGGTGTTGATAGTCTCCAGGCTGTCATTCATGGCAACAATATCATCCATGGGGATATTTACCTTGAGGGCAATCTCCGAGAGGGTATCCCCCCGCTGCACTTCGTAGGTTCCCACGGTCTCCTGCTCCATAGTCAATTCCTCAATGGCCTTATCCAGAGGTTGCAGCTGGCTCTGGGGCAGGTATGCCTCCACAATCTCCACCTTCTCGGCAAAATGCATGGACATGATCCCCAGATCATAGTCCTCAAAGTCCTTCTCTTCCTTTTCAACATCCTGGGCAAAAAAATCCGTCAGCTGAGCCTGAATGCCGGCTTCCGGAAAAAGCTGCTGCTCCTGCTGCTGCAGCTGCTCCTCCTGCTCTCTGGACTGACTCTGCCTGTCCACCGCATAGGCCGTAAGCACATTGAACAGCCGATTCTCATCCTGTACAATGTCCACACCGAATTTACCCTCGCCGTCATACTTACTGACCACCGCCTGCAGCAGCTGCTCCATCTCCTCCACGGATGCCAGATTGACCATGTACTGATCCATTTTCAAGGTATAAGAACGGACACTGGTCTCCTGTATGCTGGCCTGCAGTGCCTGTCGGATATTGTTATAGACCTCCTGGGGATCATCCACATAACCGTACATGATCTCCTCCCCCACATAGGTCATCTCCACGTCCATCAGCACCAGATCGTCCGCAGGAGTGGCAATCTCCCGTCTCGCCTCCCAAAGCATATTCTCCGCGTCCTCCGGCTGTGCCACGCTGCCTACCCGGACGCCGTTTATAAATATGTGGAAAAGGTTGTCCCCTGTGCTCTCCAGCTTCACATACCCCTGCATAAATAACAGGCATATAAACAGTATCAACAGATTCCACTTTATATATGTACACTTTAATATTTTTCTATATTTTGTAATTTTCATCTAAAGCCTCTTGTTTTCTCCAGCGGTATCATAACTTTATATATCATACCAACTTTGATTTTAGTTGTAAAGAACTTCTTGTCTGGTGTATACTAATCTTAAGAAATTTATTAACGAGGAGGACGCCATGGACGAACGCATATTCTTTCATATTGATGTCAATTCCGCTTTTCTGAGTTGGACCGCGCTCTCCATGCTGCAGGAGGGCAGCGGAACGGATCTGCGCCTGATCCCCTCCATCGTAGGCGGCGATATGGCAAAGCGTCACGGTGTAGTTCTGGCCAAGTCCCTGCCCGCCAAAGCCTACGGGATTACCACCGGCGAACCTGTGATAAACGCCCTGCGCAAATGCCCGGGACTGGTGACGGCTGCTCCGGACCATGCCATGTACCACCGGCGCAGCCAGGAACTGATGCTGCTTTTGTCCGGCATCTGCCCTGATATTGAACAGGTCAGTATTGACGAATGCTATATGGATTATACCCCCATTGCAAAAAAATATACCGCCCCTGAGGAGGCGGCCCGGCAGATCAAGGATCTGGTGCGTGATACCCTGGGCTTTACGGTCAACGTGGGCATATCTGACCGCAAGGTACTGGCCAAGATGGCCTCCGACTTCAAAAAGCCCGACCTGGTCCATACTCTGTATGTCCGGGAAATCCCTGATAAGATGTGGCCCCTGCCCGTGTCCTCCCTGTTTCTCTGCGGTCAGTCCAGTGTAGAAACCCTGCGCAAGCTGGGCATATTGACCATCGGCGACCTGGCCCACGCCCGAAGGGATATCCTTGAGGCCCATCTAAAAAGCCATGGACTCACCCTGTGGCAGTATGCCAACGGGATAGATGACTCGGACATCACACCAAAGCCTGTGAAAATGAAAGGAGTGGGCAACTCCACCACCTTGCAGCGTGATGCCCTGACCCGGGAAGATGCTCAGCCCGTGTTATTGTCCCTGGCGGAATCCGTGGCCGGAAGGCTCAGAGCCTCCGGGGAACTGGCCGGCATGGTCAGCACTGAGATCAAATATGCCACCTTCCAGTCCGTGTCTCACCAGATGCAGCTGACCGTCCCCACCGCCTCCTCCCAGGCAATCTTTGAAACCGCCTGCAGACTATTTGACGAGTTGTGGAACGGACAACCCATACGTCTGCTGGGCATCCGCACCTCCAAGCTGGTGCCGGAGACCGAGCCGGTACAGCTGAGCCTGTTCGACTACCAGCCTCCCGCCGTCAAAGACCCTGTCTGGGGAACTTCTCAGCCTGCTCCTGACAGAGAAAAGCAGCAGCGCCTGGACAAAGCCCTGGACGATCTCCGCAGCAAATACGGCAAGAACATTATAATGAGGGGAAGTCTCATGGACGCCCCCTCTACCCCTTTTTCTTCCTGACACTGTACCCGAAAGTACCCAACCTCTTCCCCGTGGCCAGATAGTCCCCATGGGAATATACCACGGGTCCGGCCTGCTCCAGATGGAACTTGCCCTGCCGATCCATATACCGTCGATCCGCATGGACCGCCACCACCCGGGCCAAAAACATGTCATGAGTTCCCAGGGGAATCACCTGGCTTACCTTGCATTCCAAATTCACCGGGCTCTCACCGATCAAGGGAACCTTTACCTGATCGGCGGGCAGCTTCGTCAGCTTCATTTCTTTAAATTTATCCAGATCTCTCCCGCTTCTCACGCCGCAGAAATCCGTGGCATACACCAATTCTTCCGTCACCAGATTGACCACAAATTCTCCGGTCTTTTTCAACATGGAATACGAGTACCGCTCCGGTCTCACCGAGATGGACAGCATGGGAGGATCACTGCAGACCGTACCCGCCCAGGCCACCGTAATGATGTTGTCGTGTCCCTCCCCGTCCGTCACACTGACCATAACCACCGGCAGCGGATACAGCATATTTCCCGGTTTCCACAATTCCTTTTCCATTGTCATCCTCTTTTCCATATAACCGGAGTCTCGTGTAGTCCAGGCTCCGATCACACTTTCAATATTGCATTGTTCCAACAGAAAAAACGGCCATGTCATACGACATGGCCTCCTGCACACTATCCTTCCAAGCTCTGTCAAATGACATGCAGATAAGTCAGGATCTGGAAGATCAGAGATCCCAGTGATGCCGCTAATGCCACGGCAGATACCCCGATAATCACCCGGATTTTGCCTGCGCCATCCTTGCTGAGTTTCTCCAGGTTCTCCGTATGCTTGGCCGCTTCCTCCACCACCACCGCCTGTACATTGCGGTATACCTTGACATTTTCCCTATGCACATAGTCATTGATGATCTCATTCTGATTGTTGGCACTGTCCCTGAGCAGCGTCTGAATAATGTCATCGTCCTGACGCATTTCCTTGATCTTGTCGATACTGACCGTCACCAGTTCATTAATACCATCGGTATTCACTTCCGCATGCTGCAGTTTCTCAATGCCGACACTCACCACACGATCAATCTTCTCGGAAGCGGCAGCCGCCGATGCTCCCGCATGTTTCAGCTGTTCCAGCCCTGTGTTTACTACCTGGTCAATTCTCTCCGAAGCAGCCGCTGATGCCACTCCTGCATGTTCCAGCTTGTCTGCCAGTTCTGCCAGTTCTGTAGAAGTCTCCTGTACCTGTTCCATACGGCTGATCGCCGCAAGCGCAGACTCTATGGCTCCCTCCAAACGCTCAATCATGGATGCGGATGCCACGCTGGCGTGCTCCAGTCGGTCCACCATTTCCGCGGATATCTCCTCCGCATGCTCCAGCCTGCCCAAGGCAGCCACAATACTTGTGCTTATATTCTGCATCTCGTCCAAATATGCCTCGTATTGCTTTACCTGGCCCTGAACCTTATGTAATTCCTCTGCGTCTGCTGCGCTATTTGCTTTAATCATCTCCTGCGCCGTCAGGCGCTGTGCCAGTTTGTCAATAAAAGTATCCATTGATTTCCCTCCAAACATCCCAAAGTTCAAAGCTTTTTTTTATTTTATCATTGTTTTTTTAACATTACAACTAAAAAAAAGACATAGTCTGACAGGAAATATTTGATAAATTCTACAATTATGCAAAATGTATACTTTTCCATTTGTTAGCACTTTCTTTTTGGAAGATTCACCAAACCTTTACACTGCGTTCATAGTTTGTTCATATTTAATCGGTATACTTTTCTCAAGTCAAACGACTTACCAATATCGCATAATTGCTAATTTTTTCATAATAGCCCAGACGCCGCAAGGTGTCTGGGCACTCCTCATTTTATACCGCCTAACCGTTAAACTTTCCAAGCAGCTTGACTACATAACGCCGGCCATATACGTTTAACCAATGCAGTATGGTAAATTCTGGCGTTATGTAGTATAAAGGTTCGTTTAAAGCGGCAGGGCAGAGTTCATACCGCCTGAGAATTCTTGGCCTGACTTATGGCCAGGATCTCCTCGTTGAGAGATAACATTCGGATATCAAGGTCTGATACCAGCTTGGCACACTCCACCAATTCGCTCTTGATATGCTCTGGAGCGTCCCCCTCAAATTTATAATGGATCTTATGCTCCAGACTGGCCCAGAAATCCATGGCAACTGTGCGGATCTGGATCTCCACCTTGGTATCCACTATGCGATCCGATAAATACACAGGTACAGTTACGATCATGTGATAACTTTTGTATCCGCTGGCCTTGGGATATGTGATATAGTCTTTTATTGCAACCACCTGGATGTCCTTCTGCTGCCTGAGCATCTCCGCAATCCGATAAATATCGGAGGTGAAGGAGCAGATAATCCGGATTCCCGCAATGTCGTTTATATGCTTTACCATATTGTCAATGGTAGACTCATAGTCATGGCGCTTCAACTTCTTGACAATGCTCTCCGGCGTCTTGATCCTCGCCTTTATGTGCTCGATGGGATTATACCGATGTACATGCTGAAACTCATCGTTCAGGATCTCTATCTTGGTCTCCACCTGCTTCAGCGCCGCATTATATATCAGATTAACCTCCTTCCAACTGTCGATTCCGTCGTCATTATCCACTCGTAGTTCCATATGTACTCCTTCTAGCTCTACAAAGCTGTTCTTACTGAGATCAGTATAACACAAAGCATTCCAAAAATGTATGTTTTTCACAAAATATTAATCCTTTTTTAATAATTGTTGGTGGTTTTTACAAAATTCGGCCCACTATTTATGTTTATGCAAAAATATCTCTATATATGCGCAGAATAAAATATTTGTCTATTCATCTTTCCTATGGTACAATGGGCGTATACGCTGAAGGGAAGGGAAAACATATATGTTTCGTCTATGGGCAAGAGAATTTAAAGATAATAAAATGCTTCGAGATACAGTGTTCGCTGATGACAGCCAGGATACCCGCACCCACAAGATATTCCGGGCACTGGATCAGGTCTGTTACGAATTTGACTTGGGCAAACCCATCTGGCTGGAAGCCACGGTGACGGAATTCAAGCGTCATAAAAAGGCCAGGTTCCGCCAAGACAATTTTATAGAAGAAATTCCCTTTGATTATCTGGAAATCCAGGTGATTGAAGAAGACTGAGATGTAAATAATAAGCTTAAAACTGCCGTCAGACGTGATGGCAGTTTATTTTTGCAAAAAGCATTGACATTCTCGAACGCAAGGTGTAGTATTTAACTACATTGTATATAGTTTTTAAAACTACATACAATAGATTCAAATATATAGTTACCCTATTCATAGTAAAAGAGGTTTCCTAGATAGCGAAACATTTAATCGGAGGTGTTACTATGCAGATTACAATCAGAGAACCGGGCAGCGCCCTGACCCATTTTATAGGTATGATGATGGCTGTTTTTGCCGCCATGCCACTGCTGGTAAAGGCCGCCGTATCCGGCGGCAGCATCACTCTGACTGCCATGACCATATTCATGGCCAGCATGATCCTGCTCTATGGCGCCAGCGCCACTTACCACAGTGTGAACCTGACCGGATCCAGACTGAAGTTCTTCCGCAAAATTGACCATATGATGATCTTTGTGCTGATCGCCGGTTCCTATACGCCGGTATGCCTGATTGTACTGGGAGGCACACTGGGCTATACCCTGCTGGCCCTGGTCTGGGGCATCGCCATTGTAGGTATGCTGATCAAAGCTCTCTGGATTACCTGTCCCAAATGGTTTTCCTCATTGATCTATATTGCCATGGGCTGGGTGTGCGTCCTGGTGTTCGGCCAGCTGCTGGACACTCTGCCCACCGCCGCCTTCCTGTGGCTGCTGGCAGGGGGCATAATCTATACCGTGGGCGGTGTGATCTATGCGCTGAAGCTCCCCCTCTTTAACGCCCACCATAAGTATTTTGGCTCCCATGAAATCTTCCACCTGTTTGTCATGGGCGGCAGCATCTGCCATTTTATCTTTATGTATGCGTATGTGGCGTGAGAAGCAGCTTGGCTTTCCTCGATGCATAATCGGGACCTATATTTTTTACAGGTCCCGGTGCTTCGCCTTCTCTGCTTCCCTGTAGTGCTCCAACTCTTTTAGGGCGTTGGCAAGTTCGGCCTGGGTTCTTTTTAGTTCCTCCTCTGCCTTCTTCCGAAACTGCTCCAATTCCTCCCTGGCTTCACGGGTCTTGCGTCTCTCCTCCTGGATATCCATATGCTCCATATTTTCGAATAAATAACCCATATTTTGCCCCTCCTTTAACCGAGACAGGATCTCTCGGTTCTCTGCCCGGACACGCTCCAGTTCCTCCCTGGCTTCACGGGTCTTGCGTCTCTCCTCCTGGATATCCATATGCTCCATATTTTCGAATAAATAACCCATATTTCGCCCCTCCTTTAACTGAGACAGCATCTCAGCCGGATACGCTTGACGGTATCGCCCTCCACCTTTGTACCCATAATGCTGGTAAAGCGCTCCGAGATATCTTCAATATCCTCTGGCTGCACGTTTTCCAACATCTTGCAGTTGCTGTAATCTCTGAGAAACTGCGCGCACAGTACATTGTTTTTGAATATCTCCTGATTGCTCACATCCCTGTAGTCCTGCGGCAGAGCAATATTACCGTACCCGGCTCTGTCCTCCGCTTTTTTCAATGCTTCTTCCGTTCCCTGTTTGGGGATCATCCACACTTCCTCCTTGTCTTTATTGCAGGATGGAAGTCTCATACCCTCGCTGCGGGCACTTGCATAGGGCCCTCGTCCGTGAAAAATATAGCCTGCCGCTGACTAAAGCCTGTTATGTGCCAAACAGCGCAACCATAAGATTACGCTCCTCTCCTGCTTATATAATATAGTTAATAGGGTAATAAAAGCAGGATTCCTTAAGAGAACATAGAAGTTCGTCAGATGCGCTGTCTGCGCCAAACAGGCTAAAGCCCTGGAAATCTTTTGCTTTCATGGGTATAATAACACAGATTTGGACCGTTGGCAAGGCTTATTTTGCATAAAGAAACCGCATCCCCTGAAAAACCAAGAGATGCGGAACTATGCCACACTATATAGGACAATTCTTTCCTTACTCCTCATACCCGTTGGGATTTTGGCTCTGCCATCTCCAGGAATCGGCGCACATCTCCAGGATGCCGTACTGTGCCTCCCAGTCCAGTTCCTCCTTGGCTCTGGCCGCGTCCGAATAGCAGGATGCGATATCCCCTGCCCGGCGGTCTTTGATCACATAGGGAATTTTGACACCGCTGGCCACCTCAAAATTCTTCACCACGTCCAACACACTGTAGCCCGTACCCGTTCCCAGATTGTAAATCTTCAGACCGGCTTTCTCCTCGATCTTCCTCAGGGCTTTCACGTGACCCAGGGCCAGATCCACCACATGGATATAGTCCCTGACGCCGGTGCCGTCCGGCGTGTCGTAGTCATCGCCATAGACACTGAGCTGGGGCAGCTTGCCCACCGCCACCTGGGTGATATAGGGCATCAAGTTGTTGGGAATACCGTTGGGGTTCTCTCCGATGGTTCCGCTCTTGTGGGCGCCGATGGGGTTAAAATACCGCAGTAGGATCACGTTCCACTCGGAATCCGCCTTCTGTATATCTGTCAAAATTTGCTCCAGCATGGACTTGGTCCAACCGTAAGGGTTGGTACACTGCCCTTTGGGGCACTCCTCGGTGATGGGAACGAAGGCCGGATCACCGTACACTGTGGCACTGGAAGAAAAGATGATATTTTTGACCCCATGGCGCCGCATCACATCCACCAATGTCAACGTACCGGAGATATTATTCTCATAATACTCCCAGGGCTTCTGAACGGACTCGCCCACAGCCTTGAGTCCAGCAAAATGAATCACCGCATCCGGCTTTTCCTGATCAAATATTTTTTCCAAAGCCTCCCTGTCCAGAATATCCGCCTTATAGAAGGGCACGGCCTTTCCCGTCAATTTCTCCACCCTTTCAAGAACCTTCTCGCTGGAATTGCTCAGATTGTCCAGCACCACGGCCTCATAGCCTGCATTCTGCAGTTCCACCACCGTATGACTTCCGATATATCCCGCACCGCCTGTTACCAATATTTTCATACTTACCTCTTTCCTGCATATCTGGAGTTTGGCTTGACCAAACTCCGGCTTTGCCTGCGATACTGCATTAATACGTATTTGGATGTGTAACATCCAAAAGGTCCTCTCACATCATATTAAGGCTCTACAGTTCCACTCCGTTCTCCTGAAGCAATGCTCTGGCGCTCTCCACGGAGTCAATGCCGGTCTTGTTCTTGATAGGAGCAAACTCCCTGTTCCTCTCCACCTCATAGGGCAGGCAGCTGTCCATCTGATGGATCATATCCAGCACCAGACTCTCATACTTATAGCCGTTGGGCTCCTGAGGTTTTACCAACTCTCCGTTCTCGTTCAGGCAGGGAATCTTCTTCTCCACAATATGCAGAGGCAGATTGCCGTCCAGAAGCTGCTCCAGAGCGGATACACGGAACAGGTAATTCAAGATCACCCCGAAATTGTACGCCGGATTGCCTTTTTCATCCTTTGCGTCCATCAGTTCACGGGTCAGGTCGTAGTACTCCACAATGGAAGGTCTGCCGTCCTCCAGGCACATCACGCCCACTTTTTCATCCGGGGCATTCTTGCGCACCACCTTTGCGCCTACATCGCAATTTCTCTGGATGGTGGCACCCACGAAGCAAGGGTCAGCAATGCGCTGCAGCACGTTGTCCACGGCAAACACATTGATCCACTCTATCCCTTCCTTTTTCACCAAGTCCAGCAGCCCCGCATTCTTCATGGAGATGAACCATCCTCCGTTTCCGTTGGGAGATGTGGCCAGTCTGCCCTTTTCCTCCAGATAGATCTTGCCTTCATAGTCCGTGGCCGCCGCCATCTCCTGCTTGAAGAAATGCACAAACTCCGGATTGTACCCAAAGTACTCCTTCTCCTGCATGAATTTAATTGTGGTATCGTTGTTTTTCTCGCTGGTCATGACAAAGAGATGGAACCAGCTGCCGCTCTGCGCCACCACATCCATCATGTTATTCACCAGGCACTCAAAGATATATAATTCTCTGTTTATACCTACATTGTACATACATTTGGGATTATCGGATCCCAGCCGGGTACCCATGCCGCCTGCCAGCAGCACCGCCCCTACTTTGCCGTCATGGATAGCGTCAAGTCCCGTGGATGTAAAGCTCTTTCTGTTGGCATTGATCTCATCCAACTCCATGGCCGCCAGCGGGGTGATCTCTCCCTTTTTAACAAGCTCCTCTCTGTGCTTGCAAGATGCCAAAACACTCATATCCGTCTCCGCAATCTGCGCAAGCAATGCCTCCCGGCCCGCAGCATCCAACTCCTCGTAATACTTCAGTACATGCTCCTGACCATACTGAGCCAGTTTCTGTTTTGCCTCTGCCAATGTCATGTTCTTCTCCTTCTTTCTATGTTATTGTTTCCAGGCACATACTACACCCTGATAATTTGCGCTTCTGCGAATGCGTTTACCTCATTATACCACTTTTTTTTGTGGTGACAACCATTTCATAGATAATATTCCCCTTCCGTACAAAAGGAAAGCACTTTTTATGCCCTGGCCCCTAACCGGCTTCTGACGGATAAAGGCTACCCCCGCAGAAACCTACAGAGACAATCCCGCAAAGAATCCCCCGGCTTCCAGCCGCTCCTGCCGATAGCGCAGGAATGCGGCCCGCAGTTGGGGCTGATCCTCCCGCATCTGGCCGATCATGGCCTCAATATTTTCCCTTGTCACGCAGCCCAGCTGCAGGAACAAATGCACATATTCGGGATGAGTCTCTCCCTCTTCCAGCACCACCTGCCAACTCTCCTCGCTCCGGCAGCCCTTGGTATGGGTTTTCAGATATCTTTCCAGATACGCCTGCAGTCCGCCGGAAAGTCTTTCCCCGCAGAGCAGCCGCAGCATGGCCAGCCGCACCTTTTTCTGTCTCTTGGTCCGCAAAAAAGCCTCCAGATCCGTGCTGCCGTAATCCTCCTCGCCGCAGAGGACCTGTTTGGAGTAGCCCTCCTGATCCTCTGCGCCCATCACTGCCTCCAGCCTGGCATCCCATTTCTTTAGCCATTCCGGACTGCCCACCGCGGCAGGCTCCAACAAATAATAAGCCTCCATCTGTATCAGCCCTGCTGCCAGCAGCCGGCCGGTCTCCAGACTCCATGCTTCCCGCGCCTGTCCCTCTGCACTGCCGTCATGGAAAATACCTGCCACACAGTCCAGATGCCCGCAGTCCAAAAACAGCGCTTTTCCTATATGGATGCATCCGGCGGGCAGAGTGATTCGCTCTAAGTTGTCACAATAGGCAAAGGCCCAGTCTCCTATGCCGCGCAAACTCACCGGCAGCTGTATCCCCCGCAGGTCTTTCCTGCTGAGAAAGGCTTTCCGGTCAATGGCCGTCACTGGACGGTTTTCAATTCGCTCCGGCACCTGGGCTATCCAGTTCCGCCCCTGCCAGCCTGTTATGCAGACGCCCTCCGGGTCCATCCTATATTTCAGGCTGCAGCCGCCTGCCACATACTCATATTCTAACATACATTCCCTTTTCCCACATATCCGAAGTTTGGTTTCGCCCAACGCCAAACATGCGATACCGCGTCAATTTATATTCGGAGACCTTCCTCTACATGCATATCTAAAGTTTGGTTTAGCAAAACTTTGGTTTCACCTGCGATATTGCGTTAATGCGTATTTGGATGTACACATCCAAACTTACCTCTTCGTGGATATTGCTGGCTGCGCCTGCAATACCCCTTAATACGTATTTGGATGTACACATCCAAACTTCCTCTCCGAGTTTACAGGCTCAAGTCCGCAATCTGCCCCCGAATCTGATTCTGCCGCTCCGAAAGCATCAGATCCTGGCTGAAGCGCTGGTAATCCGGACTGCCAAAGGCGGCGATAAACCCTGCCCCCGCACTGCTCACCGTCAGTTCCGTCACCAAAATCAACATCTCATTGCCTTCCCCAAACGCTTCCTGGGCAAACACAAAGAGATGGTGCAGTTCTTCCTGTACCCGCTCTGTCTCCCGCTCGACGGCAGATACCGCCGCCTCATACTGGCTTCTGACCAGCGCGAACGCCCTTTCCCCGTAGTAGTTCTCTCCGGACCAGACATCCCCCAGGCTCCCCTGCAGAGACACATCGCTGCCCACCGCTCCCATCACCACCGCTTTTCTGGCCTGTTCCAGAAACCGCAGCACTCTCTTGTGCTTCCGATGCTCCTCCTTGGACAGGGAGCCGGCCCTGTCCTGGGCAAACATCTGACTGCGCCTCTTCTCCTCCAGTTCCTCCATATAGGCCACTATGTCTTTATCCTGGTCGTCTCCCGTGGCCATCTTCTTCACTGCCAGCAGCAGCATGCGGGTGTCCGTGAGATAGGCCGCCTGCTCCATAATCTCCTGCATATCCGCCAACATCCGATCCAACAGCATTCCCACCAGGGACAGCCTCTCGTCAAAACCCGCCGCCTTGGCCCGGGCGATGGCCTGCACGGTGGGTCTGCCCTCCAGAATCTCCTGTATCCGGTAATCCTTTTTGTATTTCCGGTATAAGTCATAATATGCGGTAAATTCCTTCACAATCCGCTCATTGCGGATATATTGGCCCACCAGGGTCTCGTCCACCGTCAGACTCTCCTCCTCATAGTGGCAGAGTATCTCCGACAGATCCTCCCAGCCTCTGGCTGTCACATAGCTGCGCCCCTTGGCCGTGATCTCCATATGGTAAAAATATTCCTTTTTCAAGTCCAGAAAGTTCAGCACCGCGCTGTGCAGGTGACGCTCCAGCGCATACTCCTTCCAGGTGCGAAAATCCGCCTCCACCTCCATAACCTTCAGCCGATCCATGGTCACCACGTCAAATTCCCGCACGGACTTATTGTACTCCGGCGGATTGCCCGCGGTGACAATGACCCATCCCTCCGGCACCCGGTGCCTCCCGAAGATCTTATACTGCAAAAACTGCAGCATGGCCGGGGCCAGGGTCTCGGACACACAGTTGATCTCATCCAGAAAAAGTATCCCCTCCCGGATGCCGCTCTCCTCCATGGTCTCATAGATGGCAGAGATAATCTCGCTCATGGTATACTCGGAGATGTCATACTCCCTGCCGCCATAGGTCTTGTGGGCAATAAACGGCAGCCCCAGCGCCGACTGACGGGTGTGGTGGGTCATGGAATAGGACACCAGCGCAATCCCCATCTCCTGGGCGACCTGCTCCATGATGGCCGTCTTGCCGATGCCCGGCGCCCCCAGCAGGAAGATGGGCCGCTGGCGCACCACCGGGATGCAATACTCCCCAAACTCATCTTTTTTCAGATAAATATTTATGGAGTTTTTGATATACTCCTTCGCCTGTCTTATGTTCATCTTTTCAATCCTCTTTTCACAGATCAGTCTCAATCACGACTTTCATGCTCCAAGGCGGCACCGGCTGACGCATCTCGTCCTCCTCCAAAAAGGCGAAGATCACATCGTAACCGGGCATCCGCTCCGGGTAGATCCCATAGCCGTCGGTAAAATAGATCAGCCCCTTCAGGTTCTCAAACTCCCCCTGTTCAAGCAGACTGTCCACATAGTCGAACACCGGTCTGAAATCCGTGGCCCCAAAGCCCTGCAGCCTGCCATGGGCCAGAAATTCCTGGAAATCCTCATCACAGGTTATCCTGGTATCGCTCTGCACCTCATTGTCACACTGGACAATATGCACATTAATCCGGGTAAAAAAATTCTCCGAACCCTTCAGCAGGGAATAGGTCTTGTTCAAAAACTCCCTCACCACAGGCCCCCGGCAGGAGGCGGAGGTGTCCAGGGCGATGACGAACTCCTTGACCTTTCTGGCATCCTTGTACTCCAGGGGCTCAATCAGGGGCATGTTGCCGTACCGCTCCAGTCCATAGGTATAATAGATATAGTCGAACTCCTCGTCATTGACTGTCAGATCCTCCCCCATGACAGTGAAACGCCTCAATATAGCGCCGTAGTCATATCGATCCCGGGTGGCCTCCGCCAGATTCTTCTCCAGGCTCTGGGTGTTGGTTCGGCCTTTCGTAAAGGATTTCAGATCCGCTTTCACCCGCTCGCTGATCTTTTTCCACTGCTCCGGGGTCATTTGGATCTCCTCCGTGGGAACCCAGCGCTCATGGTTATCCCGGTAAAACAGCCGTATCAACTCCTGCCGCTCTCTGGGCGTGATAGGATTATGCCTAATATATTTGTAGATCCGCTCCGCCGTCAGAGCCCCCACGTCTTCCCGCCAAACGCACAGCTTGCCCTCTGCCTCGGCGTCCGTGTCCAGGCCGGCTATGGGCAGGCCCATCTCCAGTATCACGCTCTCCACAGCCATATCCGCAGCCAGGTCCCATAGTTCCCGCTCCACCTTGTCATAGGCAAAGCTGTGATAGAAAATGCAGTGCAGCAGCAGATGCAGCATACTGCGGGTCACCAGCCGGGGATCCCGCTGATACAGCTGCAGCACATATTCCGGGTCATACCACACCGTACTGCCGTCCGTAGCCATACAGCCTATGGCTCCCTTGTCCTGCCACACAAGATGCAGCAGCGCCACATCCAGAAAGCGCAGGGATACCAGGATATTGTCCCTGGCTAGGGACAACACCTGACCCGCCAGTTCCCGTATCTTCTGTTGTCTGATTTCCGGCTCCTGCGCCGCCTGCTTCTCTTCCACTTCCGCGCCTCTCCTCACTCCGCCATCCGTCTATAATTATACTCACGAGCAATGAAATTTGCCGCTATGTCCCCGGCATCTTTCGCCGGTGAGACGGGTCACTTGGCAAGTTTTAGTGTCCGCCAATATAGGCTGTTATTAGTGTACTGGAAAAAAGGAAAAATAGCAATACCTACCAGATAAAGAAATCCTTATCCAGCAACCGCAAAATAGCCTCCGCAAAGAAATAGTCCCCATAGACAATGTGTACCTGCTGCCCTTCGCCCTGCTCATGGTAGGCGACCTTGCCCATGGTGAGAATACCGTCCTCCTCCTCATTCCAGTTGCAGAAATGCTCCTCCATGGCCTTCAGCAGCCGGAGTGCGCTCTGCTCGTAAAGAGGCTTTTCAGGCTCCGGCACATGCTTTGCGATCTCCAGCAGCCCGCAGGCGGCACAGGCTCCCGCCGTGGAGTCATAGTATACCGGATCCGCCGGCGCCCGGAAATCACACAGCGGCAGAAATCCGGTCAGGGCAATATTGGAGATAAAATAGTGGGCCACGCTCTTGGCGGCATCCAGATATCTCTGCTCCCCCGTGTGGGCATAGCTGATGGCAAAACCATAGACAGCCCACGCCTGTCCCCTGGACCAGGCCGAGCCTTCACTATATCCCTGTCCCCCGGGCAGAGACTCCACCTCCCCTGTCTCCGGGTTCAATATTGCGATATGGTTGCAGGAGCCGTCCGGCCGCAGCACCTTCTCTCTGGCCGTGTCCGCATGGCGCTTCGCTATGGCGGCGAAACGGGGGTCCTTGGTCTCCTCCGTGGCCCAGTACAGAAGGGATAAATTCATCAGACAATCCACAATCATCCATCCGGCCTTATCGTCGTTCCAGGCCCGAATATAATTGCCCAGTATATTAAAACGCCCCGCCAGCAGATTGGCTGCGTGTATTCCTCTCACACAGGAACCGTGCTCCCCTGTGAGACGGTAGTCGGCTACCGCCGTATGCATCCACATAAATCCCACATCATGATGCAGATTTTCGTATTCCTCCATCCCCATGCTGGATGCGTCCATGCGTCTCTTTCTTTACGCCCTGCTGGAGGAGACAGAAAATCCCCGGGATGCCATGTTCCCCCAATATTACCGGGCCTTCTGTGAACTGCGCACCCGGATTTACAATAGTCCGGCAACCACCCCTGCCATAGGGGAACTGGCCGACTCCCTATGTTTAAGCCTGTCCTATTTCCAACATTTATATAAGAAGTTCTTCCACTGCTCCTGCGGTCAGGACATCATCCGCGCGCGGCTGGAACTGGCTAAATACCATTTGCAGAACAGTGAGAGCAGCATCCGGGAGTTATCCGTCTTCTGCGGCTACAATAATGAACTCCATTTTATGAGACAATTCAAAAAGTTTGTGGGGAAGACACCCTCCGAATACAGAGAATCCCTATAAAAAACAGAAAATATCAAGATAGCTCCCCGAGAGTGTGCTATCCTTAAGGTACGACGTCGGAAAGGAACTATATTTATGGATCATTTGGCTCTGCTGAACCTGGCCCTGTGCTATATGGAGGAAAACTTAAGCGAAAATATCACTGCCGAGGATGTGGCTAAAGCATGTTACTGCTCGCCCTCCAGTCTCCAGAAACTTTTTCGCAGGCTGGCCCACTACTCGGTAAAAGAGTATCTCATCAAACGGCGCCTGACTCTGGCCGCCAGGGACCTGCTTAACCGCCCCCAAGACAGCATCCTGGACATTGCCCTGCGCTATTGTTACCAGAGCAATGAAGCCTTCACCAGAGCCTTTGAATCCATGTGGAACTGCAGCCCGTCTGCCTACCGCCAGGAGCGGTCCTTCGCAGACCTTTGCCCCCGGCTGAACCCGTGGGAGTATGATTATGGAGATGAAGAGATGAGTCGTAGAAAAATGGTAGATATCAGTGAATTATATGACCTGTTTAAGGAGCGGAAAAACTGCTGGTTTGTGTGCTGTGACATCCAGTCCCTGGTTCCCATCAATGAGATTGCCCGCAAGGCCGGAGACCTGGCCATCGCCGAGACTGCCCGCCGCATGGATCAGTGCAGCGGCCCGGAGGATCTGGTCTTTCGCATTGGAGGGGACGAGTTCGCCATGCTGACCGCCAGCGAGGACTGTGCCTATGCCCGGCAGATCGCGGACAAACTCCTGGCCATGAACGGTCAAACCTTTACCTATGAGGACAGGGAAATCCCCCTGCGCCTCTATGCCGACACCGCCTGCTTTACCGAAAAAAATCTGCGCTACAGCGAGTTGTTTACCTCCTTGCACCAGACTATTAAGGACAGCAAGAGGTAACTGTTCCAAACCCGCAAAAAGGACCGGACACCTTCAGTGTGTCTGGCCCTTTTCCATTGCTATGTATGGTTATTGCGCATACTACTTGGCTTTCTTTTTCAAACCGGTCAGGTACTTGATCATCTTGTCCAGTTCTGCCTCTTTCTTGGGACCATCCTCTTCCAGTTCCATCATCCCCGCAAGTATGTCCATCTTGTCGATAATGGAATGAAAACTTCTGATATCCCCCAAAAACTTCTCGGTCAATACTTCTTTGGACTTGGATGTAGCTCCAAACGTTCTGCTCAGAACGTTGCCGCTGTGGGTCACACCCTGCACTTCCACCAACTCTGCAGCCAGCAGCTTGCGCAGCACGGCCTGCACGGTGCTCTGTGTCAGTTCTTCTCCGGAATTCACAATCTCCGTGGAGGTCAGCGCCCGCTCATTCTCGTGCAAAATCTTTAATACTTCAAGTTCTCTGGGATTGAGTTTCATCTCTCCTTACCTCCTTTCGTAATATTTCTACGTCTATTATAATACTTTATTCAGATTTGCGCAATAGTTTTCGTTTGGTATAATATGCTAAATTTAAATTTTCCGTCGGATGTAATTAAACACTTCCAGCCGGGTAAATCCCAGCCGTTTCAGATTGTCCAAAGACGCCTGGATATGCTCCTCTGTATTGTAGGACGGTATGCGGGGAATGCGGATCTGTACCCGCTCCGAAGGCACAGATGCCGCCAGACGCCGCAGGTTCTCCTCAAGCGGCGCCTGGGGCTGCCCGGTGTAGGACTGGCCGTCAGTCCGCCGCACACGGAGGCGGAGATACCCACCACTGCCACGGCTTTGCCCAGCCCCTGCCGGATGGCCAGTTCCCGCTCCAGATAGCGCAGTTCCGATTCACATTTAGGGCAGGTTCCTTTACAGTCCCCCTGATATGTACACTGAGACACCACATAGGGGATGTCATTCTCCTTGGCGATCTGCCTGCGTATTTCCTTTAATGCCTTACATTTCTCTTTTCCTTTCATACCTCTGTCCTCCCATCTAAGTTCCGCAAATTCCCTGCATATACATCCCCGATAAGCAGTGTGCAGCCCCTTCATTATACCTATATTGACCGATGCGTTTTCCGAAGATATGCCGTTTTGAATGTCTCGGGACATTCCGTTTCGCATTCCCTGCGCCTTCACCTCAACTGTCAGAATTTTTTGGTAAATCGTTACAAAAAAAAATTAAATTTCTTATATTTTTCTAAACTTATTGCAATATCCCCGCCATATATCGTATAATGAAGCCATGAAAAAGAACACAAGAACACTATTTATCATTTTGGTCGTGCTGGGCATATGCTGCCTGGCGGCCGCGGGCGGGATTCTGTTGTACCGCCATCAGAGGGACAGGCAGTCCCAAGAGACACTGGAGGCTCTCCGCGCCTCCGCCGAAAACTACTTGCCGGCGGAGATGCCGGGGACTCCCCCTCCCTCACCCGTTCCCCCAGGATCCGAGCCCGACGGGAACCAGGCCCAAAGCACTCCCGATCCCACCGCCACCCCGGAACCTACGCCGGAGCCGGTAGAAAATCCCTACCAGGACAGTTTTCTGGCCAACGAAGATATGGCGGCCTGGCTGGTGGTGCCGGACACACGGATAGACTATCCCGTTATGTGGACTCCCCGTGACGAGAATTACTATCTTCGCCGGAACTTTGAAGGCAAGGATGACCAGAATGGCTGTCTGATTCTGGACACGGACAGCCGTGTGGATCCCATGACCACCAACCTCATCATCCATGGTCACAACATGAAATCCGGAGCCATGTTCGGAGACTTGGAAAAATATAAGGATGAATCCTATTTTCAGGAACATCGTGAAATGCTGCTCCATACCGAGGAAGGACTTCACACCTACGAGGTGATCGCTGTTTTTCGGTCTCAGGTGTACAAAAAGACAGACCAGGTTTTTAAATTTTACCAGTTCTTCCAGGCGGACACCCAGGAGGAATTTGACGACTTTTACAACAATATCATGGAGTTATCCCTGTACGACACGGGAGTTACGGCGGAGTATGGAGACCGCTTCCTGACTCTCTCCACCTGCTCCTATCATGCGGACCGGGGCCGTTTTGTGGTGGTGGCCCGGGAGACCGGCTGTGAAACCAGCTATGCCCCTTTCCGCTGATTTTTACGGATATGGTACCTGCCGCCGCGCATTTATGCAACGTCCTGCGCGGGCCAGGCGACATTGACTCACATACACATCTTATTATACTACATAACGCCAGAATTTACCGTACTGCATTGGTTAAACGTATATGGCTGGCGTTATGTAGTCAGGTTACTCGGAAATTTTAACTGTTAATCAGTACAAATTAGGAGGTTATGAACATGAAAAGACTAAAAACCCTTGTTTCCCTGTTGGCGGCAGCAGCCATGCTGCTTCTTATGCCAAACACAGATCTGCCGCAGGTATCCGCCGCGGAGCCTGTCACCTACTCTCTGAAATATGTGGAGGCCAATAATGAATGGCGTTACCATGTGGGCCCCTGGGACGACAACAATTCCGGCCACAGGGAACTGTACTACCTGAAAGAATCCATAAAGGACGGCGATGTCATTGTGGTCGAGGGAGGCGATCAGGGCCTGACCCTGGAGTTGCCGGTAAACCTCAGCAGTATTACTTTTAACCATTCACACCTCGCCGTCATTACCGCAAAGAGTGTGGAAAACGTTTATGTGCTGCGGGACAGTGTGGCTGCCATCAACGGCGACGTAAAAAATGCCCATGTATATGACAATGCGGTGGTAAATTTCAACAACAACGTGACCAACCTCTATATCACCAAGGAGATCTGCGGCCAGCAGACCATCGCTGTGGTGGGCACTGTGGACTATGTAAAGACCAGCGACGCCGAGAAGATATACAATGAAATGTACAATTTCCAGGCCAATTCCTTCCGACAGGAAGAAGGCATTCTGAAGACAGATGCCAGCAAGTACAGCATGGTTCCCGTTCCGACTGCTCCGATTGTCCCCGGGGATCCGGCCGCTACCCTTCCGGTTGTTCCCGTGGATCCGACAGTTACCCTTCCGGTTGTTCCCACTGTTCCCGTGGATCCGACAGTTACTGTCCCTGTTGTTCCCACGGCTCCCGTGACACCCGTGGCCCCTGTGGTTCCGGTTACACCTGCCGACAGCCTGTATGACGACGTACCCAAAACCGGAGAGCCCCTTGCCCTGCCTGGCCTTTTGGTCATGGGGGCAGGTATCTGCTTCGGCGGCGCGTATCTGTTAAAGAGGAAAAGCGCTTAGTCGCTCTGTGTATATTTATTATAAAAGGTCATATCTCCCCAGGGAGATATGACCTTTTTCGCAGGCATTGATCATAACGTTTTTATTGCTGTGCCAGATCCGACAGGGGCTTGAAAGTATAACCCATCTCTTCCCATTTTGTCAAAAGTTCATCCATGATCTCCCCATTGGTCTGGGAAGTGCTATGTAGCAGTACGATGGCTCCGGGATGAATCCGGGACAGCAGTTTATCAAAAGCTTCCTCATGGGTGGGTTGTTTATCCTGATACCAGTCCACATAGGCCAGGCTCCAGAAAAAGGTGGTGTAACCCAGTTCCTTTGCCATCTGCAGATTCTCCGTACTGTACTTTCCCTGGGGCGGCCTGTAATAAGCGGTCATTTCCTGCCCTGTGATCTCCTTATACAGCGCCGCCACATCATTCATCTCTTTAGCAAAAGCTTCCTTGTCGGAAATGCTGGACATATCCGGGTGATGGTAGGTATGGTTGCCCACAGTGTGTCCCTCTTCCACCATCCTCTTCACCAGTTCCGGCGCAGACTCCAGATAATGTCCCACCACAAAGAAGGTGGCTGGGGCATTGTGCTTTTTCAGCGCATCCAGTATTGGTTCCGTGTTGCCGTTCTCATAGCCTGCATCAAAGGTTAGATAGATCACCTTATCCTGGGCGCCTCCCACATAGTAGGCATTGTATTTGGCAAGTTCCGCCGCAGATACATTGCCGCTTGGCTGACTGCCCTCCTGTCCAAATCCCAGCCCCCAGTTCTCCGGCGACTGTGCTATAGCGGAAGTCGCCATCACGCCCTGGGTGGCAGCCCCCACCGCCCTTCCCAGCAGGAACATGGCCAGCAGGAAAACCGCTGTCAGCGCTATCTTGGGATAGTTGAGCTTCTTCCAGTCCACATCCTTCCAGCTAATATTTTTCATTCGCTCCAGCATCATAACTCCTGACACTTTTTGTAGCTAATATATGTACAGCCGGAGAAAAAAAGACCATAGGCCTGCCAATATTACCCCTTTTCCTTTTTTGCTCCTTTCTGATCCAGATGGAACCAGCGCTCTAATCTGCTCCTGGGAAGGAAATAATTTACCAGAAGCGCAATAATCACACCTACGCCGGTGTCAATCATACGGTGAATGGCATAATCTATGTGGTGCGCCGGCGTGTTAAACAGAATGATACACAACACCACTCCACCCGGCTGTACACCTCCCGGCCAGTGAAACATCACGCACATGGAGATAAGGGCGATAATCCCCAAAAACACCATGGGAAGGCGCAGCCAATAACATCCTTCCGGGTAAGCCAGATGTTCCAGCCAGTATAACCCCAACCCGATAAACCCGCCGATGACTGTGCCGAAGAAACGGTTACCCCCGCTGCGGCGGGACTCTTCCATATCCGCGCCCATGCCGAAAATGGCCCCGATACAGGCAAATGTAGGGTTGCTGTTTGGCAGAAATACATAGATCAAAGCCGTGAACATTGCTGCCAGAGCCGTCTTTATACTGCGAAAACCCAGCCCCGGAATCGGGGCATGTACCGGATTATGCTGTTCTGTGTGATGATCTATATGCGTTGTCCCATGTGACTCTATATGCTGCTGCTCCTCATGTTGTGCGGCTTGCCTTCCCACACCTTGTACAGCCTGCTCTTCCACGCTTTGCGCAGGCTGCCGCTCTACGCTCGGTTCCTTATTCAGCTTCATGCCGATTCCCCACCCCGTTCCATATTGGGCAACTTCATCTGAAGGTTCTGCCCCTGATCACTTCAGCATCATTTTAATAATTTCTTTGTCTGTCTGGTGCATACCCACCTTTCCGATATATCCCACACAGCTGATGGTTTCTCCGGCATCTTCTTTCAAAATTCCGGTGTATGCCTCATACTCCTTGTTCTGCATGGCCAGGTAATGCGCCATCATGGACGCATCCAGACTGGACGCGATTTTGGCCGCGCAGGAAATCTTGGCGCCGTCACAGATGATGCCGGGAATGTTGGCCAGGGTGTTGTCAATGGTGGCCTTTATCTGCGCAAGCGTTCCCCCGGCCATGTATGTAATGGCTGCAGCCGACGCGCAGGAGGCGGACACAGCCCCGCAGAAAGCCGATAGCTTACCTATAAATTCCTTCTGATATATGGTAAGCAGGCTGGCAAATACCAGGGAGCGATACAACTTTTCCGACGGGATATTCTTCTCTCTGGCATACACAATCACCGGAACCGAGGAGGCAATGCCTTGGTTTCCGCTGCCGGAGTTGATAATAACCGGCATATCACAGCCGCCCATGCGGGCTTCAGATGCGGCTGCCGCGAACGCTTTCATACGGGTGACCACCCCGTCCGCATAGGATCCCCGGATCACACGTCCGATCCCAATGCCATAGTCCCCGGAAATTCCCTCATATGCTATGTCCATATTATAGCGAACCTGCCGCTCATAGATATCTCGTATCAGCGCCAGATCCACCTCGTCCGCAAAGTTCTTGATGGTCTCCAGGGTAAGGCCGGATCGGTCGGTGGAATAGCCTTTGGCCGCTGACTCCTTTGCTTTTTCAAAGATTACATTGCCATCCCGGGTAATGGAAACCACATTGGTGTGGGTATGTCTTACCTCCACCTCCACGGTATGTCCCGCCGCAGATAACTCAATGATAAAATGAAGGGGTATCTCGGAATCCAGAAACTCCACCTTGCAGCACCCCTTTTCCAAAAGTTCTCTGGTGCGGCTCCTCTCCGCCTCACCTGCCTTTTCCAACACTTCCATACCGGCGGAAGCATCTCCCGCCAGTCCGCCCAATATGCACGCCGTCTCAATGCCTGTCAGTCCGCCCGAATTGGGAATGGTTACGCAGCGCACATTTTTAATCATATTTCCGGAACATTTGGCAGTGATCCGCTCCGGCTCACAGCCCAAAACTTCTCTTCCCCTGGCGGCAGCATAGGCCAAGGCAATCGGCTCCGTACACCCCATGGCGGGAACCAGTTCCTCCCTGATAATACTTATAAATTCGTCCTGTAAATTATTTTCTAACATGGTACCTTGACCTCCGTATGTAATGTACGAATATTATCGTATTTGCCGCAAAAAGAGGCGTCTCCTGCCTCTTGGTTTTCATAATGTCCTCCACAATGACAAAGGTAGATTGATGGTGCTATTGTGAGAAGAACGGGCATGGGATGATTCCCTTTTTGAGCAGACACAGGATAACTTATGCGATGCCGCTCAATTCCTGGTACAGCCTCTTGGCATAGCTGTCCGTCATGCCGCAGATGGAGTCCGTCACCAGCAGAAGGCGCAGATACAGCTTTTCCTCCGGGCTCTTGTCCCGGCTGTAATATTGGTAAATCGCTTTATAGTTGTCGGAGACCAGTGTCATAAGCTTGGCCTGCACCGCCGTCACGGGCTGTCCGCTGTCATACACTATGGCGGCATCCACAAAGCGCTCCAGCAGGAAGTCCATAATAGTCTCCGCGGCGATTTCCAGCTTGTAGATCGGCTCCGAGACGAAGGCATACCGATAGGCAATATCTCCCAGCACATCCGCCATCCTGGCCCGGTCTTCCCCTGTCAGCAATTCCTTCCTGTAGGTTCCCGCCATAATCTCCCTGTAATTCTGCGCAAAATTATCCGTGGCGCATGCCAACAGTTCCCCCTGTATATAGACAATCCAATTCTGCACCGCATAAGCCTCCGGGGCAGATACCCCCCGCTCCTGGCCTTTGCCATATCTTTTCTCCAAGGCATCTACCAGCCCAAAATACTTCTCTCCCGCCTCCAGCTTCTGCCCGCAGGCCCGCAGTTCCGCCACAAGCTGCCGATAGGTAATGCAGCCCTTTTTAAAGGCGTCCTCCACATCCGCCGTCTTGTAGGCGATATCGTCCGCCGCCTCCAGCACAAAGGCCAGAGGATGCCTGTATCCCGCCGTACCCAGCGTCTGCTGTATCTGCTGAAACAAGTCCTGCTCCGCGTAAAAGTAACCCATCTTTTTTGTGCGGATATCCCCGCTTTCCCTGTCAATTTCCAGAGAAGAAACCGGATATTTGATAATCGTGCCCAACAAAGCCTGGGTCAGGTTCATGCCATGCGCATCCACCAGATAGTGCAGCTTACTTACCAGCCGCAGTGCCTGGGTGTTGCCTTCAAACTCATAGAAATCCGCCTGCATCTGCTCAGTCAGCAGTTCCTTCAGGGGCCTGCCCTGCAGCTGAAGCCGTCCCATATGCGCCCTGAACCATTCCCGGATCACCGTCTCCCCGAAATGCCCAAAGGGGGGATTCCCAATATCGTGCAGCAGTCCGGCGCATTGCAGAATATCACAGATATATCCCTGGTACTCCGGCTTAAAATCCGGGTCTTTTACCTCCTGCAAAATCTTTCGGGAGATGTTCTGTCCCAGAGATTTGCCAAAGGAAGACACTTCCAGCGAATGGGTGAGCCTGGTGCGGATAAAATCGCTCTTATCCAGCGGAAACACCTGGGTCTTGTCCTGCAGCCGCCGGAAGGAGGCGCTGCCGATGATCCTGTGATAGTCCTTCTCATATTCCGTTCGCAAATCTTCCGCGCCGGCCCTTTTCCGTACCGGCCGTATCCGCTCGTCGCTCAGCAGCTTGCTCCACTCCATGGCAGCCTCCCTCCTGTCTCCTTTATTCCAAAATACGCGTTTGCGAAACTCCCTTTCCGGTAACAGTGGATGGGCAATATTACCCCTGCAATCCTCTGGCCTGGCGGTCCATATCCTCCACCACGATATCATATATCTCCCCCAGGCCCGCGCAATATTCCAATACCTGCCAGGGCTCGTTGGTGTGGAAATGGATCTTAATCAATTCCTCGTCTCCCACCGCCAGCAGGCAGTCACCTTTAAAATGCTCTGTGATATAGTCATTGATGGCATCCTCATCCAGATCATGCCCCTCAATCAACAACTGTGTGTCATACCGAAATTCCAATGATCCCATAATTACCTCTTTCCTGCATATCGCAGGCCGGGCCTGCGATATTGCGTTAATGCGTATTTGGATGTGAAACATCCAAACTTACCTCTTCCCTGCATATCGCAGGCCGGGCCTGCGATACTGCGTTAATGCGTATTTGGATGTGAAGCATCCAAACTTACCCTTCTTGTTATTTAACTCTGCTGCATATTACACTGCCTGAATATCCTCATCAGCATAAATACGGCAGCCGCCGCCAATACCATCTCCGCAAAGGGCTGGGCGTAGGGCAGGCCGTACAGGGGGACCAGCCAGTTTAAGATAAACAGGGCCGGAATCTCCAGCACAATCTTACGCATCAGGGCAAAGACAAGCGCGTTTTTGCCCTTTCCCAGAGCCTGGAACACGCCCACGGCCAGGAAATCCATGCCCAGAAACGGCATTGACAGACAAAAGCCCCGCAGAAATTCTGTTCCGTAGGCTATGATGGACTCGTTCTCCATGAAAGCTCTGGTCAGCCCCGCCGAGAAGATCCAGAACAGGGCCATCACACAAAACAGCGCCGGGATCATCAGCTTTATGGCAAAAGTGATGGCCTTCTTCATCCGTGGATGGTTGCCGCTGGCATAGTTATAGCTGATAAGCGGCATGATGCCCTGGGAGAAGCCCAGCGCAATCTGCAGCGGCACCATGCTGATCTTCTGGGATATGCCCATGGCCGCCACCGCGTCCGCTCCGTACTCAGAGGTGAAATTGTTCAGTATTGTCATGCCCGTCACATTCAGCAGATTCTGAATGGACGCGGGAATGCCCACGCCGCAGATACCCAGCACAATGGCCGTGTTCCAGCCCAACATCCGGGGGTTTACGCAGACATAGGTGCTTTTCCTCTTCACATACAGCAGCACAAAGAAATAAGCACACGCCACGCAGTTGGACAAAAAGGTGGCCAGGCCTGCGCCCGCCGCCCCCATATTAAGCCCCCAGGGCATGATGAATATGGGATCCAGCACAATGTTCAGCAGACAGCCGCTCATGGTGCCTACGCTGGCATGGAGGGACGCCCCCTCGGAGCGCACCAGATAAGCCAGCACCACATTCAAGATGGCCGGTATGGCACCGCAGGACACGGTCCACAGCATATAGGCCGCCGTGGCGGGCCCGGTCACCGTATCCGCCCCCAGCATTACCAGCAGCGGATTTTTTAGCGCTGTGCAGAGCGCGGCAAATATGGCGCCGCAGAAAAGCGCACAGTAGAAACCGACAGCCGAACTCCTGCGCACCATATCGTACTCCTTGCGTCCCAGAGCACGGCTCATCATGCTGGAGGTGCCCACGCCAAACAGATTGTTCACTGCATTGAAAGCCAGCAGCACCGGAGCCGCCAGCGTCACGGCGGCATTTTGCAGAGGATCGTTCAGCATTCCCACAAAATAGGTGTCCGCCAGATTGTACAGCACCATCACCAGGCTGCTCAGAATCGTGGGAACGGCCAGCTTTGCCACAGCCTTGGGGATGGGCATGGATTCAAACAGAAAATTTTTATCCATTGATTTCGTATTCAGATATGGTCACCTCCTGTTTCCGCGGGCCTGCTTTGTCCCGGCCACGGAATAATAGCACTTGTCGCATAGGGAGCTGCGGGCCCCTATCGGCAGCAGCTTGCCGCAGTAATTACAGCGGCGCAGATAAAAAGTCTTGCTCTTGCCCAGTTCCGCCAGAATAATATCCTCCGTCTTTAAGCGTTCCTCCACCACCCGGTTTTCATCCATGACCTTGCCGAAACGCACCGAGAACTGGTTGTACAGATCCAACAACTTGTAGTAGGTCTCCGCCCGCTCCAGCCGGGTGTCTCCCCGGACGTCATCAAAGTTCGGAAACTTGATGGACACATCCGCCGTGTAGGTCCTGCAGTAATACCGCCACATAGCCATACATTTTTCATTTCCCAAATCCACATCGCAGGAGATCATATTGTAGAGTTCCCGCTTGTCCTCAAAGCCCGCGATGCTGTCCCGGATCCCATACAGGTTCCTGTATTTGATCAGCATCTCCTTGACGTCCATCTTGCGGTAGACATCAAGATTGGGCTTAATATTGTACCAGGAAGTCAGAATCTGGTCTATGGGCTGGTCAATATCCAACAGCACCTGGGGGAAACCGATAATCGCATACTCAATGGTGTGCTTCATGGGGTATACCCGTTTGATATGCTCCAGTCCCGCCTCGGTGGTGGCCGTCACATAGCCCACGTCGTACATGCCCCGGCGGCCCGCCCTGCCCGCGATCTGCCGCACCTCAAACTCGCTTAAAGGGCGTCTCCCCTTGCCGTCAAATTTCATATGCTCCATAAATACGATACGCCGAATGGGAAGGTTGACTCCCAGGCCGATGGCGTCCGTGGCCACCACCACATCATTTTCCCCGTTTAAAAACATCTCAAACTGCTTCCTGCGGATCTGGGGGGGCAGGTTACCGTAGATCACACTGGCTCTCACTCCCTGCAGTTCCAACCTGGCCGCCACATCCAGCACCATCTTTTTGGAAAAAAGAATCAAAGCGTCTCCTTTGGTCAAGTCATTGTCGATATCAAAGGGCTTGTCCTCAAATACCAATTCGGTGTTCCGCTCATGACGCACGATATCATATTTCGCATGACATCGCTTTAAGATGCGGCGGATGATATTCTCCGCCTCCGGCGCCATACAGATATGCACCTCTTTGGCCTTGATACCCATGACCAGCCGGGACCAGGCATGTCCCCGAAAGGGATCGCTGATCATCTGTGCCTCATCGATGACGGCCACATCATATTCCGCATCCAGATCCACCATCTCCGCCGTACAGGCCGTCACCCGGCTGTCCGGGGCTATGTGCTGTTCCTCGCCGGTGACCATGGAACAGGGAACCTCCGCCGCCCGCAGCTTGTCATAGATCTCCAGAGCCAACAGGCGCAGCGGACCTGCATACACGCCGCACTTGGCCTTTTTCAGCCGCTCCACGGACTCATACGTTTTGCCGCTGTTGGTGCCGCCGATGTGCAGTATGAAGCGCCTCTCCATGGCCAGAGCCTGGGTGTACTCCACCTCCGCGTCCGTCTGCACCATTCCCAGTATGGCCTTGCGAAGTTCCTTCTCCGAAGCCTTCAGGTATTTGTTGTACAATTCGCTGATGCCTGACAGCACCAGATTGATCTCCGTGTGCTCCAGCAGATACCCCGCAAATCTTTCGCTGTGGGCGCAGCCGTCAATATAGGTCATCTCCATGGAAATGATCTGCCGTTTGGTATTCTCCATATTCTGCAGCTGGGCGGCATTGTTCCGACTCCGGTAGAACTGCGCCAGCGCCGCGCACTGCCGCTTGGGGCTGGCAGTCAGAGCCTTGCCGTTGCCCAGTCTGGCCTCTATGGTGGTCCGCATCTCCCTGGCCCTGTTTCCCGCGCTGCGCATGTCCTTGATTTTACTTTCATGAAAACTCAGGAAATCGGCATCATACCGTTTCCTGAGTTCGTCTTTTACATTTGGTGAAATACTCATAAACTCCTCTTTACAATCTGCTGAAACGTGCCGCTTCCTGACTCAGCTGCTGGGCCACCTGGTTGTTGCTCTCCATCTGCCCGGTGACATGATCCATGATCTGCACCAGCGCATTGGCGCTGTCCGCCGTGTTGCTGATGCCGTCCGCACTCTCCTCCACTGCCACAGAGATACCGTCCATGGCCTCTTTGATACCGTCCATCAGGCTGCTGATATTAGCCGCCATCTCATGGAACTGTTCAACCACCTGGTGGATATGCCGGGCGTCATCATTGTATTGGCGCCCTGCTTTTACATAGCCGTCATAATCCGGCAAAACCTGCTCATTGACATAGGACACAATCCGATTGGCACTTTTGACCAGATCGTTCACAGCCGCCATTACCATGCTGTTGATATTCTGGATATTGCCGGCGGCCTCCCGGCTGGAATCAGCCAGCCCCCGGATCTCGGTGGCCACTACGGCAAAACCTTTCCCCGCCTCCCCGGCCCGGGCGGCTTCAATGGAAGCGTTCAGCGCCAACAGGTTGGTCTGACTGGAGATACTCAATATCTGTGTTGTCAGGTCCTCCACCTGTCTCACGCTCTCGCTGTCTTTGATGGCCTTTTCCAAATCGGTGATAATGCCTGTGACCAGATCCGTAGTGTTCCGCTTATTGTCAATCGCCGTAGACTCAAGCGCACCTGCCCTACGCTGCATTTCTTCAGCATATCCCAACAACTTTTCGGAGGCATTGTTCAGTTCACCGATACTCTCGCCCACGCTTCCGGTATTGTCGTTGACCGTCACCGTCGTTGCCGACATCTCCTCCATAGCCGCCGACAGTTCCTCCATCACTGAGGATATGTCACAGGTAGCGCCGTTAGCCCGATCCACGCTGCCTGCCACCTCTCCGGAAATCTGATCCAGACGCAGGGCATTCTCCGTGATTTTTTTCATAATATCCTGCAGAGACGCGATAAATCCGTTTACTCCGTTGCCCAGTTGTCCAATCTCGTCCCTGCCCTGCACCGATACGCGGGCAGTCAAATCCCCTCTGCCTGCATCAATGTCCCTGATAATTTGTGCCAGTTCCTTTTTCATCCGGTCAATGGGACGATTCAACTCCATAATACAGATCAGCAGAGCCAGCGCAAACAAAACAAGCGCCAGAATCAAAAATACCGCCGCGAGCCCGATGCTCTCGTTGTATACCGCTTCCAGTCCATGCAGGGATGTCTGCATGTCCTCCGTCTTACCCGCGACTATCTCATTGATGGACGACGCTATATTGCTGCTGGCTGTATTGATAGCCCCCCGCAGCTGGTTCATGGCCATCTTCTGATTACCGTTTTTGCTGTAGTTGATAGCCTGCTTGCAGCTGGGAAGGAACAGCTGATAGCTCTCCCCGAAAGCCTGGAACGCCGCCGCTTCCTCGCTGCCCTCCTCCAGAGCCTCCTCTATGACGGCTGACAACTGCCTTATGGTTTCCACATGGGCCTTATATTCCGCGTCGTATACGCTCATTTCCTCCTCGTCCGTGGCAAGCACATGCGCATATACGGATCCCTTTAAACTCTCAAACTCTTTAGCCAGAATATTCAGGTTGATCACGCTGGTCATATAGTTGCCTGAAATCTCATTGCTGGCATTATACATCTGCCGCGCAATATACCAGTTGGATAACGCCGCAAAAATCATGACAATCGACAAAATCGTTATCGGCAGCAAAACCTTCACTTTTAAGTTCACATTTTTAAATATTCTCATCTTCTTCTCCCCCTGTCCGTTTTTGCGGTTCAATTTCTACTCCCTCTGCGGCACTATCGCAGCCAGCGCTTCAACACCTCCAACAAACGACCTAAATCAATAGGTTTGGCCATATGTTCATTCATACCTGCGGACTTGGCCGCCTGAATATCTTCCGCAAAGGCGTTGGCCGTCATGGCCACGATGGGAATATACCTTGCGTCCCTGCGTTCCAGCGTCCTGATAGCGCAGGTGGCCTCATAGCCGTTCATCACCGGCATCTGTATGTCCATGAGCACCAGATTGTAATACCCCGGCTCCGACGCGGCAACCATATCCACCCCGATACTTCCGTTCTCCGCAGTTTCTACCTCCAATCCCACCATCTGCAGGATCTCCATTGCGATCTCCCGGTTTAACTCGTTGTCCTCCACCAGCAGTACCCTCTTGCCCGTGAAATCCTGCTCCATACTTTTCTCCAGATCTGCCCCGGGCAGTTCTGGCTCCGATGGTTTTGAATCAGCTGCCAGGCTTCGAAGGACGCTCACCAGCCTGCTCTTGAACAAAGGCTTGGTGATAAAGGCATCCACGCCTGCCGCCCTGGCCTCCATCTCGCACTGGGACCAGTCATAGCCCGATAGAATTATAATAGACACATCCGCCCCCACCCGGCGTCGAATCTCCCTGGCCGTCTCTATGCCGTCCATCCCCGGCATCTTCCAGTCCAGAATCACGGCGAAATAATTCTCCTTACGGCCGTGCGCACTGTCCACGCGCTCTATGGCCTCTTCTCCGGAAAGTACCCCCTCACTGTGCAGTCCCAGTTCGTCCAGCATAAGGCAGGTGCTTTGGCAGGCGATCTCATCGTCATCCGCCACCAGCACCGGCAGCCTGATCAATTCCGCCAGGGAAACCGCATCCGTCTCCTGGTATTTTAACAAAATCTGCACAGTAAAACAGGATCCCTTATCCAGCTGGCTTTCCACCTGGATATCGCCGCCCATCATACGGATGATATTTCTGGCAATGGGCATCCCCAGGCCGCTCCCCTGGATCTTGCTGGTGCGGACATCCTCGGCCCGCTCAAAGGGTTCAAAGAGGTGAGCCAGAAATTCCTGTGACATACCGATACCATTATCCTCAAAGACAAACTCATAACAGCCTGTCTTGACCTGTCCGGAAGATTTCTCCGAGAGTTCGATATGAATCTGTCCCCCCTCAGGCGTATATTTCACCGCATTAGTGACAATATTCATAAATGCCTGCTGAATCCGCATACTGTCCCCGATAACGTTCTCATGCTTCAAGCCATGGATATGGACTTCCAGTTCATGCCTCTTCTCCTCCGCCATGGGCCGCACCATGTCCAGCAGATTGACCATCAGGTCGGATAAATTAAATTCCTCCTCATTCAGTGACAGAGTTCCCGCCTCTATCTTACTCATGTCCAGCACTTCGTTGATCAGGGCCAGCAGATGCCTGCTGGCAGCGGTGATCTTGCCCAGGCACTCCGCTATTTTCTCCGGCTCCTGCAGATGAGTGCCCGCGATGGCTGTCATGCCAATGATGGCGTTCATAGGAGTGCGGATATCATGAGACATGCGGGACAAGAAATCCGTCTTAGCGCTGCTGGCCCGGTTCGCCGCCTCGTATGCATCCAAAAGAGCCTTACGGGTCTCCCTGTCCTTCTTCCTTTGGGCCGTGATATCTTTCAGATTGTTCATTGCAATAATGTCTCCGCTGGCGTTGTCGCGGATTAACAGAATCGTATGGCGCAGAATCACCGCGGCGTCCTCATCTATCCTGGTTTCATATTCCAGCACCAGTTCGGTCTCTCCCCGCTCATATGCCTCCCGCAGATACTGCATATTGATGCAGCGGTCATAATTTTCCCGATCCTCCTGCAAAATCTTTTGTTCTCCCCATCTGCTGAAAAAGGCATCCGCGTCGCAGGGAGCCTGCATTCCCACCAAAGGCAGTATGGCGGTGTTCCGCTCCCCTGTAAATCTGTAGAAATCATCCTCAATCAGATTGCGGCTCACATTTACATTGAATACAAACAGGGCTTCGGAGATAATGGCCTGCCGGTACTGTTCTTCCTCACTCAGGGTTCTGCGCAGAATTGCATTGTCGGTAAGCAGCTCATCGGACAAGTTCTTTTCCTGATCTTTCTCTCTGGCTATATCTTTCACGTACCACATAACCAGGGGGTACTCCGGGGTATATCCCTTCATGGGAATCAGTTCCGATCTGACCCATACGCTTTTTCCCTTTACCCGCCTGCGGTAGGTAAAGGAAGAGGAGTCTCCCGATGTCCGGAGTACGGCGCATAGGTTCTCCGGCGACAGCATATTTCGAACTTTCTCTTGAAACTCTTCCTCCACATACTGCTGTACGCAATATTCCAGCATCTTGCGGTAATCGCCGTGAAACTGCGCCTCCTGCTGCTGCTCTGTATCCTCCAGCTTCAGCGTCTCGATCTGTCCCCGGCCCAGATCTATGGAACTAATGCGGTAATACGTGTCTTTCATCAGGCCGAAAGCTTCCTGGCTCAAACACTGTCTGCGGTAATCCTCATCGATCAGCCGCAGGGAACACACCCAGATCCTCCTCCCCTCACCGGTGGAAGACAGTGTGCGCACCTCGTTGACCCAAACAGGATCTCCGTCCCGGCTCAACATGCGGTACTCCCTTACGTCCTTCTCGCCCTGCGGGGAAACGGCCTGAAATATGTGCCTGTCTTCCTCATAAATTGCCTTTAGAAAGCTGCCTCCGGTGCGATCCATAAATTCCTCAAAGGACATTCCCAAATTATTTAGGGCAAAATGGCTGATAAAGTATACCGGGTATCCCTCTTCAAAGAAGCCTCCCACCACGCCCACCGCCAGGTTGCTGCGCAGCAGTTCCACTATCTTGTCCTGATTCTCCCCAAGTTCCCGACTGCTATTCTTGGTAAAGTAGATCTCTTCCTGATAAAAAAAATGTTCTTCCATATGCATTACCCCGGATTACTTCTGATACCATTTTCTCACAACATCTTCCGCCTGTTTCCTGTAAATGTTAAATCCCTTATCCCGCTCCGCCTCTTCCCGGGTATGGTAAATATGGGTTCCCCAGTCCCACCAGAACACACCCTCAAACCATTCCTGGCCGCTCATGACGGACAGGCAGGACTCATAGAACCGGGCCTGCTCCTCCTGGCTCACCGGAAACTCTTTGTGAACGAAATCCCAAGGCATCTGCGCGCAGCCTAAGGCGCTGCGGCAGCCAATCTCCATAAAAAGTATTTTTTTGTCCAGGCGCCGGCTCAAATCCCCCAGATTTTCGGCAATCCGCCGCCAGTTTTCCCGCATTTCCACAAGACTCCCGCCTGGCCCGCTCTCCACCGGGTAATAAGCGGAAGTGCCGATATAGTCAATGGCGTCATACCACTTCGCCGTCTCTTCCTTGCCGTGGTTGGTGTTATATACCAGAGGCCCCTGATATACTTCCCTGACCATGGCGATGGTCTGACGCCAGTATTTCTCCTTGCGCTCCGTGCCCAGCATCTCACAGCCCAGGCAGAACATCTCACAGCCCGCGTACTGCGCCAGCGCCGCATAGTGAGTCAGGAAAGCCTGATAGCTGGCGAACCATTTTGCCCAGTATGTATCCTCCTCCATCATAGTCTCGTCCGGAAAACTGATCAGCGCCCGCCATACGCCGTCGTCGGAATTGATCATGGGCTTTAAACACACTTTGACGCCCCTGGCGTGAAAACGTCCGATGGTGGTAAGAAGCTCCAAGTCCGGCACATTTTTTCTATAGTCAAAGAAGATCTCCGTGGACGCATAGGTTTTCTGATTAACGGGAAATGCCAGACACACCCAGTTGATCCCGGTGTCCATCAGCGCGTCCTGGCTGTACCGGCCCTCCTCGCTGTCATATAAGCCCTTCCTGGCGTCATACCCATAGGTGAATCCTTTTATGTTCATTTCGGCCTCTTTCCGTGGTGTTTCCCTTCAAGCTTACCTTACTATGCATATCGCAGGCTTCGCCTGCGATACTGCGTTAATGCGTATTTGGATGTGAAACATCCAAACTTTCCTTGTCCCTGCATAACGCGGGCTGTGCCCGTGTTATTGCGTTAATGCGTATTTGGAAGTTTACTTCCAAACTTACCTTGCTCCCGCCATTTTCCGCACATAGAACCCGCATCCCTCAGAACAGAGAAAACGCCTCCTTGATACTGTCATAGTGGAGAAAGATTCCCTGCTTAGCCAGTTCCCGGATTTCCTCCGCCGTGGCCAGACGGTACCCGTCCGTCTCCGCCTGCTGCAGCTGCAGTTCCTCCTCTGTGAAATCCCCAATAAAGCGGTAAACATCCACAAAATAGTTATCTCCCTCGCCGGGATTCTCCCGATGGTAGGTAAACAGATAGCCTCCGTCCCAGCCCGTCACATCCAGCCCGGTTTCCTCTTTCACTTCCCGGCGCACCGCATCCAGGGACTCCTCCCCCGCCATGGCGGCGCCGCCGGAGACCTCCCACCAGCCCGGCGCCCAGGCTTTGGTCCGCACCCGCTTTGTGATCAGGAACCGTCCGTCCCGCCGGGCCACCACGCCCAGCACCGTCAGATGGTACTCTCCCTCCGCCAGGCAAAAGTCATTGCGCCGCATGGTGCGCCCGGTGGGCCTTTTATCCGCGTCATATATATCCCAAAGTTCCATATTTTCCTCGTTTCCGCGTATCTTGAACCTGCCCCGGCCAAACCGGGAATCCGGCTCGGATCAATCTCCTGCCGTTCCGGTTATGTCCAACCGGGAACCCATAAAAACAGTATACCAGAAAATGTATAGGACTGGCAAGTTTTTCTTGCCAGTCCCATGAACATTGAAAACAACTTGGCCGCTATCGCACATGAAAGGAAGTCTCCTGTTCCTCCAGCGGGATTTCCCTGCATTCTATGGTTTCGATCTGGATGTAATCGCTTCGGTTAATCATCACCAGCATCCGGTTGATGGCCTCCTCCGTGCCCTGTACCTCCATCTCCACGGATCCGTCCCACTCATTTTTTACCCAACCCGTGATACACATGCCGCCTGCCGCGTGTTTCGCCCGGTAACGAAAGCCCACGCCCTGCACTCTCCCGGTGAAACGGTAATGTTTTCTGACCATGATGTATCCCCCTCCTGTTTCAGGGTTCCGAGACCACCCTGATATATTTTTCTATTGAAGCTCCGCCAATCACCGTTGTAACATTTTCCCATTCCGGCCAGACGGGGTACAGTCTGACACTGTTTTTATATTTTTCGCTCCAGATACATTCTGTATCGGACCAGAACGCGTCTTCCTCATAGAAGTCTTTCTCTATCCGTTTTTCCTCCACCGGTTCCCCGCCTAAGCAGACCAACTCCCGATACCCGTCAGAATACGGAAACATGCCCCTTCCCGGCATCTCATAAAACTCCGTCTCCGAGTAAACCCGCTCAAAGCGACCGATTCTCCGCCACTCCCCCTCCACCCAGGCATACATCTCCTTGGCCCAATAGCCAATATCGTTCTCATCCGCGCACACCACAAGGGAGGACATGTCCGGGTTCCACAAATGCAGGCTGCCAAACCCGTCAATTCCCTTTTCAACCTCTTCCCTGTGTATATGGCAGACAGCCATGTGATCTCCCAGTTCAAGCACCTGATCTTCTTTTAAGAGCGCTTCCGTTTCCGGCAGTGAATCCGCCGCTGCATGCCCGTCCGCCTGCTGCCGGGCATCCTGATAAAGCTCGGGACTTCCCTGCCCGGTCTGGCTTTCAGGGTTTCCACAGCCGGAGCACATAAAAAGTATACACAATATAAGTGCAAAAATATATCCCTTTATCTTTCTCATGACAATTCCTTCCCCGCAAGAAACAGTCTGAACCTATGTCAAATTGCTGTCAATTGGGAAGATCAAGCTTCCTCAAGATAAGTTATAAGCCCACCTGCGTCTGCCAAGAAACAAGGCAAGCTTATACGATTGTTCTATGACAAATCATAACATATTCCCAAATTGATTGCAACATGCCTTTCCGCCTCTTTCTATGTAAGCTAAGCCCGGAGAAAACTGATTCAGGAAGGAGGTTGCAATCAAATATGGGGTGTGTTATAGTTGATGCATGGGAAAACCATAGAGCCAAGGCGGCTTTGCCCCTCTTTTTTACTCGGAGGGTTAAAAAAGCCCTCCAGACGAGAGAAAGGAGGGTGGTACGATGTATGTTACATATCAGGACTTGATCCAGATAGGGATATTCATTGTAGCCCTTGCGAATTTGATTTATCAGATTTTCAAGGAAAAAAAGAAATAGCCGCCAACTACTACCAATAGTTGACGGCTGACCTCATATGAGGTATAGCTTGTTTAGTTAACGGGGTAGAGCCGCTTCTATGGCTTTCCCTTTTTGTATCTCTATAATAGCATACAGATACTATGTTTGCAAGATTTTTTTAGGTGGTATGCTTATTGATGACACCATAAAGATTGCAGCCTCTATATCTGTTTTCTTCGCCTCATAATCGCCAGCGAAGCCACTACCAGCGCCACTGCGGTCAACAGCTGCCATCCCTTGCCGCTCATCTGCCCTTTTGTCATGGAAAACAGACTGAAACACCCCAGCCTGCGGCCCATGCCATAGCTGGCCAGATAGTACAGCATACACACCATGAAGCCGCCGGCGGCATTGCCGCTGAGCCCGGCCGCCGCCAGCCCCACCGCTCCAAACAGCAGGGCTGAGCAGACGCTCCCCCATATGTGGTAGGGCAGAACCTGGCTTTCATAGGCTTTCATAATCCCGGTAAAAACCAGAATCAGCGCTATAATGGTCAGGCTGGCATACAGTATCCGCAGCACACACACCTGCATATAGCCGGTCTGTCTGGCCCGCACCACGTCCCGGATCTCCGGGTTCTGCTCCGGCAGAAACACCGTCGCCAGCAGCGCCGGACCAATCCAAATCATCAGCATCTCCAGAGGCTGGGCCACCGCCGCCCCCTCCAGGGCATTTAAGTTAAAAAGCAGCCTGGTCAGCACCAGCAGCGCCACCGCCGCCAGAGCGGGCCAGGGATACTGACGCCGCAGATTCACTTTCAGGATATTGCCATAGATCTCCATTCTCTCAGATATCCCCATCGTCTGTCACCTTCTTTCCTGCCTTCCGGATGCCATAGTTTTGGCTTTTGCCCCAATATAGGAGTCTGTCTGTCCAGGCTCCTTTCCCTCTCCGCCCGCGCTCATACAGCCATGTGGCCAGCGCCACAAAGAACAGCGCCAGAATCACCATCGTCAGCCTGTTACACACAAAATTATCCCACTGGCTCTGCCATAGGGTTATCTTGCTCAGGCTGTTATGGCGCACCTGCAGACCAAACCGCGCCACATCTCCCGTCAGTTCCGTTCTGTTCAGCGCCAAAAACCACCACACACACTGTAAGAAGATGGCCAGAAGAGGGGAGAACAGTTCCGTCAAAAGCGCCCCCACCGCGGAGACAACCAGAATGTCAGGAAGCAGCCACAAAAGAGCCATTCCCAGCCCACTGCCCCAGGCAATATGCATCTGGGGGTACATCCCGGCGACAGTGTAAACCGTATAGGCCAGGGTCAGCAGCACCGGCACGGTCATACAGCTTACCAGCGCCAGATAGCGGCTTCCCACGATCTTGACGGCAGAACTCTTCCGGGTGTAAATCAAGGACTGCATCCGGGCCCTTTTATCCAGCTGCCACAGGGCCGCCGCCACGAACACCGGCATCACCGCCAAGACAATCCCCATATAGTCACAGTGCAGCCGCAGATAGGATTTGCCCAGTTCCCCCGGAAGCATCAGGGACTCATACTCCTGCAGCGCCTCCTCATAGGTCATGGGGGCCCGGCCGAAATTATTTGCCAGGTTTTTCACCTCGTAACTGCTGCCGCCGCCAATGATCCTGTCGGCCTGTTCCATTAATTCGCAAAAATGTTCATAGGTCAAACTCTCCGGCAGACTGTACGCCGGGAGCACCGTCTCCCGGAACTGTACTATGGGATTGCCGTTTTCGTCCATGCCTTCACTATAATATCCCGCATCCTGATATCCCGTAAATCCGTCAAGTTCCTCCCCGGAAAGCCCTGTCAGTTCCTCCAGAACAGCCTGCATCTCCAGCCTTTCATTCTCCTTCAGCTTGACATTCTTGTAAAACATAATCGGATAGGCCGGGTAACTGCCGGACAGATACTCTCCCAGCAGGCTCTCCACCGCCGCCGGCATAATCAGCTGCGGGTCCTCCCGCACCGTAGCGCCATAGTTTCCGGTTCCTGGCCGAGGGGCCGCAACGGGGGGCCGCTCATGACAAAATTGTGTCACATACATAGCGATCACCGTCACCACATACAACACAAAGGTCATGGAAAAGATTACTTTTTTACATTCCTTGAGAAACAGCATCACTCTTCACCTCCCACAATCTCACAGCCATGCTGGCGCAGGCAGTACATATAGGCGTCCTCGCAGCCTGGCATGGCCGTTCTGGCCCCCGGGAGCAGACCGGCGGACTGTTCTCCGGACTCCCCGTCCGCCAGGAACCGCACCGTCACAGTCCGCTCGCTGCGCAGCATTCCTGTCACAATATAGTCCCGCTTTACCTGGGACAGCATACCTGCAGGTATCTCCGCCGTGTAGACCTTGCCTCTGGCATTCTCCAGCAGCTGGGACACTGTGCCCTTCCACAGAAGTTCTCCGTCATTCAATATGGCGATATTCTCGCAGGTGGCCTCAATATCCCCCACAATGTGCGTGGATAGGATCACAATGCGCTCCTCCGCCACCTCGCAGAGCAGATTGCGAAATCGGATGCGCTCCTCCGGGTCCAGACCCGCGGTGGGCTCATCCACGATCATCACCTTGGGATCGTGGAGCAGGGCCTGGGCAATGCCCAGTCTTCGCTTCATGCCCCCGGAGAGGCTTTTTACCCGGCTATGCTTTTTTCCGTTCAGGTTTACTCTCTTCAGCAGCATGGAAATTCTCTGCTGCCGCAGGGCCCTGGGCATCCCCGACAGTGTGCCTAGATAGTCCAGGCACTCATAGACCGTCATATTGGGGTACATGGAAAAATCCTGGGGCAGATATCCGGTGATGGCCCGGATCTCTCTGGCGTGGCTGACCGGGATACCGCACACGGATATCTCCCCCGCCTGTTTCTCATGCAGGGTGGCCAAAGTCTTCATAAGCGTGGTCTTGCCTGCGCCATTCCTTCCCAGCAGCCCGAACATGCCCTGCTCAATGGTCAGGTTTATATCCTTCAGCGCCTGTTTTTTGCCATAGTACTTATCCACATGGCTGATGACAATACAGTTATTTTGTTGATCCATGATTCTCTCCTCCTAATATAAAGTCGCTGCGCGATGGCGCTTAAGAGTGAAGTCCCTTCGCGGCTTCACCTTGACCGACGGCGGTTTACAACCGCAAAAATGGTGTGGATTGCTCCACACCATTACCCTACTGCATATCTATCAACTTTTTATCTACTTTTTTGTTTTTCCGAAAAAATTTTGAACCTGGCGGTCACCCGGCCGCCGCGGACCGAGTTGGACAGTGCCAGACTGCCGCCGCATTTGGCGCAGATCAGACGGCAGATATACAACCCCAGGCCGAAATGGCATTGCTCCATCTGCCCCTCCCCCCGGTAAAAAGGCTCTGTGGCATGACGCAGTTCCTCCGGGCCAAACCCCGGACCGTCGTCCTCCACCACCACTTCCAGGATTCTGTCCTGTTCCTCCTCCGGGGCAGTCAACTCCCCCTCCGCCACGCGTACCGTCACCTGCAGCATCTGCCGGGCGTAGCGCAGGCCGTTGGACACCAGGTTTTCACACACCTCCAGCACCAGCGCTTCATCCAGGCAGAGGGTTCCCTCGCCGTCAAAAGAATAGGAGATGTCCTCCCCCAGGATCTCGCACATGCCGCGGAGCTTTTCCCGCAGCGCCGCGGCCGGAATGGGCGCCGGTCCCGGTTCCAGATCCTCCAGCTTCCGAATACTGCTCATCTTCTGTGTGTAGCTCTCCAGCCTGAGGATCTGCCCGTTCATCATACCCAGGATTTCCATAAGCTTATCCTGGGAAATTCTGCCCTCCGGAACATATCGCTCCAGCATCTCCCCATAACCTTTCAGCACGGTGATGGGTGTACGCATATCGTGAGCAAAGGCGGCGTTCAACCGCTTTCTCTCCTCCAGCTGCTGCCAGGTGGTCCTGTTGTTCTCATACAGGGCCGCTCTCATCTTCTCAAAGCCCTCCCGAAGCCGCCCCAACTCATTGTCTTTCACTGGCTCCATCTGAAAATCCAAGCAGTTGTCCGCTATTTTTTCCGAGGCATCCTGCAACACCCGCAGGGGTTTTTCCAGTTCCCTCTTATAAAATATCCACACTGTCAATCCCACGCAGGCCAGTATCCACAGCGGTATCAGGATCACCTGCATATAGCTGATTAACTCATAGATAATCCGCTGCATCGGGTCCTGGCTGCTCACATCATATCCCGGCTCTTCCTTACCCACATAGCTACAATGTACAACTCCATTGCTGTCAATGAGAATCTCATATCCGTCATCCCATATTCGCGCATTCTCTACACCCATATGGTTTGATTCATACCAATACTGCAACTTATTCGTGCCATGCCCGATTGCCATGGTCCCCATATAAGCCAGAACAACGCAGACAGGAATACAGTAATACAGGGCCTGCCGCAGCGATCTCTGACGCCGGCGGCGATGCTTCCTGCCATGTGGCTTTTTCACTTTTTCCATCTATATCCCATCCCCCATACCGTCTCCAGATGATATTCTTCTCCGTATTCCTTGAGTTTGGAGCGAATCCGGCGCACATGCTCCGCCACCACGCTGCTGTCCCCCTCGGCGTCATAGCCCCAGAGCTTCTCATAGATCCGCTCCTTGTCAAACACCTGACCGGGACTCAGAGACAGCAGTTCGATAATCTCATATTCTTTTTTGGCAAAGGGGATCACCGGTCCTTCCACCGCTACGGTCTTGGCGGTATAGTCTATGACCATCCTGCCCCAGAACCTTACGTTGGCGTCCGCCTTGCAGCGGTGGTCCCGGCGGATGTGAGCCGCCACTCTGGCCCCCAGTTCCTCCATGGAAAAGGGCTTCAGGATGTAGTCGTCCCCTCCCGCCGCAAAGCCCTGCACCTTGTCGCTGTCCTCGATGCGGGCCGTCAAGAAAAGGATAGGACAGGACACATAGTCCCGAATCCCGCGGCACACCGCCAGTCCGTCCATTTGGGGCATATTGATATCCAGCAGAATCACATCCGGCCGCTGCAAGGCCAGTTCCATGGCTTTCTCCCCATTGAACGCCGCCAGCGTCTCGTACCCGTTAATCTCAAAATAATCCCGGATCAGGCTTACCACATCCGGTTCGTCGTCCACTATCAGTATTTTATACATAAAAATCCGCCTTTCCTGTTATCGGCACAGAAAGACTTTTCTGTGTCACGTCCTACTCAGCATAACAGTATAAGGCGGAAATATCAACTTTTTATCTACTTTTGGAAGCTTATATATAAGGCCCCTTCGGGTCCGGGAGCACTCACTGCCGGGTCACGATATTGTTGCCGTCGATCTGGACGCCCTCGATACTGCTCACATAGCGGGAGAGACGGGCATACCCGTAGTCCTTGTATTTGAAATCCGGGAAATGTTCATGGAGCTGCTGCCCCAGGATCTCCAGCTTAATGTTCTGCTCCGCTTTACGGATAATGTACTGCTGTACATTGGCCTCCACATTGACCGGCACCTCCTGTCCCCCCCGCACCACCAGAATCGTAGTGCCCTGCTTCACAATCTTGAACTTGGTGGCCTCGGTGATGAATTTCATCATGGCGTTATAGCCGTAGTTGCGCTCGTCAAAATCAGGGTACAGCCTCTGCAAATTGCTCTTGACCATGCCCAGATTGGCAGGTTCTCCGTTGTTTTCGCATTCCTGCAGCAGATTGTTGATGGCGGATTTAATCTCCCCGATGGGGGTGATGGAGTCCCTCTCCACCACGGTCTTGTCCCCCTTGGACTCGTCGTCCACGATCTTGTCCAGGAACTTATATTCGTCGCAGACGGCGATAAAGGTCTTGGAGGCATCGCTCTTGCCCATGCCGATCACGGATTTGCCCTCCTCGCGCAGACGGCTCACCAGGCGGGTAAAATCGCTGTCCGAGGTCACGATGCAAAAGCCGTCTATACTGCCTTTGTACAATATGTCCATGGCGTCGATGACCAGCATTATATCCGCCGCGTTTTTCGCCGTGGAATACCGGGACTGCTGTATGGGGACAATGGCGTATTTCAGTGCCTTCTTGTTCCAACTGGCCAAATCCGGATTGGTAAAGTCCCCGTACATCCTCTGGTAGGTGATAATACCATATTTTTTTAACTCGCTGATAATCACATCCACATATTTGGAACTGGTGTTCTCAGCGTCGATCAGTAATGCGTATTTTCTTTCTTCCATAGAAAACTCCCGTCTGCCCGTCTGGGCGGGCACGCAAATCAGGATCCTGTTCCCCGATTTTTGTATACTTGTATTGTATCCTAATTTTGGAAAAAAGGCAACCTTGCACGGGTAAATTGCTTACGCAGCTTATTTTATGGTCAGGCTGTAACGTATAATTTTGCTATGGATACTATGTGTTGAATTTTATAAATGTATATGGTAAAACTCCAAAAAACATGGTACAATAGGCAAAACGGAAAACTTTTCTTTTGGCAATTGCGAAAGGTTCGTCCAAAGATTAGAACGATATCCCATAGTCATTCCTTCTCCGAAAAATTCTCCATAGTTTCCTTTAGCTGTTTTCTGTATGGAATAAACAAAACCAGTGCCATACCCATCGCAAGGCTGTCCGCAATCGGAGTTGCCCACGGTATGCCATTTGCGCCAGCCGCCGCATTCATAAGGAACATAAAGGGAATATCCAGCCCGCCCTTACGCAGTAATGACAGAATCATCGGTCTCGTTTTTTGCCCGGTAGCCTGAAAAACAGATATTATCATCATCGTTACAGAAACTGCCGGGCACAATCACATTGCCGGAAGTAGGGGTGTCCAGCCCGCCCATCATGTGAAGCAGGGTGGATTTGCCGCTGCTGGAGGTTCCCACAACGGCCACAAACTCGCCGTCCTCCACGGAGAAGTTCACACCGTCAAGGGCGCGGGTGATATTCGGTTCTGTGCCGTAATACTTTTTCAGGTCGATAGTCTGTAAAATGCTTATAAAATTCAATCCTTTCTTTGTTTGTTGTAAATGCGGAACGCTGCGCGCCGGTGGCCGCCAACTGTACCAGAATCAGCACAGCGAACAGGCCGAAGCTCTCATAGTAGAACAGTTCATCCCAAAACAGGAGAACATCACAGAGAGCAGTCAAGGCAACCGTCCAGCGGATGTGCCGGGCCAGCCATTGCCGGAACACCAGCACAAGGACAACCGGCGGGACAATCAGCAGCGCCAGATTCAAAATCAAGGTCGGGGTCAGTTCCATTGCGTCGCCTCCTCTGATATTCTAAAAAAAACATTTATCGCAGAGCTTCCATCATTGATAACTTGCTTTGCTGCTTTAAGGCTCCTGTTGTAATCAGCACACTACATAAAATAACAACCGCACAATACAAGATTGTAATACCCAATGGAAATTGATAATTCAAATAGTTTATTAGGTTGTTTTTCAAAAATGAGCAAAGAACATATCCAATTCCTCCACCAATTATCACAGATAATACAAGTCCCATGCCGACTACGATCAATCCCTCTTTATGAACCATCACGGATAATTGTTTTTGAGACATTCCCACTGAACGCATGAGAGAAAACTCCTTGCGCCTTACAATAATTCCCGTCAAAATTGTATTTAGCAAATTCATCACAGAAAAACAACCAATTAAAACAATGGCTATTGCAAGGGCTAACTGTGTTCCCTGCAAGAAGTTTTCATTTTGGGCAATCGCAGCAGAAAGCGAATCAATACTCAGTCGTGGATTATCTGATATGATTTGGTCTATTTCATTTTCTGCTTGCTGTTCAAAAGAATCCTCTACGCAAATTACATACTGATATGTTAAATTGCTGTGTGCAATTTTTTGCATTGAATCAACCGGCAATAACAGCATATCTATTTTATCGCCATTATTTCCAATCTTACTTTCGTCAAGAACTGCCGCAATCTCAAATTCCAGATTCTTCGTATGCTCCCCATCAAAAATCTTTAGGGGTACCGACGAGCCGACTTCTGGACGAATACCAAAATACTTCTCAAAGTCATTCGGCCGGCCAATAACCATCTGATTTTCAGTTGCCATTTGCTCATAATCTGATATTTCTCCATTTAAGATACAGCTTTGCAGCAAAGTCATATCTGCTTTCTCAAATCCTACAATTTCAGCATCTGATTCCATTGCTTGCAAATCATAGGAAACTGGTAGATGCTGATCGTTCATAATCCTTTGCACACCTGATAATTGTGAGAGTTCTTTTTCCACTTCCTCCGTAAAAGGACTTGATTTCTGTAAAATCTCCAAAGGATTTTCCATTAGCTCCTGATTTGAGATTCTTAAAATGAACTGTCCTCTTGCAAACCCAGATAAAGACATATCTTTTGCATTTATAGAAGAAAGGACAGAAGATAAGCCTAACAGTAAAACGCCAGTCAAGACAAGAGAGGCGACTGTCAGTATATTTTTTTTCTTATAACGCAGAGCTTGATTTACTGCCAAAGACCCCGGCGCTAGTTTGTGCTGCCTATGTTTACATTTGGGTTGATTATTTTGTTCATAGTGGGAAGCCTCTATGGGTGAAACGGTCGCGGCAATTTTAGCAGGTTTTTTGATGGACAGGCGCACAGTGGCATAGGTTAACGCAACAACAATCGGGCATATCCATAGCACATTCCATAATTCAAATCCATGCGGAATTAAAATATAAGCCACTACAATTCCCGCAATTAGTCCAATAGGAATTGCAGGTAACATCAGCAAAGTTCCCTCCCTAAGAACAAGTCTTTGAATCTGTTTTGCTGTCATCCCTATTGTGCGAAACTGTCCATATTCTTTAATTGAATTGATAATGGAAATATAGAAAATATTGTATATTACCAAAATACCAGCGATTACGATAACAACCAGCCCAGCAACGGCCGCCATAACCATCAATACCGAAGGCTGGCTAAGATTCAAATATGCTTCATTATAAGAAGGAGTCGCTTTACAACCTGCATCAGCCGCTATCTCTGATATTAAGTTTTTTACATCCTCAGAGTTCGTCTTTGCATCTAAATTTACACGAAGCATTACTGCCGGTGAAAAGTTATTCCATCCATCCATTTTTAAGAAATATTCTTCAGAAACCATAGCTGCATATAATGAGCGGTCAGTGCCTTTAGCCCCTGTTTTCAAGTATCCTGTTATAATAAAGGATTTTTCCTCGCCGTTGTTTGGGTCTGGCAATAAAATGGTATCTCCAATTTTTGCATTTATCTTCTGCCGAATTAAGTATTCTTGTTCAATCAGTATTTCATTATCTTTCTCTGGCATTTTCCCCTCGGAAACAGATAGCCCATTTAATGTAAGTGCATCATTGTTGGAATACGAAATATTAAGACGATCGTTTCCAGATTTAACACTACCAATAGAAGCTGTGAATCCGCATAAATCCACTCGCACATCATCAGACAATTTTTGATATTGTTCTTTTTCTATGCTGGAAATAAGAGCATGATAGGAACCCGTAATGTTATTACCTCCATTTTGATTCACTGTAATAATTCCAGAAATCAGAAGCAATACAGACGCCATCAAAAATGTTGCTAATGAAATTGCAATAATCGTAAAAATCTTCTTCAAACGCTCTTTCTTTAATTGAGCAGACGCTAATTTTTTAATAATAGCGCTGGTATCATTCTCAAAAGGCCATGTCATAGCCTGCCACCTCCTTACTCCACAATCTTTCCGTCCTCAATGCGGACAATCCGATCTGCAAGACGGGCTATGTCGTCATTGTGGGTAATCATCACAACAGTTTGCCGGAACTCCGCACTGGTGCGCTTGATAAGCCCCAGCACCTCGGCGCTGGTCTTGCTGTCAAGGTTGCCGGTCGGCTCGTCGGCCA
>ERZ779632.119-NODE-119-length-54029-cov-9.127135_pt1 | contig 54029 bp, 51 predicted proteins | sample MGYA00514194_ERZ779632 | MGnify/ENA primary metagenome ERZ779632 (study PRJEB29562, sample SAMEA4376704) | mouse gut metagenome | isolation source: Cecum | study: EMG produced TPA metagenomics assembly of the A DSS colitis mouse model was used to assess the... | reverse complement strand
CTCCCAGAACGCATCTGATATTGTCCATGACTTGTAGCTCTTTTTCTCCATTTTTCCACCGCCTTTGGCGGCTATTTTACCACAGTTGCTTATTTGCGGATAGGCTCTAAGAACCACAGCCACATCCTTCGACAGCCATAGGTCTGCCTGCATCGCTCTTGTTGAGATCGAAGAAGCTCTGCGCACGCGGCACACGGTACACCATATTACGGCAGGGTATCCAGCACCTTGCACACGGCGGCGCGGGTCATGGCCGCCTCCGGATCCAGCCTGCCGTCCGTACCGCTCACTGCGCCTAGGCCCACCAGGGTCTGGAAGTGGGAGTAGGCGTAGGTGGGGATGGTGCTCTCATCGGAGAACTGGCTCAGATCAGCGGCGGGAGTGTCGGAGGGGGCGGGCTCGCCGGGCTGATCCGGCGCGTCCGGGGAGACCGGATCCTGGGTGGGCGCGTCCGGCGCGCCGGGGGCGTTGGGGTCCAGGGGGAACAGCGGCACGTCCGGCAGCTCCGGCACGCCGCCGTCGTTCTCCTCCTGCATGCCCAGCATTCGTCCCAGCATGGTTACCGTCTGGGCCCGGGTCAGGGGGCTCTGGGGGCTGAAGTGGGTGGGATCGGTGCCGTTGACGATGCCCAGCACATACATGGCCCGGATGGCGTCGCCGGCCCAGTCCTCCGTGGAGCCCAGATCTGTGAAGGGCAGGGCCGCCAGGGCGTAATCAGCCGTGTCCAGGCCCATGTACCGGGCCAGCAGCACCGAGAACTCCGCCCGGGTCACACCCTTGTCCGGGTAGGCGAACAGCTGGCCGTTCACCTCCACACCCGTGAGCACGCCCTGGTAATACAGGCTGGTGAGATAAGGACTGGCCCAGTGGTCCTGGGTGTCCGCAAAGGGGTCATCCGCCGTCACCGTCACCGATACCCGGGCGCTGACGCTGCCCCGGGTGGCAGTAACCGTCCCCGTGCCCGGGGTGGAGGCGGCGGTGAACAGGCCGCTTTCATCCACGGTTCCCACATCCCCCTCCACCGTCCAGACCAGATCCGAGGCGCTGATCTCCAGCGGCCGATGGCGGTAGGTGGCGGCGGCGGTGAAACCGATGGTCTGTCCCGGCGTGACGGACAGATTGGTGACAGCGGAACCGTCCTGCTGGATGGACAGGGTCTCCGGCTCGTCCAGCACCAGCACGTCCAGTTGGGAGGAGACCCCGCCGGAACGGGCGGTCACCGTGACCACGCCGCCTGTGGGGGGCGCGGTCAGCACGCTGCCCGCTATGGCGCCCCCGGTGGCCTCCAGGCTCACAGAGCCGCTCATGGGGAAGAAATTGGTGTCCGCCAGCTGGGCGCTGAACGCTACCGTATGGCCCGCCAGCACCGCCGGCGCGTTGGCGGTGAGATAGATGCTGCCGGGAACACCGGTGGCCTGACCCGGAGCCAGCAGAAGGATGTGGTTGGTGACCTTCCGCTCGGTCTTGTCGCTGGGGGAGTTGAGGACCTTGGCGGAGGCACTGTCCGGCAGGGCGGCCAGTGCGGTGGTAGAGCCGCCGCCGTCCAGGGCCAGGGCCGTGACGCACCCCAGCTCCGCCATCCGCTGGGCTACCACGCTCAGGGACGCGCCCATGCTGTGGCTGGACTGGCGGCCGTCGATGGCATAGAGGACCACGTCTCCGTTGGCCTTCACGCCCACGGCGGTGCGGGGGGCGGCCACAGCCTCAAAGTCCGTGATGGGCTGGCCGTCGGAGACCAGCAGGTACAGGGCCCCGATGGCCTCGGCCGCGTCGTTCCAGGCCGGGTCCGGGGTGGAGAAGGAGACTGTGAGGGTCTGCCCCGGGGTCAGGGACCGGAGGAAGGACAGCCCCACGTCGTAGCCGTTGGCCGCGCCGGAGAGGAGGACCTGGTCCTGCCGGAGCACCCGCTCATTGGCGTCCTCCGAGACCTCCTCCACCCGCAGGGTCAGGGACTCCCCGATGGAGGCCCGGCCCCCCACGATGGCCGCCACCACGTTCACCCCGTCGGAGGCAACGGAGGGGCCGGTATCGTGGCCCGTCCGGTAGTCATAGGTGAGCATGGTGATGCCCGCCTTGTCCACCCGGGGCTTGTTGAGGGAGGCCAGCTTCACGCTCTGGGTATCCGTGGAGGCGGTGATCTCCAGCTGGGGCTCCCCGATGACCGCGCTGCCGTCCTGACGGAAGCCCACGGCGTAGTAGCTGGACGCGCCGGAGAGGAGCTGACCGGCGGAGATGAGTATGCCCAGGGGGTAGCCGGTGGCAGTATCATAGAAGTCGCCGTTGACCGCTCCCACCACCCGGTAGCCCAGCCCCTCGTAGTACCGGGCCGCCTCGGAGGCGGTGAGCCGGGCGCAGACAGAGCTGCCGTAGGCCGCCACGGGGATCACCTGTCCGATGCCGGGGCTGTAGGACAGGGCGGACAGGCTGAGGGCGCTGTTGGTGAGCAGCCAGCCGGGGATGTCCTCGTCCGTCGGCGGCGGGTCTCCTCCGGCGTCTTCGGGACTGGGGGGCGTGAAGGGCGCCGAGGGCAGATTGGAGAGGCCGCCGGCAGGCGAGTAGGTGAAGTAGTACTCGTGGCGGGGCTTGTCGTAGCCGCCGCTCCAGAAGATGTTCTCGCTGTAGACCACGCCGTCCCCAATGGCGGCGCTGCGCAGCCAGACCTCCTGGCCGTAGGCCTGGGAATCGGCCAGCGCCGTGGAGGCGGGCAGGAGGGCGAGGACCAGGATCAGGGATAAAACCAGGGATAAAGCTCGTTTCATGGGATCTCCTTTACTGATACAGGGCAGGATCTATGTACGCCCCTTCCAGGGGGACACTGTATTTACTATAGCACAATCGGGTGGAAATGTCCACCTCCTGAAAATGGAGAAAATTCCCGAATGAGCCTATAGGCAGACATAGGCGCAGCCGCTGACCGCGGCTGCGCCTATGCTGTCCGCTTCTCAGCGGCGTTTCCGTCTGTTACTCCTCGCTGGGGTCCACATCCACCAGCACCTTCATGGTGTTCTCCCGGTTGCCGTCAATGTACTGATAGGCGGCCAGATAGTCCTGGAAGGCAAAGTGCCTGCTCATGAGCGGCTTGAGCTGGATTTTTCCCTCCCCCACCAGCCGGATGGCGTCCACGTAGTCCTCGTGGCGGTACATCATGGAGGTGTTCAGATCCAGCTCCGAGTCGTTGAGCTTGGCCAGATCGCAGTGGGCCTGCCCCGCGAACACCGCCACCAGCACGATCATGCTGCCCTTCCGGGCGTTCTGGATGGCCTGATCCATGGTGATGTCGTTGCCCGCGCAGTCGTAGATAACGTCCGCCTTGTCGGGGCCGAAGGCGTCCAGCAGGGCCTTACCGAAATCGACGTCTCGGGTGTTGACAACCTCGTCCGCCCCGCACTGCTTTGCCAGTCCCAGCCGGTAGTCGGACACGTCGGTGGCCAGTACCTTCTCCGCCCCCAGGGCCTTCAGGGACTGGATGAGCAGGATGCCGATGGGCCCGCAGCCCAGCACGCACACCCGCAGCCCCCTTACGTCCCCGGCCCGTCTGGCCGCGTGGACCGTCACCGCCAGGGGCTCGATCATGGCCCCCTCGTCGTAGCTCATTCCCTCCGGCAGGGGGGTGATCTTGGACTGATCGGCGGCAAAGTACTCGCCGGCCGTGCCGGTGGTCTGGAAGCCCATGACCTTCAGGCTCTCGCAAAGGTTGTACTTCCCGTGGGTGCAGGGGTAGCACTTCCCGCAGAACACCTGGGGCTCGATGGTCACCCGCTGGCCCACCGTGAGGCCCTCCACCCCCTCTCCCAGGGCGGCGATCCGGCCGGAGACCTCGTGGCCCTGGGTGACCGGGTAGCTGGTATAGGGGTGCTTGCCGTGGTAGACGTGAATGTCGGAGCCGCAGATGCCGATGCGCTTGATCCTCACCAGCACCTGTCCGGGGCCCGCCTGGGGGACGGGGACCCTGTCAAAGCGGATCTCTCCCGGGGCGGTCATCACTTGCTGAAGCATCGTTTTTTCCATGGTAGATCGGTCCTTTCCTTGTGTGCGGCCTGCGGCGCCGCTGTTGCTTTTCATCTTAAAGCAACCCGGGCGGGCTGTCAACCGCCCCGTCCCGGAAACCGGGGTCAATCGCAAGAATGGGACAGGGATAGAAAAAATGGACCAGCGTTTCCCGCCGGTCCCGGTTGCGCATTTCTGCTATTCTGTCGCGTTCTTTCAAACCTGTTTTCCGTCGCTTGCGGGCGAAAATTTTGGATGATATAATCAATCCATCCCCAAATTATACGCCAGAATTTGGGAGAAAAATCAAAAAAGGAGCGGATAGCAATATGGAACAGCTACAGCAGACCCGCACGGTTCCCGTGACGGGCAGCTATGATGTGGCCGTCTGCGGCGGCGGCCCCGGCGGCTGGATCGCCGCGGTGGCGGCGGCCCGGATGGGGGCGCGGACCGCCCTCGTGGAGCGAAACGGCTACGCCGGCGGCATGGCCACGGCGGGACTGGTGGTGCCCATCAGCGTCTTTGTCTACAGCGGAGAGCTGGTCTGCGGCGGCATCCCCTGGGAGTTTGTCCAGCGCATGGTGGACCAGGGGGGCGCGCAGGTGGAGGAGCCCCTGGGCAACGTGGCCCACGATCCGGAGATCTATAAGCTCACCGCCCAGCGGATGCTGCTGGAGAGCGGGGTCCATCTCCACTTCCACTCCGTCCTCACCGGATGCCGGCAGGAGGGGGGCCGTCTCACCCACGTGATCCTGGACACCAAGTCCGGCCCCCAGGCCCTGGCGGCCCGGTACGTCATCGACAGCACCGGCGACGGGGATCTGTGCGCCATGATGGGCGTGCCCATGCAGGAGAACGTCCTGCCCCTCCAGCCCGCCTCCCTGTGCTTCTGCCTGGGCGGCGTGGACACGGACCGGCTGGAGCGGACCCACCACGAGATCCAGGGCCTCAACTACCACAACGAGCGCATCCAGTCCTTCCTCCGGGAGCTGTCCAGAACCCGGGAGGTGCCCACCTTCGGCGGCCCCTGGTTCTGCCATCTGCTGCGCCCGGGCTCCGTGATGGTGAACATGACCCGCACAGAGGCGGACATGACGGACCCCGCCCAGGCCACGGAGGCGGAGTGCCGCCTGCGGGAGGACGCCCACGCCCTCACCGCCCTGCTGCGGGAGAACTTCCCGGAGTTCCGGAACGCCCGGATCCTCTACACCGCCCAGCAGGCCGGGGTCCGGGAGACCCGCCACGTGAAGGGCGTCCACGTGCTCACCGGGGAGGAGTACCTCCAGGCCGTCCCCTTCCCCGACGCCGTGGCCCGCAGCGCCCACCCCATCGACATCCACAGCGGCGGCGACTCCCACCAGCGCTGCACCTTCCTGGAGAAGGCGGCCTACATCCCCTACCGCTCCCTGATCGTCCCGGGGTTTGACAACCTGCTGGTGGCCAGCCGGTGCTTCTCCGGCGATCAGATCGCCTCGGCCTCCGTGCGGGTGCAGGCGCCGGTGATGTGCCTGGGGCAGGCCGCCGGCGCGGCGGCGGCCCAGTGCGCCCGGACCGGCGCCAGCGTCCACGACGCGGATATCCCCGCCCTCCAGGCCCTGCTGCGGGCGTGGGGCGCGGCGGTCTGAGGGCCGCTCAGGCCCCCATCACGCGGCGCAGATACGCCACGGAGTCCGCTGCCGCCTGGTCCAGCTGCTCCGGTCCGGCCCCGCCGGAGAGGTCCCGCCACAGGGATACGTCCCTGCCTACCTGGCCGCCCATCACCACAAAGGGCTCCAGGACCACGAAGCCGCTGTAGTCAACCTCCCGGAGTACGCTTCCAATTTCGGCCCAGCTGAACCGCCCGCCCGGGCCGGGGCAGCGGCGGTTTGCCTCCCCCACGTGGAAGTGGCCCAGCAGGCTGCCGGCAGTGCGGACTGCTTCCAAGAGGGAGTCCTCCTCAATGTTCATGTGGAAGGTGTCCAGCATCACTTTCACGTTGGGCCTGTCCACCTGCCGGACATAGCTGACACACTCTGCTGCGTCGTTTATCATGTATCCCTCAAAGCGGTTGAGGGCCTCCATGCACAGCGTAATCCCGCGGTCAGCGGCCATATCCGCCAGGCGGCCCATCCGCCGGACGCTGCGCTCCCGATCGCCGGGCTTGTCCATGGGCTTTGAGAAGTCCACGGGCCAGTAGGAGTACAGGGCCCCGCCGATGCGGTCAATGCCCGCCAGCTCCATCTTCCGGAACATGTCGGCATAGAAGGCGAAGGCCCGCTCCACAGCGGCCTCGTCGGCGCTGGCCAGGTTGTGCTCCGGGCGGGGGCCATAGCCGCCGGTGAGGAGAATTCCGTTGTCCGAGGCGGCCTGACGCAGCTCCCGGAAGAAGCTGTCCTCCTCCAGATGAAAGGCGCCGCAGGCCACCTCCAGGATATCAAACCCCAGGCGGCGGCACTTCTCCACGTAGGGCACAAACTGTCCGCCCCACTCTTTTTCCCAATAGGCGTAGTAAATTCCGTATTTCATGTTCTGTCCTCCTGTTTTCCTCCTGTGTTTCCTGTCTCAAAAACCGGCGCGTCCTTCTCTGTAAGGGCGGGAAGCTGGATGGTCACGCAGGTGCCCATCCCCTCCCGGGAGGAGACGTGGAACGCCCCCTTTCCGCCGCTGAAGAGCATGACACGTTTGCGCACGTTGGACACGCCATAGCCCGAGCCGCCGGTCTCCAGGGCCTGACAGCGCTCCTCGCTCATGCCTGCGCCATTGTCCTCCACCTCGATGTACAGCTGGCCCTGGGATACCCAGCCCCGCACGGTCAGCTCCGCCTCCGGCTTGTCGCAGTAGAGCAGGCCGTGGAGCAGGGCGTTCTCCAGCAGGGGCTGGAGCAGCAGCTTGGGCAGTACATACCCCTTGGCCTCCTCCTCCACGTCGCAGGAGACGCTGAAGCGGTCCTTGAACCGCTTGCCCATGATGACCAGGTACGTCCCCGACACCTCCAGCTCCTCGGACAGGGGGATGACACCGGGGCCCCGGGTGATGCTCTGGCGCAGGTACTTGGACAGGGTGTTCACCATCCACACCGCCTCCTCCCGGTTCCCGTCCATAATCATCCACTTGATGGCGTCCAGGGTGTTGTAGAGGAAGTGGGGCTTGATCTGGGCCTGAAGGGACTTCATCTGGGACTCGGTGATGGCCAGCTGGTCCTTGTACTGCTTCTCCGTCATGTCCTTCACCGTGGATACGATCAGATCCGCGTTCCGCTCCAGCCGCCGCAGGGGGGAGTGGGACTCCTCCAGGCTGGCCGCGTCCCAGCCGGCGTGGAGGGCGTCCAGGTTCACGTTGACCCGGGCCAGGGTGATGTTCATGATGAAGTTATAGGCCAGAATGAAGATCATGGTCAGGGAGATCATCAGCACCAGCATCACAATCACGCCCATGGCGCTGGCCTGGGGGCTGTTGGCCATGGACAGCGCGGCGGCGGGGTACTCCATGACCACGTACCACTCCCCGCCGTAGCTGAGCCGGTCAAACACATAGGCCCGGTCCCGCTCCCGGAGGCTGCCGAAGCCGGCCAGCCGTATCTGCTCCATGGCGGCGGGAGGGATCACCTCCTGCCCCAGCCTGTCCCGCTCCTGGGCGGCCAGGCACACCCCCTCCCGGTTGACCAGGTAGCCCCACTGATCCGGAGAGCCGCCGTGGGAGAGCACCTCGTCAAAGGCGGAGATCTCCACGTCCAGCATCAGCACGCAGGCGAACCGGTCATAGTCCGAGCGCTGGCGCATGGTGTAGCCGCAGGTGAGCACGCTGCTGGAGGACCGGGTGCCGTCGGCCAGATCGATGACCGGCACCTCGTGGGTCTCCGCCCAGGTGAGGCCGCCGTGGCTGAGGAAGCGGTCCCGGTCCTCCTCGCTGAGCTGGTCCATGGAGTAGAAGGTGCCCTGCTGGCTGGAGTAGATCTTCTCCGACGGGACGTACAGCCGCGCCCCCGCCGGGCTGTCGCTGGTGTAGGCGGAGAGGATGGAGCGGATGTTGGAGAACTCCCGCAGCTGGGTCTCCCGGTCCCCGGCGGAGGTGACGTAGGGGTAGATCAGGGGCATCAGCTCCTCCGCGGAGCGCTGGACGGAGCGCAGGTGGTAGTCGATGTTGACCCGCCGCTGCTCCACGGACTGAAGAAGGGAGTCCCGCACGCTCTCCTCCATGCTCCGGGCGGAGACCCGGGCAAAGGTGAACACGGCGGCCAGGGACAGGCCCACCATTAGCGCCATGCCCAGGAGGATCCGGCCCCAGGAGCCGCTCATGCTGTATTTCTTCAGGTTCTTCTCCAGCCGCTCCCTGGCCCGCCGCCAATCCCGGGCCATCAGGCGCCCTCCTGCTGGCCGCTCTCCCGGAAGGCGTTGAACCGGTACTCGCTGGGGGGCATCCCGGTCTGCTTCTTGAAGAGCTTGGAGAAGTAGCTGGGGGAGAGGTAGCCCACCCGGTAGCAGATGTCGTACAGGCGCACGTCCGGCTGCCGCAGCAGCTCCTTGGCGTGGCGGATGCGCTCCGCGGTCAGATACTCGTTGATGGTCAGGCCCGTGGACTGCTTGAAGAGCACGCACAGGTAGGTGGGCGTGAGATGGACCTGTCCGGCCAGACTGGTCACGGAGATCTGATCCATGTACTGCTGGTCAATGAGCCGCTTGATCTGCCCGATGAGGGCGCTGGTGCCGGGGTCCTGGTCCTCCCCCAGAAGCCGGGTGACCTCCGCCATCACCTGGAGGAGAAACCGCTCCTGCTCCACGTGGGACAGGCACCCCAGCCAGTGCTCCACCAGACCCCGCTGGTTCCGGTAGGGGCTGTCCTCCCGGGTCCGCAGCCCGGGCATGGCCCGGGGCGGCAGGAGCAGCAGGCTGAGCATGAAGTTGTCCTGGTCCTGCTCGGGCATGGAGCGGACGTAGGCGAAAGTGTGGCCCAGCACCGCCTCCACCTGGTCCGGCTGGCCGCTGAGGATGGCCTCGGGCAGCTGCTTCTCCGCGTACTCCCGGGCCGCCTTCAGGCTCTGGAGCTCCGGATATTTCTTCACCGCAATGGCTGTGTCCTCGGCCAGATAGTAGCAGTGCTCCAGGGCCTCGCAGGCCTCCTGGTAGGCCCCGGAGAAGGCGGACAGATCCGCCGGCTCGCTCAGGCCGATGACGGTCTCAAACCCCGTCTGCGCCAGAAAGCCCTCCTGAACGCACCGGGACACGTCCAGCATGTCCTGCTCGTAGTCCGTGGCCGCGCACTTGAGGATGATGATAAACTCGGAGTTCCGGTTCTTGAAGGTGAGGCTGCCGGACTTGCCCTCCACGGCCCTGCTGCACACCCGCTCGCACTCCAGGGAACGGGCCAGCCGCTCCGGGCCGGAGAGGTTCCGGGCCACGTTCCACTTGTTGGCCAGCCGGATGACCATGCACACGTACTTGGCCGACGTGTCCAGATTCAGCCCCAGGTAGGACCGGCACACGGAGTCGTCCTCCCCGTCCAGCAGGGCCCGCAGGGTCCGCTCCCGGTGGAGGGGGGCCAGCCGGCGGATCTGCTCCTCCATGGCCTGGACCCGCCGCTTCTCCCGGCCCTGCTTGTCCAGCCGCTCCACCACCCGGGAGATGGCGGCGGACAGCTCGTCCATGTCCACGGACTTGAGGATATAGTCGATGGCGCTGCTCTTCATGGCCTCCCGGAGGAACTGCACGTCCGCGTGGCCGCTGATGAACACGATCTGCACGGCGGGGAACTCGCTGCGCAGCTTCCTGGCCAGGGTGATGCCGTCCATATGGGGCGTCACCACGTCGGTGACCACCAGCTCCACCGGATGCTCCCGGATATAGCGGTAGGCCTTCTCACAGTCGGGAAACTCCGCCGCCACGCTGACGCCGTGGCGCTCCCAGTCAAAGTGGCTGCGCAGCCCGGCCCGGACGGCCTCCTCGTCGTCGATGATAATAGCTCGATACATGGATACCTCCTGTTCTCCCATCCATTGAGCAAATACGATAAAACTTAGTATACTCAGCCGCAAAAATTTGTCAACACCAGCAAATTCCAGCGGCGCATCCCGCCTTTAAGATGTATCCCCGGACCCCAATAGGGTCCCTTTGGCATAAAAAATTTTTTGATACGGAGGAAAAAACAATGGCAATTCCCGCGACAATGAAGGCCCTGGTGGCCTACGGCAACGGCGACTACCGCTTTGAGAGCGCCTATCCCACCCCCGCCTGCGGGCCTGACGACATCATCATCAAGACCGAGGGCTGCGGCATCTGCGCCGGGGATCTGAAGTGCATGCACGGCGCGGAGCGGTTCTGGGGCGGCCAGGGCGCCCCCTCCTGGGTGCGTCCCCCCTTCATCCCGGGCCACGAGTTCCTGGGCCGCGTGGTGGAGGTAGGGGAGAACGTGACGGAGTACCGGGTGGGCGAACGGCTCACCGCAGACCAGATCGTCCCCTGCGGCAAGTGCCGCTTCTGCAAGTCCGGCCGGTACTGGATGTGCCAGCCCCACGCCACCTTCGGCTTCCAGAAGGAGAACAACGGCGGCATGGCCGAGTACGTCCGCTACCCCAAGACCGCCGTGCTCCACCGGGTCCCCGAGGACATGCCTCTGGACAAGGCCCTGCTCATCGAGCCCTACGCCTGCGCCAAGCACTGCGTGGACCGGGCTCAAATCACCAACGAGGACGTGGTGGTCCTCTCCGGCGCGGGCACCCTGGGCCTGGGCATGGTGACCTATGCCAGGATGCAGAACCCCGCCAGGCTCATTGTCCTGGACATGATGGACCAGCGGCTGGAGAAGGCCAGGGCCTTTGGCGCGGATCTGACCTGGAACCCCTCCAAGGTGAACGTGGTGGAGGAGATCATGAAGCTCACCGGCGGCTACGGCTGCGATATCTACATCGAGGCCACCGGCCACCCCTCCTCCGTCACCCAGGGCATGGACATGATCCGGAAGCTGGGCCGGTTTGTGGAGTTCTCTGTGTTCGGCGCGCCCACCACCCTGGACTGGTCCGTCATCGGAGACGGCAAGGAGCTGGACGTGCTGGGGTCCCATCTCTCCCCCTACTGCTACCCCTTTGTCATTGAGCACATCGCTGACGGCACGCTGAAGACCGACGGCATGATCCGCTCCACCTTCCCCCTGGAGGACTGGGAGACCGCCTTCGACTACGCCACCGGAAAACACGGGGACTTCAAGGTGGCCTTCACCTTCTGAGGCACCACAAATTTGAGCCAGAAACCGAAAATCAGGAACATTGACAGAGCGGAGCTGGTTTGATAGCATAAATATGTACAATCTGCCAATACAGTGTCCCGCGCAGACCGATTCCCCGCGGGATACGCTGGAATCCGGACGGAGGAGATTACAATGAAGCTGGAAACGCTGCAATACGACGTGGCGGTGATCGGCGGCGGCCCCGGCGGCCTGCCGGCGGCCATCGCGGCGGCCCGTCAGGGGGCGAGGGTCCTCCTGGTGGAGAAAAACGGCTACCTGGGCGGCAACCTGACCATCGGCCTGCCCCTGCTGGGTTATCTGGACAAGGACGGCAACCAGGTGATCCGGGGCATTGCCCAGGAGCTGGTGGACGCGCTGGCGGAGCGGGGGGCGTGCAGCCCCCACCACTGGTGCCCCATGCACGACTCCGTTACCATCTATGACGACGAGGTGTTCAAGGTGGTGGCCCTGGAGAAGTGCCTGGAGGCGGGGGTGGAGCTGCTGCTGCACACCCAGGTCATCGGGGCCAACGCGGAGAACGGCCGCCTGAAGTCCGTCACCCTCTTCGGCAAGGGCCGCCGGATGGAGCTGGAGGCCAGGGTGTTCATTGACGCCACCGGCGACGGGGACGTGGGTTACATGGCCGGGGCCCGGTTCGACATGGGACAGGCCGGCACCGGCGCGCTCCAGCCCCCCACCCTCATGTGTACCGTGGAGGGGGTGGAGCTGGAAAAGACCATCGCCTACATCGAGGCCCACCCGGAGCAGATGGTCCTGGCCCCCACCGTCGAGACCTACCCGGGCTACGACGGCAGCTACCTCCGGTCCAACCCAAACCACCACGTGCTGGTGGGGTTCCGGAAGCTGTTTCTGGAGCTGAAGGACCGGGGCGAGCTGCCGGTGGACCGGGACACCATGATCTACATCGAGACCCTGACCCCGGGCCGGGTGAACCTGAACTGCACCCGCCACCTGGGCGTGGACGGCAGCGACGTGCGGGATCTGACCCGGGGGGAGATCGAGGGCCAGATGCAGAACCTGAAGCTCATCGAGGTGCTGCGCCGGCACGTGCCCGGCTTTGAGAACTGCCGGCTGGTGCGGCTGTATCCCTTCCTGGGCGTCCGGGAGAGCCGCCGCTTCCGCGGCGTGGAGACCCTCACCGAGGCAATGCTCCTGGAGGGCCGGATCGGTGAGGATGCGGTGGGCCTGGGGTCCTACATCATCGACATCCACGACGGCGGCGGCAGCGGCACCATCGTCAAGAAGGTCCGGCCCTACGGCCTGCCCTACGGCATGTGCGTGTCCCGGGACGTGGACAACCTGATGTTCAGCGGCCGGTGCGCGTCCATGGACGCGGTGGCCCTGTCCTCCTGCCGGGTGATGCCGCCGCTGATGGCCATGGGCCAGGGGGCCGGCGTGGGCGCGGCCCTGGCGGTCCGGAGGGGCGTGGACCCGGGACAGGTGGACGTGGGGGAGATCCGGGCGGTCCTCCGGGCGGACGGCGTGATGCTGGAGCCCAGTCCGGAGGCCAGGGAGATGACCTTCCCCGGGGCGTGAGAGAAGGAACCGTGATTACCATCAAATGGACCGCCTCCGGCTATGCCTACCGGATGGGTGAGCTGCGGCCGGGCCACGGACAGTACATTGACCGGCTCTACCAGTTCGCCCACGTGCCCGAGGACCTGTACGGCTGCCCCCACATCATGACCCGGGGGGACGACAAGATGCTCCCCGAGGACCAGCCCTGCTTCTCCATTGAGACGGACGGGCCCTGTGAGGTCTACGTCCTCTACCCGGACAAGCAGCCCGTCCTCCCCGGGTGGCTGGAGGCGTACCAGCGGGTGCGGAAAAACGTGACCCGCATGGACTCCCACCCCGACACCCTCAAGGGGTACTTCTCCCTGTACAGACGGTCCTTCCCTGCGGGGGAGATCCGCTTTTACGGCAGCTCCCCCCGGGCCATGCTGGCGGAGGACTGGTATGTGGAGACCACAGGCACCAACTACTGCATGTATTCCGTGTGCGTCCGGGAGAGCCGGACAGCCGCGATGTGACCGGCGGCCCGGCCGCCGGGAAAGAGAGGACAGCTATGGAACGATTTATTCAGGAGACGCCGGTACCCTCCCAGAACCCGCCCGTCCTGCACAGCTATGACGTGGTGGTCATCGGCGGCGGCATGAGCGGACTGTGCGCGGCCATCGCCTCCGCCCGGCAGGGGGCCAGCACGGTGCTGGTCCAGGACCGGGGGGTGTTCGGCGGCAACGCCAGCTCCGAGATGCGCATGCACATCTCCGGCGCGTCCTGCCACTGGGGCAAGAAGAACGCCTCCGAGACCGGCATCCTCATGGAGCTCCAGCTGGAGAACAAGTACCTCAACGACAGCTACAACTACTCCATCTGGGACGGGGTCCTCTGGTCCGCCGCCCTGGAGACAAAAAACCTGACCGTCTTCATGAACACCACCATGGAGCGGGTCCACTCCGACGGGAAGGCGATCCAGGGTGTGGACTGCTACCAGATGACCACCGAGCGCCGGCTGCGGCTGGTGGGGGACGTCTACCTGGACTGCACCGGCAACGGCACTCTGGGCTACTTCGCCGGCGCGGCCTACGCCATTGGCCGGGAGGGCCGGGCGGCCTACGGCGAGAAGGACGCGCCGGAGGTCCCCGACGGCGAGACCATGGGCAACACCATCTACTTTGTGGCCGAGGACCGGGGCCGCCCGGTGAAGTTCACCAAGCCCTCCTGGGCCTACACCTTCGACGAGAGCGACTTCGTCCACCGCTACCACGGGGACATCGTAGTCTACCACGACGCGGACGACGTGGTGGTGCTCAAGCCCGGCGAGGACTACGCGGACCACGCGGACCAGCTGGTGGAGAAGTACGACGTGAAGTCCGGCTACTGGTGGATCGAGCTGGGGGGCGACTGGAAGGACATTATCGGGCAGGCGGAGGAGATCCGCTGGGAGCTCTACCGCACCATCTACGGCGTGTGGGACCACATCAAGAACGGCGGGGACCACGGGGCGGAGAACTACGAGCTGGTGTGGGTGGGCAACCTGCCCGGCACCCGGGAGAGCCGCCGCCTGCTGGGGGACCACATCCTCACGGAGCAGGAGATCCTGGCCAACGCCCGGCATCCGGACGCGGTGGCCTACGGCGGCTGGCCCATGGACGAGCACGTGGCCCCGGGGTTCCGGGCCAAGGGGGCCATCCCCTCCCGGGTGCGCAGCTTCCCGGGACTGTACACCATCCCCTACGGCTGCTACTGCTCCGCCAATATCTCCAATCTGATGATGGCCGGGCGGAACATCAGCGCCTCCAAGCTGGCCATGGGCTCCACCCGGGTGATGGCCACCTGCGCCGTGGGCGGCGAGGCCGCCGGCACCGCCGCCGCCATGGCCTCCCGGCTGGGTCTCACCCCCCGGGCCTTCGGCCAGACCCACATGGCGGAGCTCCAGCAGGAGCTGCTGAAAAACGACTGCTACATCCCCGGCCTGCGCAATCAGGACCCGGGGGATCTGGCCCCCAGGGCCCGGGTCTCCGCCTCCTCCCAGCAGACGGGCTATGAGGCCGGTCAGGTCCTCAGCGGCATCGCCCGCACGGAGGAGGGGGGAGACGTCAACCTCTGGCGCTCCCAGGCCATGGGACCGGAGGGGGAGCGGCTGCGGCTGGACTGGAGCGAGCCTGTCTCCATCGGCCAGGTCCGGCTGACCCTGGACCCGGACCTCTCCGAGGAGCGGTGCATCTCCGTGTCCAAGGCGTTTCTGGACAAGGAGCCGGTGGGCGTGCCGGTCACGCTGCTGCGGGACTACACCCTCACCGCCTACCGGGAGGGCAGGGCCGTCTGGAGCCGGCGGGTGGAGGGCAACTACCAGCGCCTGAACGTGCTGGATCTGCCCCAGGCGGTGGAGGCCGACTGTGTGGAGCTCCATGTCCAGGCCACCAACGGCTGCCCGGAGGCCCGGGTGTTCGAGGTGCGGGTCTACGGATAGGCGGACAAAAAAGTCCTGCTTTCCCCCTGTCCCGGCCCTGTTTTCCTGGCTTTTGTGATCGGTTCATTCACCCCGGAGGGGATTGGCGCGGGTACTGCTCCCGGCCGGTCCCCTCCGGGGATTATGTGTATATTGCATAAAAATTGTCTCCAATTTTCTGCGGATATATTATTATTCCACAAAAAAGAACATCGGATTGAAAAAACGGAATATTTACGCGGCCTGCTTTTGGTGATACCATAAGCTCATAAAACAGGAAAGCGTAAGACGCTCTCCGAAGGAAAGGAGAGACCCCATGAAAACACCTCCCGCCACCGCACTGACCGGCAGAGCGTCCCCCGGCGCCGTACTGGCGAAAAAGCTCGCCAGCTTCGGGAACTATCTGCGCCAGCATTGGACACTGTATCTGATGCTGATCCCGGGCTTGTTCTTCCTCTTCATCTACAAGCTCCTGCCCCTCTACGGCCTCCAGATCGCCTTCAAGGACTACAAGATCTTTGCCGCCGGGGACCCCTGGAGCGCCATCGCGGCCAGCGAATGGTGTGGCTTTGAGCACTTTGCCAAGCTCTTCGGCAGCTCCCAGTTTACCAAGGTGCTGACCAACACCCTGGTCATCAACGGGCTGAAAATCCTCTGGCTGTTCCCCATCCCTATCATCTGCGCCATCCTGCTCAACGAGATTCGCCAGAAGATCTACCAGAAGCTGTGCCAGACCCTGATCTATGTGCCCTACTTCTTCTCCTGGGTGCTGATCTTCGGCATTTTCTACTCCCTGCTGGGGTCCTACGGCATTGTCAACAACATCATCGCCTCTCTGGGCGGCAGCCGGGTGGGCTTTTTCAGCGATCAGAGCGTCTTCCGCAGCGTCCTGGTGTTCACCGAGGGCTGGAAGGAGATCGGCTACAACACCATTATCTATCTGGCGGCCATCACCGGCATCGACGTCACCCTCTACGAGGCGGCCCGCATGGACGGGGCCAACAAGTTCAAGCAGATCTGGCACATCACCATGCCCGGCCTTCTGCCCACCATCGTCCTCATGCTCATCATGAAGGTGGGATACATCCTGACCACCGGCTTCGAGCAGATCCTGGTGTTCTACAGCCCGGCGGTCTACGACGTGGCGGACATCATCGAAACCTACGTCTACCGCATCGGCATGGGCCAGGCGGACTTCTCCCTGGCCACAGCCCTGGGCCTGTTCAACGCGGTGGTGGCCTTTGTGCTCATCGTGGGCGCCAACACCGTCAGCAAGAAGACCCTGGGCCGCAGCATCTGGTAAGGAGGATATGAGATGAAGAAAAAGAAAAGCGCCGGCATCGCCCTGGACGCCAGCGAGAAGTTCGTCTCCGGCCTTGCCTACGTCCTCATGACCCTCTTCGCCCTGTGCGCCATCCTCCCCTGCCTCCACGTGGTCAGCAAGGCCTTCAGCAAGGGCACCTACGTCACAGCGGGTCTGGTGAACTTCTGGCCCAAGGGCTTCCAGCTGGAGACCATCCAGTACATCCTCTTTCAGACAGACTTTTTCAACGCCCTGAAAAACACCCTCATCGTCACCGGCGTGGGCACCCTCATCAGCCTCTTCACCAGCATCACCACCGCCTACCCCCTCTCCAAGCCCGCCTTCCGGGGCCGGAAGGTCATCACGCTGCTGTATGTGTTCAGCATGGTGTTCTTCGGCGGCATGATCCCCGCCTACATGGTGGTGCGGATGCTGGGCATCCTGGACACCTACGCGGCCATGATCCTGCCCTTTGCCATTGTGCAGTTCAACATGTTCATTGTGAAGAACTACTTTGAGGGCCTGCCGGAGATCATCGAGGAGTCCGCCCGCATCGACGGAGCCGGAGACCTGCGCATTCTGGTGTCCATCGTCTGCCCCATGTCCACCCCTGTCATCGCCACAGTGGCCCTGCTCTACGCCATCAACTACTGGAACAACTACTTCCACGCCATGATGTATACCCAGTCCCCCTCCATGCAGACACTACAGGTATACCTCTACAACCTGATTCAGAGCGGCTCCGGCTACCTGGAGAACATGGCCGGCGGCACCCTGACCACCAACATCACCCCCGAGGGGCTGACGGCGGCGGCGGTCACCCTGTCCATCATCCCCATCATCGCCCTCTACCCCTTTGTCCAGCGCTTCCTCATCAAGGGCATCACCATCGGCTCCGTGAAGGGCTGACGCCTCGTCTTTTAACCGCCACATCCGGCGGAGAAGAAAATATATAAAAAGGAGAAACGAACCATGAAAAAGCCACTTGCACTGCTCCTCAGTCTTCTGATGCTGTTTTCGCTGACTGCCTGCGGCGGGGGCGGCAATAATCAGCCCGCCTCCGACGGCAATCAGTCCACCGAAGCGCCCAGCGGCGACAAGCAGACAGGCGGAACCACTGTTCCCGAGCTAAAGGGGCCCGGCAACGTCACCCTCAAGCGCCTGGGCTATAACGCGGCCTTTGATCCCAACAACGACATCAACGCGGACGTGCTCAAGCAGTCCACGGGCTACGATGTGGAGTACTTCATGCTCCCGGCCGAGAACGCTGACGAGAAGCTGCTGATGGATATCTCCGGCGGCGCGGACTACGACTGCGTCAACGGCTCCGTCAACCAGTGGCGCACCCTGGTGGCCCAGGGGGCCCTCCAGCCCCTGGACGACGTGCTGGAGGCCTACGGCCAGGACATTCTGGCCGGCAACTCCGACACGGTCTGGGACGCCCTGCGCGGCGAGGACGGCCACATCTACGGCGTGCCCTACATGTATCCCCACTCCCATGAGATCGCCATGTTCATGGTGGCCCGCATGGATCTGCTGAAGGCCGCCGGCATCAACGAGGTCCCCACCACCATCGACGAGTTCTATGACTGCCTGGTGACCCTCAAGGAGTACTACGGCGACGAGTACGTCATCCTGGCCGGCCCCTTCAAGCCCAACTCCGAGGGCAACGAGAACTGGGTCATCCCCAAGACCATCGCCTGCGCCTTCGGCATCTACAACGACTGGATGGTGGACGAGAACGGCCAGGTCTACTACATGACCGAGGCCCCCGGCTTCCCCGACATGATCGCCTTTTTGACCAAGCTCTACAACGAGGGCCTCATTGACCCCGACTGGGCCATCAACACCGAGTCCACCCTCAAGGAGAAGTTCACCTCCGGCAAGGCCATCATCACCTGCGGCAACCGCGCCCTGGCCGACTTCTGCTCCGCGGCCCTCATTGAGAACCTGAACCTGAGCTGGGATGATCTGGGCTACATCTCCGCCCTGAAGGGCTCCGACGGCACCTGCAAGTACCAGAGCACCGAGGCCTTCAACTGGATCGGCTGCGTGCCCAAGTCCTCCAAGAATCTGGCGGACGTGGTCAACTGGTGGAACCTGCGCATCAAGGACCAGCTGTTCATCGCCATCGGCGAGGAGGGCGTCCACTTCAACTACGATGAGAACGGCGAGATCGAGCCCATCAACCCCATCTTCGCAGAGGAGCGGGGCAACTCCTACTGGTACATGGACGTGACCAACCAGAAGGAGTACGAGTTCCAGTGGCCCTCCCGGGTGCGCAAGTCCGAGGGACAGTGGCACTCCTTCTCCGCGGTGACCATGGACGCGGACCAGAGCATCTTTGTGCCCAACACCTTCGCCTTCATGCCCGCCAAGGACAACTACACCAAGTACAACACCGCCCTGTTCAATGATCTGAACGACTATATCATTCAGATCATGTCCGGCACCCGCACCATCAACGATCTGGACACCTTCATGTCCGACTGGACCAACGCCGGCGGCGAGAGCGTGCGGGGCGATCTCCAGGGCTGGTACGACGAGTTCTACAAATAATCCATCGCTGCTCGCTATTATTGAGAAGGCGGGATCTCTCCCGAGCTCCCGCCTTCTCCCAAAACAAGGAGGAAACTTCCAATGTCCGTTACATTTCAGCAGGAGCTGCCCATCTATAAAGAGGTGGACGTGCTGGTGGCCGGAGCGGGTCCGGCAGGCGTGGGCGCGGCCGTGGCCGCCGCCAGAAACGGCGCAGACACCCTGGTTATCGAGGCCAACGGCTGCGTGGGCGGCATGGCCACCATGGGCGGCGTGGGCCCCTTCATGACCAGCTATGACGCCAACCACGAGAACATGATTATCCGGGGCGTATTTGAGGAGCTGGTAGAGCGGATGGTGGCCATGGGCGGGGCCATCCACCCGGGAGAGGTCCACAACGAGGAGCCCCACTCCAGCTTCTACCGTCTGGGCCACAACAACGTGGGTCCCTTTGACCAGGAGGCCTTCAAGCTGGCGGCCTCCCGCATGATCCGGGAGGCCGGGGCGGCGCTGCTGCTGCACACCCAGTTCATCGCCGTGCTCAAGGAGGGGGACCGCATCGGCGGCGTGGTGATCGCCAACAAGGACGGGCTGAGCGTGGTCCGGGCCAAGGTGGTGGTGGACTGCACCGGCGACGCCGACGTGGCCGCCCGGGCGGGATGCCCCTACGTGGTGGGCAGCGAGGAGGACGGCAACATCCAGCCCGCCTCCCTGTTCCTCCGGCTCTACAACGTGGACACGCCCCGGGTGGCGGAGCACATGGCTCAGCACCGGGAGGAGATCCGGCCCTTCTACGGCCCCTACAGCTGGCTCATCCGGGAGCGGCCCCAGGCCTGGGGCGACATCCCCCGGGCGGAGGTGGGCGTGTTCGCCGACGTGCAGGAGGGGGAGTACCGGCTGAACGTGACCCGGGTGCTGGACGTGGACGGCACCAAGGCGGAGGATCTGACCCGGGCGGAGCTGGAGGGCCTGGAGCAGGCCCACAAGGTGTTCCGGTTCATGCGGGAGAACGCCGTGGGCTTTGAGAACGCCCGCATGATCGGCACCGCCGCCACCATCGGCATCCGGGAGACCCGGCACATCCGGGGTGAGTACCGGCTGTCCGGGGAGGAGGTGGCCGCGTGCAGGGTGCCGGAGGGGACCATCGCCGTCATGGCCACCAACATGGACACCCACAACAGGGATAACCCCGGCGGGTCCTTCATTGTCCCCACCGCCGGCCCCTACTTCGGCGTTCCCTACCTGTGTCTGGTGCCCAAGGGCGCGGACAATCTGCTGGTGGCGGGCCGGGCCATCTCCGCCGACGCCCTGGCGGGCTCCGCCGTGCGCATGATGCCCAGCTGCATGGCCTTCGGACAGGCCGCCGGCGTAGCCGCCGCCATGGCGGCCGCGGCGGACATACCGCCCCGGGACGTGGACGTGGCCGCCCTGCGCCGGAAGCTGACGGACCAGGGCGCGTTTGTGGGGGACTGAGCGGCTGTATGCACAGCTGAAAACCTGACAGGAGGATCCATCATGTCAAATCTGCCCGGATTTCTGGACTTCACCCGGCCTGGTCCCGGCTTCGTGGACGACAGCCAGCTCCACCCCTTTGTGCGGTTCTGGAAGCGGTACGGACGGCACTTCTTCAAGCTGCTGCAGGTCAATCTGGTATACGCCCTGGTAACCCTGCCGGTCTACGGTTGGCTTATGAGCCTCATCAACGCCGTCACCACCCAGACCGGGGGCGGCGTGGTGTCGGTGCTGGGGTCCCTGCTGCTGTATGTGGCCCTGGGCTGGCCGGTGTGGCTGCGGGCGGCGCTGGTGGGCGGGTCCATCCTCCTGCTGGGCCCCGCCACGGCGGCGCTGGGCCGGGCGGCCCTGGACTGCGCCTGGAGCCGGCCGGGCCTCTTCTGGCCCAACTTTTGGGAGGCCTGGAGGCGCTCCTGGCGGCAGGCGCTGCCGGTGGGGCTGGCGGACGTGCTGGCGGTGTTCGCCACGCTCTACTATCTGGTGGACGGCGAGACCTTTTTCGGCGCGGCAGGCGGGGTGCTGAAGGTGCTCTGGCTGGCGCTGGCCCTGGTGTACGCTATGGCCCGGGTCTACGTCTACCCCATTATGGCCACCGTGGAGCTGCCCCTGGGGGCCCTGCTCCGGGACAGCCTGGCCCTGGCCCTGCTGCGGCCCTGGCGTCCCCTGGCGGTGGTGGGGATCACGGCGGTGCTGTGCGCCCTGTGTCTGGCGGCGGATCTGGTGCTGATCCCCTGCTTTTTATACAGCTTCGCGGCGTTTTCCGCCGCGTTCTTCACCCAGCCGGTCATTCAAGAACATCTGCTCGCCCCTGCGGCGCGGGCGGAGGAAGGAAACGAGGAATCATGAGAGCAGCCTATTTTCTGGGCAGCCGGACCATTGAGACCCGGCCCCTGCGTCTGCGCGCCCCCGGCCCGGGGCAGGCGCTGCTGCGGGTCCACGCCTGCGGCGTGTGCGGCACGGACGTACATATTTTCGCCGGCGGGAAGGGCTCGGCCAGCGTCACGCCGCCGGTCATACTGGGCCACGAGCTCTCCGGCACCGTGGAGGCCCTGGGCCCCGGCGTCACCGGACTGAAGGCGGGGGATCTGGTCAGCGTGGATCCCAACATCTACTGCGGGACCTGCCCCTCCTGCCGCCAGGGCAGAAAGCAGCTGTGCCGGGCCATGGAGGCCGTGGGCGTGACCATGGACGGCGGCTTCGCGGACCAATGCCTGGCGCCCGCGTCCCAGTGCGTGGTCCTCCCGGCGGGGACGGACCCGGAGCTGGCCGCCCTGACGGAGCCCCTGGCCTGCTGCCTCCACGGTATCGACAGGGCGGCCATCCGGCCGGGGGAGACGGTCCTCATCCTGGGCGGGTCCACCATCGGGCTGATGATGCTCCAGCTGGCCCGCCTGTCCGGCGCGGCCCGGGTGGTGGTCAGCGAGCCGGTGGCAGCCCGGCGTGGGCTGGCCCTGGAGCTGGGCGCGGACGGCGCGGTGGACCCCCTCCGGGAGGACCTGGCAGAGCGGACGGAGGCCCTGCTGGGCGGCGGGGCCAACGTGGTCATCGAGTGCGTGGGGGGCCGGACCGGCGCGGCGGCCCAGGCCGTGGACGCGGCCGGACCGGGCGGACGGATCCTGCTCTTCGGCGTGCCCCACCCGGAGGCCCTGCTGGAGACCAGCCTCTACGCCATCTACCAGAAGGAGCTGACCATCCTGGGCTCCTTTGTCAACCCGGACACCCACAGCCGGGCGGCGGCCCTTATCGCCTCGGGCCGACTGCGGCTGAAGGAGCTGATTACCCACCGGTTCCCTGTGGACCGGCTCCGGGAGGCCATTGAGACCCAGGCCGGCCCGGAATCCATCAAGGTACTGGTTGTACCGGAGGAGGACTGACATGTCTATCAATTTGGAAACGAGAGACTTTGACGTGGTGGTGGTGGGCGGCGGCCTGAGCGGCATGTGCGCGGCCATTGCCGCGGCCCGCCACGGCGCGGAAACAGCCATTGTCCAGAATCGGTCCGTGTTCGGCGGCAACGCCAGCTCGGAGATCCGGATGCACATCGTGGGGGCCAGCTCCCACGGGGCCAAGCCGGATCTGGCGGAGACCGGCATCCTGCTGGAGTTGCTGCTGGAGAACAAGCGCCGCAACCCCTACGCCAGCTTCCCGGTCTTTGACGCCATTCTCTGGGAGGCCGTCCACCAGCAGAAGGGCCTCACCGCCTATCTGAATACCAACATGGACGACGTGGTCATGGACAGCGGCCGCATCGCCGCCGTGGTCTGCCACCAGAACACCACGGAGACGGAGCTGCGCCTGGAGGGCCGGATCTTTATCGACGCCACCGGCCACGGCACCCTGGGCGTCATGGCCGGCTGCGGCAGCCGCCTGGGCAGCGAGAGCCGGGACCAGCACGGCGAGCCCAACGCCCCCGATATGGCCAACACGGACACCATGGGCAACTCCATCATGTTCAGCGCCATAGACCGGGGGGAGAAGGTGGTCTTTGAGAAGCCGGAGTGGGCCTACACCTTCTCCGAGGAGGATCTGCGCTACCGGGAGCACGGCGACTCCGTGGGCTCCCACGCCGACGGGGGCAGGCTGGTGGCCTTCGAGGAGGGCTCCGGCAGGCTGCCCAACTTCTCCAACGTGGACTCCGGCTACTGGTGGATCGAGCTGGGGGGAAGGAACAACGACATCATCCGGGAGGGCGAGGAGATCCGGGACGAGCTGCTCCGGTGCGTCTACGGCGTGTGGGACCACCTGAAAAACCAGGGGGACCACGGGGTGGACAACCTGGATCTGGACTGGGTGGGCATGGTGCCCGGCTACCGGGAGAGCCGCCGGCTGGTGGGGGACTACCTGCTCACGGAGAACGACGTCCGCTCCAACCGGGTGTTCCCGGACGCGGTGGCCTACGGCGGCTGGCAGATGGACCAGCACACCCCCGGCGGCATCATGGACTTTGACAAGTATCCCAGCCGCATCCTCAACTACCCCGGCTGCTACACCATCCCCTACCGCTGCTTCTACAGCCGGGAGGTGCCCAATCTGATGATGGCGGGCCGGGACATCAGCGTCACCAAGATGGCCTTCGGCTCCACCCGGGTCATGGGCACCTGCGCGGTGGGCGGCCAGGCCGCCGGCACCGCCGCCGCCCTGGCCGTCCGGCGGGGCGTCCTGCCCGGGGACATGGCCGGGCACATGGAGGAGCTCCAGCAGACCCTGCTGCGGGACGACTGCTATCTCCCCGGCTTTGCCAACAGGGACCCCGGCGATCTCTGCCGGACCGCCAAGGTCACCGCAGCCTCCTGGAAGGAGGGCCGGGAGCCGGAGAAGGCGGTGAACGGCGTGGCCCGCCGGGTGGACGGGGAGGAGAACTGCTGGGAGTCCCGGGATCTGGAGAGCGCCCAGCTGACCCTGAAGCTGGCACAGCCCGCCAGGGTGGGCCAGGTGCGGCTGACCTTTGATCCCAATCTCACCCGGGAGATCATGCCCTCCATGACCCGCAACGTCCGGGCCCGGCAGGTGAAGGGCCTGCCCCCGGAGCTGGTGCGGGACTACCGGGTGGAGGCCCTGCGGGACGGGGAGCCCGTGTGGAGCAGGACCGTCACCGGCAACGGCCAGCGGCTGAACGTGCTGGAGCCGGAGGAGCCGCCGGTGTGCGACGCGCTGCGGATCACGGTCCTGGCCACCCACGGCCTGGACAGCGCCCGGATCTTCGAGGTGCGGGCCTACGAGAAGGGAGAGAACTAATGGAGACCGTTTCCTATACCAGAGAGATCCCGGTTTACAAGCGCTTTGATGTGATTGTCTGCGGCGCGGGCCCCGCCGGGATCTGCGCGGCCGTGGCCGCCGCCCGGCAGGGCGCCAAGGTGGCGCTGCTGGAGCGCTACGGCGTGCCCGGCGGCAACCTGACCTGCGGCCACGTGGGCCCCATCCTGGGCATGGTGGGCAAGGGGACCATGCGGGACGAGCTGATGGCCCTGCTGGAGGTGCCGGACAACGACATGATCGGACGGGTGGGCGTGGCCCACGACATGCAGCGGGCCAAGACCGTGCTGACGGAGTTCATCCACCACGAGAACATTGAGGTCTACCTCCAGACCATGGCAGCCGACGCCCTGGTGGAGGACCACCGGGTCACCGGCGTGGTGATCTCCACCAAGGAGGGGCTGCTGGCCCTGGAGGGCAAGGTGGTGGTGGACGCCACCGGCGACGGGGACGTGGCCGCCTTCGCCGGCTGCCAGATCGAGAAGGGCCGGGAGGACGGGCTCATGCAGCCCGTGACCCTGGAGTTCACCCTGGACAACGTGGACGAGGACCGGGGCGTTATCTGCATCGGCGACGTGGACGACGTGGCGTTCAACGGCCAGCGGTTCCTGGACTACTGCAAGCAGTGCGCCCAGAAGGGCATGCTGCCGGAGCACCTGGCCGCCGTGCGGCTGCACCCCACAGTGCACAAGGGGGAGCGGCAGGTGAACACCACCCAGGCCAACGGCGTGGACAGCACCAAAATAGAGGACCTGTATCCCGCCGAGCTGGCCCTGCGGGGACAGATCGACACGCTGATCCGCTTTTTCCGGGAGAACCTGCCCGGATACGAGAACTGCAAGTACATCGCCTCCGGCACCACCACCGGGATCCGGGAGAGCCGCCGGGTGGTGGGGGAGTACCTCATCACCGCCGAGGAGCTGGCCGCGGGCAAGCGGTTTGACGACGTGGTGGTCCACAAGGCGGAGTTCATCGTGGACATCCACAACCCCGCCGGGGCCGGGCAGGCGGAGGAGAAGATCCAGTATGTGGTCCCCTATGACCTGCCCTACGGCTGCTTTGTGCCCAAGGGGGTGGACGGCCTGATGACCGCCGGACGCTGCATCTCCGGCACCCACCGGGCCCACGCCTCCTACCGGGTCATGTCCATCTGCATGGCCATGGGTCAGGCGGTGGGCGTGGCGGCGGCCCTGTGCGCCCGCCAGGGCTGCCAGCCCAGGGAGCTGGACGTGAAGGCGCTGCAAAAGGAGCTGACCGCGCTGGGCGTGGAGCTCTTTGACTGAGGCCCTATACATTATATAATATATCCGCAGAAGAAGGCCGTGTTATTGGAACGCCCAATAACACGGCCTCTTTTCTCTCACTCCCCCGCTAATCGCGCCTCCTGGGCCGCCAGGGTGGCCAGGGTGTCCCCCAGCTGGACGAATACCGCCGCCAGTACTGCCAGCTCCGAGGCGGACATGGCGCTGTAGAGCGCGTTGGACACCGCCGTCACCAGGGCGGTCAGCTCCCGTGGGTCCATGGAAATCCCTCCTCGGGCTATCTTATGCCGTCCCGTCCGTCCCTGCGCCGCCGGCCCGCGGGGGAAAGAGGGGCGTGGGCGAAACCGCCTTGCAATCCCCGGGCGGTTTATGGTAAAATAGCCCCAAGAACGACGAAAAGGAGAACAGCATGAAGGGGTTTCTGGTCCTGCTGGCGGCGCTGCTGACCCTGACCGGCTGCGGCGCATGGGACGACGGCGACGCGTCCGCCTTCGCTCCCGGAGAGGAGGAGCGGCTGACGATCTACACCTCCCACAAGGCGGAGGTCTACGGCCCCATTGTCCGGGAGTTTGAGGAGCGCACCGGCATATGGGTCCAGGTGGAGACCGGCGGCACCGCCGAGCTGCTGGAGCGCATCGCCGGCGAGGGGGAGGACACGCCCTGCGATCTCCTCTTCGGCGGGGGCGTGGACAGCCTGTCCGCCTGCGCGGACCTCTTCGAGAGCTACGAGAGCCCCCGGGCCGCCGCCCTGGACCCGTCCTACCGCTGCGCCGGCGGCAGCTGGACCGCCTTCTCCGTCCTGCCGGTGGTGCTCATCTACAACCCCGTGCTGGTGCGCATGAACCCTCCGGAGGGCTGGTCCAGCCTTCTGGACCCCGCCTGGCGGGGGCGGATCGCCTTCACCAGCCCCGCCGTCTCCGGCTCCAGCTACACCGCCCTGGCCACGCTTCTGCAGGCCCTGCCCAGCAGCGGGGACGTGCTCAGCGCCTTTTACGACAACCTCCAGGGCCGGGTGCTCCCCGACTCCGGGGCCGTGGTGGGCGCGGTGGCCGAGGGCGCCTGCGTCATCGGCGTGACCCTGGAGGAGACTGCCCGCAAGGCCGTCCAGGCTGGCAGCGACATCGCCATTCTCTATCCAAGGGAGGGCACCAGCGCCCTCCCCGACGGCATGGCCGTGGTGGCCGGGTGCGCCCACCGGGAGAACGCCCGGCGGTTCATCGACTTCGCCCTGGGGGAGGACGTGCAGCGGTTTCTGGCCCGGGTCTGCCAGCGCCGCCCGGTCCTGGGGGACGCCCAGGAGGAGCTCCGCCTCATAGACTACGATCTGGACTGGGCCGCCCGTGCGCGTGAGGATGTGCTCGCCTGGTGGCGGGAGATGGAGGCGGCGCAATGATGGAGACCATTCGGGCCTGGGTGGGCCGGTCCTTCCGCAACCGGATCTTTGTCGCCATGCTGGCGGCCACCCTGCTGCCCCTGCTGGTATGCGGAGGGCTGATGCTGAACCTGCAGGTGACCCGCAGCCAGGAGAGCCTGGCCCAGGAGTCCCACGCCCAGCTGGCCGCCCTGGGCGCGGCTCTGGACGACTTCCGGGACGCCTGCCGGGATATCGCCCGCACGCTGTCGGACAGCACGGTGGTCCGCTCCGCTCTGCGCCGGGGCGGCGAGGACTCCCGGACCCTCTACCAGGTGCTCTTTCGCACCGCCGAGTCCCTGCGGCCCTATGCCCGCTTTGACATCTATGACCGGCAGGGCGTGTGCCGCTACACCACCGCCAGCACCCCGCCGTTGGGGGAGCGGGACCCGGGCTGGGGCATCCTGTGGGACGCCGGTCAGGAGGAGGGTCTGGCCCTCCGGGCCGGAGAGGACGGCGGGCTCGTCGCCGCCCAGGCGGTGCGCAGCCGCGGCGGCGATATTTTGGGATATGTGACCGCCCAGGTGGAGCAGGAGGGCTTTGACCGGATGTTCAACGGCCTGTACAGTGCGGCCGGCGAGGTGCTGCTGCTGGACGGACGGTGGCGGACGGTCTACTGCTCCCAGCCCTCCCAGGGGCGCTCCACAGTGGAGTGCCTGCGGGAGCAGCTTCTCGCGGGGAGCCCTCTGACCGGCGTGACCGGGGAGTACGCCTTCTTCGCAGCCCAGCGGCCGGACACAGGCTTTGTCCTCATTCTCCAGCGTCCCCGGCCCTTCACCGCCCTGGTGCTGCACAGCTTCTACCTGGTGGGGGCCATAGTGGGGGCAGTGTGCCTTCTTCTGTGCATGTGGTGCGCCTGGGTCCTCAGCCGCACCCTCTCCCGGCCGGTCCACCAGCTGGACGAGGCCATGGGCGAGGTGGAGCGGGGCCGTCTGGACGTGCGCCTGGAGACGGACCGGGCCGACGAGCTGGGCCGCCTGTCCAGCCGCTTCAACCGGATGGCGGCGGAGTACCGGCTGAACCTGGACCGGTCCGTCCAGCGGGAGCGGGAGCTGAACCGGGCCCGTCTGGGGATGCTCCAGGCCCAGCTGAACCCCCACTTTCTCTACAACACCCTGGACGCCATGAAGTGGCTGGGGGTGGCCCATCAGGCCCCGGAGGTGGCCGCCCTGGCCACGGATCTGGCGGACATCCTCCGCTTCAGCATCTCCGGGGAGGAGCTGGTCACGCTGGAGCGGGAGCTGGAGCTCCTTGACCGCTATCTCGACATCCAGCTCATCCGCTTTGAGGACCGCTTCACCTGCGAGATCGACGCGGCGGACCGGCTTCAGAGCTGTCTGGTGCCCAAGCTGGCCCTCCAGCCCCTGGTGGAGAACGCCATCATCCACGGCGTGGCGGACCGGGACGATGGCTACATCAAGGTCCAGGCGGTCCAGGAGGGGGATGATCTGGTGCTCCGGGTCTCCGACAACGGCTGCGGCATGGCTCCGGAGGTGCTGGAGCGGCTCAACAGCGGGGATAAGAGAATACCTGGCGGACATCTTGGCTTGTATAATACGGATAGTATCATTCGTCTGCGGTTTGGGGCGGCCTATGGGCTCACGGCCCGGTCTGTCCCCGGGGAGGGCAGCTGCGTAAGTCTGCGCATGCCCATACAGAGAGAGGAGGCTTGCGATGCTGAAGGTGCTGATCGTTGACGACGAGGCGGTGGTCCGCCGGGGGATCATGCTGGGCATGGACTGGGCGGCTATGGGCTGCGTGGTGGTGGGCGAGGCCTCCAACGGGGAGGAGGGGATCGCCGCCGTGGAGCGGTACAGCCCCAATCTGATTATCACGGACGTGCGGATGCCCCGGATGGACGGGATTGAGATGCTGGGCCGGCTGCGGGAGATGGGATGCAGGGCCCATGTGATTCTCCTCACCGCCCACAGCGACTTCTCCTACGCCCGCTCGGCCCTCCAGCTGGGGGCGGACGACTACCTGCTCAAGCCCTTCCGGGACCAGGAGCTGGTCAGCGCCATCGACAAGGTGCGGCGGAAGGAGCAGGAGCTGACGGATCTGACCGTGCAGGACGCTCTGCCTCTGGCCAAGGGGGATAAGAGCAAGTACGTCCTCCAGGCCCTGGGCTACATAGCGGAGCACTACGGGGACCAGGACATCTCCATCACCACCATTGCCCAGCACCTGGGGGTGAGCGAGGGACACCTGAGCCACGTGTTCAAGAAGGAGACCAGCTACACCATCATCAGCTACCTGACCCAGTACCGGGTCCACACGGCCATGAAGCTTTTGCAGGACTGCCGGTACAAGGTCTACGAGGTGGCGGAGATGGTGGGGTACCGGGACGTGGCCTACTTCGGCAGCACCTTCAAAAAGCAGGTGGGCATGTCCCCGTCGGAGTACCAGGACCGGTGCCGGTGATTTTTGAAAAATTTGAAGAAAATTCGGGTTTTCTCTTGACTTTCCCCCTGGTGGAAGGGGTATGGTGGACCCATCAAGGGCCCCCTGCGGGCCGGAAAGAAGGGAATCCTATGATAAGTACAGGCGCGGCCGCCCTCATGATCCTGATGGCGGTTCTCACCGTTGTGGGCCCGATGGCGGGTATGCTGTTTCTCCGCCGGCGGGGCGGGCGGTGGCGGGACTTTTGGGTGGGCGGGGCGGCGTTCTTCCTCTTCGCCATGGTGCTGGAGCAGATCCTCCACACGCTGGTCCTCCGCTCCCCCCTGGGTCAGATCCTACAGGGCAATATCTGGCTCTACGGCCTCTACGGAGGGCTGGCGGCGGGGATCTTCGAGGAGACCGGCCGGTTTCTGGCCTTCAAGCTGGTTCTGAGGAACCGGCGGGAGCGGATCACGGCCCTCAGCTACGGCGTCGGCCACGGCGGAATGGAGGCCTTTCTCCTGCTGGCTGTGACCTACCTCAACAACCTCTACCTGTTCTCCGTCCTCTCCAGCGGCGGGACCCTGGCCCCGGAGCTGACGGCGGCCCTGGAGAATCTGGCGGCGATGCCCGCCGCCATGTACCTCTGGGCGGGCGTGGAGCGGGTCATCGCCATCACCCTCCACATGGCCCTGTCGGTGCTGGTGTTCACCGCTGTGACCCGGCCCGGAAAGCGCTGGCTGTTCCCGGCGGCCATCGGGCTCCACGCAGCCGCGGACTTTTCCACCCTCGTGTCCGCCGCCTATCTTCCGGTGGCGGCGGTGGAGCTGCTGGCGGCGGCATGGGCCCTGGCTCTGGTGTGGCTGGCAGTGGGATTGTATAAAAAACTCCCCCAAACCCCAGAAAGCCCTTGACCTTCCCCCTGCTGGAGGGTATATAATGGGCCAAAAGCGAGGTGGTCCCTGTGAAGATCAACGAGGTGGAGGCCCTGGTGGGCATCACAAAAAAGAATATCCGCTTCTACGAGGAGAAGGGCCTGCTCTCCCCCAGCCGCAACAGCGAGAACGGCTACCGGGACTACGGCCAGGAGGAGGTGGACGTCCTCCGGCGCATCAAGCTGCTGCGAAAGCTGGGCGTGCCCATTGAGGAGATCCGCCGGATGCAGGAGGGGACCCAGACCGTGGGGGACGGCATGCGCCGCCACCTGGTCACCCTGGAGCGGGAGCGGCAGAACATCGACGAGGCGGTGCGCCTGTGCGGCCTGCTCAAGGAGCGGGAGGTGCCCCTGGGGGAGCTGGACGCGGAGAGCGTGCTGGAGGAGATGGCGGAGCTGGAGCGGGCCGGAGCCACCTTCCAGAACAAACAGCGCCAGGACGTGCGCATCCGCTATGTGGCCCCGGTGGCGGCGGCGCTGGTGATGGTGGCGCTGATGTCGGGTGTGGCGGCGGTGATGCTCTGGGCCTTCTGGGCCGCGCCGACTGGCGCGCCCCTGGCGGTGGTGCTGGCGCTGGAGGCGGTCCCCCTGCTGATCATCTGCGGGGTGCTCTACGCCCTGTTCCAGCGGATCCGGGAGATCGGCAGGGGCGAGTCCGACGACGCCAAGCAGTACTAGATGTTTACCAGGGCGGAATAGCCGCCTTGGCCAGTCCGCCGGGGGCGCCGGCGGGCAGAGCGGCGGAAAAACGCCCTGTTTGCTGTAAAGGAGCTGAGATTGATGAACAAGAGGAGCAAAAAGAAGATCGCCCCCATTGTGGCGGCGGCTCTGGTAGTGGTGTACCTGCTGCCCATCACAGGCGGGCTGGCGGCGGCTGCGGGGCTGCTGGGGGCCACTGTGGGCGGCGCGGTGATCGTGGGCGTGCTGTACGCCATGGGCCAGCGCCTGCGGGAGATCGACAGCGGGGAGGAAGAGGATGCCAAAAAATACTGAAAACGCCCAGGCCCAGCGGCGCAGGGAGGCCATCTGGAACGCGGCTGTCTCCACGGCCATGCGGCTGCTTATGGCCGCGGTGCTGCTGTGGCTGCGGTGGGGCAGGGACGGGGGGAGCTTCCTCTCGAAGCTGCTGGTGGTTGTTCTGGTTCTGGAACTGGGGAGCATTGTCCCCATCTGGATAAATCTGAAAAAAAGACTAGAGGAAATACAAGGAGGAGAAGAAGATGCTGCTGCTCAATATTGACCACGTGCCCGGGAGGGAGATCGAGGCCCTGGGGATCGTTAAGGGGACCATCGTGCAGTCGAAGAACTTCGGCAAGGACTTCATGGCCGGGATGAAAACCCTGGTGGGCGGTGAGATCACCGGCTACACGGAGATGCTGGTGGAGGCCCGCCAGCTGGCCACCAAGCGCATGGTGGACGAGGCGGAGGCCCTGGGAGCGGACGCCATTGTGAACATCCGCTTCGGCTCGTCCTCTGTGATGCAGGGGGCGGCGGAGGTCATCGCCTACGGCACCGCGGTGCGCCTGCGGTAAAAGGATCCGCCTATGACCATTCAGGAGAAGATGCACAGCGGGGCGCTGTACCTGCCTATGGACGAGGCCCTGTTTCAGGAGCAGCTGGACTGGCTGGACCGGCTCTGGGACTTCAACGCCACCCGGCCCTCCCAGCTGGCGGAGCGGGAGACTCTGCTCCGGGAGCTGTTCGCGGAGATCGGGGAGGAGTGCTACATCGAGCCGCCCCTCCACGCCAACTGGGGCGGACGCCACGTCCACTTCGGGCGGAACATCTACGCCAACTTCAACCTGACCCTGGTGGACGACACCCACATCTACGTGGGGGACAACACCATGTTCGGCCCCAACGTGGTGGTGGCCACGGCTGGTCACCCCCTTCTGCCGGAGCTGCGGGAGCAGGGCTATCAGTACAACGCGCCGGTCCATATCGGCAGGAACTGCTGGATCGGCGCGGGGGCTATCCTCCTGCCCGGGGTCACGGTGGGGGACAACGCGGTCATTGGCGCGGGGAGCATTGTTACCAAGGACGTTCCCGCCAGCGTGCTGGCCGTGGGGAACCCCTGCCGGGTGCTGCGGGAGATCGGGGAGCATGACCGGGCCTACTACTTCAAGGACCGGAGGATCGACGGCAGCGCCCTATAAAAGAAGCGCTGTGACCTCTCACAGCCTGAAAGAAACCCCGTACAGCCGGCAGACTGCCGGCTGTACGGGGTTTTGCGTCTTTGCTTGTTGTTTTCTCCGGGCACAGGGGAAGTCCATGAGCCCGGCCCGGGAACGGCCGCTCAGTGCAGCAGCCACCCGGGAATATCCGTGTCCGGCTCCGGCGCGGGCGCGGGCTGCGGAGGATCCTCCTGGGCCGGCGGAGGCGCGGGCTCGCCGCCGGCGTCCGGCATGGGGGGCGGCACGGGTATGCCCGCGTCCCCCACGGTGGGCTGGCTGAAGTCCGGCATCTCCGGCGTTACCGGCCGGCCGGCGGTGCCGGTGAGGATGATCTGGTTGCGGCTTTTATAGTTGCTCTTGGCCTCCACATTGCTGGAGAGGAGCGTGCCGTCGCCCTTGTAGACATTGCGGTAGGAGACCACCTCATAGCCGGTGTAGCCGTTCTGCTTCTGCCGCTGCTCCCCCCAGGGCAGCTCCTCCGTCTCCACGTACTCGGTCTCGTACTTGGTGGTGCCCAGCAGATCATAGGTCATCTTCACGTAGGTGTCGTCGGTCTTGGTGCCTACGATGGTGACGGTGAGCTTGCTGTTGGCGTAGCCCACGTCGATCCGGATGGGGTAGCCGGTGTTGTTCTTGAAGCGGAACTCCGGCCCGCCCCAGCTGACGGTGGCGTCCATGCCCAGGGTGATGTAGCCGGGGTAGAAGCGGTGGTTGTAGCGCTCCACGATCTCCAGATTGGCCAGCAGGGTGGCCAGGTAGATGGTGCTGGAGACCTGGCAGATGCCGCCGCCTACGGTGTTGACGGTCTCGCCGTTGACGTAGGTGGCCGCCTCGCCGTAGCCCCGCTCCACAGTCCGCTTGCCCACCACCTGATTGTAGTCGAACACATCCCCGTCGTTGAGCACCAGCCCGTTCACCGCCGCGCCGGCCAGCTTCACGTTGCCCTTGCGGGCCCCGGTGCCGCTGACAGTGGTGGTGGTGGTGCTCAGCACGTCCCGGAACAGCACCGCCTCCAGCTCCTGGGCGGTCATCTTCGGGTAGACCACCTCGGCGGGCAGCTGCACCGTCTCCCCGGGCACGGCGGCCTCCAGGGCAAAGGCGGCGGCCTCCGGGTCCAGCCGGACCCCCACCTCGCCGTCCACCACCTTGCCGGTCTCCACATCGTACCGGGCGGCGCTGGGCTCCGCGTTCAGCTCCTGGGCCAGGGCCTGGAGGTCCAGATCCAGGGCCGGCAGCTCCTCCCACGGGGCCTCCACCTCGCCGGGATCCCCCTCCAGGTACTCCAGCTCCTCCACCAGTCCCTCCTGGTCCAGCCGCTGGCCCGCGGCGGGCTTGGTGGCGTACAGGCCGTCCCGGCTGAGCTGGTAGCTGCCGTCGATGCTCTGACGGTCAAAGCCGGCCGCCAGCTCCTGGGCAGTGCGGCGCAGGATCGCCGGGTCAAAGGCGCTGACCTCCGCCTCCACCTTGGTGGACCCGCCCAGACGGCCCTTGAGCATGGTCCAGCCGTTTTTGAGCCAGCCCAGCGCGCCCTCCTCCCGGCCAATGTGCCAGGCGGCGTCCGTCAGCTCCTCTGTATCAACCTGGGCGCCCAGCTCCTTCTGGGTGTATGTACCGAGCTCCAGCCCGTTGGCGGTGACGGTCACCTCTCCGCTCAGCAGGGCGTCCGGGCTCACCCGCTCCGCCAGCTCCTCCCGGCTCAGCCCCTCCAGGGACTCCTCCCCCAGCTGTACGCCCGGGAAGACCTGCTGGTAGCTGCCGGCGTAGGCGCACAGTCCGGCCGCGGCGGCGATGAGCAGGCCTGCCGCCGCCGCGGCGGCGATCCAGCCGGCCTTGCCGCCCCTATTCTTGTTGGTCTGCTCCAGCAGCTCCTGCTGTGAGACCCGTTTTCCATCCATGCCAACCTCCTTCTTCCCCCAGAAGAGAGGGGGAAGCGTTCCTATTGTGGTATATTTTCTAGTGTACCACAATATAAAGGAAAAAGAATTACAATTTTGTAACAAGGAGACGGAAAATTTTTGTGCTATTCTCCTTTTTTGCCGCCTTGACTTTTTCCGACAGAAGGGGTACTATTGGAAAATATTATTTTGCGGCAGGAGCGGAGCTCCGCTGCGGAGGAGGGATATTTGATGCCGGTAAAATACATCTTTGTCACCGGCGGCGTGGTTTCGGGCCTGGGCAAGGGGATCACCGCCGCCGCCCTGGGCCGCCTGCTCAAGCAGCGGGGCCTGCGCGTGCGGGTGCAGAAGCTGGACCCCTATCTCAACGTGGACCCGGGCACCATGAGCCCCTACCAGCACGGGGAGGTGTTCGTCACCGACGACGGGGCGGAGACGGACCTGGATCTGGGCCACTACGAGCGGTTTATTGACGAGAGCCTGGACGTGAACTCCTCCGTCTCCGCGGGCAGGGTCTACTGGGAGGTCCTCAGCCGGGAGCGGCGGGGGGATTTTCTGGGGGGCACGGTGCAGATCATCCCCCACATCACCGACGAGATCAAGCGGCGCATCTGCCAGCTGGATCAGCCGGGCGTGGACGTGGCCATTGTGGAGATCGGCGGCACGGTGGGGGACATCGAGTCCCAGCCCTTTCTGGAGGCCATCCGCCAGGTGGCGGCGGAGCGGGGGCGGCAGAACGTCATGTTCCTCCACGTGTCTCTCATCGTGTCCATCCCCGGCACCGGGGAGCGCAAGAGCAAGCCCACCCAGCACTCGGCCAAGGAGCTGCTGGGACTGGGCATCCAGCCGGACGTGATGATCTGCCGCAGCGACGGACCCGTGCCCCGGGAGGTTCTGGAGAAGATCTCCCTGTTCTGCGGCATCCCTGTGGAGAACGTCATCCCCAACCTGACGGCGGATCTGCTCTACGAGGTCCCCCTGATGCTGGAGCAGGAGGGACTGGCGGAGGCGGTGGTGGGGCGGCTGGGTCTGGACTGCCATGAGCCGGATCTGACCGAGTGGACCGCCATGGTCCAGCGGGCCCGGCATTTGGAGGGGGCGGTGGAAATCGCCCTGGTGGGGAAGTACGTGGCCCTCCACGACGCGTACCTCTCTGTGGCCGAGGCCCTGACCCACGCGGGCATTGAAAACGGCGTCAAGGTGTCGGTCCGCTGGGTGGACAGCGAGACGGTGACCGACGATAACGCCGCCCAGGTCCTGGCCGGGTGCTGCGGCGTGCTGGTTCCCGGCGGCTTCGGGGACCGGGGCGTGGAGGGCAAGATCAGCGCCATCCGCTATGCCCGGGAGAACCGGGTCCCTTTCCTGGGCATCTGCCTGGGAATGCAGATGGCGGTGGTGGAGCTGGCCCGCCATGCCGCAGGGCTGCCCTGCGCCCACTCCGCCGAGCTGGACCCGCAGACAAGGGAGCCGGTCATTGCCCTGATGCCGGATCAGGCGGGCGTGACCAGCAAGGGGGGCACCATGCGGCTGGGCAGCTGGCCCTGCGTTCTGACCGCAGGGTCCCGGGCTGCGGCGGCCTACGGAACAGAGCGCATCGACGAGCGCCACCGCCACCGCTATGAGTTCAACAACGACTACCGCCGGCACCTGGAGGCGGCGGGACTGGTCCTCTCCGGCCTCTCCCCGGACGGGCGGCTGGTGGAGGCGGTGGAGCTGAGGGACCACCCCTGGTTTGTGGGGGTGCAGTTCCACCCGGAGCTCAAGAGCCGTCCCAACCGGGCCCACCCCCTGTTCCGCGAGTTTGTAGCGGCGGCAAAGGGGACAAGGGCATAGAGCGCGTGCCGCGCCATTTCCATGGCGCGGCACGTCTGTTTACAGGCGCATGTCCGTAACCCAGCTGGTGAGCAGCAGGAGGTAGGACAGGGGCCAGAGCAGGAACAGGGGGCCGCTGTACGCGCCCAGGGGCGTTCCCGGGCAGATCACCAGCCGCAGCAGGCCATAGAGCACCAGCACAGCCAGGGACAGGTACTGGGTCCACAGGGCCAGGGGGGCGTACAGCGCCGCCCGGCGGCGCAGGCAGGGGGTCAGATCAATTACCTTGCCGGGTTCCTTCACATACATGGCGTTTTCCTCCTTTATGTTGCTTCCTGTATAACAGAATACAATAATCGCTGTCCAAAAGTATGGACAGTCGGCAGCAGCGGCTCTATCCTATTCTAGTCTGCCGCCGGGGAGGATATGCCCCCTGCCCAGAACAAGACCCGCAGGGCGTTCACCCTGCGGGTCTTGCTTTGCGAATTATTCCATGGACCTGCCCAGCTGATAGGCAGTATCCAGCTCCGGACGGCCCTGGATATCGCCTGCGGCCATCACGCCGCCGCACAGCACCTTCCCCAGGCTGTCCCAACCTAAGTGAGACATCAACCGATCGTACCAGTAGGTGGTTTCCTCGTAGCCGTTACCCTCGGCCGCCATCAGCAGAACGCACTTTTTGCTGGGGTTCCGGTAGTCCTTATCGCACTCCGCAACAGCAAACAGCCTGTCAATGGCGGTTTTCAGCTGGCCGCTGATGGTCCAGTAGTACAAGGGGGAGGCCAGAACCACCACATCGGCGGCCCTGTAGGCTGCGTATATCTGCTCCATGTCGTCCCGCTGGACGCATGGATGCTCCGGGTCCTTGCCGCCGCCGAAGCAGCCCTTGCAGCCGTGAATGCACATCTTATCCAGGAAAAAGGCGGTGACCTTGTTTCCCGTCTCCTCCGCGCCGCGGGTAAAGGCGCTTACCAGTTGGGACGTATTCCCGTTTTTTCGGGGACTGCCGTTGAGTATCAGAATTTTTGCCGCCATTATACGCCCTCCCTCTACAGCTTATCCGCCAGGGCCGCCGCCTGCTTGCAGCCGTCCGTTCTGTCGATGTCTCCTTTGTTCAATACGCCGGGAATCAAAACCTCTCCTGCCATCGTCCATTTCAGCAGCGCGGCAGTGCGCTCCATCGGAATGCGCACACCGTCAAAAACAGACATGTCCTCCTCCTCACAGCAGGCAATCATGGCGCACTCCTTACCCGCCACGTCCTTGCCGCCAACCACAAAGGAGAACAGCCTGTCAATAACGCCTTTGATCTGGGCGGGGATGGTATACCAGTAGACCGGCATGGTGAATACGACTGCGTCCGCCTCCAGAATTGCGGGAGCAATCGTGTTGAAGGCATCGTCAAAGGAGCATGCCTTCCCTGTCTTGAAGCATGTTTCGCAGGCGCGGCATCCGCCCACATTCTGCATGGCCGCGTCAAAGCGGGTGACGGCGTGCCCCTTGGCCTCCGCAGCCTGGATGAAGGCGTCGGTCATAGCGAAGCTGTTGCCGCCTTTGCGGGGACTGCCAGTGATGACCACGATTTTTTTGCCCATAAAGCACTCTCCTGTTTGATGAAATTTGTTGAGCTATTGACTTCACTCCTGGTATGCACTATCATAAGCATGGATAAGAAAAAAAGCAAGTACGCACATGAAAGTGCGGTACTTACTAAAAGGAGAGTGTACCGTATGACAAATCAGTGCATCGCCGGGGCCTGTCTGGGGAGCACAGGGTTCAGTTATACCCTGTCGCTGATCAACGGAAAGTATAAAATGAATATCCTGTATGCCCTGATGGAATTTCAGGTGGTCCGGTTCAACGAGATGAAAAAGTACATTGGCACCATATCCTATAAGACCCTCAGCTCCAGTCTGAAGGAGCTGGAGGCGGACGGCCTTGTCCATCGGGAGGAGTACCCTCAAATTCCGCCCAAGGTGGAGTACAGCTTGACGGAGCGGGGGCGGTCCTTGATTCCTATTCTGGACGCAATGTGCGTTTGGGGCGAGAAAAACCGCCAATAGAAAAAGGGAGACGGCTCACACCGTCTCCCTTCTGCCGTTAAAACATCTGGCTTATCCCAGCCGGACCTCCTTGGCCTGCTCCGGCAGGAAGCAGCCCCTCAGGTCATACTTGTTGTATCCGCTGTAGTCCGACAGGGCCCGGCCCTCCAGGAAGTAGCTGCGGATAAACCGCTTTCCGTCCACGCACGTCCAGTTCTCCTGGTCCCAGGTGAGATACCCGTCGTCGTCCGTGCGCTTCTCGGCAAAGATCAGATCCACCTGACGGTTGTGGCTGGCCACCAGCTCAATGAGCTCCTCCGCCGTCAGGTCCAGCTCCTTCTTGTTGACCGTATCCATGACTTTCATCCCAACGGCCCCCTTTACCCGATATAGCCGGCGGCCTTGAGGATCTCCTGGGACTTGGCCAGATTGGCCTCGCTCATCATCACCAGGGGGCCGGTGCAGCCCATGCCGGTCTCGGCGTAAATGCCGGCCTTCCACAGGGCCTTGGCCGCGTCCTCCAGGTCCATGACCTCGATGCCGGGAATGCTGGCGGTGCAGGGCTCCGCCGGGGGAGCCTTCACGTCCTCGTCCGCCGCTGCCGCGCCCTTGGCGGCGGCCTTGCGGTCAGCGAGGATCTTGCTCAGGCCCGCCTTCTCCGCCGCGGCGAACTCCTTGGCCGCCACGTCGAAGACCTTGCCCTTCACCAGCTCGCCGGCGAATTGCAGGGCGTTGGCCACCAGGGGCGCGCCGCTGGCCCGGGACACGATCAGCACCAGCTTGTCATAGCCGGGGCCGATGCCGGGGCCGTAGCCGTAACCGGCGGACTCGAAGCTGCCGCCGGTGGTGAAGGCGGAGAGCATCTTCACCAGCACGTTGCCGGTGAGGCTGTCGCACACCAGCACGTCCGGCGTGCCCTGGAGCACGTCGTTGCCCCGGAGCACCGCGCCGCCGTCCGCCCGGGCGGACTGGGCCCACTGGAAGTCGTAGCCGCCCTCCTTGAGCTGGTTAAGGGCCATCTCCGTCTGCCGGGCGCCGTCCACGTTCAGAATGCCCACAGTGGGGTTCTTCACGCCGCAGGCCTTAGCGGTGATAATGCCGTAGACCGCGTTCTTAATCATGCCCTCGATCCGGTCCGCGCTGGCGGTGCCGGTGGAGGTGGCGATGAACATCTCCTTGCCCTTGGCGGGGGTGACCACACGGCCCACCGTGGACACGCCGATGGGGAAGGGGAAGTGCATGGTGACTGCGCCGTCCACCTCGCCCTTCTCCACCATCTGCTCCATCCGCTTGTGGCCCTCGTCCTCATTGTCCACATGGACAGTGGTGACGCCCTCGGCCTCCAGGGTGCCGATATAGTACACGTCCACGCCCCTGCGGGCGGCGGCCACGGCGGCGGCCATGGCGTTCTCCTCGCCGTGCTCGCTGCCCATGCCGGTCAGGGCGATCTTGGGCCTGGGGCCGAAGGAGCCGGTCTCCAGGCCCTCCGCCATCTCCAAAAACGCCTTGGCAATGGTTTTTTCCAGATTACTCATACCAATGCACCTCGTTTACTGGGCATCCGCCAGCAGGGTGGCGGCAAAATCCTTCATGGCCTTGGCGATCATGCCCTTGACCTCCTCCTCGCTGACCCCGGACTGCTCCGCGCCGGTGTTGGCCTGGATGACAAAGGACACGCCGTCAAACAGGTTGGTCATGCGGCCCAGGAACAGGGAGCCCTTGCCGATAATCATGACGCGGTTGATCTTGCCGGCCATGATGTCGTTGCGGGCAAAGCCGATATAGGGCACGCCGGAGGGGATGTGGCCCTGGGTGGGGGCCCAGCCGGTGAGGCCGTGGCTGACCGGGAAGGTGGCCAGATCGGCCTTCTGGAGCTCGCCCCGCTTCACCGCCAGGGCGGCGATCATCTTGTAGTTGGACAGGGGCACGTCGCCGGCGCCGGCGGGCTTGGTGATGTCGGGATTCTGCATCTCGGGGGAGTACTTGTCAATGTCGGTGATCTTCAGGCCGTGCTTGTCCAGAGGATTGGTCACCAGGCTGGAGATGACAGCCTGGGGGGCGGAGCCGGTGCCCACGGTGTGGCGGCCCAGCATATCCAGGTTGATCTCCGGGCTCACGCCGTCGTCCTGGGTGAGCACCACGGCAAAGCCGCCGATCATGTCCTCCATGATGGGCAGGCCCTTCTTCACGTGGTCCTTGCCGTTCATGCCCAGCTTGGCGGTGCAGCCGCCGGCGGTGACCACCACGGTCTTGTACGCGCCGGAGGCCACCAGGGCGGCGGCCTCGATCATGGCGTGGGCGGGGGCGGCGCAGAAGCCCCGGGCGTCAGAGCCGGTGGCGTTGTCGAGACCGGCGATCTCAGCGGCGGACTTGGCGAAGTTGCCGCCGCCCCGCTGGTTCATGTCGCCGCAGGCCTCCTCGGCGCAGTCCACCACGTACTCCACGTCCTCCTTGGCGATGCCCGCGTTCTTGATGGCGCTGAGCAGAGCCATGACGGAGCTGGCCTTGCTGACCAGATTCTCGTGCATCACGTGGGCGGAGAGGTTCACGTCAATGTCGTGGGCGCGGGTGACGCAGCCCACCAGCTCGCCCTTGTGGTAGAGGGCCTCGGAGTGCTCCTCGTCCACCAGCCGCTTGATCTCGGCGGCCTCGGTCTGGGCCTCGGGGATCCGGGCCAGGATGCTCTCGTCCATGATGGGGTTGGCGGCCAGTGCGGCGCGGTGGGCGTTCACAAAGCCCTGCTCCAGCTTCACCAGGCCGAACACGTCGCAGGCCTGCATGAGCAGCAGGAACTCCTCCTGGGGCATGATCTGGCCGAAGGGGCCAAAGCGGTCATTGACGTCGCAGGTCTTGTCGCACCAGGGCTGGGCCACCTCGGCCAGCTGATCGGGGTGCTTGTTGCCGATATAGACCTGGTTGGGCCAGTAGCTGAGGGCCTGGTCAAAGCTGCGGATGTGGCTGGGCAGCTCCTTGAGATACTCGCTCTCGGGGTTGACGATGCGCTCGGTAGTCTGGGTGGTGCCGTTGTGCAGGACCATGTCCGGGGTGTGCACCAGGATATACCCGGCGCCCTTGATAACACTTTTCATGGGTTCCACAGCCTTTCTTCATTTTTTGTATTTTTAGCAGTCATTCTTTTTCTTTCCGCACACCGCCGGGGCGGCCTTACCCGAAAAAATCAAAAGAACCTCAGAGGCCCTTCAGGCGCGGCCTGACGCGGAATGGCAGAAGATCGGAACCGCCTGCCGTCCGCAGATGGGCAGCCGCTCATCTAAAGTTTTTCCTTTGATTCTTTTCTTTGTTCACAAAGAAAAGAATGACTGCAAAAATATACGCCATTTTTCGCAAAACGCGGAAAGGGCGGCGGCAAGCGCCGCCGCCCAGGCTTTCGCCTATTAGCCCAGGTACTTGCAGTGTTCGTCGCGAATGGCGCTCATCTCACTGATGATGTCATCCACATCCAGAACCATCTCCATCATGGAGACCTGCTCGTCATAGACGGCGTCGTCAAACTCCGCCTTCACTTCGGGCTCGCACACATGGTAAACCGTGAGTCCCAACGAGACTCCTGTCAACGGACCGGCATAAGTGGGGTCACCGGCGGTCACTGTCTCAGCGGCCAGGCCGGAGGCTTCGCCCTCAGCGGCGCCCAGGAGAACAACAATGTTCTCGGGACCGTACTGCTCAGCGAACTCCTTGACTCTCTTCTGATTCTCCAGATCCATTGCACCAGCGGCGGTTCAGACGAAGCACTCCGTCGAGGAAAACACGACCTCGGCGCCAGCGGACTGGGCGCAGGCCTCAATGGCCATGCCGGGAATGCCGTCGCGGTCACCAATGATGATGACCTTCTTGCCAGCCAAGATGCTCATGCTCTTTTCCTCCTTTGCTTTAGATTTTTTATAGAATCCTTTCGGAATCTACAACAAGGGAATGGTGTACGCCTTACGCGTACTTCTTGATCATTGCCTCCACGTTCTCAGCCGTGGCGTCCTCCTTGACGCAGGAATCGATCATCTCGCCGTTCTCATAGATGGCGATGACAGGCAGACCCAGGATCTTCTGGCTGATGGCCAGACGGCGGGCCTTGGTGGTGTTCAGCGCGCAGAACTTGATCTTGTCGCCATAGGTCTCCGCAAAAGCGTGGACGTGGGGCATCAGCGCCGCACAGGGCACGCAGCCGTCGCCATAGAAGTCCACCAGCACCTTGCCCTCGGCCTTAAGGACCTCGGCCTCAAAGGTATTCTTGTCCAGTTCCAGCATAAAAGCAACCTCCTAATGATAAGATAGAGACAGTATACAGCATTTCCAGGGAAAAATCAATGGTTGCTGACATAGTGCTCGGCCTGCATGGCGGCAATCGCGCCGTCTGCGGCGGCGGTGACCACCTGGCGCAGGCTCTTGACACGGATGTCGCCGGCCGCAAACACGCCGGGGATGCTGGTGTGCATGTTGTCGTCCGTCTTGATGTAGCCGTGCTCCATATCCAGCATACCCTCGAAGAGCTGGGAGTTGGGGTTGTAGCCGATGAAGCCGAACAGACCGAACAGACCGTCGTCCTCGTCCGCCTTCACCTCGGTCAGCTCGCCGGTCTTGGTATTCTTCACCGTCATGGTGCTCAGCAGCTCGTCGCCGTCCACCTTCACCACCACGCTGTCCCACATGAAGGCGATCTTGGGGTTGGCAAAGGCCTTCTCCTGGATGGACTTGGCGGCCCGCAGCTCGTCGCGGCGGTGGATGATGGTCACCTTCCGGGCAAACTTGGTCAGGTACATGGCCTCCTCCACGGCGCTGTCGCCGCCGCCCACCACGTACACCTCAAAGTCCTCAAAGAAGGCGGCGTCGCAGGTGGCGCAGAAGGAGATGCCCTTGCCGGTGAACTTGCCCTCGTTCTCGCAGCCGATGGGCTTGGGGAAGGCGCCGGTGGCGATGATGACGCACTTGGCCTCATACTCGCCCTTGGTCCCCACCAGCTTCTTCACGTCGCCGCTGAGGTCCACGCTCTTAATCACATCGGAGCAGCGCTCGGCGCCGAACTTCTTCGCCTGCTCCGTCATACGGGCAATGAGGCTGGGGCCGCTCTCGCCCTCCACCATCTGGCCCGGGTAGTTTTCAATTTCATCGGTGATGGCAATCTGGCCGCCATCCTGGCCCTTTTCGATAATCAGGGTGCTCAAACGGCTGCGTCCCGCATAGAGGCCGGCAGTCAGGCCGGCAGGGCCGCCGCCCAGAATAATAACGTCGTAAACCTTGCTCATAACTCAATACTTCTCCCAGTACCGGGGGTATGCGCCCCGCAGGGCGCATACCCTCCCGGCTGAATTATCAGACCTCGAAAATGGTCTGGTCCTCGACCTCGGTGGTCAGAGCCTCCAGGGCGCGCTCCACCAGCTTGCGGCGGATCGCCTTCTCCTCGTCCATGGTGAGGGCGGGGTTGCCCAGGGGGTGGGGAATGGCAATGGTGGGAACGATACGGTTCGCGCCCACGGTCATGGAAATGGGGGTAACTGTGCACATATGCACCACGGGGATGCCCGCACGCTCAATCTCTTTAACCATCGTTGCACCGCAACGTGTGCAGGTACCTCACGTGCTGGTCATGATAACGGCATGAACACCGGCCTTGAGCAGCTTCTGGGCGTACTCAGCGGCAAAACCCTTGGCGTTGGCGACGGAGGTGCCGTTGCCGACGGTGGTATAGAACAGGTTGTGGAGCTTGCCGATCTTGCCTTCCTTCTCCATCTCGCGCAGCACATCCACAGGCAGGACGCGGTCGGAGTCGGCGTTGGCGTAGACCGGATCGTAGCCGCCGTGAGCGGTCTCGTAGGTCTCGGCCGTCAGATCATCCACGCCGGTGATGTCGTACTCACCGTAGTGGGAGGCGGAGGAGGACTCGATGTGGTCCGGATTGCCCTTGGGAACGATACCGCCGGAGGTGCACAGGGCGATGGTGGCCTTGCTCAGATCCTTGATGGCCTTGTTGGGGGCCACGCGGTCGAAGGAGGGCATGGGATACTCGGTGGTGAAGGGCTTGTCATTGAGCTTGGCAACCAGCATATCCACTGCGCGCTTGGCGCCAACTTCCTTCTCGAAGAAGTTGCGGCGGATACCGTTGGGCATGTAGCCCTCCTCGGCGGATGCGCCGATCTTCTCGCCCTTCATCAGCTTCAGGGCCAGCTTGGCCATGGCGGGGGCGGCCTTGCGCATGCCGGCGGCGCTGTTGGCGGTAGCCACGATGAGGACCTTGTTCTTCAGATCCGCACCGGGGTTCTCCTCGTACATACCCGTCAGAACGGGGATGCCCAGCTCCTCCTGCACGGCGTTGGCGATGGTGGCGCAGGCGTAGCCGTAGCGGCCGGCGTTGAAGGCGGGGCCGGCAATGAACATGTCGGGCTTCTGCTCCTTCACCCAGTCGAGAACCTGCTTCTTGGCGTCCGCCTCATGCTCGGCAAAGTAGGAGTCGCCGCATACGATGGTGGCGGCAATCTCAGCCTCGCCCTTCCAGGCGGTGTTCAGCGCCATGCCGGGGCCGACGCAGCCCTCGCGCAGCTCGGGAGCCACGTGGGCCATCTCCTCGCCGCCGATGTTGGCAAAGAACTGGTTGATATAGTGTACAACTTTATAGCTCATGGTTTGGTTTCCTCCTTTCCTTACAATTTAATCAGCGGGCGCTCAGGCGGTTGAAGCCCATCTCGTTGGTAGCGCCGGTGATGACCTGGAGCTCCGCCTCGATGGTGCCGTCGGGCCGCAGGGACCCGGCATGGCCGCCGGCGATGACGTCCACATAGTCCAGGGTGCCGATCACCTTGTCCATCTTGGGCAGGATGATGACCTCGTTGGCGTTGCCGCCGGTGACCACGGCGTCCGCCAGAGGATCGGCGTCCGCCAGGGACTGGCTCTTGCCGTCCTGGCCGGCGTACTCGTCGGTGATGATGACGGTCTTCACGCCCTGGAGCTCAATCTTCTTGCAGTTCATGATGAGGTCTGTATCCGGGTTGCCGAAGCCCTCCTGGCTGACCAGGGCGCCGTCCAGATCCAGCAGGCGGCAGAGCTTGCTGGTCCAGTCGGAGGAGCGCTGCTTGTCGGCCAGGTACACGTTCTCATTGGTGATGATGTTGCAGACGTAGTTGAGGGTCTTGCCGTGGGCGGCGAACAGGTTGGCCACCACGGGGTTGTTCTGATGGTGATAGGTGGTATTCTTGTCGCAGGCGGACACGCAGTTGCCGCTGATGATGGCGCCATCCATGGTCTCGGTGGGGTTGATGATGGTGGTCAGGCTGCGCTTGGCATCCACGCCGTAGACATAGGTGTCGTGGAGCAGGCCCTGGCTCTGGAGCATGTGGACATAGGCCACGCGGGGCAGATTGGGATACTTCTCAATGCCCTCCTTGATGCCCAGGGTCTCGAACTCCGCCGTCTCGTCGGGGGTCACGCTGCGGCCAATCTCACCGATATAGGTGGCGGCGCGGAGACCCGCGATGCGCACGGCGTGCTCGTACTCGTGCTTGTGGTCCTGGTAGCCCTCGGCGGGCTCGGCAACCACCACGAGGTTGTTCAGCTTGGAGAACGGGGTGTAGTCCGCGCCGGGGCCGGACATGTCGATGATGCCCTCCTGGAAGCCCACAATCTTGCCGGCGGTGACCACGGCCATGCCGCGCAGAACATGGGTCTTGCCGCTGCCCACAGTCTCCACCTTGTTGATGACGCCGGGGAACACGCCGCCGGGGCCCTCAACCTTCACGCGGGGCTCGATGACATCCTTCACAGGGGTGATCCGGACGCTCTCGCCGGGCTTGGCGATGTCAAAGCTGAAGTCCTTAACCCAGGCCTTTACGTCGTCGTCCTCATACATAAAGGCCTTGACAGCATCCGGGTCAACGTACAGGGTACCGTTTTCTACCTTGCATTCCTTTGAAAACTGGATATCTTTGATCTGGATATAGCCCAGTTCCAATTTCAAAGTGAACACCTCCTCCTTCTAAATATTTATTTCCCAATACCCCCGGAGGGGGTATCAAAAAACCTTTCGTACACGGGGCTCAGCGCCCCTCCGCCTCCTGGACCCGCCGCAGCCCCGCCTCCGCGTCGAAGCCGATGGCCCCGGAGAGCAGCGTGTAGTCGATGAGCTGGAAGTCCCGCAGCACCCGCTCCGGCAGCTCGCGGACAATGGGCCTGAACTTGTCGAACACGGCGATGGCGCTGGCCATCAGCTCCCCGTGCTGCTGGTCAAACCCGTGGGGGACCATGGAGACAATCAGGGATTTGTAGGGGGTCTCGTTGGGCTTGACGCTTCCGGCCAGAGGGTGGGTGTAGAGGGTATGGCCGGCGTAGACCATGTCCCGGGCCTCCACCAGGATCTCCCGGAAGCTCTTGTCCTCCTCCAGGCGGATGGTGTACAGCCCCTGCCCCTCCATGCACCGGCGCACCAGGGGGTTATTGGTCAGGATCAGATAGTCCCGGGGATTGCCCATGGCGCTCATAAGCCGCCTCCTGTGTTGGAATAACCAATAAATATAAAAAGAGCAAGGCAATAAAAGATAACTTATGCCTCGCTCTGTTTCCAGCCTGAGAGATTCCCCGCCCCGGACGGTCCGGCACGGGTTGCTCCTTCGGCGCTTACGCTCTCCAGAGAGTTGTCGGCGTTCGGTCTGTTTGCCTGAGATCTTCGCGGCGGGGATGGCAGCTCCAGCCGCTTATTCCTTCGGCCCCGCCCAGAGCGGGTCTCCCGAACACTTCATCCAACAGTATTCACAATTTTCACCCCGGATATCCCTGCCCGGTTGTCTCTAGTTTACGGGAAAAAGCGCGATATTACAAGCAAAAAAAGATAATATCAAAATTCGCAATGGAAATTTATTTATAGATTTTATCTATAAATTGTTCTATCCCTGCGCCTTGCTCTTTCCGGCGAAGGCGTTGGCGGCGTAGTCGTAAAAGGCCTGGGCAATGGGGGAGAGGATGCTGTTTTTGTGGCGGACCAGATAGAGCTTGCGCCGCAGGTTCACGCTGTCAAAGTTGAAGGACAGCAGCTTCTTGAACTGGCAGTAGTCCTCACAGGCGCTCTTGGAGATGACGGCGATGCCCAGCCCCTCGCTGACCATCTGCTTGATGGACTCGGTGGACCGGACCTCCACGGCGATGCGGATGTCCCGCATGTCCACCCCCATCTCCTTGAGGAAGCTCTCCGTCTCCAGCCGGGTGCCGCTGCCGGGCTCCCGGCTGATGAAGGGCTCCCGGGTGAGCTGGCGGACCGGGAAGCCGGTGGATTGAAAGGCCTGATACTTGGGGGTGTTGGGGGTGATAATCACCAGCCGGTCCTCGGTCAGGGGCTGGTAGACGCACTTGGGAAGGCTGATGACCGTGCCGGTGAAGCCGATCTCCGCCTTTCGTCCGGCCACCCGCTCGGCCACCTCTGTGCTGTCCAGCACCTGGAGGCTGAAGCTGATATCCGGATAGACGCTGCGAAAGCCCTGGATGAGCTTGGGCAGGTAGTACTGGCCGGGGATGGTGGAGGCCGCCACGTGGATGGACCCCCGCATGTCGTGGGTGAAGGCCTTGATGGCCTGCACCGCCGCCGAGCGCAGGCGCAGGATCTCCTTGGCGTAGTCATAGAGGAGGTTGCCCGCGTCGGAGGGATAGATCTCCTTGGTGGTGCGCACCAGCAGCTTGATGCTCAGCTTTCGCTCCAGGGCGGCCACGTGGGCGCTGATGGTGGGCTGGGTCAGGTACAGGGACTCCGCGGCCCGGGAGAAGCTGCCCCGGTCCACTACGGCCACAAAGGCCTCCAGCTCCTTCATATCTATGTCGATTGGTATCCACCTCCGTTCTGTTGGCAGGGGGGACGGTCTGTGCCGGGGCGGCCCGGGAGCAGCCGCCCGAACACAGAAAGCCCCGGCAGCGTATGCGCGCTGCCGGGGTCTGGCGGGAATATGTGGGAATCGAACCCACCTAAGAGGCTCTTCACCCCTATCACTGGTTTTGAAGACCAGGGGGCACACCAGCACCCGTCTACTCCCGTTTGCAACGCGATTTTATCACATGTTTCCGATTTATGCAACCGTTTCTTCCTGAAAATTAATTTTTTCTATAGCTGGTCCCCGGGCGCGATGGCCTGGAAGGCGGGCCCGGGACGGCGGATGTCCCCGTCCTTTTTGAGGATCTTGTTCTTGTCGTAGTACTCCAGCACCGCCAGGGCATACTTCCGGGACGTGGAGAGCATGTCCCGGAACTGGGCCAGGGTCAGCTCCTCCTCCCCGGCAAAGTGCTCCGCCGTGCGGCGGCACACCTGCTCGTACACCTCCCGGTGGACGCAGATCTGGGGCGTGAGCATCACCAGCCCGCCGCCGGACACCAGGCTCTCCACCACCTGCTTGCAGTCCGTCTGCTCCTTGGCCTCGAACATGCTGTAGATCTCGTCCAGGCCCGGCGTCTCCAGCCCCGCCTTCCGGTAGGCCTGCAAAATCCGGTCCCGGATGCCGGTCTGCCGCTTGGTCAGGTGGACGGAGAAGTCCGCCAGGGCGTACCGGTCCGCCACGGCCTTGATCTTCCCCTCGTGGCGCAGGGCCGCCAGCAGCGCGTCCGCCACCGCCTGGTCCGCCCCCTTGAGGAGCTTCTGGCGCAGCTCCGCCACCTTCATGCCCCCGTGGAGGGGGTTCTGCTTGTGGTACTGGGTCAGAATGGACCGGCAGCTCTCCCAGAGTGCGTCAAACACGCTCCCCGCCAGATACCGCCGGGGCAGGGGCTCCAGCAGCCGTCCGGCGGCGCACAGGGCGTTCAGCTCCGCCTCCAGCTCCTCCGGCTCCCGGCTGAGGGACCCTGCCAGCTTTTCCAGCCCCGGCAGGGCCGTGCCCTGCTCGGCCACCGCCTGGAGCAGCTTCTCGTCCCCGCTGCCGCTCTCCCGGATGGCCAGGGCCTCCAGCACACGCTCGTCCCCCCGTTTGTGGCGCACCGGGCAGTCGTCCAGCACCACGCCGCCGCCGATGGTCTCCAGGGGGGAGTAGAAGCGGACCACGAACCGGTCCCCGCATTTGGCCGCCAGCTCCTCCGTCATGCGCAGCTGGGCGCAGCAGCTCTCCCCCGGGGCCAGGGCCTCCCGGTCCAGCAGCACCACCTTGCACAGCCGCACCGAGGAGCCGTGGTACAGGTGGAGCTGGCTGCCGGTGAGGATGGTCCGCTGGGAGTTTTTCAGGTTTTGCAGCCGCACGTCCAGCATCAGGCTCCTGCGCACGCTGCCGGGCTTGGCGATAGTGTCCCCCCGGGCCAGATCCGACTTCTTGGTGCCCGCCAGGTTCACCGCCACCCGCTGTCCCGCGTAGGCGGACTCCACGTCGCGGCCGTGGACCTGGAGGTTGCGCACCCGGGCCTGGAATCCGGTGGGCAGCACCTCCGCCATGTCCCCCACCGCCAGGGCCCCCTCGATGAGGGTGCCGGTGACCACGGTGCCGAATCCGTCCACGGAGAACACCCGGTCAATGGGCAGCCGGAAGGGGATGCGCAGGTTCTTCTCCCCGGCGGCCCGCACCAGCTCCCCCAGCTTCTCCTTCAATTCCGCCACGCCCTGGCCGGTGCAGGCGGATACGGTATAGATGGGCTTGCCGGAGAGGAAGGTGCCCTCGGTCTGGGCCTTCACGTCCTCCTTCACCATCTCCACCCACTCCGGGTCCACCATGTCGCACTTGGTAATGACCACCAGCCCGTCCCGGATGCCCAGCAGGGAGAGGATGCCCAGGTGTTCCACCGTCTGGGGCATGAACCCCTCGTCGGCGGCCACCACCAGCATGGCCAGATCAATGCCGCCGGCCCCGGCCAGCATGTTCTTGATAAACTTCTCGTGGCCGGGCACGTCCACGATCCCCGCCTGGGTGCCGTCGTCAAAGTCCAGGTGGGCGAAGCCCAGCTCGATGGTAATGCCCCGCTTCTTTTCCTCGGTGAGCCGGTCCGTGTCAATGCCCGTCAGGGCCTTCACCAGCAGGGTCTTGCCGTGGTCCACGTGGCCGGCGGTGCCGATAATGACATGCTTCACCAGAGCACCTCCCCCAGCCGCTCCGCCACAAAGGAGATGTCGTCATCCCCCAGCGTCCGCGCATCCAGCAGATACTGCCCCTGGCTGATGCGCCCGATGATGGGCACCGGCGCCCGCCGCAGCTTCTCCGCCAGCTGGTCCACGGTCATCTCGCCCGGCTCGATGGCCACAGCCCAGCTCCCCATGGTCTGGGTGGGGCAGCTGCCGCCCCCCACCTGCCCCCGGGTCTCCACCACCCGGGCCGCGCCGCCAAAGCCCTCCAGGGCCAGGCGCAGCCGCTCCGCCCGGGCGTGGAGCTCCTGACCGGACTGGCCCAGCATCCGCAGCACCGGGATGTTCTTCTTTGCCCACTCCGGATCCCGGTAGGCGTACAGCGTCTCCCGCAGGGCGGCAATGGTCATCTTGTCCACCCGCAGGGCCCGGGCCAGGGGATGCTTTTTCAGCTTCTCGATGTACGTCCGTTTTCCCAGGATCAGCCCCGCCTGGGGCCCCCCCAGCAGCTTGTCCCCGCTGAAGGAGATGACGTCCACCCCGGCCCTGACGCTCTGCTGCACCGTGGGCTCGTCGTGGATGCCGAAGGCGGTCAGATCCACCAGGGACCCGCTGCCCAGATCCTCGATCACCGGCAGGCCGGACCTTTTGCCCAGCTCCACCAGCTCCTCCAGGGAGGGCCGCTGGGAGAAGCCCACAATCCGGTAGTTGCTGGTGTGGACCCGCAGCAGGGCCCGGGTCTCCTCTCCGATGGCGTTCTCGTAGTCAAATAGGTGGGTCTTGTTGGTGGTCCCAACCTCCCGGAGGGTGCACCCGCACTGGGTCATGATGTCCGGAATGCGGAAGGACCCGCCGATCTCCACCAGCTCCCCCCGGGAGGTGATGACCTCCCCCCCCTTGCCCATAGCGCTGAGGATGAGGAGCACGGCGGCGGCGTTGTTATTGACCACCATGGCCGCCTCCGCCCCGGTGACCTCTGCCAGGAGACTGTCAATGTGGCTGTGCCGGGAGCCCCGGCTGCCGCTCTCCACGTCGTACTCCAGGGTGGAGTAGCTCCGGGCCACCTGCTCCACCGCGTTCACCGCCTGCCAGCTCAGCAGGGACCGGCCCAGGTTGGTATGCAGCACCACGCCGGTGCCGTTGACCACCCGCCGGAGGGAGGAGATCTGGTCCTGATAGGCCCGGTGGCAGGCGGACTCCAGAATATCGCCCGGCTCGGGCAGCTGCGCTGTCTCGCCGGAGAGGATGCGCCCCCGCAGCTCCTCCAGCTCCTCCCGGATGGCGTCCCGAATGGCGGAGGGCGGGATAATCTCCGTCATGTCGTACAGCCGGCCCGTCTCGCCGGCCAGGGTCAGCAGCTCGTCCACCTTGGGAATATTCCGCAGGAGCTTTTGTTGTTCCATGGAATCACACTCCTTCTCGTTTTTCATTTCTATAGTATAGCGGAAGTTTTTGTCAATGTCCAGGGGGTTATTCAAGAATTCTATAGAAGTGTCGGAAAAGCGGCGAAATATTTTTCCCAGGGGTGTTGACTCATTTGGTCAACGGCGGTATGGTAGCGGGGAAAGGAGGGGCCGGGCATGAACGAAAAATTCTTCTCTCTGCCGGAGAAGCGGCAGGATCTGATCCGCAGCAGCGCCATGCTGGAGTTCGGGGAGAACACATTTAAAAAGACCAGCGCCGATGCCATCGCCAAGCGGGCGGGGGTGTCCAAGGGCCTGCTGTTCCACTACTTCAAGGACAAGCGGGAGCTGTATCTCTACCTCTACCAGTACGCCCTGGACGTGTGCGTCAAGCACTACATGCTCAAGAGCTACGACTTCGGGGAGACAGACTTCTTTCTGGCCCTGGAGATGGGCCACAAGGTGAAGATGGATCTGGTCCGGCGCTACCCGGGGCTGTTCCGATTCGTCATGCGGACCTATTACGAGCGGGACAGCGTCCTCTCCCCCAAGCTGCGCCAGGGGCTGGACGATCTGATGGAGAGCACCATCCGTGACTTCCTCTCCCGGATGGATCTGTACAAGTTCAAGGACGGGGTGGACCCCTACCAGGTGATCCGCCTGCTGCTCCTGGCGTCGGAGGGGATGCTGGCGGAGACCAACGCCTCCTCGGCGGAGGAGATCAACGCCCTGTTCGCGGAGTATAAGCGTCACGCGGACATGCTCCGTCAATTTCTATACAAGGAGGAATATTTATGATAGATATTACCAATCTGACCAAGACCTACGGCAAAGCCCGGGGCGTCACGGACCTGACCCTTCACGTCCCCGGGGGCAGCTGCTACGGCTTCATCGGTCCCAACGGGGCCGGGAAGAGCACCACCATCCGCACCCTCCTGGGGCTCCTCTCCCCCACCTCCGGCTCGGCCCGGGTGATGGGCATGGACTGCGTCCGGCAGCGGACGGAGATCCTGGCCCAGGTGGGCTACATGCCCTCGGAGGCCATGTTCTACCCCCAGATGCGGGCCGGAGAGGTGATCGCCTACTCCGCCGCCCTCCGGGGACTGGACTGCCGCCGGGAGGCCGGGGAGCTGTGCCGGGCCCTGGAGCTGGACGTGCGCAAGCGGGTGCGGGAGCTGAGTCTGGGCAACCGGAAAAAGGTTTCCATCGTGTGCGCCATGCAGCACCGGCCCCGGCTGTATATTTTGGACGAGCCCACCAGCGGCCTGGACCCCCTGGTCCAGCGGGCCTTCTGGCAGCTTCTGGAGCAGCGGCGGCAGGAGGGGGCCACGGTGTTTCTCTCCTCCCACGTGCTCTACGAGGTGGCCCGGTACTGCTCCCTGGCGGCCATCATTCGGGAGGGCCGGCTGGTGGCGGCGGGGACCACGGAGGAGCTGGACATTGAGAACAAATTCTTTGACTACTACGAGGGGAGGCTGGGACAATGACCATTCTCAAGCATGAGGTCCGCAGCGGCCTGGCGGGGTGCATCCTCTGGAGCGCGGTGACCGGCGGACTGATGGCGCTGTGCGTGTCCATGTATCCGTCCATGTCCGGGTCCATGGACGACTTCTCCGCCATGTTTGCCAACATGGGGGATTTCTCCGCCGCCTTTGGCCTGGACAAGCTGGAATTCGGGTCCGTCATGGGCTTTTACGGCACGGAGTGCGGGAACATCCTGGGTCTGGGCGGGGCGTTCTACGCCGCGCTGACAGCCATGGGCCTGCTGGCCGGCGAGGAGGGCGGTCACACGGCGGAGTTCCTGCTGACCCATCCGGTGAGCCGGGTCCGTGCGGCGGCGGAGAAGCTGGCGGCCCTGGCCGTGCTGGTGCTGGCGCTCAACGCGGTGTGCCTGGCCTGCGGGGCGGCGAGCATCCTGGCTGTCGGGGAGACGGCGGCGTGGGGGGATCTCCTCCGGTACCACGCCGCCCTGCTGGGGATGCAGCTGGAGATTGGCGGCGTGTGCTTCGGCCTGTCGGCCCTGCTGCGGCGGAGCAGCTTCGGGCTGGCCATGGGGCTGGCGGCGGTGATGTACTTCTTAGGGCTGGTCATCAACCTGGACCAGGGGATGGCGTGGCTGCGGTTTGTGACACCTTATTACTATGCGGACGCGGCGCGGATCTACGCCGGCGAGGCCCTGGCGGGACCTCTGGCGGCAGGGTGCCTCCTGGGCGCTGCCGGCGCGGCGTGGGGCCTGTGGCGGTACGGACGGAAGGACATCGCGGCGTAACCGGAGTGGGGCATCATTCTTTTTCTTGAAAGAAAAAGAATCAAAAAGAACTTTAGAGGATGTCTACACGTGTTAATACTATTTCTTAGTGCCTATCCGTAAATAGCTAAAGGAGCACAGAGGAAAGATTTGCGCCAGTGAAGTGGAATGAAGCCCCGATTAGCAATGAACG
>ERZ779632.117-NODE-117-length-54310-cov-6.145388_pt1 | contig 54310 bp, 58 predicted proteins | sample MGYA00514194_ERZ779632 | MGnify/ENA primary metagenome ERZ779632 (study PRJEB29562, sample SAMEA4376704) | mouse gut metagenome | isolation source: Cecum | study: EMG produced TPA metagenomics assembly of the A DSS colitis mouse model was used to assess the... | reverse complement strand
TCAACGTCACCCGGGAGCGTATCCGCCAGATCGAGGCCAAGGCCCTGCGCAAGCTGCGCCACCCCAGCCGCAGTAAGAAGCTCAAGGACTTCCTCAACTAAGCTCCCCATGTCCAGATCAAACCATTCTCTACCCCCGGCGGTGGAGATGAGCGACCTGCAGCTGCTCACCTATCTGCTCGCCCTGGCCGGTGACGGCGAGGAAGCTGCCCGCGCCACGGCTCATACGCTGTTGAACAGCTATGACAGCCTTTCCACCGTCCTTACTCTTCCCCGCTCTACCCTGCTGAATGACCCCCGTTTGAGCGAGTCTAGCGCCGCCTTTCTGGCGCTGGTGGGAGCCATGTCCTTCCGCTACGCCGACCGCTTCCACCGCAGTGACCTGGTGGTCATGGATGCCGTGGCCGTCTCCCGCCTCCTGGCGCCTCATTTTCAGGGACACGCAGTGGAGCGGGTGTGCGCCATTTGCGTGGACCGGGACTTCCACCTGCTGGGCAGCGGCGCCGTAGTCACCCATGGGGACGCCGACAACACCGCCCTGCCTATCCGCCGCATCCTCTCCCTGGCGCTGTCCAGCGAGGCCTACGGCGTGATCCTGGCCCACAACCATCCCGATGGCGCCCCCTTCTTCTCCCAGGCGGACCTGATGACCACCCATGTGCTTCGCGGAAAGTTGGCCGTGCTGGGCGTCTCTCTGCTGGACCATTACATCTGGGCGTCCGACCGCGCGATCTCCCTCTATGAGCAGCTCCGCGCCGCGACCCCTCCCCCGCACCTGGACCATTGGGACCTTGAGAAGACGCCTCTGCTCAGCCGCTTTGAGTCCCAGGTCTTTCTCTCCCTCCGGCAGGGCAAACGAAAGGGCCGCAAGAGCAGAACGCCCTTTGTACTCGACCCCGACTCCCCCTGGGCCCCTTTCCCGCTCTAACTGCAAGGAAGCCCTTCGGCCAAGCCGAAGGGCTTCCTTTTTTGCTACCGTAAAATGGATTCCGCAAGAAAAACAGTGACACAGCAGAGGACCGCCACGGGCATCAGCCCCGCGCCAAACCACGCGGCCAGCAGGCCCACCACCAGGGCCAGTGCCCCCGCCACGGGACTTTGGGTGGCGTCTACGATGGCCGGGAAGGTCATCACCGCCAGGGTCACATAGGGGACATAATAGAGAAAAGAACGGATGAAGCGGCTGCGGATGGGCTTGCGGATCAGGGTCATGGGCAGGGCGCGGATGGCGTAGCTCACCGCCGCCATCACAAAAATATAGGCATACAGCATCATGGCTCCGCCCCCTCCTTCCCCTCGTCCGTCTCCTTCTCGTGGGGAAAGAGCGCCGCGGCAGCGGAGGCGATGATCGCTGTCAGCAGGATGGTCCGGGTCCCCTCGGACAGCCGGGAGACCAGAGGGAGACGGCTCAAGGCAAAGCTGGCCACGAAGCACACGGGGATCAGCCCGGCAATGATTTTGTTCTTCCGGGCCGGGGGTACGATGACCGCCAGGAACATGCCAAACAGGGCCACGCTAAGGGCGCTCACCGCCCGGGCGGGCATCAGCTCTCCCGCCACACAGCCCAGAGCGGTGCCCAGCGCCCAGCAGGGAGACGCCACCAGCACCGCGCCGTAGTGATAAAATGGCTCCAGATAGCCGGGACGGACGATGGTGATGGCGAAAAACTCATCGGTGATGAAAAAGGACATGAGGAAGCGGTGGATGGGGTGGCCCTTGGGGTCCATCCGCTGGCTCATGGCGGTGCTCATCAGCAGATACCGGGCGTTGGCCACAAAGGTCATCACCGCCATAGTCAAAAGCCCGGACTGGGCGGCGATCCCCCGGAACCCGGCGTACTCCCCCGCCGAGGCGTTGCACAGCAGGCTGGACAAAAAGCTCTGGAAGGGACTGAGTCCCGCGTTTCTCGCGGCAATGCCCAGAGCGAAGGACACCGCAAAATAGCCCAGGCCAATAGGAATACCGTTTCGCATCCCCTGGACCAGGGCCGCTTTTCGTCTTGTCTTGTCGTCCATCCCGTACTCCTCCCTTCCCTTGCGCGTGCAGTTGACATTATAGTCCCTTTTTCGCCCTGTGTAAAGCCTCCTTGCTAAATCAGAAAAAAGCTGGTATAATTATGCATATCAGGACCATTTTATGAATTATGAATAAGGAAAGGACGGTTTGCGTATCATGGAAAAGTCTAAGGTCTATTTTTGCCCTGTCATCACCCCGGAGAACGTGCTCAAGCTCTACAACGCCCTGGGGGTGACCCTCCCCGGCAAGGTGGCCGCCAAGGTCCACTCCGGCGAGGAGGGCAACCAGAACTATCTCCACCCCGAGTTCTGGAAGCCCATCATCGACCACGTGGGCGGCACGGTGGTGGAGTGCAACACCGCTTACGAGGGCGAGCGCAACTACACCGACAAGCACCTCAAGCTCCTGGAGGGCCACGGCTGGAGTAAGCTCTTCCCCGTAGACCTGCTGGACGCGGAGGGGCCCGACCTGGCTCTCCCCGTGAAGGGGGGCAAGCTCCTGAAGGAGAACCTGGTGGGCAAGAACCTGGCCAACTACAACTCCCTGTTGGTGCTGTCTCACTTCAAGGGCCACCCCATGGGGGGCTACGGCGGCGCGCTGAAGCAGCTGTCCATCGGCTGTGCCTCCTCCGCGGGCAAGTGCATCATCCACTCCGCCGGGGTCACCGATGACCAGACCAAGCTCTGGGACTGCGCCGCCCAGCAGGACGACTTCCTCCGCTGTATGGCGGAGTCCGCCAAGACGGTGATCGAGATGTTCTCCGGCAAGGCCGCCTATCTCAACATCGTGTGCAACCTGTCGGTAGACTGCGACTGTTGCGCCGTGGCCGAGGACCCCTGCATGGGGGATGTGGGCATTCTGGCCTCCCTGGACCCTGTGGCTATTGACCAGGCCTGTGTAGACCTGGTGTACGCCTCCCAGGACCCCGGCCGGGACCACCTGGTGGAGCGTATTGAGACCCGCCACGGCGTCCACACCATCGAGTGCGCCGCCGAGCTGGGCTGTGGCAGCCGCGACTACGAGCTTATCACCCTGTAATTCCCCGCCCGCGGAGGGAAAGGAGAGGACCTTCTCATGTGTACCGCTGTTGGCTTTCAAGGCAAGGACTTCTATTTTGGCCGCACTCTGGACCTGGAGTGCTCCTATGACGAAAAGGTAGTCATCACGCCGCGCAATTATCCCTTCTCCTTCCGGTTTTTGCCGCCCATCCACCGCCACCACGCCATGATCGGCGTGGCCCATGTGGTCCGGGGCTGCCCCCTCTACTATGAGGCGGTCAACGAAAAGGGCCTGGGGATGGCGGGGCTCAACTTCCCCGGCAACGCCTGCTATCAAGCGGAAGCCCAGGGCAAGGACAACGTGGCCTCCTTTGAGTTCATCCCCTGGGTACTGGCCCAATGCGCCACCTTGCCGGAGGTCCGCGCTCTGTTGGACCGCCTCAACCTGGTGGACGCGGCCTTCAGCCCGGAGCTGCCTCCCGCCACCCTCCACTGGATGATTGCCTCTCGGGATGGCGCGCTGGTGGTGGAATCCACCAAGGACGGCCTTCAGATCTATGACGACCCGGTGGGGGTCATGACCAACGAGCCCCCCTTCCCCTATCAAATGCTCAACCTTTCCAACTTTATGACCGTTTCGGCTCAGCCACCGGTGAACCTCTTTGCCCCCGACGTTACTCTGCAGCCGTATAGCCGGGGCATGGGCGGCATCGGCCTTCCCGGCGACCTATCCTCCGCCTCCCGCTTCGTCCGCGCCGCCTTTACCCGAATGAACTCGGTGTGCGATGCTGACTGTGAGGAGGCCTGCGTGGGCCAGTTCTTTCACATTCTGGGCAGCGTGGCCCAGCAGCGCGGCTGTGTCCAGCTGGAGGGCGGCAAGCTGGAGATGACGGTGTATACCTGCTGCTGCAACGTAGATAAAGGTATTTACTATTACACTACCTACGAAAACCCCCAGCTTACAGCGGTGCATATGCACCATGTGGACCTGGACGGGCAGTCCATCACCGCCTATCCCCTCCTGCGCCAGCTGCGGGTGTTTGAGCAGAATTGAATCTCACCTTTGTGCAAAAAAAGCCACGTCGGAGCTTTTATCCCGACGTGGCTTTTTGTTGATTTAGTCATTCGGTGGGGGTTTGGTCGGTATCGTCGCCACCAGGCTCAGTGGTGCCACCCTGGCCTCCGCCCTCATCGGGGTCGGTAATCCCACCAGGGTTCTCCGGGTCGGTGCCGGGCTCAGGGTCCTCGCCCCCCTCAGAGGCAGCGGTCACTGTGATCGTGCAGGTGGCGGTATGGCTGCCATCCTCGGTGGTGACTGTAATCGTAGCGCTCCCTTTCCCTACGATGGTCACGTTCCCTTCCGCATCTACCGTTACAACACTTGCATCACTACTCTGCCAGGTGACCTTCTTGTTTGTGGCGTCCTCCGGCTTCACTGTGGCGACCAGCTTGTCCAGCGTGTCCCCTTCCTTTGCGGTCAGTGTAGTCTGATCCAATTCAACGCCTGTCACCGTGACTGTCACAGAGGTCTTCTCGGTGACCGTGACTTCGCAAGTGGCGGTCTGGTTGCCCGCAGTGGCGGTAATAGTAGCGGTTCCTGCAGCTACGGCTGTGACCTTGCCATTTTCGTCCACGGAGGCAATATTTGAGTCGCTGCTTGTCCAGGTCACGGTCTTGTCATCCGCGTTATCAGGCGTCACCGTGGCTACAAGGGTCGCCTCGCCGCCTACTTCTAACGCTAATTTCTCCTTGTCTAGGGTCACGGCAGTAACAGGCAGAGGCTGGGTAGTCCCAGGCGTTACCGTCACCGTACAGGTCTTGGTGAAGCCGCCATCGGCGGTTTTGACGGTAATAGTGGCCGCGCCCTCAGCCACGGCAGTGACCTTGCCGTTCGCGCTCACCGTGGCGACGCTCTCATTGCTGCTGGCCCAGGTCACGGACTTGTCCGTAGCGTCAGCGGGAGCCACGGTAGCGGTCAAAGTCACGGTCCTGCCCGCCTCCAGGGTCAACTCGCTCTTGTCCAAGGTCACGCCGGTGACGGCAACCGTCTCTACCGGCTTGGCCTTGACGGTCACCTTACAGGTGGCGGTGTAGGTCTTGGTGTTGTCCGCACGGGCAGCGGGAGCTGCCTGAGCGGACAAGGCGGCCGGAGCGGCGGCGCGGACCGCCGCGGGAGCAGGGGGAGGCAACTCGGTCTCTGTATCGCCGTCCCCCTCAGAGCCGCCCTCAACCGCCGGGCTGGGGCGGGCCGCCGCGTCCTCTGCGGGTCTGGGGTGGGCCGGCCCTTCCTCCCTGGGGCTGGGGCTGGGCGGCGCGGTCTCGCGGGGGCTGGGACTGGGCGTCGCCTCCTCACTGGGGCTGGGGCTGGGCGTGGGCTCCTCGCTGGGAGACGGCTCCGTGGAGGGGCTGGGAGACGGCGACGCGCTGGGGCTCGGACTCGGACTGGGCTCGGGAATGGTCACAGTGACCTTGGCGGTAATGGTGGCCTCGCCTTCCTTCACGGCGGTCACCGTACCGTCTTCCACAGTGGCAACGGTATCGTCGCTGCTGGTCCAGATCACATCGCCCTTGATGGCGTCGCTGGACGGGAGGGTCACGGTAGCCTTCAGGGTCATGGTCTTCCCCTCTGTAAGCTCCGCGGTGGTCTTGTCCAGCTTGATGCCCGGCGTTGGCTTGGAGGGTGTGCTGGAACCGCCGCCACCGCCACCGCCGCCGGAGGACACCGCGCCGGTGGCCGTGATGGGCCGGCCGGAGCTGTTGGCCGGACGGACCACGCCGCTGGCCACGGTCATCTGCTGGGGCGGGCCGTCCATGACCACGCCGCCCATGTTGATCTCGGCGTTCTTCACGGTGCCCTTGGTGTTGTTCACAGTAATGGCGGCGTTGGCCACCAGCTTATCCACCGTACCGGTGTTGGTGATGGCAGAGGGAGCGTCCGCTACCAGCTCGGCCACCTTGCCCGAGTTGGTCACGCTGCCCGCCTCGCCGCAGTTCAGCTTCTTGATCTCGCCGGCGTTGGTCACGGCGATCTTCTCCACGTTCACATCCAGGGTGCCCACGCTGGCCTCCGTGTCCACAGTGACCGCGATCTCGGTGTTGGCCGCCAGGGCGTCCAGAGAAGACTTGCCGGAAACCACCACGTCACCCTTGCCCTCCACAAGGACATTTTCCGCCTTCAAATCGCGGAGCCGCACGGGGTTGGTAGCGCCCACCGCCACCAAAACGCCGGTAGCCTTGCCGGTGAGGATTACCTCGCCCTCCTGCTGGGAGTTGGCGTTGATGACCACAAAGCCGTTGGCGTTCTGGGAGGTATAGGTCCCGGGGGCGTTGGCGTAGACGGAGATCGCCTTATCCATCAGGGTAAAGGCCCCCGCCCGGTTGATATCCGCATGGGGCGCGACAGTCCCGTCCCCCATGCCGGAGAGGATGCCAAGCTCGGTCAGGGTCGCCATGTAGGGCGCGGCCCAGCCGGAGACCTCTTCGCCATCCAGGAAATCAGAGAGGTCGGGATCGTCGTTGGGCTGGACGCCAAGAGCCCGGCCAAACATGACGATGGCCTCCTCCCGGGTGATGTAGTCCTCGGGATAGCTCATGGAGTTGCTGCCCTCCATGATCCCCGCGGCGGCACAGCGAAGGATGGCCCGGGCGTACCACTCGCTGCCGTTGATGTCCTTGAATGTGCTGATGGGCGCGGCCTTCCGCAGCCCCAGCATATCCGCGAGGATGGTGGCCATCTCACAGCGGCGCAGGGGCTTGTCGGGGTTCACGTTCCCCAGGTTGTCCCCCTTCACCAGGCCGCAGCGGCTCCAGCGCAGGATGCTCTCCTCCGCCCAGTGGCCAACCGCGTCGGGATAGGTCTTGCTCCCCGTCGCGGCGGCGGGGACCGTCAACAAAGACGCCACCATCGCCAGCGTCAGGACCAGCGCAAGCACTTTCTTCTTCATACTGTTACCTCCTTGAGGTCTTTTGCCCGCCAAAGTTCTTTGACAGGCATAATTCATCCTTATCCTAGCACAAGACGGGAAAAATGTCAATCTTGGAAGAAGGCTTCATGATATGGAAATTTATGTATCTCTCTTTCTCTGCCCCAGCACCAGAAAGCGGACCACCGGAACGCGGCGCAGGAGCTCATAAAGGACAAAGGTCAGCGCCGTTCCCGCCGTGAGCAAGGCAAGGTAGTTGACAACGGCGGAAAGGGCACAATAGGAGGTCAAAAGGTATGCGATATACAAAAACACAGGATAATGGAGCACATAAAGCCCAAAGCTCGTCTTTGTCAGATAGCTGCCGACGATATTTGAGCGGTCGAGCCAGCGCCGAAACAGGCCCAAGAAAGCCAGGCACGCCGTCCACGCATAGAGGTTGGTGAGGTAGCTTTGCAGACAGCTGGACGCGGTATAGTCCGTTCCGCCATAGGAGCGGAGATAGACGATCCCCGCCGCCGCAGCCAGGCACGTCAAGGGCACGGCGGCCTTTGCCAAAGCGTCGGTCATATCGTCGTGGGAGAAGACGCAGTACCCCAGCGCGAAGGCCATGAAGTAGGCGCCAAAACGGTACATAGTAAGCACCGGAAGATTACCCACATGAGACACCGTCCAGATCAATAAAAAGCCCGATGGGATCCACACCCACACTGGGCACTTTCCGCACCAGGTCCACAGCCTGTCCTCCTTGTCCAGCTTCTTCAGCAGTGCGGGCACAAAGGAAAAGAGCCACAGCATTTGGGCAAACCAAAGTGGACCCGTTCCGCTCACGGCAGAAATGGGATAGATAAGCGGAGCAGGAATATATTCCAGCCCTCCGCCCAGCTTTATATTCAGATATCCAGTGATCCAATGGATCACAAACAATCCTAGGGTGGACGGGACCAGCAGCTTCACTGTCCGTTCCTTCAAAAACGCCTTGGCCGTGCGCTTTTCCAGGGCAAAACGGCTGCTCATCCCCGCCACTAAAAACAGCAGCACCATAAACCACGGGTACACAGCGGCGGCGAACCAGTCTCCCGCGGCCAGGCTCGGCGCGCCGGGAATGCTCCCCAAAATCCCCACGCCGTTGAAGAGATAGCACACATGATAAACCAGCACCAACAGCACAACGCTCCAGCGGAGGTTGTCCAACCACGCCTTCCTCATTGCCTTTCGCCGTCCTCTCCGAAGATCATCCCCCGCAGCTGGTCGAAGGCCGCCTTGGGCGGGATGGCGAGGCCCCGCGCCTCATCCCCCAGTAGCATCAACGTGTCCCCCGGCGCGATGCCGAACACCTCCCGCGCCTGTTTGGGGATTACGATCTGTCCCTTCTCTCCTACCGTCACAGTCCATGCGTATTTTCCCTTCGGTCCTTTCATGCCGCACCTCCGAAAGTATGATTTGTATAACTAATTATACTTCTTCATTTTTGAAATATCAAGGCGCATTTTCGCGGACGCAAAAAGAGACGGCACAGCAAACGCTGTGCCGTCTCTCATGTTTGGAATAAAAATGGTTCGGGTCCGAGTGGCGCGTCTGGGAAGCCGCGCCCTACTCGGGTGGGTTTGGAACCTGCCCCCTACAGGACAAGCAGCATCCTCCGCGGAGAAATTACTTGCCGGAGAGATACTCGTCGATGGCCTTGGCCGCGACCTTGCCCGCGCCCATGGCGGAAATGACGGTGGCCGCGCCGGTGACGGCGTCGCCGCCGGCGTAAACGCCCTTCTTGGTGGTGGCGCCGTTCTCCTCAACAATGATGCCGCCGCGGTTGTTCACGTCCAGGCCCTCGGTGGTGGACTTGATGAGGGGGTTGGGGGAGGTACCGATGGACATGACCACGGTGTCCACCTCCAGCTCGAACTCGCTGCCAGGGATCTCCACGGGGCGGCGGCGGCCCTTCTCGTCAGGCTCACCCAGTTCCATCTTGATGCAGCGCATGCCGGTAACGAAGCCGTTCTTGGGGTCGCGGCGGTCGTCGGGGTTGTTGTAGCCCAGGATCTCCACGGGGTTGTTGAGCAGCTGGAAGTCAATGCCCTCTTCCATGGCGTGCTCCACCTCCTCCTTACGGGCGGGGAGCTCCTCCAGGGAGCGGCGATAGACGATATACACCTTCTCCGCGCCCAGGCGCAGAGCGGTACGGGCCGCGTCCATGGCCACGTTGCCGCCGCCCACCACGGCCACCTTGCCGCCCTTCATGATGGGGGTGACAGGGTCGGACTCGTACGCCTTCATCAGGTTGGAGCGGGTCAGGAACTCGTTGGCGGAGTAGACGCCCTTGAGAGACTCGCCGGGGATGTTCATGAAGTTGGGCAGGCCCGCGCCGGAGCCGACAAACACGGCCTCAAAGCCCATGTCGAACAGCTCGTCGATGGTGAGGGTCTTGCCGATGACCATGTTGGTCTCCATCTTCACGCCCATGGCGGTGAGGTTGTCCACCTCCTTCTGGACGATGGCCTTGGGCAGACGGAACTCGGGAATACCGTAAACCAGCACGCCGCCGGCGGTATGTAGCGCCTCAAACACGGTGACCTCATAGCCCTTCTTGGCCAGATCGCCGGCGCAGGTCAGGCCGCTGGGGCCGGAGCCAACCACCGCCACCTTGTGGCCGTTGGAGGGCACGGGGTCGGGAAGCTGAGTGGCGTGGGCGTTGTGCCAGTCGGCCACAAAACGCTCCAGACGGCCGATGCCCACAGGCTCGCCCTTGATGCCCCGGACGCACTTGGACTCGCACTGGGTCTCCTGGGGGCAGACGCGGCCGCAGACGGCGGGCAAAGAAGAGGACTGCTGGATGACCTGATAAGCGCCCTCAAAGTCGCCCTCCTGGATCTTGGCGATAAACTCGGGGATATGGATGTTCACCGGGCAGCCGGTGACGCAGGGATGGTTCTTGCAGTTGAGGCAGCGCATGGCCTCGTCCAAGGCGGTGGCCTCGGAGTAACCCAGGGCTACCTCGTCAAAATTATGGGCGCGGACCTCGGGAGCCTGAGTGGGCATGGGGTTCTTGTTGGGAGCCATGTTAGCCATCTCAGCGCACCTCCTTCTTAAACAGATTGCAGGTCTCTTCGTGGGCGTGACGCTCGAAGGGCTGATACATCATACCACGGGACATGGCCTCGTCAAAGTCCACCTCGTAGCCATTGAAGTCGGGGCCGTCAACGCAGGCAAACTTGGTAACGGCCTTGCCGTCCTGATGTACCGTGAGGCGGCAGCCGCCGCACATGCCGGTGCCGTCGATCATGATGGGGTTCATGGACACCATGCAGGGGATGCCGGTGGGCTTGGTGGCCTGGACCACAAACTTCATCATGATGAGCGGCCCGATGGTGATAACCTCGTCAAAGGTCTCGCCAGCGGCGAACATCTCGTTGAGGGGCACACAGACGTTGCCCTCCCGGCCGTAGGAGCCGTCGTCGGTCATGACGTGCAGGGTGTCGGACACGGCGCGGAACTCGTCCTCCAGAATAAGCAGGTCCTTGGAGCGGAAGCCAATAATGGAAGTGACGGAGCAACCCAGCTCATGGAGCTTCTGGGCGATGGGCAGAGCAATGGCGCAGCCTACGCCGCCGCCTACCACGCACACCTTCTTCAGACCCTCCACATGGGTGGGAACGCCCAGAGGGCCGACAAAGTCGTGGATGCAGTCGCCGGCGTTGAGATGGTTGAGCTTCTCGGTGGTGGCGCCGACGATCTGGAAGATGATGCTGACGGTACCGGCCTCCCGGTCATACCCGGCGACAGTCAGAGGGATCCGCTCCCCCGTCTCGTCTACCCGCAGGATAATGAACTGGCCGGGCTGGGCCTTGGCGGCTACAAAGGGCGCCTCGATGTCCATTTTCGTCACGGTGGGATTGAGCACTTGCTTGTTAACGATCTTATACATGACATCCTCTCCTATCTTTCCAATTTTGAGGTCTTCGCGAGTCGGAATATAGCTAGTATAACGAATTTTTTCGTCCCCGTCAATAGGGGCGCGCTGGAATCAGCGGGGCGTCCATTTTGCCAGCCGCTTCACGGCGATCCCGGCCACCAGGCCGATGACGACCCCGGCCACGGTGCCGCTGACCAGCAGCATAGGGAGATAGTAGGTAAAGAGCTGAGCGGTGTCGGTGACAAAATAGGCCACCGCCACCTGGCCGATGTTGTGGAACAGTCCCCCTACCACGCTCACCGAGACGCTGGAAAAGGAGTTAAAGCGCTTCATGAGCACCATGGCGGTCAGGGAAAGCATCCCTCCCACCAAGCTGTAGGCCAGGCTGAGCACACTGCCAAACAGCAGGCTGGTGAGGGCGACGCGCACCAGATTCACCGCGTACGCCTCCTTGACTCCCACCCGGTAGAGGACGAAAACGATGGCAATGTTGGGCAGGCCCAGCTTCATGCCCGGCGGGAGCATGGTGGGGATCTGGCTTTCAATAAAGGAAAAGATCATGGCGAGGGCGGCGCAAAGGCCCATCATTGTCAGCTTGGAAGTCTTCATTTCCGCTGCTCACCCCACGATCTCCACAAAGTCATCTCCCCCGCTCACCACTGTCACTGTCAACTTGTTGGGCAGACAGGTGATGGTCTCTCCGGTGTTGCGGATGGAGCCCTGGTTCATGCAGTAATGGTCGGGGCAGTGGGCCTCGATCATCCGAGCCTTGCCGTCCTCGATCTGAAGCACGTTGGTGCCGCCGTTGAGGGAGTAGGTCCCGTCCTCCGCCAAAGAGTAGGTCCCCAGCTCCTCCCCTCCTGCCCTAACGACCACCGCGCCCCCCGCCCGCCTCCCGAGCCGGGAGGCGAGCAAGAGGGCGACGGCAGCAAGCAAGATGGTCCCGATCAAAAGGAGATCCCGCTTTTTCATATTAAAACGCCAGCAGAGCCAGAGCGATCATCCCCGCGCACAGCAGGTTGACGGGCAGGCCGCGGAAGGCGGCAGGAACGGCGTCCTGGTCGATCTTGGAGTGGAGCTTGGCGAACACGGTCATGGTGATCATGAAGCCGATCCCCACGGCCAAGGCGGTGACCAGAGCCTCCGCAAAGTCCAGAGCGGTGTTGTGGATACAAAGGCCCATCACCGCGCCGTTGATGGCGAACTTCATAAAGTCCACCTTGCAGAAGGTCTCCACCTTGTTTTTGGTAAAGAGGTGGATCACCTCCACCACCAACAGCATCACCAGCACAAAGACCATGTTCTGGAGATAGGGCACGCTTTTGAGCAGATAGGTCTGAATAGGCCAGGTAATGGCGGTGGACACCACCATCACCACGGTGGTCATAAGGCCCACCAGCAGGGACTTGCGGGAGGAACGCTCGTTCTCGATGACCGCTCCGGTGCCCAAGAAGTGCAGGAGGGCGTAGTTGTTGGACAACAGGCCCGCCAGCATGATACCTAAGATCACATTAAAGCTCATTGCTCATTGCCCTCCTTTTCCTCATAGCTCTTGCCGCTGACCTTACGCATCACAGCAAAGACAATGGCAAGCACCAAGTAGCCGCCGAACACGCCGCTCAAGGCAGAAACGCGGAAGTCTTGCATAAAGGGAATGGCGATCCCCCAGATAGATGCGCTGCCCAGGATCTCACGGATGACGGCGCACACCGCCATGACAAAGGTGAACAGCAGGCCGGTCTCGATAGCGGTCTTGACAGAGGGTCCTTCCCCCATGTGGCCGGAAACGTGCTCCGCGTCCCGGTAGGGCACGGCACTGACGCTGAGGGCCGCCAGGTGGACGCCCAGCATATTCACCACACCGGGGAAATGGGCCTCCATCACCATCTGGATCAAGGAGACGAAGCCGGTGATGATGAGGATATAGATGGGCAGATGGGCCGCCTGGGGAATCACCTTGCGAAGGGCGGAAATGACCACCGCGCTGAAAAACAGGGCCAGCAAAACAGCCACACCCATGCCCACAGCAGCGCGCAGGTCGTTGCTGGACGCCATGACAAAGCCCACGCCCAAGGGAAGGAGGATGCCGGCCTCCTTCATACCGGTATTGGTCTTATTCATTGGTAGGCACCTCCGGTTCAGTAAGTTGCGCGCCCGCATAGACCTCGAACGCGTCGTTGATGGACTGCTTCATGGAGTTGGTAGTCATAGTCGCACCGGAGATGACCACTGCGCCGTCCTCTCCGTCCCGCAGGCCCTGCAGCCCGGTCTTGTAGGCCGCGGTGTCCACGCCCTGGGCCACAGGGAAATACTCCGCGTCAAAGAAGATCGTCTTGGCATCCACCTTGGCGATGGCGCCCGCGGCATCAATGATCACGTACACGTCCATGTCGTCATAGCCGTAGCTCCTGGAGTAGAAGCCGTAGTAGAGCTGGTCGCCCACGTTGAAGGAAGCGCCGGCCACCACAGTGCTGAAGTTGGGCAGCTCCAGGGCGGTCATATTTTCCGCTCCCTCCATCATGCGGCCGAACTTCTCCTGAGCGGCAGTGTTGAAGTCCTCCTGATTGGCAGCAGCGTGAGCAGTGGCCAGAGCCACGGCGTCGGGATTGTCATCCGCAACATAGTTGCCTTCGGTATCGTACACAAAGCACTTGCCGGAGGCGTTGGTGATGGCCATGACCATGGTCTCGCCCTTGGACACGATATAGGCAAAGCCGGAGCCGTTGTTGGCCTTGTAAGCGGCCACGGCGCCGTCTACCTCAATAGGCTCGGCCTTCAGGATGCCGTCCAGACTGGACATGCCGGGGAATACGGTGGGGATCATCTCGGTGAGGAGCTGGTCGTCGCCCTTCACGCCCTCAGCAATGAGGCCGTTGGCGATAAGTGCGTTGAGACCGTCGGACACGCCCTGCTTAAAGGCGGTGGAAGAGAAGGTCGTCCCCGCCACCAGGCCCACGTCGGCCAGAGCGGAGTCCTTGCCCACGTAAGTGTCCAGATAGCCGGGGTCCTTCACACGGAAATCGTAGGATTCCGTATCATTGTAGGAGTCAATCTGCACCTTGATGATCTTGCCCTCGGCGTCTACGCCAAGAGTGATCTCCATGGGAGCCTTGGAATACTGAGAGGTCGCGGTGGTCTTCACCGCATAACCCATGCCGTTGGCCTCCTTGTAGATGGCGGCAACGGTCTCGGGCACATCGGTCAACGTAGTGGGCACAGAGCCATCGGCGGCGTAAATCTGGGCCTCGCCGTCAAAGGAAGCCCCCTCGGGCATCACAGCCAGCAACGGGCCGTAGACCGCCCCGGCGTTGTTGGCCTCGATGAGCGGCCCGGTGTAGAAGTTCAGGCCAAACATGGCCGCGCCGAACACCAGCACGATGACCACGATCAGCGCAACGGCTTTCACAAGGTCGGTATGTTTCATCACTTGATACCTCCCAACGTCTTTTTCGCGGTCCACTGCTCCAGGAAGGGAGTAAACAGGTTCATCACCAGAATGGAAATGGACACGCCCTCCGGATAGGAGCCAAACTGGCGGATGGCAAAGGTAATGAGGCCCGCGCCCACGCAGAACAGAACACGGCCCGCCCCGGTGGTGGGGGTGGTGACATAGTCAGTCGCCATGAACACAGCGCCCAGCACCAGACCGCCGGCCAGCACCTGGGCCAGGGCATAGACAGGGTCAAGGGTGAAGACCAGATAGCAGACGAATACCGTGCCCATAAAGGCCACGGGGACGTACCACTTGATGACCTTACGGGCTACTAAGTACACAAAGCCAATGAGCAGAGCCGCGGCGCAGGTCTCGCCGATGGCGCCACCGTGAAGACCCAAAAACAGATCCTTCAGGCCGGGGGCGGCGGACAGGCCATCCACCCCGGTGTTCAGAGCAGCCAAGGGAGTGGCCGCGGACTCCAGCTCCACGAAGCGGACGGGGTTGGCCCCTCCGCCCACGGCGCCGAAGGTCAACAGCATCAGCACGCGGGCGGCGATGGCGGGATTGACCAGGTTCTTACCCAAACCGCCGAACAGCCCCTTGACCACCACCACGGCAAATACAGAGCCGACGGCACATTGCCAAAGGGGCACGTTGGTGCTGAGGTTCAGGCCCAGAAGCAGGCCGGTGACCACAGCAGAGCAGTCCTTGATAGTCTGCTTCTTATGGACGCAGAGGTTAAACAGGAACTCGCCCAGCACGGCGGCCACCACACAGGTGGCCAGCACCAGCAGGGCCTGGGTGCCAAAGAGGACCACGCCCATGATGGCGGCGGGCGCCAGCGCGATGACCACGTCCAGCATAATGTTGCCGGTCCCGATGCCGCTGTGGATATGGGGAGCGGCGGAAATGTGAAGTTCTTTCATCAGTTCTTCCCCTCCTCTTTCTCTTTCTTGGCAGCGGCGTATTTCTTCAGCCAGCCCTTGGCCTCCTGGTTCCAGCCCAGCAGGGGCCGGTGAGCCGGGCAGATGTACGAGCAGCAGCCGCAGTCCACACACTGGCGCACACCGGTGTCAATGAGTTTGGCCTCACGGGCGTCCTCGTCCTTGGTCTGGAGCGCGCCATAGACGGCCCAGACGGTGATGTTGATGGGGCACTTCTCCACGCACTTACCGCAATGGATGCAGTTGGTGGCGTCGGGGAGCACGGCGTGCTTCTCGTCAAAGACCAGCACGGCATTGGACACCTTCACGATGGGGCTGTCCACCGACACCACGGCGTTGCCGTTCATAGGTCCGCCGATGACCACCTTGCCCGGCTCGCCCTTCAGCTCAACCTGCTCCAGCAGGTAGCTGATGCGGGTGCCGATGGGGGCGATGAAGTTCTTGGGGGTCTTGACCCCGGGGCCGTCCACAGTGACGATGCGCTCCACCAGGGGCATACCTGTCTCCATATACTCCGCCATCTTGGCAAAGGATGAGACGTTGATGATCACCGCGTGGAAGGCAGGGAACCGCTTGCCCGCAATGGCCACCCGTCCGGTGGCGTTGTAGAGGGTCACCTGCTTGGCGCCCTGAGGGTAGATGGCCTCCAGCTCATGGACCCTGGCATAGGGCTTGTCCGCCAGAGCCTCCTTCAGCTTGGCAATAGCGTCGGGCTTGTTCTTCTCCACGCAGATGAGGAAGGTAGCGTCCTTCAGATACTCCATCATGTTGTTGCGTAGATACTCCACGCCCTTCACGATGAGGTCGGTGTGATCCACCATCATGCGGTGGTCAGAGGTAATGTAGGGTTCACACTCCGCGGCGTTGACCAAAACGGTGTCCACGGTGTACTGGCCGCTGCACATCTCATTGAATTTCGCCCAGGTGGGGAACGCCGCGCCGCCGAGGCCCACGAGGCCGCTCTCCCGCAGCGCCTGGAGAAACTCCTCCGTGCCGTTGACCACGGGGGGCTTCAGGCCGGGATCCTTCTCCATCTTGCCGTCGCTCTCGATACGAATGGCAAGGGTCTCGCCGCCACGGGCAGTGGGAATGGGGGATATCTCCGCCACGGTACCGGATACGGTGGCGTGGACCGGGGACGAGAAACGCCCCTCTTCCCTGGCGATCAGCTGCCCCACCCGCACATAGTCGCCTACCTTGACGATAGGCTCCGCGTCATGCCCCGAGTGCATGTTCATGGGCAGGATGACCTCGCTGGGCACAGCGAGGCGCACCGGCTCACACGCCGCGGTGTGCTTGTTGTGGGGAACGTGTAGAGACGAAATGTTTTTTCGTTTCAGCATGGTTCCTCTCTCCTTCTTTCTTTGCTATTTTGTATCTTGATCCCGGTCAATCGGGTGGATCCCATCCGTGTACATCTGGCTGCCGTCCAAGGCGATCCAGAGGACCTGAACATCGTCCTCCAGGCCGTCAATGAGGGCTTGTCCCTCCGCCTGGGGCATACAGAAAAGCGCCGTAGAAAGCGCGTCGGCCAAGCCGCTGTCCTTGGTGATCACAGACACCGAGGCAAAGTATCGCGCTGGCGTCAGGGTATCGGGGTCGATGATGTGGTGATAGCGCTCCCCTGCCACCTCAAAGTACCGCTCGTACACGCCGGAGGTAACACAGGAGGTGTCCGCCAACTCCAGATACATGGCGTAGGCGCTCTCATGGTCAAAGGGGTCCTTGATCCCCGTCATCCAGCCGCTTCCGTCCGGCTTATGGCCGATGATACGGATGTTGCCGCCGATGTTGAGAACGTAGCTCTCGGCCCCCATGTCCTCCAACAGCCGAGCAGCCTGCTCAGTGGCATATCCCTTTCCAATGGCGCCCACATCCAGCCGGGCGTCCTGGTCGGTGATGCGAACGGTGCATGCCTCCTCGTCCAGCTCCAGAAGCTCCAGCCCCGTGTGGGCCACGGCCTCCTCCAGAGTATCCCTTGACGGGATGGCGGCGGAGCCGGGGTCGTTTGCCGCCCGCTCCCGGCTGTCGTGCCAGGGCCGTAGCACCGCACCGAACATGATGTTCAGCGTTCCCCCTGTCTCCTCGCACAGCTCCCTGGCGTAGATCAGGAAGTCCATGGTCTCCCGATCCACCTCCACAGCCTCTCCCCCGGCGCCCTTGTTCACCGTACAGAGGTTGTTCATGCCGCTGTACTCGTGGTAAATGTCCAAACGCCGGTGGTAAGCCTCCAGCAGGTCCTCCGCCGCGGCGGCGTTTTCCTCAAACGTCCCTTCGTCGTCGCCCGCGTAGCTGTAAATGGTGGAGACAGTGTCAAAAAAGGTATAGTAAACTTTTCCCTGTGATTCCTTCTTTTGTGCGACAATAGGGCACCCCGTCAAAAAGACGGGGAACCCTATTGCGAAACACAGGCATATGAACTTTTTCCAAAGCCTCATGCCCATATTAGATTTGCTTTGGCTTAGTGGGCGTTCTTGGCAGCCTGAGCAGTGGTCTTCTGCATAGAGGTCACCTGCATAGAGCAGCCAGCGTCCAGCAGGCCCTGATCGGCGGAGATGACATGGTCGTTGACCTCCTGGGTGGGCAGGTCGGCGACCTCGTCAGCAGTCTTACCAGCGACAAACTTGGAGAAGGCCTCGGACTGCTTGTACCACTCCAGCATAGTGCCGTTACCGTCGTTGTCCACCTTACCCTCCATACCGTACTCTTCCTTCAGGTTGCGCTTGGTAGCCTTGAAGGCGGCGTCCATGATCTCGCCAGCGGCGTTGATGGTGATCTTAGGCTGGATGGAGTCGTTCAGAGCGGCCACGATCTTGCCGTCGGCCACAACGGTGGCGGCAAAGTCGGTGTACATGGCGACCAGACCGTCCTCATCGGCAGTAGCGGCCTTGGAATCACCGGCGGTGGTGGTAGCAGCCACACCCAGAGTGAAGCCGCCCTTGGACTTAAAGCTCATGGCCTGCTCATCGTTGCACGCAGCGGCGACAGCAGCCACGAAATCGGTGACCTGCATGGAGCAGCCGGCGTCCAGCAGAGCCTGATCATCGGAAATGATGTGGCCGTTGGCCTCCTTGGTGGGCATGCCGGTCACGTCAGCGGCGGTCTTGCCCACAACGTATTCCTCAAAGGCGTGAGCCTGCTCGTACCACTCCAGCATGGTGCCGTTGCCGTCGTTGTCCACCTTGCCGGCCATGCCGTACTCATCGCCCAGCTCCATCTTGGACTTAAAGGTCTTGGCGGTGTCAACGGCGCCGTCGGTAACGTCCATCTTGCTCTGGGCCACGTCGATGCGGCAGGAGACGATCTTGCCGTCCTTGTCAGTAACCACGGTAGCCACGGTGGCGTCCACCTGAGCGTTGTGGGTCTCGGAGCTGGAGCTGTCAGTGCTGACCACAACACCCATGCCCAGCTTGTAGTCCGCTTCCTTCTCGCCGCAGGCCACCAGGCAGGTAGCCATCAGGCAGACGCAGAGCACGATCGCAAGAAACTTCTTCATTTTGATGTACTTCCCTTCTACATTTTTAATGATGTTTTCCCTACCGCTCACCCTCATTACGCAAAGGTAAACAGTCGATTGTGAAAATACTAACACAATTCCTTCCAAAAATCAAGTCCTTTCGTGAAATTTACTTTTTGCCTTCAGGCGCTCCTTGATGCAAGCACAAAAAAGCCCCGAGGCAAATGCCTCAGGGCTTTATCTGGTGGACGATACAGGACTTGAACCTGTGACCTCCCGCACGTCAAGCGGATGCTCATACCAGCTGAGCTAATCGTCCAAACAGCTAGGATAGTATACCGCATTTTGGACGGGCTGTCAAGGGCCAAACACGGAATTTTTGATTTTTCTTCTTTGCGCCTTGCGCAAACAGTATATCTATGGTAGAATACCCACGTTCCATGCCCTTGTAGCTCAGTTGGATAGAGCGACCGCCTCCTAAGCGGTAGGCCGGAGGTTCGACTCCTCTCAAGGGTGCCACTAAGGCCGCCGCGGAGAGCGGCGGCCTTCTTCAGAAAGGATACTTGCCTATGAAACGCCTCTTGTCCCTTCTGCTTGTTTTCTCTCTGCTGGTCCTTCCTGTCAGTGCTGCTGTCTACGATGACGTCTCCCCCAACGCTTGGTACGCTGTGGCGGTGGACGAGGTCTCTCACCGCGGGATCATGACCGGCACCTCCGACACCACCTTTTCTCCCAACGCCCCCATGAGCCGCGGGATGCTGGCCACCACGCTCAACCGTCTTGCCGGGGAGCCCCACTCCACCGCCGGTCTCTTTTTCCAAGATGTTGAAGCGGGCACATGGTACATCGACTCTGTGATCTGGTGCGATGAGATGGGATATATGGAGGGGACGGACGCCACCCACTTCTCCCCCTCCCTCCCCCTCACCCGGGAGCAGCTGGCTACCGTCCTCTGGCGTTACGTGGGCAAGCCCCCCGCCGCGCTCTCTTCCATTACCTCCTTCGCAGACAGCGGCGCCGTCAGCGTCTGGGCCCAAGGTGGTGTGGCATGGTGTGTTTCCGCCGGGTTGCTCAACGGAAAACCCAACCACCTACTTGACCCTAAAGGGACCGTCACCCGCGCTGAAATGGCCCAGGTACTGATCAACTACTTTATCCAATTCCGGCTGTAAGATTGGTCAACTCAAATATAAAGCAAGAGGTTGTTTCCTTTGAAACAACCTCTTGCTTTTTTGTTTTGTCGCGGACACTCTCAGTTGGACGCGGTGTCCATATCCTGATCGTCGCCCCAAATCATGTTCTTGCGCAGCTGCGCACCCACGATCTCCATCTGGTGTTTAGCCAGCTGGGCGCGCTTGGAGTTAAAGAAGGTACGGCCGTTCTTGTTCTCCGCGATCCACTTGCCCGCAAACGTGCCATCCTGAATGTCGGAGAGGACGGCGCGCATCCGGGCTTTGGTCTCCTCGTGGGGGATGACGCGGGGACCGGAGACATACTCGCCGAACTCGGCGGTATCCGAGATGGAGTAGTTCATCATGCCGATGCCACCCTTGTTGATGAGGTCCACGATGAGCTTCAGCTCGTGGATGCACTCAAAGTAGGCGTTCTCCGGCTCGTACCCCGCCTCGACGAGGGTCTCGAAGCCACAGCGCATCAGATCCACTACACCGCCGCAGAGCACGGTCTGCTCGCCGAAGAGGTCGGTCTCGGTCTCGTCGTGGAAGGTGGTCTCCATCACGCCGGCCCGTGCGCCGCCGATCCCGGCAATGTAGGCCAGGGCCACCTGATAGGCCTTGCCGGTGGCGTCCTGCTCCACGGCCACCAGGCAGGGCACGCCCTTGCCCGCCACGTAAGTGGAACGGACCGTGTGGCCGGGACCCTTGGGGGCGGCCATGAACACGTCCACGCCCTTGGGGGGGACGATCTGCTGATAGCGGATGTTGAAGCCATGGGCAAAGGCCAGGGCGTTGCCCTCCTCCAGGTTCGGCTCGATATCCCGCTTGTAGACCTCAGCCTGGACCTCGTCGTTGATGAGGATCATCACGATATCACCCCACTTGGCGGCGTCGGCCACAGTCTTCACCGCCAGGCCGGCATTCTCGGCCTCCGCCCAACGCTTGGAGCCTTGGCGCAGGCCCACGCACACGTCGCAGCCGGAATCCTTCAGGTTCAGCGCGTGGGCATGGCCCTGAGAGCCGTAGCCGATGATGGCGATCTTCTTGCCGTCCAACACCTTCAGGTCGCAGTCCTTCTCGTAGTACATTTTTGCCATGATAGAACACTCCTTTATAATAATTACAGGATATTCTTGCCCAAATTGAACTCGGTGGTCTCCTTGCTCTCGTCGCCGATGGTGTACGCCCCCCGTTCCAGGGCCACCATGCCAGTGCGGACCAGTTCCAGGATGCCAAAGGTCTCCAGCAGCCGCTGCATGGCCTCCGCCTTGGACTCATCGCCGATAAGGGCAAGGGTCAATGACTGCACCGACACGTCGATGATGGATGCCCGGAAGATGTTGGCGATCTGAATGACCTCGTTGCGCACGTCGGAGGTCTCCGCCTTGACCTTGAACATGACAAGCTCCCGGCGGATCGAGCGGTCGGGCTGAAGCTCCTGCACAGAATAGACGCAAAACTGCTTGCGAAGCTGGTTCATGATCTGGGCGGTGGCGGCGTCATCCCCCATGACCTCGATGGTGATGCGGGAGACCTGGGGGTCGTCGGTGGCGCCCACCGCCAGAGACTCGATGTTGTAGCCCTTGCGGGAAAACAGCCGGGACACCTGGGACAGCACGCCCGCGGTATTTTCCACCAGCACCGAAAGGGTGCGGCGCGTGACCTGTTCTCTCATGCTCTCCCCTCCTTTAATCCAGCAGGAAGCTGGTGGCTTCCGCACCGCCGGGCACCATGGGATGGACCATGGCGTCCTTGTGGATGGCGCACTCGATGAGATAGGGCTTCCCGCTGTCTACAGCCTTTTGAAGCTGGGCGCGGAATTCCTCCTGGTTGGCGGCGCGGCCTCCCGAAATGCCATAGGCCTCTGCCAGCTTCACAAAATCAGGTCCCCGTTCCAGATCGGTCTGGGAGTACCGCTTGCCGTAAATCAAGCTCTGCCACTGGCGCACCATGCCCAGGGTGTGGTTGTTAAAAATAACCGTAATGACAGGTATCTGATAATGCTCCACGGTGGCCAGCTCATTACAGTTCATACGGAAGGAGCCGTCTCCTGTACAGTGGACCACCACCTGGTCAGGATTTCCCGTCTTCGCCCCAATCGCGGCTCCCAGGCCAAAGCCCATGGTGCCAAAGCCGCCGGAGGTAATCAACTGTCCGGGGCGGGAGAAGTGGTAGTACTGGGCGGACCACATCTGGTGCTGTCCCACGTCGGTGGCGATGATGGCCTGTCCGTCGGTCACCTCCTGAATCATTTCCAGCACCTCATGGGGATGGAGGATATCATCTTTCTTGAGGGGCACTTCCTTGTGGGAGAAAACCCATTCGCGCCACTCCTTGAACTCCCGTTTTTTCATGCCCTTGTTCAGCAGCTCCAGCACCTGGCGGGCGTCGCCGATGATGTGGTGGTCGGTCTTGACGTTTTTGTCGATCTCAGAGCGATCGATGTCGATATGTACCACCTTGGCCTTTTGCGCGAAGGTGGCAGGATCAGTGGCTACCCGGTCGGAAAAGCGGCAGCCGATGGCGATGAGCAGGTCGCACTCACTGGCGGCATAATTGGAGGCGTGAGAACCATGCATTCCAATCATGCCGGTGAACAGCGGGTGATTGCCGGGCAGCGCGCCGCCGCCCATGATGGTGGATGCCACAGGTGCGCCCAGAGCCTCCGCAAATTTGCGGAATTCAGGCACCGCCCCTTTGGAGCGGATCACACCGCCGCCCACCAGAACCAAAGGCCGCTCCGCCTCGCCAATCATGGCAAGCAGGGCGTCCACGTCCCGGCGGTCCGGCTCTGGGTCCTTCAGATCGTGGCTGGCCCGGCGCAGGAGGCGGGCCAGCCGTCCGTGCTGGGCGTGCTGCTCCAAGGGGAGCGGCTCAAACTCGCATTCGTCGGAGGTCACGTTCTTCACGATATCGATCAAAACCGGCCCGGGCCGCCCGGAGCGGGCAATGGCAAAGGCCTCCCGGATGATGTCGGCCAGGTCCTCCACATTGCGCACCAGGTAGTTGCACTTGGTGATGGGCATGGTAATGCCGGTGATGTCCACCTCCTGGAAGGAGTCCTTGCCGATCAGATTCTCGTTGACGTTGCAGGTGATAAATACCACAGGGGAGGAATCATAATAGGCTGTGGCAATGCCGGTGGTCAAATTGGTGGCGCCGGGACCGCTGGTGGCGAAGCACACCCCCACCTTGCCAGTGGAGCGGGCATAGCCGTCGGCGGCGTGGGACGCCCCCTGCTCATGTGAGGTCAAAATGTGGCGGATCTTCTCACCGTAGCCGGACAGCTCCAGCTCGTCGTACACATTTAAAATCGTGCCGCCGGGATAGCCGAACACCGTATCTACGCCCTGCTCCAGCAGACACTCCATGACGATTCGGGCTCCTCGCATTTTCATGTCCCATCCTCCTTTACCTTCCGCAAGCAGATAAAAAACCAATATTGATTTACTATATCTCTTTCCGGTTCTTTTGTCAATTCCTTCTTCTACCTTCTCCCTCGACTTTTTTCGTGCCGCTCCGCAAAAACCGCTGGACTTTTTCTCAAAAAGCGTGTATCATAAAACCACTGTGTTTCCTTTAAAATGATGTTTGGAAACTATAAAGAGGTGAAAGCTATGATCCATCGTTTTTTTGGCGGCGTCCACCCTCGCGGACATAAAGAGGCCACCGAAGCCCTCGCTGTGGCGCCTCTGCCCCAGCCCCCGGAGCAAGTGATCCTGGCGATGTCACAACATGTGGGTCCTCCCTGTGCCCCCACGGTAGCCGTCGGTGACAGCGTCACCGTAGGTCAGGTCGTGGGTGAGCCCGCCGGGCTGGGCGCCCCCATCCACGCCTCTGTCTCGGGCAAGGTGGTGGCGGTGGAGCCCCGCCCCCACGCGGGCGGCAGTCCCGTCATGTCCGTGGTCATCGAAAACGACGGCCAGAACACCCCCGCCGACCCCATCTTCCGTCCTGCCCAACCGGAGAAGCTGACCACTGAGCAGGTCATCGACATCGTGCGGGCCGCGGGCATCACCGGTATGGGCGGCGCGGGCTTCCCCACCCACGCCAAGCTCTCCTCCGCTTTGGGCAAGGCGGACACCGTGATCCTCAACGGCGCGGAGTGCGAGCCCTATCTCACCGCCGACCACCGGCTCATGCTGGAGCAGCCGAAGAAGGTCATCGAGGGCGGCCGCGTGCTCATGCGCGCCCTGGGGCTCGAAAAGCTGGTCATCGGCGTGGAGGCCAACAAGCTGGACGCGGTGGATGCTTTGAAGGCAGAGGCCCCCGCCGACGTGGAGATCCGCCCTCTGCGGGTGCGCTATCCCCAAGGAGCGGAGAAGCAGCTCATCCAAAACATTACCGGCCGCCAGGTCCCTCCCGGCGGGCTCCCCGCCAATGTGGGCTGCGCGGTGTTCAACGTCTCCACCGCCGCCGCTGTTTACGACGCGGTGTTTGACGGCAAACCCCTCACCCACCGCATCGTCACCGTCACCGGCAAGGGAGTCGTCCACCCGGCCAACTTCCTCGTCCCCATCGGAACGCCTATGGAGTTCTTGGTTGAGGCCGCCGGAGGCCTGAAGGGCAATCCTGGCCGGGTCCTGTGCGGCGGACCTATGATGGGCATTGCCCAGTATGACCTGGCCGCCCCTATCATCAAGGGGAACAACGGCCTACTGGTCATGTCCACCCGGGAGTATTCCCCCACCCCCAAAGGGGTCCTCACCTGCATCCACTGCGGACGGTGTGTCTCCGCCTGTCCCATGCACCTGGTTCCCCTGACCTTCAACCAGCGGTTCTCCGCCGGGCACTTTGACCAGTTGGAAGGACTGCGCATCCTGGACTGCATTGAATGCGGCTCCTGCGCGTACAGCTGCCCCGCTCACATCCCTCTGGTCCAGGTCATCCGGGCGGGCAAGAACGAGGTCCGCAAGCTCCAGACCGCCGCCAAGGCCGCAACGGAAAAAGCGGAGGCGGAAGCAAAGGCCGCCGAGGAAGCGGCCAAGACCGAGCCGGAGGCGTCCCCTGCCGACGTCCCCGCCGAACCTGCCAAAGAAGAGGAGGCGACTGCCAAATGAACAGCGAGACCGAGACCAAGCGCCGCTTTTCCGTGGCCTCTTCCCCTCACATTGCTTCTCCCGACTCCACCCCCAACCTGATGCTGGACGTGCTCATCGCCCTGCTGCCCGCCTGGCTGGTGGCGGTCTACTTCTTTGGCTTCCGGGTGGTATCCCTGACGGCGGTGACCATCGCCGCCGCGGTGGGGGCAGAATACCTCTACCGCCGTCTCACCAAGCAGCACCAGACCATCGGCGATCTCTCCGCCGCCGTCACCGGGCTGCTACTCACCATGTGCCTGCCGGTGGAGACCCCCTACTGGATCGCCGCCCTGGGCGCCGTGTTCGCCATCGTGGTAGTCAAGCAGCTCTTCGGCGGTCTGGGCAAGAACTTTATGAACCCCGCTCTGGCAGGCCGGGTGTTTCTCTTCTCCTTCCCCGCCGTTATGGGCAAGTACATCGCGCCCGGACGCACCTTCTGGGCCCCCATCTTCGGCGGCGGTGTGGAGACCGTTTCCAGCGCCACCCCCATGTCCTATCTCCACCAGGGTCTGCTTCCCGAGGGGATCAGCCTCCGCCAGCTCCTGGTGGGCCAGCAGGCGGGCTGTCTGGGCGAGGTCGCCTCCCTGATGCTCCTGTTCGGTGGAGCCTATCTGGTTCTCCGCAAGGTCATCTCTCCCCGCATCCCTCTTTGCTACTTAGGCACCGTCGCCGTTCTCACCTTCCTCTTCCCCATGGGCGGCATCGGCCGAATGGACTGGATGCTCTATAACCTCTTCTCCGGTGGACTCATGCTGGGGGCCATCTTCATGGCCACCGACTATGTTACCTCCCCTGTCACCCCCGCTGGCCGGACGGTCTACGCCATCGGCTGCGGCGCGCTGACCGTGTTCCTGCGCTACTTCGGCACCTATCCCGAGGGGGTGTCCTTCGCGATCCTGGTGATGAACACCCTGGTGTGGTCGCTGGACAAGGCGTTCCCGCCCCACCGCTTTGGCACGCCTTGGTTCCAAAAGAAGGAAAAGAAGGAGGCGAGCAAATAATGGACTCCCCCGTCATTGAGACCCAAGAGGCGCAAGAGACCGCTGCCAAGGTCAAAAAGCCTCTGGACCCCCGCGTCCAATATTATCTGCGCATCATCGGCACCCTCTTTGTCATCACCGCCATCGTCGCCGTGCTCCTCTCCCTGGTGAACATGGTCACCAGACCCATGATCGACACCCACGCGGAGGAAAAGCGTGTGGCCGCGCTCTCCAAGGTCATGCCTGACGCCGACTTTGAACCTGTCACCCATCTGCCCGAGGGCATCGACGGTCTGGTGTCCATTACCAAGGCCACCAGGAACGGCTCCCCCGCAGGCTGCTGCGTCCAGATCACCACCAACGGCTTTGGCGGAAGTCTGGAACTGATGGTGGGGGTGGACGGCAACGGCGCCGTCACCGGCGTGGACATTCTCAGCCACGCCGAGACCCTGAACACCAACCGCCACGGCTGGCTCCTGGAACAGTACCCCGGCCACTCCGGCGAGATCCTGGTCTCCAAGACCTCCGCCGACTCCTCCCACATCCAGGCCATCTCCGGCGCCACCGTCACCTCCAACGGCGTCACCCGGGGCGTCAACAACGCACTCAAGGCAGCCGAGGCCTATCAGAAAGGAGGGCTCTCCTGATGGCAAACGAAGTAAAGCAGGCCGAGGCTGAGGTCAAGGCAGAGGAGACCTTGGTCCAGGCCAAGCCGGTCCGAAAGTCCGATCCCCGTATCAAGGAGATCGTCCTCAACGGCCTTATTTTCCAAAACCCCATCCTGGTGCTGTTTTTGGGCATGTGCTCGACCTTAGCGGTGTCCACCTCCCTCACCAACGCGCTGGGTATGGGCCTTTCCACCACCATCGTGTTGATCTGCTCCAACGTGGTCATCTCTCTCCTGCGCAAGGCCATTCCCAAGGAGGTCCGCATCGCCTGCTACGTGGTCATCATCGCCGGCTTTGTCACCATCGTGGAGCTGTGTCTGAAGGCTTTCCTCCCCGCCCTGTCCGAGTCTCTGGGCATTTTCATTCCCCTCATCGTGGTCAACTGCATCATCCTGGGCCGCGCCGAGGCCTTTGCCTCTAAGGAGACCCCCGGCTACGCCGCGTTGGACGGTCTCTCCATGGGCCTGGGCTTTACCGCCGCGCTGTCCATTATGGGCTTCATCCGGGAGCTTTTGGGTGCGGGCGCTATCCTTGGTCACGAAATTTTGCCCGTAAAAGCCATCCTCATTGCCGCCCCCTGCGGCGGGTTCCTGGTGCTGGGTACGCTGGTGGCGGTGGTGCAGCATTTCCGCGCCAAGCCCCCCAAGGCTCCTAAGACCGAGGCGAAAGATGACACCGCCCCTGTTGAGGCGGATGTGAAAGGAGGGGACGCCCAATGAGCTTGACTGAGCTTGTCTCCCTGTCCCTGGCCGCCATTTTGGCGGAAAACTTCGTGCTGGTGAAGTTTCTGGGCATCTGCCCCTTCCTGGGGGTATCCAAAAAGACGGACACCGCTATTGGCATGGGCCTGGCCGTGGTGTTCGTCATGGGCCTTTCCTCCATGGTCACCTGGCTGGTCAACGAGTTCCTGCTTCTCCCTCTGGGGCTGGAGTATATGCAGACGGTGGCCTTTATCCTGGTCATCGCCGCGCTGGTGCAGTTTGTGGAGCTGTTCCTGAAAAAGTTCGTCCCCACTCTCTATACCGCTTTGGGCATCTACCTCCCCCTTATCACCACCAACTGCGCCGTGCTGGGCGCGGCTCTGCTGAATGTCCAGAACGAGCGGAGCTTCCTGGCCTCCACCGCCTTCGGCGTGTTCTCCGGTCTGGGCTTCACCCTGGCCATCGTCCTCTTCGCCAGCGTCCGTGAACGGCTTGCCTACGCTAAGTTCCCCAAGTGCTTTGAAGGCTTCCCCCAGGCGCTCATCACCGCTGGCCTGATCGCCATGGCCTTTATGGGCTTCTCCGGGCTTCAGGTGGTTTGGTGATTTCATGCTGAGAAAGGTTGTGTGACCATGCTTAATGTTGTATACGCCTTCGCGGTGCTGGCAGGGCTTGGCGTTTTGTTCGGCGGAGTGCTGGCCGTGGCGGGCAAGGTGTTCGCCGTGGATGAGGACCCCCGTCTGGAGCCGCTCACCGAGGCCCTCCCCGGCGCCAACTGCGGCGGGTGCGGCTTCTCCGGCTGCGCCGCCTACGCCGCCGCCGTCCTGTCGGGCAAGGCCGCTCCCGGAGGCTGTCCCGTAGGTGGCGAGGAGGCCGCCAAGGCCATGGCGGAGATCATGGGTGTCTCTTTGAGCGCCCAGGCCCGTAAAGTGGCCCTGGTCCACTGTACCGGCCACGGCCACGTCCACCAGAACTATGACTACGACGGTATCAACGACTGCCTTGCCGCCTCCCGCCTCCCCGGCGGCGGTCCGCTGGCCTGCCCTGACGGCTGTCTGGGCTTCGGCTCGTGTGTAAAAGCCTGCCCTTTCGACGCCATCCACGTGGACCCGGAAAACCATGTGGCCGTGGTGGACCCGAACAAATGTAAGGCCTGCGGCAAGTGTATTGCCACCTGCCCCCGCGGCATCATCTCCCTCGTGCCCGCCGACGCCCACGTCTCCATCCGCTGCTCCAGCAAGCGCAAGGGCGTTTTTGTGCGGCAGGTGTGCGACATCGGCTGTCTGGGCTGCGGCATCTGCGAAAAGACCTGCCCCGAGGGAGCTATCACCGTGGAGCAGTTCCTGGCCCGGATCGACTATGACAAGTGCGTCCACTGTGAAAAGTGCGAGGAAAAGTGCCCCCGCCATCTCATCCGCTGAGGTGACGCCGCATGCATAACGAGCTGACCAAAAAGGATCTGGAGCTCATGCGCCAGGAGCTGGATCACCGCCGCATTGTTCTGCGGCCCCAGCTTTTAGAAGCGGTGAAGGTGGCCCGCGGCTTTGGCGACCTGAGCGAGAACTTTGAGTACAAGGCCGCCAAGCAGGAGAAAAACCGCAACGAGGGCCGCATCCGTTTTTTGGAGAACATGATAAAGACCGCCGTGATGGTGGAGGACGCCGCGCCCGAGGGTTGCGCGGGGCTGTTCGACCGTATCACCGTCTACCTCCCGGAGGACGACGCGGAGGAGAGCTACCGCATCGTCACCACCGTCCGTCAGGACGCCCTCCATGGTCTCATCAGCAAGGAGTCCCCTGTGGGCAAGGCCCTGCTGGGCAGCAAGGTGGGGGACACCGTACACATCCAGGTCAACGCCGACTACGGCTATGACATGATCGTCCGCGCCATCGAAAAGGGCGGCGACGATGGCTCCGTCCCCTTGAACAGGTATTGAAAAACAGCCCTTCGGAAACGCTCCGAAGGGCTGTTTTGTCAGCTGTTCCAGTCGGCGGGATAGGTGACGTACACATACCGGGCCAGGTCGGGAGAAGAAAAGGAAATGCTGGAACCTTTGGGGATATAGAAGATATCCCCCGCTCGCCCCGTGTAGGTCCGCTCCCCGACCTTGATCTCCAGCGTCCCGGACAACACGACGTCAAACTCGTCATAGCTCAGCGTCCATGGGAAGGAGGTCTTTTCCACCTCCATCACCCCCGCGGCCATACGGGGCGCCTCTGCCAGAGTGGTCACGTCCTTTACCCGCACGTCGCTCCGCCCCTCAAAGGGCTCGCACTTCACTGTACCGGAGCGCACCAGCAGTACCCCGGAGGGGTCGGCCTCCTTGTGGAAGCCGCCCACGCCGCCGTTTCCGTTCAGCACCAGCAGGACCTGCTCCACCACGTCTTTTAGCTGTTCCTTCGTCCACTCCATCAGCGCTTCCCTCCCCTGCTGTCCTGAATTTTAGAAAGGAGCTTGGGGGACAGCCAGCTGCACAGGATCAACGCCGTGACACCGGCCACCACCTTGCCAATGATCATGGGGAAGATCATGTCTTGGTTGACTCCCGCCGTAAAGCCCAGGTGGTCGCCAAACACGAAGGACGCCCCCACCGCGAAGGCCACGTTGAGGAGTTTACCCTTCTCGTTCATCTCCCCAAAGATGTTGAACATGGCAATGTTGTTGGCAAGCGTCGCCACCAGCCCCGCCGAACCGCTCTCGTTCATCCCCAGAGCCTTGCCAAGCTTACCCAGAGCTTTTCCAAAGGTCTTGGTGATCCACTTTACCATGGGGAAGGCGCCGATGAGGACCACGGCGATCTGCCCACACACCAGCAGCCCCTCCTCCAGGGGCACCAGTCCCCCCTCGTTCTCCGCCTCCACCATCAGGTTAAAGAGGGGGAAATGGATGCCGGTCTGATATTGGAACACAGCAATGGCGGTGAATACCGTAATGACAGCGGTGACCCCCGCGCCGAAGTGATTGAACCCTGCGATCATCTTTGCCGGGGCAAACCACAGGCCCAGAACGATGAGGGCGGCGATGAGGATCACCGGGATCAGGTTGCGGAAAATCGCCAGAAGATCCATGGGATAGGGAGTCATAGCCATGGCCAATCCCCCGGCGATACAGCCAATGGGGATGGTGATGAGCCCCGCCAGGGTGCCCGCCCCCAAATAGGGCCGATCCTCCGGCTTGATAATGGACAGGGCTACCGGGATGGTAAACACCAGCGTCGCCCCCATCATAGTGCCCAGGATCAACCCGGAAAAGTTGGCTGCCGCCTCGGTCTGGGCCAGCTCCTGGGCCAGGGGGTAGCCTCCCATGTCACAGGCCAGCAGGGTCCCGGCGAACATGGCTCCGTCCGCCCCCAGCAGGCGGTAGAGGGGCACGACAATGGGCTCCAGCACCGCCGCAAGCACCGGTGCGGCGGCCACCACCCCCGCCATGGCGATGGCCAGGGGACCCATGGCCCGGAAGCCCTCGTCAAACTCCTGCCCATAGCCCAGCTTGTTGCCCCGCAGCTTGTCAATGGCTCCCACCAGCATGAAGATCATCATAATGAGGATGATGACCGAGTTGACCGACAGCCCAGCCACCCATTCCCGCACGCTGGAGGTAAATACCTCCACGTCGCTCACCCGTTCCCAAAGCTCCGCAAACATTCCGCCGCTCCCTTCCAACTCTTTCATTGGGATTAGTGTGGTCGCTCCAAAAAAAATTATTCCAGATATGGCTTTTTCCACAGAGCTGTGCTAAAATAGATACCACATTTTCAACCAAGGAGGTCATCTTATGGCAATGACCATGACCCAGAAGATCCTGGCACGGGCCGCGGGGCTGGAGACCGTGGAGGTGGGCCAGCTCATCGAGGGTAAGCTGGACCTGGTACTGGGCAATGACATCACCACCCCCGTGGCCATCACGGAATTTGACAAGGCGGGACTGACGGAGGTCTTCGACAAGGATAAGATCGCCATCGTCCTGGACCACTACACCCCCTGCAAGGACATCCAGGCGGCCCGGCTGTGCGCCAAGGCCCGGGATTTCGCCAAGCGCTTTGCCATCACCAACTTTTTTGACGTAGGCCAGGTAGGGGTGGAGCACGCTCTCATCCCCGAAAAGGGCCTTGCCGCCCCCGGCGAGGTGATCGTGGGCGCGGACTCCCACACCTGTACTTACGGCGCGCTGGGCGCGTTCTCCACCGGCGTCGGCTCCACCGACATGGCCGCGGGGATGGCCACTGGGCGTCTGTGGTTCAAGGTCCCCCCTGCCATCCGGGTGGAGCTGACGGGCAAGCTGCCCCCCTACGTCTCGGGCAAGGACGTGATCCTCCACCTCATCGGCCTCATCGGGGTGGATGGCGCGCTCTACCAGTCCCTGGAGTTTACCGGCAACGGCGTTTCCTCTCTGGAGATGGACGACCGCTTCACTATCTGCAACATGGCCATCGAGGCGGGGGCCAAGAACGGTATTTTCCCGGTGGACGACAAAACGACGGCTTACCTGAAGGAGCACTGTGCCCGGCCCTGGACCGCTCTGGAAGCCGACAGCGACGCCGTCTACGCCCGCACCGTGACCATCGACCTTTCCTCCCTGGAGCCCACCGTCTCCCTCCCCCATCTGCCCTCCAATACCAAGACGGTCACGGAGGTGTCGGGGACCTCTATCCAGCAGGTGGTCATCGGCTCTTGCACCAACGGGCGCATCAAGGACCTGCGGGAGGCCGCTGCCATCCTCAAGGGCCGCAAGGTGGCAGACGGCGTGCGCTGTATCGTTATCCCTGCTACCCAGGCCATTGTGAAGCAGGCGCTTGCCGAGGGACTGATGGATATCTTCCTGGACGCGGGCTGCGCCTTCTCCACCCCCACCTGCGGTCCCTGCCTGGGCGGACACATGGGGGTGCTCTCCGACGGCGAGCGGTGCGTCTCCACCACCAACCGCAACTTTGTGGGCCGCATGGGCCCGGTGGACTCGGAGATCATCCTGGCCTCCCCCGCCGTGGCCGCCGCCAGCGCCGTCAAAGGCTGTGTGGCCGACCCCAGAACGCTGTAAGGAGGAATGAAACATGAAAATCTATAAATACGGCGACAACGTAGATACCGACGTCATCATCCCCGCCCGCCATTTGAACGACCCCTCTCCCGCCGCCCTGGCCTCCCACTGCATGGAGGACATCGACGCGGACTTTGCAAAAACGGTAGAGCCGGGGGACATCGTGGTGGCTGGTAAAAACTTTGGCTGCGGCTCCAGCCGGGAGCACGCCCCCCTGGCCCTCAAGTCCAGCGGAGTGGGTTGCGTTATCGCTCCCTCCTTTGCCCGCATCTTTTATCGAAACGCCATCAACATCGGCTTCCCCATCGTGGAGTGCGCCGAGGCGGCTGAGGCCATTCGACCCGGCGATGAGGTGACGGTGGATTTTGCCACCGGAGTCATCACCGACGCCACTCAGGGCAAGACCTGGCAGGCCGCTCCCTTCCCCGCCTTTATTGACGGCATCATCCAAAGCGGCGGCCTGTTGGCCTCACTGAAGGCCCGGGGCGTGGCCCGCTAAGAAAGGAGGCGCTTCTATGGCAACCAGTAAGGAATACATGGATTTCATTTTGGAGCAGTGCCCGGAGGGTGTGTCCTGCCGGGCTATGATGGGAGAATATGTCCTCTACTACCGGGATAAGGTTGCAGGCGGCGTCTATGACGAGCGTCTGCTGGTCAAGCCGGTGGAGGCGGCGGTGTCCATGACCCCCGACCCCCGCTTTGAGGTCCCCTACCCCGGCGCCAAGGAGCTGTTGGCGGTGGACAACGTGGACGACCGCGACTTTTTAGCCGCCCTATTCCCCGCCATGTACGATCAGCTCCCCGTCCCTAAACCCAAGAAGAAAAAGGCGTAAGCCCACCGAAAAGGAGTGCTTTCTATGAATTACAAAATCGCGCTGATCAAGGGAGACGGCATCGGCCCGGAGGTGGTCAACGAGGCCGTGAACGTCCTCGATACCGTGGGGAAAAAATTCGGCCATACCTTCACCTACACTGACGTGCTTATGGGCGGCTGTGCCACCGACGCTGTCGGCGTCAGCTATCCCGAGGGTACTGCAGAGAAGTGCAAGGAATGTGACGCCATTCTGCTGGGCGCGGTAGGCGGACCCAAGTGGGGCTCTGACAAGCCCGCCGAACAGCGGCCCGAGACCGCACTCCTCGCCATCCGCAAGGACCTGGGCCTCTACGCCAACCTCCGCCCCGCCGTCCTCCGCCCCGCCCTGGCGGACGCCTGCCCCCTGAAAAAGGAGACCGCCGAGAAGGGCATCGACCTCATGCTGGTGCGGGAGCTGACGGGCGGCATCTACTTCGGCCAGCGGGAGCGGTACGACACCCCCGACCGGGGGGTGGAGTGCGCCGACCGCATGGCGTACAGCGAGCTGGAAATCGAGCGCATCGGCCGCCGGGCCTTTGAACTGGCCCGTCTGCGCCGCAAGAAGGTGTCCAGCGTGGACAAGGCCAACGTGCTGGAGACCTCCCGCCTATGGCGGTCCGTCATGCACCGCCTGGCGAAGGAATATCCCGACGTGGCCTATGAGGATGTTCTGGTGGACAACTGCGCCATGCAGCTCGTCCGCGACCCCGGCCAGTTTGATGTGATGGTGACGGAGAATATGTTCGGTGACATCCTCTCCGACGAGGCCAGCATGGTCACCGGCTCTATCGGCCTCCTCCCCTCCGCTTCCATGGGGGACGCCGCCCCCGCCCTCTATGAGCCCATCCACGGCTCTGCCCCCGACATCGCCGGGCAGGATAAGGCCAACCCCATCGCCACTATCCTGTCCGCAGCCATGATGCTTCGCTACTCCTTCCATCTGGCGGACGAGGCGGACGCGGTGGAGCGGGCGGTGGACGCCGTGCTGGCGGCGGGCTGGCGCACCGCCGACACCGCCGAGCTGGGAGTCACCCCTATCGGCACAAAACGTATGGGTGAGCTCATCTGCGCGGCGATTTGAATGCTTTTTTGAGGTGATCCAAATGAAGACAAAAAAGATGCGTTCTCTGCTCTGTCTGGCGCTGACGGCGCTTATGCTGCTTCTGCCCGCCTGCTCTCAGGAGGAAAAGGAAGATGCGCCGGAGGAGGTCCTGCTACCCATCAGCTTCAACGGCAAGGAGATCCGGGTGGGCGAGACCACCGTTCAGACCCTGCTGGACGAGGGCCTGGACGTATCCTGGGTGGACGAAAACTATGAGCGCATCACCGTGGACCCCACTATGCAGCTGGAGCCCAAGTCCTACTATACCGGCGGCAGCATCAAGGTGACGGACAGGATGTCCTTCTCCATCTCCTTTGCGACGGAGGATGAGGCGGTCACCCTGGGAGAGGCTGTGATCGCCCGGCTGGAGCTGAATATGGCCGCCGAGGATGACAAGGACGTTCTGAAGAACATCTCCTTCGACGGCACCCCTGTCACCGAGTGGACCCAGGCAAAGGCGGCGGAAAGATACCCCGATTGGACCGGAAACGAGGTCATGTGGCTGCACTATGGCCTGGACTACAAATATGACCTGAACTTCGATATGGCTACCGGTCAAATGAGCGGCTTCACGGTAACACGGGTCTACGATGTGGACTGGAATGGCTGAGCAAATTATAAAAAGCGACTGTCTCTTATGGGAGACAGTCGCTTTTTTCATAGATAGCTTCGCATTTGGAGGGTCAGCTTTTCCTCCAGATCGATGAGGTCCTTGGCCACCTTTTTGCTGTCCTCGTCGGCGGCCTTGTATTGGTTGAGGTACTTGCGCAGGGATTTGACCCCCATGTTGCACCCGTCGGTGATGAGGTCGGCTACGGTGGCGTCGTCGTCCTCCAGGGCCAGCTTGGCGTTGGTCTTGATCCAACTCATCCCCTTGGCCATGGGATTGGGGTCCTTGCCGTCGTCGTGATATCGGTCCAGAAGCTTTTGCAGTCGGCGGTCCAGCGCCTCATGCTCACTGCGGCTCTCTGCCAGCTCATTTTTCAGCTTGGCGGACTTGACATGGGGCAGTGTCTGCTCGATGGCGTCCACTCCCATTTTCACTCCCGCATCACACTCGCGCAGTAGGCGAACAGTATCCTGTTCAATCATGTTTCTCAACTCCTTTGACGGTAGTGTGCGTCAAAAGAACGAGAATCATACGAACAACGCTCCCTTACAGGCTCAGAGCAGTGCGCCACTCCGCCTCCCGAAAACCAACCAGCGCAAAGCCGTCTCCCACCAGAATGGGCCGCTTCACCAGCATCCCGTCAGTGGCCAGCAGGGCCAGTTGCTCCTCCTCACTCATGCCGGGCAGCTTGTCCTTCAGCGCAAGCTCCTTGTATTTCAGCCCGCTGGTGTTGAAAAACTTCCGCAGGGGCAGTCCGCTCCGTCCCCACCAGTCCTTCAGTTCCTCTGGCGTGGGCGGGCGTTCCTTGATGTGCCGCGCCTCAAAAGCAACGCCCTGTTCCTCCAGCCATTTGCGCGCCTTCTGGCAGGTGGTGCACTTGGGATATTCGATAAACAGCATTACGATCTCTCCTTTTGGTTTCTATTGAAAAACCCCTGTAAACCGACGCTTACAGGGGTCCTTTGGCGCAGCGGGTGGGATTCGAACCCACGTCCCTCAAGGGGCATCATGATTTCGAGTCATGTCCGTTATGACCACTTCGATACCGCTGCATATTTGGTTGTCACCTTGCTATCATAGCCTATCCTGCCCGTTTTGTCAACCTTGCGGTGCTTCTTCCTTCAGGCCCTTCCACACCCGCACCATTACCCCGCCGGTGATGAGCATCGCCACGATATCGGCGGCCGGGGCGGCCCAAAAGATGCCCGTAACCCCATGCGCCATAGGAATAACCAGAGAGAAGCCGATCAGCAGAAGGTCGCGCAGCACAGACAGCGGCGCGGCGGCCTTTGCCTTCCCGATGGACTGGAGGAAAATGGCGCAGACCTTTTGAACGCAAGTAAAGAGGATCAGAGACAGATAGATCCGCAGGCACAAAATGGCGAAGTTAAAATAGCTCTGGTCATTTGCCGAGCCAAACATACGGATGAACACGCCGGGGATCACCTCCATCAGCGCCGTGCAGACAAGGCCAACAATGGCCGTCCACTGGATCATCAGCTTGAACAGCGCCCGCACCCGGTCATATTTCCTCGCTCCGTAGTTATAGCCTACAATGGGCTGTGCGCCGGCGGCGATGCCGATGGCAATGTTCAGCACGATCTGAAAAAGCTTCATAATGACTACAAAGGCGGCCAGTGGAACATCCTCGCCGTAGGCGGAGAGCGCGCCGTAGCGTACCAGGAGAACGTTGTTCACCACGGTAATGACCACAATGGACAGCTGCGTCAGCAGGCTGGATGTACCCAGCGCCATCACCGGCTTCAGCAGGGTCAGGCTGGGCTTAAAGCTGCCCTTGCCCACGCGGAAGGTCTTAGAGCGCAGCAGATAAGCGGCGCAGATCAAGAAGCTGACAAACTGCCCTAGGATGGTGGCCCAGGCCGCACCCCTTACGCCCATATCCAGCGCGAAGATGGCCACCGGGTCGCCGATGATGTTGATGACCGCGCCCGTCAACATGGCCGCCATGGCGTATTTCGGACTGCCGTCAGCCCGGATGATGGAGGCCAGCGTGTTTTGGGTCATGGCCAGGGGCATCATGGCGAAGATGATCACGCCGTAGTCATGGGCCATCTGAATATTGGCATCGGTAGCCCCAATCATGCGGAGCAAGCCATCCCCCCACAAGTAGGCAATCACAACGACCACAACGCCGGAGAAAAAGGAGCCAAGGATGGCGTTGCCCACCGAGCGGTGGATGTGCTCGCTCTTGTTCTCCCCCAGGGACATACTCAGCGAAGCGGCCGCGCCATCCCCAAAGAACAGGCTCAAGCCCCAGCCTACTACCGTGATGGGAAAAATGACTCCTGTGGAGGCGTTGCCCAGATAGCCCACGCCGTTGCCCACGAAGATCTGATCCACAATGTTGTAAAGGCAGGAGATGATCAGCGAGAAAATACAGGGAACGGCAAACTTGCGAAGCAGAGTGCCCAAGCGTTCTGTACCGAGATAACTACTGTTTTCCATACGAAACCTCCGTTTTCTCCGCAAAAAACGGCATATGCAGACGCATATGCCGTAATAAATCCACCAACACACCGCCGCATCTGTACCGTGATCAGTCTTACGCGCCGAAGCGCTGCGTGTGTCGTTGATTGCCTTATGAAATTCGTTTTTATTATACGCCTTTCAGGTGGCAAAGTCAAAGGACATTTTCCACAAAAACTGCCCCGGTCTGCATTGGGCAAAACCCATAAAAAGCGCCGCAAGCTGACGCTTGCGGCAAAGGGGACGCTTCCATCTCTCTGTGCTTATTTTACTCCCCTCGACGCCATTCGTCAAGGGCTTATTCCCCGGAAATGATTTCCTTCTCAAAGGCCACCCGTCGGGGGTCGTGGCCCTCCGGCGGCTCCACTAGAACGTTGCCCCGGTATTCATACCCGCTCCGCCGCAGAAGGGCCTGCATGGGCTTATTTTTGCGGTGGGTGTCCACCCGCATCCAGCCGATCCCCGCGCTCCGGGCCAGCTTCTCCGCCTCGGCCAGCATGGCGTCGGACACGCCAAGGCCCAGGAACTCCCTGTCCACAGCACAGCGGTGGATGACCGCATACGGCCTGTCCCCGTGCCATTTCCCGTCGGTGAGCCCTTCGTAGCTCTTCTCCGGCCGGTCGGACAGCACGAAAAAGGCGGCGGGCTTCTCCCCGTAGGTCAAAATGTAGCCGTCGCCTCTGGCGATATCCGCCGCAATGGTCGCCCGGTCGGGATAGCCCCCCTGCCACTGGTCGATCCCCGCCTTGGCTAGTTTTTTCACCGCCTGGGCCAGGATGTCCATGACCGCGTCCAGGTCGGCCTCCACCACCCTGCGGCAGATCAGCGGCTGGGTGAGGGCCGCCATGCGCTCCTCCCGCGCCAGCTGAGCAAACACTTCCTCGTCCAGTTTGCCCTGGGGCCGGTAGGCGGCAAACATATCCGGGCGGCGGGCCTTGGTGCGCAAAAGGGCCTCCTTGCGCCGCCACTGTTCCACTGACTTGTGGTCCCCGGTGAGCAGGGCCTCGGGCACTCGCATCCCCTGCCACACCTCGGGGCGGGAATACTGGGGATATTCCAGCAGGCCGTTAAAGTGGCTCTCGTCCTCGTAGCACTCGGGGTCGGGCAGAACGCCGGGCACCATGCGGCACACCGCGTCGGTCACCGCCATGGCGGGGATCTCACCCCCCGTGAGCACAAAGTCGCCCAGGGACAGCTCCTCGTCCACATAGGCGTCGATGAACCGCTGGTCGATCCCCTCATAATGGCCGCATACCAGGACCAGATGGTCATAGTCCTGGGCCAACCGCACCGCCTCCGCCTGGGTGAAGGTCCTGCCACAGGGGGACAGGTAGATGGTGTGGGGTCTTTCATTCCCCGAGACCTCACAGATGTGCTTCCAGCACTGATAGAGGGGGTCGGCCTGCATCACCGCGCCCCGCCCGCCGCCATAGGGGTAGTCGTCCACCTGCTTTTGCTTATTGAGGGTGTAGTCCCGGATCTGGTGGGTCTCGATCTTAATATAGCCCCGCTCCTGGGCCCGGCCCAGGATAGACTCGCTGAGCACGTCCCCCACCGTCAGGTCGAAGAGGGTCATGATATCCACGCGGTACATCCGGTCACATCCCTTCAATGAGGGAGACGGTCATCTCGCCCCCCTCGATATCCACCTTCTTGATAAATTCAGGCACGGCGGGGATCAGCTTCTCCCCCGCCGGGGTCTCCACCACATACACCCGCTGGGCGGAGGGGGTCAAGACCTCCTTCACCATGCCGATGACGCTCCCCTCCTCGTCCTTCACCGTTAGGCCGATGAGGTCGGCCAGGAAGAATGAGCCCTTGGGGAGCTTGGCGTCCTTGCGGGCGATGGACACCCGCTTGCCCTTCAGCTTCATGGCCGCCTCCACCGAATCCACCCCGGCAAAGCGGACAAGAAGGGTGGTTTTGTGGACTCTGGCGGCCTCCACGGCCAGGGCCTGTCCGTTCACGTATAACGTCTTAAAATCCAGCAAAAAGGCGGGAGAATCGCTCCAAGGCAAAAGCTTGACCTCCCCCTGGATGCCGTGGGTGTTGACGATCTCCCCCGTCTCTAAAAATTCACTGCGCATGGCCTGTCACTCCTTTGCCGACTGAGAAAAAAGGCGGGCCGACTTCGGCCCGCCTTTTTCATCAGTCCACGATGTCCACGGTGATCCGCTGGCCCTTGTGCTGCGCGACACTGCGCATGAGGGTGCGGATCTCCTTGGCGATCCGGCCTTGACGGCCGATGACCTTGCCCATGTCCCCGGGGGCCACATGAAGCTCCAGGACGGTCTCGCTCCCGTTGGGGATCTCCTCCACCCGGACGGCCTCGGGCTCGTCCACCAGGCTCTGGGCAATGTAGGTGAGCAGTTCCTTCATTGTGTGGTGCCCTCCTTAAATCGCCCCGGCCTTTTTCAGCAGGTTCTTCACCGTCTCGGTGGGCTGGGCGCCGGTCTTGATCCAGGCCTGGGCGCGCTCGGCGTCCACCTTGACGGCGGCGGGCTCAGCCAGGGGATCGTAGGTGCCGATCTCCTCGATGAAGCGGCCGTCGCGGGGATAACGGGAGTCAGCCACCACAATGCGGTAGAACGGCGCCTTCTTTGCGCCCATGCGGCGCAGTCTGATTTTCACCATAACACATTCACCTCCACTTGGTTTTCTCATCTATGGTAACGCGAAACGCGATGCCAACTTTTTTAGAAGGGCAGGCCCTTCATCTTGCCACCGAACAGTCCCCCGCCCCGTTTCATCTTGCGGGACATGTTTTTGCCGGTGAACTGGCGGGTCATCTGTTGCATCATGTCGAACTGCTTCAAAAGGCGGTTGATATCCACCACGTCCAATCCACAGCCCGCCGCAATGCGCTTTTTCCGGCTGGAGTTGAGCACACTTGGATTCTCCCGCTCGTAGGGAGTCATGGAGAGGATAATGGCCTCCGTGCGGCCCAGAGCCTTTTCATCGAAGGTCGCTCCCTCCAGCGCCTTGGCGTTCATGCCGGGGAGCATCCCGGCGATATCAGACAGGGAACCCATGCTCTTTACTTGGACCAGCTGGTCGTAGTAGTCCTGGAGGGTGAACTTGTTCTTGCGCAGACGCTCCAGCTGCTCGGCGGCCTTCTTTTCGTCAAAGGCGGCCTCCGCCTTTTCGATGAGGGACAAAACGTCGCCCATGCCTAGGATGCGGGAGGCCATGCGGTCGGGGTGGAACACCTCGATGTTCTCCAGCTTCTCTCCCGTGCCCGCGTATTTAATGGGCTTTCCGGTGACTGCCTTGATGGAGAGGGCCGCGCCGCCCCGGGCGTCGCCGTCCAGCTTGGTAAGCATGACCCCGGTGATATCCAGCGCCTCGTCAAAGCTCTTGGCGGCGTTCACCGCGTCCTGGCCGATCATGGCATCCACCACCAGTAAGATCTCGGTGGGTTCCACGGCGGCTTTGATGTTACGAAGTTCGTCCATCAACGCCTCGTCCACATGAAGGCGGCCTGCGGTGTCCAAAAACACCATGTCGTTGCCATGGCTTTTGGCATGGGAGACCGCGGCCTTGGCGATGTACACCGGGTCCGCCTGTCCCATCTGAAAGACGGGGATGTCCAGCTGCCTGCCCACCACCTCCAGCTGCTTGATGGCGGCGGGGCGGTATACGTCGCAGGCGGCCAGCAACGGCCGCTTGCCCTGCTTTTTCAAAAGCCCCGCCAGTTTGGCCCCGTTGGTGGTCTTGCCCGCCCCCTGGAGACCGACCAGCATCACCACCGTGGGCGGCTTGGATGAGATGTTCAGCTTCGCCTCACCGCCGCCCATAAGGGCGGTCAGTTCCTCATTGACGATCTTCACGATCATCTGGGCCGGGGTAAGGCTCTCCAGAACATCGGAGCCCACCGCCCGCTCGGAGACCTTGGCCACAAAGTCCTTGACCACCTTGTAGCTCACGTCGGCCTCTAAAAGGGCCAAGCGAATCTCCCGCATGGCCTCCTTTACGTCACTCTCGCTGAGCCGTCCCTTGCCCCGCAGGCGTTGGAACAGGTTGGAGAGCTTTTCGGACAAGCCTTCAAATGCCATAGGTCACTCCTGTTTTAAATGCGCCGCCAGCTCCTGGATGCGCCGCAGATAGTCGCTGACAGTGGGATCGGCGCTGACGCTCCGGGCCGCCTGGGCCAGAGATTCGATCTCTTCCAGCTGGTGCTTTTGCTCCTGGAAGCGCTTGACAATGCCCGTTTTTTCCTCCAGTTCCTCCAGCGCGGCCTCCGCCCGGACGATGGCGTCGCGCACGCCCTGACGGGACATATCATAGTTTTCCGCGATCTCGGAGAGGGACAGGTCCTCGTTGTAGTAGAGGTCGTAGAACTCCTTCTGCCGAGAGGTCAGCATCTCGCCGTAGAAGTCAAACAGCAGCGCCATGCGGTACGCCTGGTTTTTCACGTCCTCGCCTCCTTGTGTTTTCTGTAAAGTAGCTGGCCTTTACATTTTTGGAGTATACTACATTTTTTCCTTTTTGTCAAGGGGAAATGAAAAAACAAGGCCGCCGGGGTCCCATCCCCCGGCGGCCTTGCCGTATCATATTTGTTACCCGTCCAGGATCGCGTCCCGGAACAGCTTGCCGCTCTGGCTCAGGTCCTCGGCGGCCCAGCCGGAGAGCTTGGCGCAGTCCGGCTTGATAAGGGCGGAGGTCTCGTTTTTGTTGCAGAGGCTCCAGGCCAGGAAGCTGACGTGGTTTTCCTTCAGCAGAGCAAACCACTCCCTGGCAGAGTTCTCGTCTACCCCGCCGCTACCGCTGGCGTCGCAGAGGCCGCACTCGCTGACAAAGACAGGGATCCCCGCCGCCAGAGCGTTTTTCACCTTTTGGCGATAGCTCTCCTTGTGGGTGGCGGCGTAAAAGTGGAAAGCGTAGACCACATTCTCATCCGCCAGACGGCGTCCGATCACATCCTCCACGTCCTGGGACCAGGTATTGGTGCCCACGATGACCACCGCGTCCGGGTCGTTGGCCCGGATGGCGGCCAGCACCGTCTCGGCGTAGGGCTTGATGACGGTCTGCCAGGGAGAATTTTGCGGCTCGTTGCAGAGCTCATAGAGCACGTTGGTATGGTCCGCGTATTTCCGGGACATTTCGTTGAAAAATGCCACTGCCTCGTCTTGGTGGGCACGGGGATCGCCGTCGGAGAGGATGTGCCAGTCGAGGATAACGTACATACCCAGCTCGGTGGCGTATTGGACTCCTTTGTCCACCAGCTCCTTCAGTTTTTCCCTGTCCCCGCCACTGCAATAGCCGCCATACTCCTGGGTATAGAGGGCCAGACGCACCGCGTTGGCTCCCCAGCCCTCCTTAATGGTACGAAAGGCGTCGGCATTCACATAGTCAGGAAACCAGGCCAAACCGTGAGTAGACACGCCCTTCAGGCGCACCGTGTTCCCCTGCGGGTCGGCCAGAACTGTCCCCGCCACATGGAGGGGCGGGATGCCGTCTGGGATGGAGGGGGGCGGCGTCTCTTGCGGGGCGTCCGCCGAGGACAAAAGCAGAAAGAAGGTCATGAAAAAGGACAACAGCTTCTGCGCCATGGTCAGCCTTCCTCTTTGGGAGTCTCATCCTCCGGGGCCTCGGTGACCTCGAAGCTGACTCCTTCCGCCGGGGCCTCCGTCTCCACCGGCGCTTCCTCCGTGGAAGCTTCCGTCACCGCGGGGGTCTCAGGCGCCGAAGGCGTTTCCGGCACGGGAGCCTCTGGTTCAGGGGGCGTCTCCGGTGTCTCGGTCACCACAGGCGCTTCCGGGGCCACGGGAGGCTCCGGCGCGGTGGGAACAGAAGGCGCGGGCGGCACAGGGCTAGTGAAGGACGGCGGCGTGGGCACGTTGTCCCAGATATCGCTGGGCTGGGGCGGAATGTAGTCTCCCATGGGATGGGGTGCGGCAGGAGGCTCATCCTGCCCGGTGGCCGCCAGGAAGAATCCCGCGTAGGCGCTGCCGCGATACGCGGTCAGCCACAGACCGATGGGTAGCGCGGCCACCTCAGCCAGTACAGCCAGGATCCCTACTCCCGCGAGGAGCTGCCCCATCAGTTGCCCTACGACCTGGTTCACATACAGGTCGCTTTCAAAGTAGGACGGGTCCACATACGACATAGAGTTCACAGTCTGAAACGCCATGGAAACACTAAGGGCAATGACCAGAACGATGTAGCCCACCAGGAACACGCCCATCACGATCAACCCATTGAGTAGCTCCCACCCGATAAAGGACAGGTCCAGCATGAACCGGCGGCCCAGATTGCCCCGCATGGCCTCCTTGCTCTCCCGGACCGCCTCCATGGTGCCCATGTCGGTGGTGAGGATGAAATAGGGCGCCAGAGCATAGCGGCAAGCGATGAAGTTGGAGAACAGGATCACCGCCACCCACACCGCGATCATCAGTAAAACCCAAAGTCCAAACACAAGGCCGATGTCTCCGGCGGCTGTCATAGCTGTTCCAAGGATCATGGTCGCGAAAATACCCATCACCGCCGCGGCCAAGGTCCACAAAAGTTCAAAGATGAAGGTCACGACTCCCGTGCAGATGGCCCGCCCCGCCACAGGGAAGCCAGAGAAGATATGCCCCGTCTCGGTGGGCTCGCCGCAGTAGAGCTTCAGCGCGTAGTTGGCGTAGCCGTAGGACATGACCACCTGGAAAATACGGACCAGAATGGTGATAAAGGTAGAGACCAGTCCCGCGCCGACTACAGGCACGTAGATACTTCTGTAGTAGCCCAGCAGGTCATTGGTATCCATCGCCTCGATCCGCATAGACCAGCCCACGGGATCGGTGTACAGCTCTTTCAGGTAAGCGAAAATACCGCTCTGCCCCACCCACTGCAAGGCAAAGCTGATGGCACCGGGGATCAGCGCCACCAACAGCCAGTATAAAAGCGTCACCTTCCAGGTGCGGGGCCTCGCCCCGCGCAAAGACGCCTTCGCCCGTTCCTTCAACGCCTTGCGGTCATAGTTCATCATATTCATGGTATACGCTCCTCTCTCTTCTCTCTATCGATTCATGGTCTGCCTTACCGTCTGCCAAAGCCTCCCCCTCGGGAACCGCCGGAAAAGCCCCCTCCACGGGAGAAACCTCCCCCGCCCCCGCCGCGGCCAAAGCCGCCGCCGCGGGAGCCACCAGAAAAGCCTCCGCCTCTGCCAAAGCCGCCCGTGGAAAATCCTCCGCCGCGGCTGCCGCCCCCGCGCGGCCCGGAAAAGCCGCTGAACCCGCCTCCACCGCCGCGGGGCGGCTGGGGCGGTCTGGGAGGACGGGGCGGCCTAGGGGGCGGAGGCGGGGGCCGCCGCCAGCGGCGGCGGTACCAGCCGTAGCCGGGTCCGTGCCAAAACAGCATGGGTCGGAAGGGCGGCGCGCCCACCACGCCATAGTAACGGGTGCGGTAGGCGCTGTGCCGGGCGGAGTCCACCGCGGACAAAATGAGCACCACCACCAGCAGCAGTAAAACAACGCCCACCAGCAGCGCCGCCCCGCTTCGCTCGCCGCCCAAACCACTGGAGTTGTCCAGATAGCCCAGGCCATAGTTGTCCACATAATAGGTGTTCAGGTCGGCGAACAGGTTGAGGATGCCGTCTCCCACACTCCCATGGTCCACATAGGCAAAAAAGGAATTGTCCAGGTAGGAGGTGATCTGTCCACCGGACAGAGGATAGTCCGGTCCCGGCGCCAGATAGGCGCTCACCGTCTTGGGATTGACCGCCAACACCGCGTCCGCGGCGGCCAGCTCCACGCTCTCCCCCAGGTCGTAGGCAAAATCGTCCAAAACGCCGCCCACCGTATTGGTGGTGGCTACCATGATAATGCTGCCGTAACGCTGGTTCCAGTTGGCATTATAGAGACAAATGGTCTCCTTTTGCTTGGCGGACAGGACCCCCGCGCTGTCCAGAATATGGTTCTGAAACTGCTTGGTGGACAGGCTCATATCCAGGCCCATGTCCTGGGGCTTGGGGGGCGCTGGGGTGTCTCCACCCTTGCGCAGGCCGATGAACACCGCCGCCACGATCATGGCGATGGTGACGATCCACGCCACCGCCAGCTTTTTGCCGTTAGACTTCATAGTTACCTCCTTTGAGGCACACAAATGGATGGTTTAACCTCTCAACTCCAGGAGTTTTTGCTTGAGCTCGCCCTCGATCCGGCCCAGCTCCACCTCGGCCTCCTGGCGCTTCTTGCGGCCCTCCTCCTGGATATGCATGACCTCGTCCAGGGTGGAGATGAGCTGCTGGTTGGTGTGCTGGAGGGTCTCGATATCCACCACAGAGCGCTCTGCCTCCCTGGCGGTCTCCACCGTGCCCATCTTGAGCATGTCGGCGTTCTTTTGCAGGAGGTCGTTGGTCATGTTGGTGACGGCGGACTGGGCCTGGGTGGCCTGGCGGGAGTGCTCCAGACCCAGGGCCAACACCATCTGGGACTTCCACAGGGGGATGGTGTTCACCAGAGAGGATTGGATCTTCTCCAGCATGAGAGTGTCGTTGTTCTGGAGCATCCGGGTCTGGGGGCCCATCTGGATGGAGATCATCCGGGTCAGCTCCAGGTCGTGGAGCTTTTTCTCGAACCGGCTGCACAGGTTGGCGAAGTCGTTGTAGGCCTGGGCGTCCTCCTGGGCGCCGGTGGCCTCCGCCTTTTTCTTCAGTTCCGCCAGATCGTTGGAGCGCAGGTACTCCAGCCGCTTCTTGCCGGCCAGGATATACATGGTCAGCTCCTTGTAGTACTTGGTGTTCAGCTCATACATCTGGTCCAGCATGGCGATGTCCTTCATCAAGGTCACTTGGTGACCCTCCAGCACCGCCACGATCTTGTCCACGTTGGCCTCCGCCTTGGAGTAGCTGGCCTTCATCTCTTCCATCTCGTTGCGCTTCTTCTGGAACCAGCCGGCGATCCCCTTCTTCTCCGGCTGGGAGAAGCCCTTGAGCTCCACCACCAGAGAGGAGAGGGCCTGGCCCACCTCGCCCAGATCCTTGGTGCGCACGCTGTTGAGAGTGTTCTCCGAGAAGGCGGCAATGTTCTTCTGGGCCGCCGCGCCGTACTGGAGCACCACGCTGGAATCGCGGATGTCGATCTTCTGGGAAAAGTCGTCCACGATCTTCCGCTCCGCCTCGGTAAGCTGGCTCTCGTCCAGGGCGACGGCATTGGCGTCCCGCTGAGCCTGGGCTGCCTGGGCGGACTGGGCGGCGGTAGGATCGGTGGTCAGGGTGATGTCGGGAGCCTTAGGGGCCTCCACCGCGGCCTGGGCCTGAGCGGCCACCTGGGCCACCTCGGCGGTGAGGTCGGGAGTGAGGGTCAGCTCGGGGGTCATGTTTTCTTCATTCATGGGATGAACTTCCTTTCTGTGGTGAAAATTTGTTTCTATCCTCAGTTCACTTATTTATGGCCGCGGATGTGGAAAAACACACCCCACGCGACGAACGCGTTTACCAGGCTCACGCCGAAGAGCAGCAGGGGCAGCGGCGCGAGGGTAGGCAGCGCCCAGATGATCCCCGCGGCGGTGCCTACCGTAATGATCGACCAGACAATGGCCAAGGCCAGCGCCTTCTTGGAGTTCTTTTCTGACATCGTCTCTCCCTCCTTACACGCCGGGCATTTGGTTGTCGGAAAGGCCCTCCCGGGCCAGCATCTGCTCCATCACAGTGATGTCGGTGGAGATATCCAGCGCCTCTTCGCCGTAGAGCGCGTCCAGCTGTTTGTCAAAGGCGGCGGAGATGGTATCCATCATGCCCTCCACCTTCTCCTTGGTGGCGGAGATGTTCTCCCCCTCAATGCCCGCGCCGCCCATGCGGTCATAGGCGTTGAGGATCTTCAGGGTGGTGGGAAGATAATACTGTAAAAAGCGGCGGATCTGGGGCCGTTTGGCGGGTTTTTCCGCCACAACGTCAAAGATCTTCCCCGTCACGTCCTCCAGATGGTCGATCTGGGCGGAGATGGCGGGGTCGGCAATGGCGTCGTTGAGGCGGCGCATCTCAGACACCGCCTTATCCCGCTCGGTACGCAGCTCCGCCAGGGCTTTTTCCTCCTCGGTCTGGGGCTCTTTGACCTCTTCCTTCTTCTCCTCGACGGGCGTGTCCGGGACCACCACGGTACGGTCCCGCCAGACAAAGCTCCGGCTCAGCCCGTACACCAGCGCGGAGATCACCGCCGCCCCGGCGAAGTGAAGGGGCCTGTAGAGGGGAAAGGCCAAGGCCCAGATAAGCCAGGTCGCCCCGATCAACAACACGGGCACAGCGGACTTTACGGTTTTGGTATTCATTGACTCGCCTCCTGCTGACCGCTACGGATATCAATACAGAGTATATTATACACTCCTTTCGTTTATATGGCAAATTAAATTTCCATAAAGAGCCGACGGAGGTAACAAGCAGCCCTTGGGCAAGGACTCGCAAGTTCACGTTGACTTTGTAGACGGTGTGGAGTAAAATAGGAAAGAATGTGACCAAACCAAAGGAGTTTTTGCCATGGCTATGACATTGGAGGATTTTAAGGCCGCCCGCCGGGTGCTGGACGGGGTCATCAGCCCCACCCACCTGGTCCACTCCCCCGCCTTTTCCGCCGCCTCAGGCAACCAAGTGTACTTAAAGCCGGAGAACCTGCAGGTCACCGGCGCCTATAAGATCCGGGGCGCGACCTATAAGATCAGCACCCTCACCGAGGAACAGCGCCAGCGCGGCCTCATCACCGCCTCGGCGGGCAACCACGCCCAGGGGGTAGCCATGGCCGCCCAGAAGGCCGGGTGCCGGGCAGTCATCGTCATGCCCACCACCACCCCGCTGGTGAAGGTAAACAACACCAAGGCTCTGGGCGCGGAGGTGGTGCTCTTCGGCGGCACCTTTGACGACGCCGCCGCCAAGGCCCACGAGCTGGAGACAGCGCAGGGCCTCACCTACATCCCCCCCTTCAACGACGCCACCGTCTCCACCGGTCAGGGCACCATCGCCTACGAGATCTTCTCCGACCTCCCCGATGTGGACGTGATCCTGGTCCCCATCGGCGGCGGCGGACTGTGCGCCGGAGTGGCGACGCTGACAAAGCTCTTAAACCCCAACGTGAGGGTCATTGGCGTAGAGCCCAGCGGCGCGGCCAGCATGAAAGCAGCGCTACAGGCGGGCAAACCGGTCACCCTGGACAGCGTGGATACCATTGCCGACGGCGTGGCGGTGAAGACGGTGGGCGATGTGGTGTTCCCCTATATCCAAAAGTATGTAGACGACGTGATCACTATCAACGATGACGAGTTGGTGGACGCCTTTTTGGATATGATGGAAAAGCACAAGATGGTGGTGGAGAACGCGGGACTGCTGCCCATCGCCGCCCTCAACCATCTGGACTGCAAGGACAAGAACGTGGCCTGCGTGCTCTCCGGGGGCAACATGGATGTGATCACCATGTCCTCTCTGGTCCAGCACGGGCTCATCAACCGGGGGCGCATCTTTACCTTCTCCGTCCTTCTCCCAGACCGCCCCGGCGAGCTGCTGCGGGTGGCGGAGATCATTGCCCGGGAAAAGGGCAACGTGGTCAAGCTGGACCACAACCAATTTGTCTCTATCAACCGCCAAAGCGCGGTGGAACTGAAGGTGACGTTGGAGGCTTTTGGCCACGAGCACAAGGAGGCCATCCTGGCCGCCCTGCAAAAGGAGGGCTACCAGGCCCACATTGTTAACACCGCGGACTTTACATATTAAACGGTACCCCGCAGCGGTGAAAATTCACCGCTGCGGGGCTATATCTTCAGTGCGGCGGGCCTGCCGGGTCGTAGCGGCGGACAAAAAGAGCCGCAAGCGGGCCGTGGGCGGCTTGGGGGACCCTGCCGCCGTCCCGGGAGCCGAGCCGCTTGCACCATCCTATGCGCCCCCCTGTCCCGTTGCCTATGACCTTACCAAAGAAAGGATGACTATCCATGGCTCAACCCATTACCCTTGCCCCCTCCATCCTCTCCGCCGACTTTTGCCGTCTGGGAGCAGATATCGCCGCCGTCTCCTCCGCCGAATGGCTCCATGTGGACGTGATGGATGGCCGCTTCGTGCCCAATCTCACCATCGGCGTTCCGGTAGTGGAGTCCATCCGCAGGACCACCGATATGTTTCTGGACGTTCACCTGATGATCGAAAAGCCCGTGGACATGGCCGCCGCCTTCGCCAAGGCGGGGGCGGACCAGCTCACTGTTCACCTGGAGGCGGACACTCCCCGGGGCATCCGCGCCGCCCTGGATGTAATGAGTGAGCATGATGCAAAAAAAGGCGTGGCCCTGCGGCCCATCACCAAGGCGGAGGCCATTCTCCCCTATCTCCCCGAGCTGGACGTGGTGGTGGTGATGACGGTGGAGCCGGGCTTTGGCGGGCAGAAGTTTATGGACGCCCAGCTGGACACCGTCCGGGCCGTGCGTCGGTACATCGACCGGATCAACCCCGCCTGCCGTCTGGAGGTGGACGGCGGCATCGCCGTGGACACCATTGCCGCTGCCTATGCCGCAGGGGCGGATACCTTTGTGGCGGGCTCGGCGGTGTTTGGAAAGCCGGACCGGGCCGCCGCCCTGGCCGCCCTGCGAGGTGCCTGCCATGAGTAACGCCGCCTTCCCTCCCGCCCTGGACGCCCTGGTGGAACAGTTCGCCCGTCTCCCCGGCGTGGGCCGCAAGTCCGCCCAGCGGCTGGCCTTTTTCGTGCTGGGCCTGCCCCAGGGTGAGGTGGCCAATTTTGCCCAGGCCCTGCTGGACGCCAAGGGCCAGATCCACCGCTGCCCCGTCTGCCAGAACTTCTCCGAGGGAGGCGGTCCCTGCTCCCTGTGCCAAAGCTCCCGGCGGGACGCCACCACCGTCTGCGTAGTGGCCGAGGCCAAGGACGTGGCCGCCCTGGAGCGCAGCCAGGAATACCGGGGGCTCTACCACGTCCTCCACGGCGTGATCTCCCCCATGAACCACATCGGCCCCGACGACCTGGCGGTGAAGGAGCTGCTGGAGCGGGTGTCGGGCGGAACGGTGAAGGAGGTCATTATGGCCACCAACCCGGACACCGAGGGAGAGGCCACTGCTATGTATCTCTCCCGCCTGTTGAAACCCTTCGGGGTGACAGTGACCCGGCTGGCCTACGGCGTGCCCGTAGGCGGCCACCTGGAATTTGCCGATGATGCCACCCTCATGCGCGCCCTGGAGGGCCGCCGGGAGATGTGATATTTTATTAGAAAACAAAAAGCAAGGCAGGTCGTATTGACCTGCCTTGCTTTTTGCGTTTCGGCTTTTACTGGTTCGGCACCACGGCGAAAAACTCCAATGGTCCGTCGTCGCTGTCATTGATAAGGGCGTGGGAGCGGCCCTTGGGGCAGTAGTGGCAGTCACCGGGCTTCAGCGACTCCTCCCCATCCTCCACTCTCACCTTGCCCGTGCCCGAGAGGATGTAGATGATCTCGCTGCTGGTCTCGTGGGTGTGGTAGCCGATTGAGCAGCCGGGGTCGAGCACGCCGCGGAGGATCTTGCCCAGCTCGTCCACGTACATCTTGGCCCGAAGCGCGCCCTCGCCGCCCAGAAAATTGGGGAAGACGGATTCCTCCATGGTGTTGAAATCCAAGGTCATAATGGGTCCCTCCTAATCAGATGGAGCGGGAGGGGCAAGCCCCTCCCCTACATTGCCCATGGCAACGTTTGTGCTCGTAGAGGTGGGCTTGCCCCGCCCGCCCCTACGGGCGAAATTGGTTCGTCTTTGGGTCGTAGGCGTAGCCCACCGCCGCCAGGCGTTCCACCAAGGCGGCCTTGTCCTCGTCCAGGCCGTCGCACAGCGCGTCCAGGCTGGGATATTCGTCCCGCAGTTTGGTGTTGCAGACACTCAGCAGGATGAAGGGGTCCTGGGGCAACACCTTCTCACACCCCCAGCTTCATGGCCACAAAGTTATCCACCATGGCCAGGGCGTTATCCAGCATGAGCACGTCTTTGCCTCCGCCCATGGCGGAGTCGGGCTTGCCGCCGCCGGAGCCTCCGGCGATGGCGCACACCTGCTTGATAATGTCCCCGGCCTTGACGCCCTTGGCCACAGCCTCCGTGCCGCAGACGGCCAGGAAGGTGATCTTGTCGTCCTTCACCGCGGAGAGGACCGCCACAACGTTGGCGGCCTTGTCCTTCAAAAAGTCGCCCATCTTGCGCAGACGGTCCGCGTCGGCATCGGGGAGCGAGGCGGTGAGCACCTTCAGGCCACCCACGTCCTTGGCGCCCATGAGGAAGGAGTTGGCTTCCCCGGCCGCCTCCTTCTCCTTGAAGCGGGCCAAGGCGCTGCGCAGCTGGCGCAGCTCCTCCATCTGCTGAAGGGCCTTCTCCCTCAGCTCGGCGGGCTTGGCCTTGATGGCGGCGGCGGCGTCCAGCAAAAGCCGCTCATGACCGCGCATATATTGAAGGGTAGCAAGACCGGTAGTGGCTTCGATGCGGCGCACGCCGGAGGCCACGGAGAACTCACTCTGGATGTGGAACGTGCCCGCCTTGGCGGTGTTGTCCAAATGGGTGCCGCCGCAGAACTCCACGGAGTAACCGCCGCCCATGTCCACCACCCGGACGGTGTCGCCGTACTTCTCGCCAAAGAGAGCCACCGCTCCGGTCTTCTTGGCCTCCTCAATGGGCAGGACCTTGGTCTCCACGGGGTAGCCCTCCAGAATAGCGGCATTGACCATGTCGCTGACCTGGGCCAGCTCCTCGGGGGTCATGGCGGAGAAGTGGGTAAAGTCGAAGCGCAGACGGTCAGGCTCCACCAGAGAGCCCGCCTGCTGGACGTGGTCGCCCAGCACCGTGCGCAGAGCCTTATCCAGCAGATGGGTTGCGGAGTGGGCGCGCATCACCGCCTTGCGGCGGGTCTCGTTGATAGAGATGGTAACCCCATCCCCCACCTTGAGCACGCCGGACTTCACCACGCCGTAGTGCATATACTTTCCGCCCTTGTTCTTCTGCACGTCCCGCACCTCGAAGGTGCAGCCGTCGTTGGAAATGACGCCGTGGTCAGCCACCTGGCCGCCCATCTCGGCGTACATGGTGGTCTTGTCCAGCACCACGATGGCCTCCGCCCCGGCGGCGACCTCGTCGCGCAGCTCGTCGCCCGACACGATAGCCAGCACCTTGCCGTCGGTGACCGCGTTGGTATAGCCCACAAACTCCGTCTCAGGCATGTCCTTGCCGAACTCAATGCCCGTCCAGCCCAGGTCGCCCAGAGCCTCCCGGGCTTTACGGGCACGAATTTTCTGTTCCTCCATCAAAGACCGGAACCCATCCTGGTCCACCGACAACCCCTGCTCGGCCACCATCTCAATGGTCAGGTCGATGGGGAAGCCGTAGGTGTCGTAGAGCTTGAAGGCGTCCGCCCCGGAGAAGACGGTCTCCCCCTTCTCCTTGTGGGCGGTAATCAGGTTATTCAAGATGTTCATGCCGCCATCGATGGTCTTGGCGAAGTTCTCCTCCTCCACCCGGATGACCTTGGTGATATAGCCCTGCTTCTCCGCCAGCTCGGGATAGTGGCCCTGGTTCTCGTGGACCACAGTGGCGCAGACCTCGTAGAGGAACGGCTCGTTGAACCCCAGGAGCTTGCCGTGGCGGGCGGCCCGGCGCAGCAGGCGGCGCAGGACGTAGCCCCGGCCCTCGTTGGAGGGGAGCACGCCGTCGCAGATCATGAAGGTGGCGGAGCGAATGTGGTCGGTGATGACCCGGAGGGACACGTCCTTGGCGGTGGACTCGCCGTAGTGGGCGTGGGTGATCTCGCTGACCTTGTTGGTGATGTTCATCACCGTGTCCACGTCGAACAGCGAGTTCACGTTCTGGCACACCACCGCCAGCCGCTCCAGGCCCATGCCCGTGTCGATGTTCTTCTGCTTCAGCTCCTCATAGTGGCCCTCGCCGTCGTTGTTGAACTGGGAGAAGACGATGTTCCAGACCTCCATATACCGGTCGCAGTCACAGCCCACGGTGCAGCCGGGCTTGCCGCAGCCATACTCCGGGCCGCGGTCGTAGTAGATCTCGGAGCAGGGGCCGCAGGGGCCGGAGCCGTGCTCCCAGAAGTTGTCCTCCTTGCCGAACTTGAAGATCCGGCCGGCAGGAATGCCGATCTCCTCGTTCCAGATGCGGAAGGCCTCGTCGTCGGCGGGGGTGGTCTCGTTCCCGGCGAACACGGAGGGGTACAGGCGGCTGGGGTCCAGCCCCACCCACTCGGGGGAGGTCAAAAACTCCCAGGCCCAGTGGATGGCGTCCTTTTTGAAGTAGTCGCCGAAGGAGAAATTGCCCAGCATCTCAAAATAGGTGCCGTGGCGGTCGGTGTGGCCGATATTCTCGATGTCCCCGGTGCGGATGCACTTCTGGCAGGTGGTCACCCGGTGGCGGGGGGGCTCCTGCTCCCCGGTGAAGTAGGGCTTCATAGGGGCCATGCCCGAGTTGATGAGCAGCAGGGACGGGTCGTCCTGAGGAATGAGGGGGAAGCTGGGTAGGCGGAGATGCTCCTTGGTCTCGAAAAACTTCAGGTACATCTCCCGCAGCTCGTTCACCCCAAAGGGCTTGGTCTGTTTCATCGTAGTTACCTCCATCGTATTCAAAATAGGTTGAAAACAATAAAAAATCCCTGCCAAGTCCGCAGGGACGAAGCGCGCGCTCCGTGGTACCACCCTGATTTCCTCATGGCAAGGACACTCGACCATCCTGTAACGGGGATGAAACGTCCGGCTCATCACCGGCGGCTCGGGGTTGGCGGCCCGTCAATGCCTTTTTGCTGATGCTTGCTCTATTTTATCAGTTTTCCGCCGTTTGTCAAGGGCTTTTCCCAAAGCGAACGGCGCGCCGCGGCTCTATGTCCGACACCTTCTGCATGCGGACCGCCGTCCTCGGCGGTCCGCCCTTCCCTTACATCCTCCGCTCTAACATACAACTGGTGGCCACAAAGGTGAGGACAAAGAGGACGATCAGCCCCATCACCGCCCGGAAGGCCGCCA
>ERZ779632.110-NODE-110-length-56052-cov-13.061628_pt1 | contig 56052 bp, 53 predicted proteins | sample MGYA00514194_ERZ779632 | MGnify/ENA primary metagenome ERZ779632 (study PRJEB29562, sample SAMEA4376704) | mouse gut metagenome | isolation source: Cecum | study: EMG produced TPA metagenomics assembly of the A DSS colitis mouse model was used to assess the... | reverse complement strand
GAGAAAGTCCTATTACCTTTTCTCCGCCGCCTTCTTTCTATGCAGGGCCTCTTCTACACAGGCCCTTGCTCATCTCAGTTTTTCTGAATGGACTGCCGGTTTTCTTTAAAAACCTCTTTAGCCTTCCATCAGCTCCAGGTCATACAGGCCGGCAATGCCATAGCCGTCGCAAAGAATCAGCGGGGGCACATTGCCTTCGTTGCCTTCCTGGGGGAAGTTCGTCCAAACGCTCTCGTTGCACTCATGGAAGTCAACAGGGCGGTACATGGTGGAAATGTGAGGCACTTCGTCCAGGAACAGGATATTAAGCTGCTCCCACAGATCCTTAATCTTGGCCTCATCGGTTTCCTTGGCCAGATCCATCAGGATCTTGTCTGCTTCCTCGTTATAGTAACGGCCCATATTGAAAGTCATGGTGTCGGGGAAATCGCCGCCGAAGCCATACATGGTCTGGTAAGCGCGCAGCCAGGGGGCGGAAACAGCAGCGCCTGCGTAGCTGTACATAGCGATATCAAAGTTGCCGGTCTGAACATCCTCTGTCCAGGTGGGAGAATCAGGGAAGTAAGCCTCAATGCTGATGCCGATGTTCTTGCCTGCGGCGGCAGCAATATTGATGGCAGCCTGCCAGTCAGACCAGCCGGTGGGGCACTCTGCCTTGAACACCAGGTTCTGGCCCTCATACTCGCGGATGCCGTCGCCGTCAGTGTCTACAATGCCAGCCTCATCCAGCAGCTTGTTAGCGCCTTCCACATCATTGCCTGCGGACTGGTAGGGCTTCAGAGCTTCGGGATCCTTAATCAGAGCCTGCTCACCGTCAGTGGGGTTAAACAGGGTGCGGGGGAAGTCAGCGAAGCTGTAAGACTGCCCGGTCATAGCGGAAGAAATAATCTGATCGAAATCAATAGCCATGGCAAGAGCCTTACGTACTTCCTTCTGATCCAGGCCAGGCTTCTGGGTGTTCAGCACCAGGCCGGGCATGGACATACCTAACTGATAAGGAGCATCATCAAACCAAGTGGAGATAGGCAGATCCTTTTCCAGCCACAGCTTCTGCAGATCAGATACATACTGCTGGTTGATGTCAATTTCGCCAGCCTCGAAAGCACGGGCGGAAGCGGCGTTGTCCTTATAGATGTTGTGGGCAACATACTTCGGCACAGGCAGCTTGCCCCACATGGAGGCATCCTGGCCCCAGTAATCGTCATTGCGGGTCATAACCTCGCGCTGCTCGGAGTCATAGGTGGTGGGACGGTAAGGCCCGGTAACGGGGGCATCCCACATGGTGGCATTCTTTATCTCGTTGCTGTCGCCATTCAGTTCGCCGTCCAGCTTCTCCAGATACGCCTTCTGCATCATAAAGATGTTGGTGAGGAATTCCTCTACCTTGTAGGGGTTGTACTGGGGATCATCGACAGGCTTGCCTTTGATAACCACAGTGCTGTCATCGGTGGCCTCAACGCTCAGAATGTACTGGGTATAGTCAGCAGCGATAGCGGACTCATACTTCACGTGGGCATCCCAGGTGGCCTGTACGTCGTTTGCGGTGAAAGCAGTGCCGTCATCCCACTTAGCAGCGGCCTTGATCTTCACAGTGATTTCAGTCCTATCGTCGTTCCAAACCCGTTCGCCGTCAGCCAGCAGGGGATACAGCTTGGCATCCAGGGGGTTATACATGTACAGGGTTTCCCAGCACAGCACGCGGGAAATACCATTCTGGCCCATGCACATATTCTGGGAGTTTGTGGAGAAGGGGTTCATGTTGATGGGCTTCTTCCACAGAATGCCGCCGTAATACAGGGTCTCCTCACGAGGCGTGGTGGCGGTGGCCATCAGGTCAACCTCTTCCTCAGCCTCGGAAACCTCGCTGCTCTCGGCAGGCTCGGAAGCTTCGCTGCTCTCAGGCGTGCTCTCGGCGGGCTTGCTTTCGGTCTTGCTCTCGGCGGGCTTGCTCTCAGCAGGCTGGGAAGAAGCTTCCCCGCCGCCGCAGGCTGCCATAGAGAACACCAGGGCAAGAGCCAGCACCAAGGCTGCAACTTTGCGCCAATTTCTCATAACGTACATCCTCCTTAAATTTGCGCGGCACGCAGGCCGCAGGCTTTGTTTGGAAAACAATATGGCTTCATCAAATTCTACACATTTTACCCACATCGTTTTCTTTGTTACATAAAATAACACAAAACCCAGACCGCTGTATACAAATATTTTCCGCAAAAATTGTCCAATTTTCCGTTTGATTAAAATGTAACCATTCCGTAACTATTTTATGTACAAACTGTAAATCTCTTTATAAATTATTAAGTCCAGCATAAAAATCCGTAAAAAGATTTACGCAAAAATGCCGCCCAGCCTGAAAACGGCAGGCGGCATTTCATGTCTTTTTAAGAGGCCTTTCCCACCGGCGGCAGGCTGTCCTCATAGCGGCGCACCCAGGTGTATACCTGCTGGTAAGTCACGCCGTATTTTTCCATGGCGGCCCGGTAGTTATAGCCCACAGCTATGCAGTACCGTACAATTTCCTCCCGCTCCGGCAGGGTGGTGGCCCTGCCCTTGCGGCCCTCCAGGCCCTGGAGGCCTTTCTGATCATAGCTGCGGCACCAGGAATAAATCTGCTGATAGCTCACCGGATATTTTTCCATGGTGGCCCGGTGATCCCGCTGGTGCTCTATGTAAAAGCGCACAATCTCCCGGCGCTCCTCCGGAGAAAAGGCCCGGCCCCTGGGAACCCCTGCTTCTCCCTGGCCTCCGGCCCGCAGCTCGCCCCGCTCCATATAAAGCCTAATCCAGTGGCGCAAAAGGCCGTTAGAGCGGATCTGGTATTTTTCGCATATGTCCCGGTAGCTTCCCTCGCCCCGCAGGTAGGCAAGCACCGCTTCTTCCTTTTGCTCCTTGGAGTAAGGGGTATTGCGCTCCTGGCTGCGCAGGCCCTCTTCTCCCATGGCGCGGTAATTGCTGACCCAGCGCTGCACAGAGGTAACCCCTACCCCCACCCGCTGGGCCACGTTTTGCAGACTTTCCCCGCCTTCCACATGATCTCGCACAGCCCGGAGCTTTTCTTCCGTGGTATATTTACTCTTTGCCATCTTCCTTCGACCGGGCAGCGTCTGCCCGCGGTCAACCTCCCTTTCCCATATCCAGGGGTGGGCAGCCGCCCCCTTTGCCTTCTTCCTCCCCCCGCAGCCTGTCCGCTTCCTGGCGGGCCTGGGCGCTGCGGTACTGCTGCGGCGTACAGCCATAGCGTTCCCGGAAAGCCCGCACAAAATAGCTGGCACTGGAAAAACCCACTGCATAGGTAATGTCGGTAACAGTGGCGTTTGTTGTTGTCAGCAGCTTTGCCCCAGCCCGAAGGCGGTAAGATGTCAGATAGCTGATGGGAGACTCCCTCAGATAGAACTTGAACAGATTGGAGCAGGAAGTCTTTTGCACCCCGCCTGCCTGGGCTATATCTTCCAGCTTGATTTTCTGGGAATAATTCTGGCGGATATAGTCTGTCATAGCCTTAAGCAGGGTAAGCCTGCGCTCCTTGACAATACCGCCAGGCTCCTCCTCCTGGCCCGCGAATACATTTTTATAGAGGTTCAGCCACATTTCAAACAGCAATAGCTGGTTTTCTAAAACCTCCTCTCCCCCCTGACGGGCAAAAAGAGTTTCTATGCCCTGCAAAACCTGCTTCTCCCACAGCTCCTCCCCAGACAGGGGCACGCAGGGAAAGCGCCCGGAAAGGAAAGGCACCACAAAACGCTCTTCCACATACCGGGACGTACACAGCAGCACAGGGTGAAGCTGCAGGCATAAAAACTGGCAGCCTGTCCCATCCTCTGAGAAAAAACGGTGCCTGCACTGCGCGTTAATAAACGCACCCTGGCCAGCTTCCAGAGGGAACACGCCGCTTTCCGCCTCCAGGAGCAGATGCCCTTCCCGCACCAGGACAAATTCCATCTCCTCGTGGCTGTGCGGCTCTGTGGAGCCGCCATACTCCTCCAGGCTGGCTTCCCGGACACGCACCGGATGGCCTTCAAAGTCATACCGTGAAACCTTCCGGCCCTCCTCCCGCACTTCTTTGCAAGCCTTCATCTGCTATGCCTCCACCTCCCTGTCCAGAGCGTTGCTTTTGTGAAACGGGGAACAAAAAAGTATACTTTTTGTATATTGTGCTCCGCCTTCGCCTGTTAAAGGTAAGTTTAACATATACTTTACAAATTTGCAACATAAAACGAAAAAAACAGGAACTTTACCTAAAAAAACCAATTTTCCGCCCTTTACAAAAAAGTATAGGTTTTTGTAAAAAGGCAGGTAAAGCTTAGGGCTTGTTTGAAAAAATGCATATGATACTAGCCACGCGTCACGTCGTGTTGGTACGTTCTGTTACTTGCATAGGTGCTCCCCTTTAAAAACATTTTTTCTTCCCTCTTCCACTTCTGGGCTTTCCTATTTTGGACTTTCCCATCCTTTCCGCCTGTTTTGATACTCCTTCTGTTCCCGATTTTGCTTCCTTTTGTATTTTGCTTGTTTCAATTTCTTATTTGCTTTCCTTCTTCCCTAGCCACTCTCTTTTCCTCTTTACCGTTTTTATACTGTTCGCCCCCTTTCCGTTGTCCTTATTTTTCACGGCTTTTGGGGGCGTTTTTCTTTCTTCATCATCGGCAGAAGCCTTCTTTTGAACCACTCGCCTAGCGAGTGGTTTTCGATAGACAAAAAAAGCGGCACAGCTTTGCGCTGTGCCGCTTTTTGCTTTACTCTTCCACGAACTGATCCTTTCCCAGGCCGCACAGGGGGCAAACCCAATCCTCAGGGATGTCCTCAAACTTGGTGCCAGGGGCAATGCCGTTATCCGGATCGCCCAGGGCGGGATCGTACCGGTAGCCGCAGGCTTCGCAAACGTATACCACAAGAACGCCTCCTTTGCAAAAATCTATTGTATTATAATATGCCCTGGGCGCAGGTTTTTTATTCCAATTCAGAAATATAGTCCAGCAGCCCCATAAAAATTTACGCAGCCCACCTTCTCCCCTTCCCTCCCAGGCAAAAAAACTATCAAAATCCTCCATTCTTTTTTCACTTCTTTCTCCAATTTCCCAATTTCTATTGCAAGCATGGGTAATTTGTGTTACGATCATCTAAACATTAAAGCAGCAGGCCGTTTTTGGGGCTGCATAGAAAGGAGGTGTCTCCGATGGTTCTGTTTACCATCCGCTCCATGGTTCTGGCAGATTATCCCGCTTTCGATAGGTTCGATGGTGCCCTGCACGCCATGCACCAGCAGGCCCGTCCTGATTTGTTTGCCCCCTGCGGGCATCTCTTTACTCAGGCGGATTTTGAAAAGCTGCTGGCCTCCCCTAATGAAATCGCCCTCATCGCTGAGGATGGGGACAGGCCCGTCGGCATCTGCATGGCCACTATAAAAGAGCCGCCCTCCGCAACCTTCCTCCATCCCGTAAAGGCTGCCCATATCGGCGACCTGTATGTGTCGGAGGAATACCGCAGGGCCGGGGTGGGCAGGGCTTTGATAGAGTCTGTAAGACGAGCGGCAGGGGAAAAAGGTGCCGAGCGCATCACCCTGATGGTATGGCCTTTCAATTCAGGCGCCTTGCATTTTTATGAAAAACTAGGATTTGCCACCCGTTCCGTCACTTTGGAAGCAAAGCTGTAATACACAAGGTCACTGTGATGTATTAGGGCTTTTATTCAAATATTCTTTTGGAGGAAAGTTTTATGAAACTCGGTATCATCTCCCAACCCGAAGTCCAAAGCTTTGACCACGCCAAAGAGCTGGGCCTGGACTTCGTGGAATTTGACTGCAACCCCACCGCCTTTTTCGGCAGGCCTGTAGAGGAGCTTCACGCTGTGAAGGCCGATTTAAAGGCTGCCAGCCAGCGCACCGGGGTAGAGGTGGGCGCGGTGGGCCGCTGGGCCAGCCGCATCCTGGACGAGAAGGGCCAGGTTATCCCGGAAGAGTGGGAGGCTGTCAAGTCTGTTATCGACTTCGGCGCATATCTGGGCGCCAAGTATTACCTGTGCTCCTGCGCCTATGTGAAGGAGATTTCCTATTATCAAAATATCACCTCCGCCATTAAAGTCTTAAACGACATCGTGGCCTATGCCAAGGAAAAGGGCATGGAGTGCGCCATTGTCAACTGCATTATGGGCGATAACTACATCCGCACCCCTGAGCAGTGGAAGCTGATTCTCAGCGAGGTGCCGGGCCTGGGCATCAAGTACGATCCCTCCCACAGCTTTGTACATGGCGGCCAGAACGGCGCTTACCTCACCGAGGGCCTGGAGTGGGGCAAGCACTTCAAGTATTGCCACATCAAAGGCGTTATCCAGCGGGGCGAGTCCCAAGAGCCTGACATGTGGGCAAAGCGCGCCCTGGTGGAGAAGTTCCCGGAGCTGAAGGACGAGCTTGCCTCTGCTACCAGCCATGTGGACAACGACTGGTATGACAACCCCCCTGCCGGCATCGACGTTATCAATTGGCGGGCTTTCTTTGCCATCCTCTATAAGTACGGGTATGACGGCTACCTTGCCATCGAGCCTCACAGCCCCACCTGGCGCGGCGAAAAGGGCGAGAAGGGTGTGAAGTACACCATCAAGTACATGCGGGATCTGATGATTCTCGACTGATTTTTGACTGCATAGAAAAATCCCGGAAACCTTTTGCGGTTTCCGGGATTTTTTCGTGAAAAGGTTTGGCTCACGTGGCCTGATACTGCTCGATAATCCCTCTTGCCAAGCGGGCGTCAATGGTGGCAAAGCCAGGGGGATCCAGGAAGTCCAGGGTGCGAAGCACCTCCTGGGACTGCTGGTACACCTCCATGCGGGTGGAGTGGTACACCGGCTCTGGCTGGCCGGGAACAAAGATGGCAAACTCCATGTTCCCCTCCTGCACCCGGCTGAAATAGGCATGTACACGGTTGGCGGTATACTTGTTCTTGATGATGGTACACAGGGCGTTTTTCACCACCTCAACCGCCACGTCATCCAGGCCGCTGTCAAATATGAGGATTTTCTCCTTCAGCTCCGCCAGGTTTTTCACCCGGCGCTTCACGAAATCCTCCACCGCTTCGGTAGGCTCTGCCGCCTGTCCGCCGCCCCCGGGGGTCACGCAGATTACATAGCGGGCCTGGGGGTCCATATACAGGAAGGGGTAAGCCATGGCGGCAAAATAATTGCACCGCTGGCACCGCCAGTCAAAAACAGTTTCCTCCAGCGCCTGCTGCTTCAGCTCGGGATTTTCCTGGGCATTGATGCTGGCAAACAGCCGGTATTTCTGGGCCTCCCCGCACTGGGGGCAGATGATATCCTTTAAAATTTCAGTTGACATTCCCTAAATTCCCTCCCAGGGCCTTTCAGCCCTCAAAGGGCAGGCCAGTGCTCTCCTCCGGTTCATTCTTTTCCGCTTCTGCCGGCACCTCCAGTTCCAGGCCGGGCTCCTCATCATAGCAGGCCACATCCTCCAGGGTGATTTCCTCGCAGTCCTCGCCGCAGGGGCAGGCGTCCCCCTCCAGCCCCGCAAAGCTTTCATCCGCACAGGCCTGCATCAGCTCCAGGGCCTTTTCCAGCCGGGCCTCAATTTCATCCAGTTGGGCGCAGTGAGGCTCTGTCACCAGGTTTTCCTTGTCCCGCAGGGCATGATAGTAATACCGGCCTAAGGCCAGATATTCCTTCTGGGCCGCCCGCTCCTCGCAGCGGATAACTGTGCGGATGCGGTTGAGCACCGCGGTTTTCTTGTGCTTATGCCCCAGGGCCGCAGCCGCATAGCCCACTGCCCTGCCAATGTTTTTTATCACGTCCATAAAAACGCCATCCTTTCTCCGGGCGCCCTGCCGCTTCGGGTCATGCCCCTTATATCTTAATAGTATACCGCATTTCCCTCTAAAATAACAGCCCTTTTTTTCTCCAGCCCCCGGTTTTATCCAAAAATCAGCTCCTTTGAATCGGCGGCAAGGCCGCCCTGCTGGGAAAAGCGGCGTGCCTCCATTTTGAAAGGCGTTTGTTCTGCGCCGTTTTCAAAAATATGACAACCCCCTCTTTTGCATGGACGGCTTTTCAGAGGGCAATACTATGGTCAGCACACCTGAAAAGAAGGCAAAAATGCCAGGTGTGCTGGCTAAGCGAGCCTTTTTGTTTTCTAAAACGGGAACAAAGGGCCGGCTTGCAAAAGCCGGCGCCTGTAAAAAGGCGCTGCAAAAAGCAAGAGGGGGAACGACCATGAACATGATGGACCGAATCGCTTTGATCCTCACGGTAGTGGGAGGCGTGAACTGGGGCCTGGTAGGTATTTTCCGTTTCGACCTGGTAGCCTGGCTGTGCGGCGGCCAGGCCACCATACTGGCCCGGGTGATTTACACGCTGGTGGCTGTCTGCGCTTTGTGGTGCATGGCCCTCATCTTCCGGGACCGGGAGGAATTCCGGGAAGAAAGCGTCCGGGGGTAAGCTGCCTTTCCAGGCAGGCAAGAAGGATCCAGTGCCTTTGCAGGCGCCGGACCCTTCTTTTTTTGCGCGCCCCGGCAGCCCTGCCGCGCGGGGTGGTGAAACATATAAGGCATCTTGCGAAAGCTGGCAGGATATAGTAAAATAGAACCAGAAAAGGGGCACATGCACCTCCGCAGGCGCTCTTTTTTGCGGCGTGCAGGCACTTGCCAGGGCTGGAGGAAGCCTGAAACTAAAAGCGTATAGTTTTTCTATATGCATAAAATAGCCGCTATTATACTATCTGTATAATTTTAAAAACGCCAAAATCAAAAATGCAAAATTTGCAAAACCGCCCCCCTAAGCCGCCAAAAAATGGCTTTCCAGAGCCATTTTTCTAAAATCAAAAACGGAAAAACCGATTTTTCGCCTCTGGAAAATCCCAGAGAAAACCCTATTTTCACCGGAAAGGCAGGTATATTATGCTCAGAAAAACAAAAATCATTTGCACTTTAGGCCCCGCCACAGAGGACGAAGGCATCTTGCGCCGGCTGATGCTGGGCGGCATGAACGCCGCCCGGTTTAACTTCTCCCACTGCACCCATGAGGACGCGGCCCACAAGCTGGAGGCGGTCACCCGCCTGCGGGAAGAACTGGGCCTGCCCATTGCCACCATCCTGGACACCAAGGGGCCGGAAATCCGGGTGAAAACCTTTGAGAACGGCCCGGTGGAGCTGCAGGCCGGAGACAATTTCACCCTCACCACCCGGGACACTCCCGGCGACAGCAAGGTGGTGTCCATTACCTACCAGGATCTGCCCAAGGATTTGCAGCCAGGGGCCAGGGTGCTTATTGACGACGGCCTCATTGAACTGCGGGCAGAGCATGTGTCGGAGACGGACATCATGTGTACGGTAGTAAACGGCGGCCGCATTTCCAACAATAAGGGCATTAATGTGCCGGGCACCCGCCTCACCATGCCTTTCATCAGCCCCCGGGACCGGGCAGATATTATTTTCGGCATCCAGAACGGCTTCGATTTCATCGCCGCCTCCTTTGTGCGCTGCGCGGCAGACATCCTGGAAATCCGCCGGATTTTAAAGGAATATAACTGCCACACCGTCAACATCATCGCCAAAATTGAAAACATGGAGGGCGTGGAGAATATTGACGAAATCCTCCGGGTGGCAGACGGCATTATGGTGGCCCGGGGAGACATGGGGGTGGAAATCCCCTTTGAAGACGTGCCTGTGCTGCAAAAGCAGTTGATTCAGAAATCCTATCTGGCAGGCAAGCAGGTGGTCACTGCCACCCAGATGCTGGACTCCATGATGAAAAACCCCCGGCCCACCCGGGCCGAAGCCACCGACGTGGCAAACGCCATCTACGACGGCACAAGCTGCATTATGCTTTCCGGCGAGACGGCCGCAGGCAAATACCCTGTGGAAGCCCTGGAAACCATGGTGCGCATTGCGGAGAAGGCGGAGCAGAGCATCAACTATATCAAACGCTTCAACTCCCGGGACAACAGCGACGTGGCCTTTGACGTGACCAACGCCATCTCCCACGCCACCTGCACCACGGCCCACGATCTGGGGGCCAGCGCCATCATCACAGTCACCAAGTCCGGCATCACCGCCCGCCAGCTCTCCAAATTCCGCCCCCTCTACCCCATTATCGGCTGCACCACCGAGGAAAATGTCTACCGGCAGCTTAGCCTTTCCTGGGGCGTATATCCCCTGCTGATTGAGGAGGAAAGCGATACCGACGCCCTTTTCGACCACGCCGTAGACGCTGCCGAGCACACAGGCATGGTGCAGGGGGGCGACTTGGTGGTGATAACCGCCGGGGTGCCCTTAGGGGTGTCCGGCACCACCAACATGATGAAGGTACACATGGTGGGCCATGTGCTTTTAACCGGCGCCGGCATTACGGAAAAATCTGTTTCCGCCCGCCTGTGCGTGTGCAAAAGCCTTGACGAGCTGAAAACCACCTTCCGGGACGGGGATATCATCGTGGCTCCCTACACAGACAACGCCATGGTGGAATACCTCCGCCGGGCCTCCGGCATTATCACCGAGCAGCCGGGGCTGAACACCCATGCCGCCATTGCGGGCCTTGCCATGGATAAGCCTGTCATCACCGGGGCAGAGCACGCCGCACGCATCCTGAAAAGCGGCACTGTGGTAACTCTGGACGCCAAAACAGGGCGGGTTTCCTCCGCCACATAACCCTGTCCCAGGGAGTGTCCAAAGCGCGTATTCGCATTTAAAAATGGAGAAACATAAAAGTTTCGTCCACCTTTTCAAAGTGTGGGCAAACGCAAACGCTACGCGTTAGCGTTGCTTCGGGGTCTTTAGGGGGTGAGCGTCTGCCTGTGGCAGACAAGCTGCGAACCGACCGAGCCGGCAGGCGAGACTCAAAGCCCCTAAACCGCCGGAGGCACACACGCGCAGTTGGGCACCCTGCCTTTCCCATAACACCGCACCGCAAACGAGGGGGGCATGCAAAAGCATGCCCCCCTCCCGCGCTTTCCGCGCTCCCAGGAGTTTTCCGGGAGGAAAACCCCTGGTTTGCGGCCCTGGCTTATTCGTAATCCTCCAAAATGGCCCGGGCCTCTGCCAGGCTGTCAGCAGGAATGCCCTTTTGCAGCAGGTCGATGTCCCCCTGGGGCAGACGGTGGGCCAGGGTTTCGCTTAGCAGGACAGGGGTTCCCTTCCCTGCCTGGAACACGCCCACCCGGCCTTTATAGATGCCCACATGGTATTCCTGGATGCGGGGAGCGCCCTCCTCTGCCGCGGCGGCTTTTTCCGGGGCAGGGGTTTCTTGACTTGCCGCCTGCTTTGGGGTATAATGTTCTGTAACCACTGCCTGGGGCTTCACGTTTTGCCCCTGGGCAGCCCGTTTAAATGAAAAGGCGGCGGCGCACACTACTAATGCGCCTGTCGTTACCAGAAGCAGCACAAGGGTATATCTTTTATAGTTTTTAAGCTGCCTTTCATCCATCACTTGTCACCTCGGTTCTGGAAAAATTCTTATATGTAGTATGGGCTGTTTTCCCTTTCCTTATACCGGGGCATAAAGGAGGTACATCGTGCGAAAAAACCAAGACCTGAACAAATACAATACCCCTATCGTCCCAGCGCCCTCCCAGCGGGTGGAGGGGGAGTTTTCCCAAACTGCCGGGGCCACTGTACGCACCATGGGCGGCATGGTGTGGAAAACCATTAAAACCATCTTCTGGGTGGCCTTCATCACAGGGCTTCTGGTGTTCCTGTCTGTGGCCTCTTTTATTCTCAGCTTCAAGGACGTGGAGCCTCCCAACATCTCCGCCATGGCGCTGAAATATTCCAGCCACATCTACCTGCAAAACGATGACGGCACAGAATATGAATATCAGGAGCTGCACCGGGATGAAAACCGCGTGTGGATGCCTTTAAAGGATATCCCCCCCATTATGCAGACCGCCCAGATATGCATTGAGGATCACCGCTTCTACGAGCACAAGGGCGTGGACTGGCGGGGCACCCTGGGCGCTGTGGCGGGCCTGATGGGCGTGGGCGGCGGCGCGGGCCGCGGCGGCTCCACCCTGACCCAGCAGCTTATTAAAAACATCACAGGCGAAAAGCAGGTGAGCATCCTGCGGAAGGTGAAGGAAATCTTCACAGCCCTCAACATGGAGGACGACCTGTATACTAAGGAAGAAATCCTGGAGGCCTATCTGAACCTGGTAAACTATGGCGGAACCAACCAGGGCGTGGAGGCCGCCGCCCTGTCCTATTTCGGCAAAACCATTGGGGACTGCTCCCTGGCGGAGTGCGCCCTGATAGCGGGCATCACCCAGTATCCCTGGCAGTATAATCCCCAGATATTCCCGGAGGACTCCAAAAAGCGCTGCGTTGACGTGCTGGACCGTATGCTGGAGCTTTCGCAAAAGGGGGAAATTACCGATCCCCGCCTGGTGAAAATTACCCAGGCCGAGTATGATCAGGCTATAGCCGAACTGGAAACCATGACCTTTGACGGGGGCCAGCAGGCAGACACCAGCGAAGAACACGAGGCCAGCCAGGATCAGATGAAATGGAACTGGTATATTGACGTCATGTTTGAAGATGTGGTGGCAGACCTGATGGAGAAATACGGCTACAGCCGGGAAAACGCTGTGAGCATGATGTATAACTCTGGCCTGGAAATCCACTGCGCCATGGACTTGAAGCTGCAGCAGGACATGGAGCACCTGTTCCTGACAAACACAGACATGCTCCCCGCCGACCCTGCCGTACAGCTTGGCTTCTTTATGATGGATCCCTACACCGGCAAGGTCATGGCGGTTATCGGCGCCCGGGAGGCCAGAAACGGCCTGCTCCTGTTCAATAACGCCACCCAGAGCGCCCGGCAGTCCGGTTCGTCTATAAAGGCCCTGTGGCCCTATGCCATGGGCATTGAAAACGGCGCCATCACCTATGGCAGCGTGCTGAAAGACCAGCCCATCCCGGAGTTCAGCAGCGGGAACCGGGGCTGGCCCCAGAACTTCAGCGAAACCTACCAGAAATATATGTGCGTGGACAGGGCCATCGCCATGTCCCAGAACGCACCGGCGGCCTGGCTTGCCTATGACATCACCCCCCAGGCGGGCTATGAGTGGCTGGTGGACAAGCTCCACTTCTCCACCCTGGTGGAGGAAGACCGCAACAGTCCTGCTGTGGCTATCGGCGGCCAGACCTACGGCGTCACTGTGCGGGACATGACCGCCGCCTTCTGCATTTTCGCAAACGGCGGCGTGTACCACAAGCCCATGACGTATTATTACGTGAAGGATCATAATGGAAATGTGATTCTGGACAACCGGGACAACCCCGGAGAACAGGTGATGACCCCGGAGAACGCCACTGTTATGAACAAGCTCCTCCACGAGCCTATTTACAATGCCTCCATCGGCACAGCCTACGACTACCTTTCCGGCCTGCCCACAGATATTTTCGGCAAAACCGGCACCACCGACAGCTTTAAGGATCTGTACTTTGTAGGCGGCACCCCCTTCTGCGTGGCAGGCGTGTGGAACGGCTATGAATACAGCGTGCAGCTAGAGGACGACACCACCACCAAGGTGCTGTGGCGGGCGGTCATCCAGCATCTGCTGGACAATTACGACTGGTCCGGCAAACAGTATGTCCTCAGCGAAAACGTGGTGCAGCGCACCTTCTGCCGCAGCAGCGGGCTGATTGCCGGAGGAAGCTGTTACGACACAGCCCTGGGGTATTATTCCCCAGACAACATCCCCCGCACCTGCAACGGCGGCTCTGACCACATTGCAGGCAAGGCGGTTTCTCCCTCGCCGTCGGCTTCCCCCTCGGCCGGGCCAAGCGCCTCCCCCTCTGCCAGCCCCAGCACATCTCCTTCGGCAGATCCTTCTGTTTCCCCCTCGCCGGGAGAAAGCAGCGGCGGAGAGTCCAGCAGCGGCTTAGAGCCTCCCTTCAGCAGCGATACGGAGCCTCCTGTTTCTTCCGATCCCTTTGTGTCCTTCCCCTCGGAGCCTCCTATCCCCTCGGAGCCGCCCAGCCCGCCCGAGCCGCCACCGGTCACCTCTATTCCAGACTTTGAGCCGAACGTGCCTGCCGCGTAAAGCCGGGGCACACAAAATACAACAAAAAACTGCCGGAGGGTGCAGCGCCTTTCGGCAGTTTTTTGCTTATGCAATGGTTGCAATTTTTCTCTGGCTATGGTAAACTGTTCATGTACAAAAGACACTCGTATTTTATAGGTGAACAATGGAAAAGGATTCTTATCTCGTAGTGGAAGAAAAGGCCCTGCCCGAAATATATCAGAAGGTGGTGCAGGCAAACGACCTTCTGAAAAGCGGCAAGGCAGGCAGCACCTCTGAGGCGGTGCGTATGGCGGGCATTTCCCGCAGCGTATATTATAAATACCGTGACGCAGTGTTCCCCTACACCCGGCAGGGCGCCACAGGCATCCTGACAGTGCAGGCCCTTTTAAGCGACCGCCCCGGGGTGCTGGTGCGCTTTCTCACGGTGTTTTACGAGTCAGGGGCCAATATCCTCACAGTGAACCAGAACATCCCGGTAAAGGGGCGGGCTTTCGTTTCCGTCTCCGCTTATACGGATCAGATGGATCACGCTGTCCCCCGGCTGCTGGAAAACCTCAAGCAGGTGGAAGGCGTGGTGCGCCTGGACAGTATGCTGGATCAATAAAAAGCAACATTTTTTCAGCGGCAGCCGCTTTTTTTCAGAAAGCACTTACCAAAAGGGCGGCTGCCGCGTCTAATACATAGAAAAGGGAAGGGAAACAACATGGCGAAGGTAGCTGTATTAGGACATGGCGTGGTGGGTTCAGGCGTAGTGGAGGTGCTGCGCACCCACGAGGAGAGCATTGCCCGCCGGGCCAAGGAGGCTGTGGAACTCAAGCACATCCTGGATTTGCGGGAATTTCCCGGCCTGCCCTATTCCCAGCTTTTCACAAAGGATTTCAGCGCCATCCTGACAGATCCGGAGGTAAGCATTGTGGTGGAGGTGATGGGCGGCCTGGAGCCAGCCTTCTCCTATGTAAAGGCCTGCCTGGAAAATGGCAAAAACGTGGTGACCTCCAATAAAGAGCTGGTGGCTGCAAAGGGAGCGGAACTGCTGGCGCTGGCCCAGGAGAAAAACCTCAACTTCCTGTTTGAGGCAAGCGTTGGCGGGGGCATCCCTATTATCCGGCCCATCAGCCAGTGCCTGGCGGCAAACGAGGTAACGGAAATTGCGGGCATTTTAAACGGCACCACAAACTTCATCCTGACGAAAATGATCCGGGAGCGCATGGCCTTTGCAGACGCCCTGCGCATGGCCCAAGAGCTGGGCTATGCGGAGCGGGATCCCTCCGCCGACATTGAAGGGGCAGACGCCTGCCGGAAAATCTGCATTCTCGCTTCCCTTTCCTTTGGCTCCCACGTATACCCGGAGCAGGTACATACAGAGGGCATCTCCCAGGTCACCCTGGAGGACGTGGCCTATGCCGAGGCCTGGGGCGGGGTTATCAAGCTGATTGGGGAAGTGAAAGCCCTGGAAAACGGCAGAATCCACATCCAGGTGGCCCCCATGTTTATCAGCCGGGAAAGCCAGCTTTCCGGGGTGGACGATGTGTTTAACGGCATCCTGGTGCGGGGAGACGCCACAGGCGACGTGGTGTTTTACGGCAAAGGGGCCGGCAAGCTCCCCACTGCCAGCGCCGTGGTAGCAGACGTTATCGACTGCGTGAAGCACATGAAGGCCCGCAAATACCTGTATTGGGAGGACGCGAAGCCCGGCTATGTAGAGCCTTATGAGGAGCTGCGGCAGAATTTCTTTGTCCACATTCAGGGGCCGGGCACCTCCGACGCCGCCTTTGCCTGCGCCGAGGCTGCTTTCGGGGATATTAAGCGCCTGATACGCAAAGGGGAAGCCGAGGGCGAGGCCGGGTTTACAGTGCAGGCCCTCAGCCAGCGGGACTTTGACCAGAAGGCAGAAGCCCTGTCTCAAAAGGGCGTGTCCCTCCTGGGCCGCATTGTACTTTCTGCATATTAAAAAAGGAGGGCTTCTTGTGATCCGCATTGACGTACCCGCCACCAGCGCCAACCTGGGCGCAGGCTTCGACTCCCTGGGCATTGCCCTGACCATGCAGAACCGGGTGTGGATGGAGGAATCTGACGAGCTTTCCATCACCTGCACCGACGGGGTAAAGGTGCCCACCGACGACACCAACCTGATTTTCTGGGCAGCAAAGCACCTGTATGAAATTTGCGGCAAAAAGCTGCCGGGGCTGAAAATCATCCAGGAAAACAACATCCCCCTGGCCCGGGGCCTGGGCAGCAGCTCTGCCTGCATTGTGGCCGGGATTTTAGGGGCCAACCGCTTTATGGGCAATCCCATGTCCCACAACGACTTAATCCACCTGGCCGCTAAAATCGAAGGCCACCCGGACAACACCAGCCCCGCCCTTTCCGGCGGCCTGGTGGCCTCTGCCATGGAAGGGGAGCGGGTGTACAGCGTAAGCGTGCCCGTTTCCGACAAAATCCGCTTTGCGGTGATGATCCCCCCCTTCGAGCTGAAAACGGAAAAGGCCCGGGCCGCCCTGCCCAGGGAATACAGCCGGGAGGACGCGGTATATAACCTTTCCCGCTCCGGCCTGATGACGGCCTCCCTTTTCTCCGGGGAACTGCATAACCTGAGAGTGGCGGTGCAGGATCGCCTGCACCAGCCCTACCGCTCCGGGCTTATTGAAAATTACGACAACGTGTTCCGCATGAGCTACGAATTAGGCTCCCTGGGCACCTATGTCAGCGGCGCCGGGCCTACCATCATCGCCATGGTGGATTCTGCGGAAGCCGCCGCCTTTGGGGCAAACTGCAAAAAGCACCTGGAGGATAAAGGCATCCAGGGCTGGCGGGTGGAAATCCTCAGCGCCGCCAAGGAAGGGGCAAAAATCGTCATTGAATGAGGGGGCGCGGAAGTTTCCGCGCGGATAGAGGCGTTGTATGAGCAGACGGACCCCACCGCCTGGAAAGGCCCGGCTACGGGTTCTGACCTGTACGTGATGCCGACGCCGGGGGTGTACCCCAGCTCTGGTTCAGACCTACAGATTTTGGAGTGAGGGAGCGGGATGAAAAAAGCGTGTCTGCTTTAGTCTCTGGGGTGATTTGCAAATGGAACCATGAAAATGGGCGCAGGCTCTTACAAGATCGAGAAAGGCGGCTGAAAATGGAAAAAGCGAAAATGAGTAATAAGAAAAAGATTCTTCTGCTGGCGGCGGTTCTTGTCCTTGTAGGGATAATCGCCGGGGCGGTGGCCATAAAAAAGCAGATTGACAAGAAAACGGACGATGCAAGCTGGGCCGAATATTATATGGAGCAGTGTGCACCGTACACACTGGCTTATGACGAACTGCCGGGGGATATTGAGTCCTGGCGGGCGTGGCAGCCGGGCGGGTTTGGCATAGACAAACTGACGGATGACGACAATGACCGTATAGGGAAGAACGACCTGGGTACATTGTCGTATGCGTATGAAAAGCTGGTGGAGATACGCCTGGTAGAACCGGAAAACGACCAGTGCCGGGAACTGTTTGAGACATTGACGCCCTACTTTGAGAAGGCGTTCCACTGGGAGGAGGGCACGACCCCGGAGGAGTGCCTGAAACGGCTGCAGGAGTTTTCAGAAGAGGAGGCAATGGAGGAAATAGAGGAATTGGTAGGCCCGGTGTGGAACTTATATGAGGCTTTGCAGGTGGAAGAGAAAATGGTGCTCGCCACTGGCGGCAACCTGGAGATGCTGCCGGATGAATACTATACAGCCTCTTCAGGGGACTTGCAGTCTGTCCCGGACTATCCCATCGCTTCCTCCGGGAATTTGCAGGCGGAGCCGTAAAAGTTTTTAAAGAGTCCAGAGAAAATTTTTTCAAAAATTGTCTCTGGCAGGGGTTTGGGGACAGCGCCCCCAAGCATCAGCCCAAACAGGAAAGAAGGAGAGAAGAATATGTCACTCATCGTGCAGAAGTTCGGCGGCACCTCCGTCCGGGACGCCGAACGCATCAACAACGTGGCGGACATCGTAACCTCAGCCTACAAAGAGGGCAACGATGTGGTGGTGGTAGTCTCTGCCCAGGGGGACACCACCGACGATTTCATCGAGAAGGCGGCGGAGATAAACGAGAAGCCCTCCAAGCGGGAGATGGATATGCTCCTTTCCGCCGGGGAACAGATTTCCGCTTCCCTTTTAGCCATGGCTATCGAGCGCATGGGATACCCAGTGGTGTCCCTTCTGGGCTGGCAGGCAGGGTTCGACACCACCTCCGATTACGGCAATGCCCGCATTAAGAAGGTGGACGCTGCCCGCATCAAGAAGGAAATCGACAAGCGGCGCATTGTGGTGGTGACAGGCTTCCAGGGCGTAAACCGCTATGGGGACATGACCACCCTGGGCCGGGGCGGCTCTGACACCAGCGCCGTGGCTATTGCGGCCACCATGCACGCCGACCTGTGCCAGATTTTCACAGACGTGGACGGCGTGTATACCGCTGACCCCCGGAAAATTCCCGGCGCCGTAAAGCTTCCCAGCATCTCCTACGATGAAATGCTGGAGCTTGCCACCTTGGGGGCGCAGGTGCTCCACAACCGTTCTGTGGAAATGGCAAAGAAATACAATATTGAGCTTGAGGTGCTTTCCAGCCTGACACGCAGCCGGGGCACCATCGTGAAGGAGGAAAGCAACGTGGAAAAAATGCTCATCAGCGGTGTGGCAAAGGATGACAACATTGCCCGCATCTCCATTATCGGCGTGCCGGATAAGCCGGGCCTGGCCTTTAAAATCTTCTCAAAGCTGGCTTCAAAAGGCGTAAACGTAGACATTATCCTGCAGTCCATCGGCAGAAACGGCACCAAGGACATCAGCTTTACTGTGGAGAAAAACAAAATGGAGGACACCCTCACCCTCCTGCAGGACTACACCGAGCGCTGGGGCGCTTCCGGCATTGTGGCAGACGACAACGTGTCCAAGGTGTCCATTGTGGGCGCGGGCATGGAAAGCCATCCCGGCGTGGCGGCGGAAATGTTCGAGGCCCTTTTCAGCCGCAGCGTGAACATCCAGATGATTTCCACCAGCGAAATCAAGATTTCCGTACTGGTTCACAAATCCGATAGTGACCGGGCTGTGGAGGCTATCCACCAGAAATTCTTTGAAAGCTAAGGCCGCAATGCCTCTGGCGGCTTAGGGACTCTGTCCCTAAGAACCCTGCAACCTTTGAAAAGGTTGACGAAACTTTCGTGTTTTATGCTTTCCTGTGAATACAGGTTCTTAGATATTCCTGAAACAGCACAAAAGGACGGGCGCATAAAGCGCCCGTCCTTTCTTGTATGTAAAAATCTCTATTAAAACCCGGCGCACATGCCCTTACTGGTTATAGCAGTTCACCGCAACCACGCAGGCCTGGGCGCGGGTGGCAGTGCCTAAGGGGTCAAACTGGTTATCCCCCACGCCGTTGATAATGCCGGCCCCCCGGCAGGTATAAACCGCGTCTTTTGCCCAGGAGGCTATCTTTCCATCATCTGCAAAGGAGGCGTATATGTCCACAGGCCGCAGGCCCAGGAAGCGGTAAATCAACACGCACATTTCCTGGCGGCTGATAGAATCTGTGGGGCGGAACCCAGTGCCGTCCCCATTGGTAATGCCTGTCTCGCTGGCCCACTGCACAGCCTTGGCATAATATGCGCTGGGGCTTACATCGGCAAAGGAGGTAACGCCGCTGTAGGCGTCCAGGTTCACCCCGGCAAGGTTTGCCAGCACCAGCACAAACTGCCCCCGCTGCACCCTGCTGTTCGGCTCAAATTTGTTCTCCCCCACGCCCTTGAAAAGCCCGTAGGTCACAGCCTGGTCGATGTTCCCGGCATACCAGTCGGCATAGGTGAAATCTGTGAAAACCGTACCGTTGGAAAGCACTGTGGATACGGCCGCAGGGCTTGCGGCCCCGTCCTTTATGGCAACAGCCTTATAGGTGCAGCCTGTCATATAGACCGGCCCCACGTAAGGGGTGCTGTCCTCTGTAGGGTCTGTGCCGTCAGTGGTGTAATAGATGTCGGCGTCCTCGTCTTTGCTGGTGATAGTGACAGAATAGCCGTCACTTTCAATGACAGGGGCCTCCAGCTCTCCGCCGGAAACATTCCGTTTGGAGACAAACAGGCTGCAAACATAGCCGCTCTTTCCGGTGGCAGTGGTAACAGCATACCACAGGGAGGAGGTTTTCCCGCCGCTTGTGATTTCCATGCCCTCCACTTCTCCGGTTATCTTCAGCAGATCCCCCTTGTGCAGCACCCGCACAGCAGAAGACTGGGTGGTAGGCTCGGCCCGCAGGTTTACCCCTGTCCCGGTGATAATGCCGTTATAGGCAGGGTCATCCGGGTCGGGCTGCACGCCGTACACCAGATCATGGGTGTTGTCTTTGCCGCTGTAAAGGGTAGCCAGATGATCCGCCACAACAGAGGCAGGCACAAAGTCATTGCTCAGCATGGTTTCATCCACAGGCAGGTATTCCCCTGCCTCGTCTACCGCGTAGCCCTCGCTGTTAATGGTGAGGCCGTCAATCACCGTATCTGTGTCGTACTGGTAGCTTGTATAGTGGGTCATTTTCTGATCCATCTCATACCAGCCGTTGCTGGGATACAGCAGGCCGTTGTCCAGCAGGTGCCAGGCGTTCCAGTCCCGCCCGGGGGCATTGACCGGCAGCCTGCGCATGTTATAGGTATAATCGCTGTTGTCTGTCGCCATGCCCCCGCCGATATAAATGCCGATGTGGGAGTAAATCCCGGTTTCCGGCGCGTTATACTCCGGCATGGTCAGCAAAAGGCCATGGATGTTAGGCAGGCACTCGCTGATGGTGCCGTGGAACTTGCTGAGGTTCACGTGGCCAGTGCAGTTGCCCGCCGGATCCCGCATACCCATATCGGAAAAGTACGCGTAAATAAGCCCGGCGCAGTCAGAAACCCGGGTGCCGCCCACATACTCCCCCTTGCCGCCATACTGATATTTCCAGCCCTCCGCATGGGCCTTAATGCCATGCTCCGCAAGGCCAATGCCTGTGGCAGCACCTGCGGCCCGGGCCTTTGGGACAAAGGCCGGGGAAACAAGCATTGCCGCTGCCAGCAGAAGGCACAGCAGCTTCTGGAAAATATTTGCTTTTTGTTTGATTCCTGTCATAAAGGATCCCTCTCAATCATGAAAGGCGGGGTGAGGAGCAGGAAGCCCCGCCCGCGGTTTTTCTGTTTGAACTCCTCAAGCGCCGCATAAGGAGAAAACAATAGTTACAAAACGGTTACATTGTAACATATTTGCAATGGTTTTGCAAGGGAAAAGGAAAGAATTCACAGAGTATTCACTTTTTTGGAAGCTTTTTCCCCAAACGCCATAAAGAAACCCGCAAAGAAAAACGGCGGCCTGCCCCGGCTAAGCGAGGCCAAACCGCCGTACTAAGCTCCCCTTTGCGCCTGCGCCCGTTCCATAGCGGTTCAGTCCGCCAGGGCGCGGGCAAGCCATGCGTCTGCAATGTCCAGCGCCAGATACAGCCCGTCCTTTTCGCTGGTTTTCACAATCTGCTTGCGGGTGCGGATCTCAGGGTCTGTGTACATCAGCTGCACCACAACCTTGTCAGCCACCTCCAGATCCCCCACCTTTTTCTTGGACTTCACGTCCATCTTAATCACATATTTGTCCCGCATACTCCCGTAATAAATGGTGTCGCCGCTGCGCACCAGGGGCTTGCCCTTATAGGTGGGAAAGCCTTGCTTCTGCTGGCTCAAATAATCACCGCCTTCTCAAAATAAAAGTTAACATGATATCAGATGTTCTGCAGCCCTGATCATTCTCCCAGATACGAGCGCACCATGGCCTTTAAAAGCTCGTCGCGGTCAATGCGGCGCACAAGGCTGCGGGCGTTGTTGTGGGTGGTGATGTAAGTGGGATCTTCGCTGAGCAGATACCCCACGATTTGGCTGACGGGATTGTACCCCTTTTCTTTCAGGGCGTCATAAACCGTAAGCAAAATGCGCTTCATGTCCGCCTCCCGCACAGGATCCAGGGAGAAGGTGATGGTATTGTTGGAAAACTCATCCGGCATGGTAGCACCTCCAAATCAAAGGCTCAAATTCATATTCTCCTTTATTGTACAGGACTTTGCCCCCAATTGCAAGCTTTTTTTGCGCCAAAGCCATGCCCGGCCCTGTTTTCCTCTTGGCAAAGCGCTTGAAATATGCTACAATTCATATGCTACAATTTAATTGCAGCATGGAGTTTAAGAACCTGTACCGACAGGAACAGCTTCTAAAAAAGGTAAAGGGGTATGTCAGGATGGAAAAAAGAGAAACGTTTTCCTCGCGTCTTGGGTTTGTGCTCATCTCAGCGGGGTGTGCCATTGGTCTGGGAAATGTGTGGCGGTTCCCGTATATCACGGGCAAATACGGCGGCGGGGCCTTTGTCCTGCTATATCTGGTGTTTTTGGCCATACTGGGCCTGCCCGTTATGGTCATGGAGCTTTCTGTAGGCCGGGCCAGCCAGCGGAGCATCGCTTTGTCCTTCCAGAAGCTGGAGCCAAAGGGGACAAAATGGCACTGGTACAGCTATATCGGCTTTGCCGGGAACTACCTGCTGATGATGTTCTATACCGTTATTGCCGGATGGCTTCTGCAATATTTTGTCCGCATGCTGCAGGGCAGCTTCACAGGCCTGGACGCACAAGGGGTGGCAGAGCAGTTCAACACCCTGATGGGCAGGCCGGGGATTATGACCCTTTACATGGCGGTGGTGGTATGTATTGGCATGGGGGTATGCCTCCAGGGCCTGCGCAACGGCGTGGAACGGGTGAACAAAATCATGATGGTCTGCCTGCTGGCGCTGATGGTGGTGCTGGCGGTGAATTCCGTCCTCCTGGAAGGGGCGGGGGAGGGCCTGCGGTTCTATCTCCAGCCCAATTTCCACAACCTGGTTTATGACACGGAGGGCAACTGGATTCTGGGAGAAACTGTGTTTGCCGCCATGGGACAGGCCTTCTTCACCCTGTCTTTGGGCATGGGATCCATCGCCATCTTTGGCAGCTATATCGGCAAGGAGCACCGCCTCACTGGGGAAGCCCTGCGCATCAGCCTTTTAGACACCTGCGTGGCCTTCACCGCCGGGCTTATTATCTTCCCGGCCTGCTCCGCCTTTGGCGTGTCCACCGGGGAAGGGCCTTCCCTGGTTTTCGTCACCCTGCCCAATATCTTTAACCACATGCCCTTAGGCAGGCTGTGGGGCGGGGCCTTCTTCCTGTTTTTGTCCTTTGCCGCCCTATCCACTGTCATCGCCGTTTTTGAGAACATCATCTCCTTCACCATGGATCGCTGGAAGCTGTCCCGGGACAAGGCTGTGCTGATAAACTTTGCCGGAGTGCTGCTGCTTTCCATGCCCTGCGTGCTGGGCTTCAACGCCTGGTCAGGCGTTACGGTGCTGGGGATGGATATATCCGGCCTGGAAGATTTCCTGGTGTCCCAAAACCTGCTGCCTCTAGGCTCCCTGCTCTATGTCCTGTTCTGCACCACCAGAAGAGGCTGGGGCTGGGAAAATTTCCTCCGCGAAGCCAACGAAGGAACGGGGATGCGCTTCCCCCGGGCCGTGCGGTTCTATGTCACGTATATCCTGCCTGTCATCGTCCTGTTCATCTTTATCATGGGATATTGGAACCAGTTCGGCAAAAAATAACAGCCTGCAAAAACCCCCTGCCCACCGGGCAGGGGGTTTTCTATGCAGCCGCGCTTTCCAGCCGCTTTTACTTTTTGCGCCCTACTCCTTTCCCCCGGCCCAGAAGGAGCTTTTCCCCCTCCACAGCCACTAAGGGGAACAGGGACAGCCCCGCCACCAGCAACCACTGGAAGCCTGTCAGGGCTGTTGTGCGGAAAATGGCCATCAGCGGCGGGAACAGCACCACGCTCACCATAAGGAAGCCGCAGAACAATCCGGCTGCCACAAGCTTTTTGTTGGAAAAAATCCCCAGGCGCAGCACAGAATGCTCGGAACGCATGTTAAAGCTGTGTACAAGCTGGGAGAGGCTTAAAACCGCAAAAGCCATGGTGCGGCCTATGGCAGGCTCCATAGGGTCTGCGTCAAACCAGGCCCGGCCCATGGTGTAGCTGAGAAGGGCCAGCGCCCCCACCAGGCACCCTTCCACAGCCACAGAGAAGCCCATGCCTCCGGAAAACACGCCTTCCTCCCGGGGATGGGGCGGCTCTTTCATCACGTCCCGGTCAATGGGATCTGTGCCCAGGGCCAGGGCCGGCAGGGAATCCGTTACCAAGTTAACCCATAACAATTGTATTGCCAAAAGCGGCGCGGGGGCGCCCAAAAGGAAGGCCGCAAACACCACCAGAATTTCTCCGATGTTGCAGGACAGCAGGAAATGGATGGTTTTGCGGATGTTCCGGTAAATGCCCCGGCCCTCCCGCACAGCCGCCACAATGGTGGAGAAATTGTCATCCGTCAGCACCATGTCCGCCGCGGACTTCGCCACCTCTGTGCCGTTTTTGCCCATGGCGCAGCCGATGTCCGCGGCCTTGAGGGAGGGCGCGTCGTTCACCCCATCCCCTGTCATGGCCACCACATAGCCCCGACGCTGGAAGGCCTTCACAATTTTCACCTTGTGCTGGGGAGACACCCGGGCAAACACCTTCACATCCATAATCTTGGTGCTCAGCTCTCCTTCTGTAAGCCTGTCAAGCTCCGGGCCTGTCATGGCCCTGTCCCCTTCCCCTGCTATGCCCACCCGGCGGGCAATGGCAAGGGCTGTGGCGGCGTGGTCGCCTGTTATCATCACCGGGAGGATGCCTGCCCCCTTGCATTGGGAGACAGCGGCCTTCACCCCCTGCCGGGGCGGATCCTCCATGCCGATAAGCCCGCAGAAGATAAGGCCGCTTTCTGTTTCCCGGTCGTCCCCGGGCAGCGCGTCCACGTCCTTATAGGCCACCCCCAGCACCCGCAGGGCCTTTTCCGCCAGCTTCCCGTTGTCCGACAGAATACGGGCCTTCTCCCCCGGTCCCAGGGGCACCACGCTGTGGCCCCGCAGCATCCGGGTACACCGGGCAATCAGCACATCCGGCGCGCCCTTGGAAATAATCCGCACTCCATTTCCTGCCCTGTGGGCCGTGGTCATCATCTTCCGGGCAGAGGAAAAGGGGATTTCCCCTATGCGCGGGCTTTCCGCCTCCAGCTCCCCCTTCTTCCGGCGGCAGGCCCGCAGGAAGGCCGCCTCTGTGGGGTCGCCCGTAAGCTTCCCCCCCTCCTCCTCGCAGTCGTTGCACAGGGTGCAAAGCTCCAGGGCAAACTGAGCGTCTGCCCCGTCTAAAGGCTCCGGACCATAGGCGCCGGAAAAGGCCGCCACTGTCATCTTGTTCTGGGTGAGGGTGCCGGTTTTGTCAGAACAGATAACCTGGGTGCTGCCCAAGGTTTCCACTGCCGGCATATGCCGCACAATGGCCCGCTTCTGGGCCATGCGCTTCATGCCCATAGCCAGCACAATGGTCACCACAGCCGTCAGCCCCTCGGGAATTGCCGCCACCCCCAGGCTGATGGCTATCATGAACATTTCTAAAGGCGGGGTGTGCTGCAAAAGCCCCATGGCGAAAATCACCCCGCAGATGAGAACAGCCCCCAGGCCCAGCACCCGGCCTGTCTGCTTCAGCTTTTCCTGCAAAGGCGTCTGGGGGGCGCTTTCCTCCTCCAGCATGTGGGCAATGTGCCCCACTGCCGTGTCCATCCCTGTGGCGGTGACAATGCCTGCCCCCGCCCCGTTTGCAATGCCTGTGGAGGCAAACACCATGTTTTTCCGCTCTGCCAGCGGGCAGTCCTTGGGGCACAAATCCTCCGCGTTTTTCTCCACCGGGGCCGATTCCCCTGTCAGCGCCGACTCCTCCGCCCGCAGCTCCACGCTTTTGATAAGGCGCAAATCGGCGGGCACCAGATCCCCTGCCTTCAAAACCACCAGATCCCCGGGCACCAGCTCGGTGCTGTCCACAGTCTGGCGTTTCCCGCCCCGCACCACCCTGGCCCGGGGGGAGGACAGCTTCTTTAGTGCGTCAATGGCTTTGTCTGCCCGCAGCTCCTGCACAGTGCCGATAACCGCGTTTACCACCACAATGGCCAGGATGATAATGGAGTCTACAAACTCCCCGTCTCCCCGCAGCCGGGAAACCCCGTAGGATACCGCCGCAGAGGCCAGAAGGATAAGCACCATTAAATCCTGGAACTGCCCCAGGAACCGCAGCAATACGCCCCGCTTCCTGCCCTCCTGCAATTGGTTTTTCCCAAATTTCTCCTGCCGCTTTTGCACCTCCCCGGGAGACAGCCCCCGCTGGGGGTCTGTGCCCAGCTTTTCCGCCGCCCCCTGGGGCGTCACATAATGCAGTTCCATTTTGCTTCCTCCTTCGGCTCGCCCGCGCTTTTACACAGGAACAGGGAAACAGCCCCTGTTCTCCTTCCCCTATTCCTATGCGGTTTCTTACAAGTTTATGAAGCTTTGGGAAAAGGCTGGTAATTCTTCCTGGCAGTTGATAAAATGGATAAGCAGGCTTTCATGGCCTGCCACACCACTGCGAAAAGGAGACATTATGAATTTCTTCCTGCCCTTCGATGGACCCATCCTCATCTTTATCCAGCAGCACCTCCACAACCCCGTCACAGACGCCTTTTTCCCCTTTGTCACCTACTTAGGGGAGCTGGGGGCCTGCTGGGTGTTTCTCAGCCTGGTCCTGCTGTTTATGAAAAAATACCGCCGGGCCGGCATTTTGATGCTGGCAGCAATGCTGCTGGGCACCCTGCTGGGCGAAGGGCTTTTAAAGCACCTTATCTGCCGCCCCCGGCCCTTCCAGTATATTTCATCGGACTTCCTCCCCCTGCTCATCTCCCCACCCAGCGGGTACTCCTTCCCCTCGGGCCACACCTGCGCCTCCTTTGCGGCAGCCTCGGCCCTGTTCTCCCAGCACAGGCGGGAGGGGATTTTCGCTTTCCTGCTGGCCGCCCTCATCGGGTTTTCCCGCATGTTCCTGCTGGTACACTTCCCCAGCGACGTGCTGGCAGGCGCCTTGCTGGGCGCCCTACTGGGGTTTGGCACCGCCTTTCTCTATCAGAAATGGGTTCTGCCCAAGTTTCCCCGCCTGGAAAGCTTTGGCATAAACTCTTGAGGCACTCAGGCGCCCCTGTCCATTTGGGGCCTGAGCAGGCACTAAAAAAACAGAGCCGGGAAATCCCTCCCGGCCCTTTTCTTTTTGCCCTCCGAAAATATTTCTAAAATTTTTCAAAATAGGGGGTGACTTTTAGACAAATTTGTGATATACTGATAACAACCTAAAACAAATCCCCAAGAGGTGTATTGGTTATGCTCAAAAACTGGATGCCCCCGGAAAAACCGGAAAAAGAAGAGCTGAAGGCCCGCCTGAAGGCCGCCCAGGAAAAGCTTGCCCTCCAGCAGATGCAGCTTAAAGACAGGAAGCTGCCTGTGCTGGTTCTCATTGAGGGCTGGGGCGCTGCCGGCAAGGGAAGCGCCATTGGCCGGGTTATCCGCAATATTGACCCCCGCTTTTTCAAGGTGTTCTCCATGGGCGCTCCCACCGAGGAGGAGCAGCGCCTGCCTTTCCTGTACCGCTATTTTGAGAAAATCCCGGAGGCCGGAAAGTTCACATTCCTGGATTCCGGCTGGATGGACGAAATTATGAAGGACAGGCTCCAGGGCGGCATGAGCGACGAGATTTATGCCCAGCGGGTGGACAGCGTAAAGCGGTTCGAGCGGCAGCTCACCGATAACGGCTATCTGGTGCTGAAATTCTTCTTTAACATAAACAAAAAGGAGCAGGCAAAGCGCATTGACGGCCTGCTGGAAGATAAAGACACTGCCTGGCGGGTAGGCCGCCGGGACGTGTGGCAAAACCGCCATTATGAAGACTGCCAGGATGCCTTTGACCGGTATCTCACCGACACCAACACCCCCAGCGCCCCCTGGTACTTAATAGACGCGAAAAACAAGAAATTTGCAGAGCTGCAGGTGATGGAAACCCTGTGCATGGGCATTGAAACAGCCCTGCACAACGACAAGCTGGCAGTGCCCCTGCTGCAAAACGCCTTCCCCTTAGTGAAAATGCCTAAGCTGAAGGATGTGCCTTTAGACAAAACCATCAGCGATGAAGAATATAAGTCGGAGCTTGACCGCCTCCAGGCAAAGCTGCGGATGCTCCACAACCGGCTGTACCGCAAGCGGGTGCCTGTCATCATGGTATACGAGGGCTGGGACGCCGCCGGGAAGGGCGGCAACATCAAGCGGGTAACCGGGGCTTTGGATCCCCGGGGGTTTGAGGTGCATCCCATTGCCAGCCCAGAGCCTAAGGAAAAGGCCCGGCACTATCTGTGGCGCTTCTGGACGCGCCTGCCCAAAACAGGCCACATCGCCATTTTTGACCGGAGCTGGTATGGCCGGGTTATGGTAGAGCGCCTGGAGGGCTTCTGCTCTGAAAACGACTGGCAGCGGGCCTTTTATGAGATGAACGAGTTTGAACAGGAGCTTCACAACTGGGGCGCTGTCATCCTGAAATTCTGGGTGCATATAGATTCCGACACCCAGTTGGCCCGTTTCACCGACCGCCAGAACACCCCCTCGAAGCAGTGGAAAATCACAGACGAGGACTGGCGCAACCGGGAAAAATGGGACGAATATGAAATGGCCATTGACGAAATGCTGCAAAAAACCAGCACCACCTTTGCGCCCTGGCATATCTTAGAGTCTGTAGACAAAAAGTATGCCCGCATTAAGGCGCTGCAAATTGTGGTGGACACCCTGGAAAAGGCCCTTGATTAAATCCGATTAAAAGACTTCATTTTCTTCTTTCCTTATTTATACTGAGGGGGAGGCTGTAAAAAGCCTCCCCCTTGGTATCTTTTTATGAAGCAGCTTCCCAGCTATGCCAGCCGCTTGGACATCACCTCATAGTGGGTGCAGTAGACCAAAGCGGTTTCCTTGGTTATCCGCCCTTCCCGGCAAAGCTTCAGCAGGCTGCCGTCCATGGTACACATGCCGTCGGCAGCGCCGGACTGGAGAACAGATTCCAACTGGTGCAGCTTATCCTCCCGGATCATATTCTGGATGGCGTTGGTGCTCTTCATAATCTCAAAAACCGGAATCAGCCCGCCGTCCACGCTGGGCACCAACTGCTGGCACACCACGCCTTTGAGAAGCTGGGAAAGCTGGATTTTCACCTGTTGCTGCTGGTTTGCCGGGAACACGTCGATAATGCGGGTGATGGTGTGGGCCACGCTGCTGGTATGCAGGGTGCTGAACAGCAAAAGCCCTGTTTCCGTAGCGGTGATGGCGGCAGATACCGTGTCGTAATCCCGCATTTCTCCCAGCAAAATCACGTCCGGGCTTTCTCGCAGGGCAGAGCGCAGCGCCGCCGGATAGCCGGGGGTGTCGATGGAGATTTCCCGCTGGGTGACAATAGCCTTTTCATGGCGGTAAATATACTCAATGGGATCCTCCATGGTGATGATGTGGCAGTCACGGCCCTGGTTAATGCGCTGAATCATGCAGGCAATGGTGGTGGATTTCCCTGTGCCCACCGCCCCGGTAACCAGCACCAGCCCTTTCTGGTTCTCCGCCAGGGACAGCACCTCCTCCGGGATGCCCAAAGCCGCCGGATCCGGCAGGCCGAACTGAATAAGCCGTATCACAGCCGCCAGCGTGCCCCGCTGCCGGAACACATTCACCCGGAAGCGCCCCAGGCCCCCAATGGCAAAAGAGAAGTCATCGTCCTCACCCCGGCAGAGGTGGGTGTCCTCCCGCTTGGCAACGGTGTAAATCTGCTCCACAAACCGCTGGGTGTCCGCAGGCTTGCAGAAGCCCTCCCCCCAGCGCTCCTGGTGCCCCTTTATTTTCAAGGTAATGGGCAGGCCCGCCACCAGAAAGATGTCTGACGCCTGCTCGTTACACGCCCTCTCTAAAAGCTCCTGTATGTCCATAGTGTTTATCCTTTCCTCCTCCAACTCTTTGAGATCCTCCGCAGGGCAAAAAGAATGGTATAATAACCTCACAGGTTATTATACCATAAGCGCAAAGCGCGTTGGTACTGCCCGTCGCCCGTCTGACCGAAGGGAAGAACTGGGCGGGGCAATTTGAAAATCAAGTATAATAACCGCTCTGCGGTTATTATACCATCTGCCTGCCTTTTTGTAAATACGCTCAAAATCATGGGAGTGGCTGAAACACAGAGTTTTAAATGGAATTTAACAAATGCAAGAAATTAGTTTTAGGATCAACCCCTTTTTTAAAAGGGGTTGTGGGGTGTGGGGCAAAGCCCCATGGACTTGCGCCGTAGATATAAAATGCATGGTTCAGACACTCCCTAAATCATGGAGATTCCGCGCCAGCCTCATTCTCCCGCCCACAGGCCGCCAATCTCCTCCGGCGCCTGCCACTCCCGGGAAAACTGCCAGCAGACCACTGTAAAGCCTTTCCCCTCATGATCCGCCGCATCCGCAAAGTCCAGTCCAATCCGCAGCGTCTGGCTGTCATGGCCCAGTTCTTTCCAGTAAACCCCGTTTTCGTCCTTCTCCATCCCCAGCGCAGACAAGGCTTCCTGCGTAAATCCATAGATTTTATATGATACACCGCCTGTTGCCTTTGTCACAAACTCTTTGCCAACTGGGACAACCGCCTCTGCCGCTTCCTGCAAAAATGCCTGGCCCTCTGCCTCCAGCTCATACCGCTGCTGGGTAGAGGCCGCCAGCTTCTGCGCCATAGCCAGATCCGCCCGGGCAGTGGAAAAGGTGAGCAGGCTCAGCACTGTCATGCAGATGGCCACCACCGTGAGCAGCAGGGCCAGCGGCCCTAAACGGACAGGTATATGCTTCATGCCCCGTCACCCCCTCTATAGGCCCCGGTGCGCAGGGTGTACACAGGCTCTGTCCCGTTCTGCCAGTATACGGCAATTTCGCTTTCCACCAGCCTGCCCTCCTCCTGCCAGGACACATCCACACAGAAATCCCCGTCCCAGCGGGGCTGCATATCCCTGCTGTACCAGGCCCGCACGCCGCCGTCAGCCTCCTGCTGGGCATTGTCCCCCTGGTTCAAAAGGGCCAGCAGCTCCTGGGGGCTTTGGGCCGCCCCCACCAGCTCGGCGGCGTTTTCCGCCAGACACACCGCCCGGGTGAGTACCTGGGCTTGCCCGCTCTCCTCTTTGGCAAAGGCGAAAATCCGGGTGAGGGTGAGTATAACGCCCAGGAACACCAGGATGAGCACCAGCAGCTCAATATAAAAAGCTGTTATCCCCTGTTTACGATTCATTCCCACACCTCAAAACAAGGCCGCTGCGCAGGCGCAGGGGCACCTCCCCCCCGTCTGTCACCACGTAGGCCAGCCCGTCCCTTTCCTGAATCTCAAAAAGCGCCGTCTCTCCCAGCACCTGGGCGTCCTCCGGCTGCAAAGGCCCGTCCGCAGGGCCATAGTCCTCCAAAAGCTGCCCCTCCCACTGGTAGATGCGCAGGGCATAGCCGCTGTCTCCGTCCGCAATGGTCAAAAGCGCCCCGTTCAGCCCGTCCTGCTCTGTGCAGGCTTCCCAGGACAGCGCCCCTGCCCTGTCGTTTGCTTTCAGGCAGGTGGAAAGATAGCTTACCAAAGCCCGGGTGCGGTTGTTTTCCCCCTGGCCCTCCACTGTTTCCCGGTAGGTGGCGGCCCCAAAGGTGACCAGCAGGAAAAATCCCGCCAGGAACAATCCGGCTATGCCCAGGGTGAAAACCCCCTGGGAAAAGCTTCCCCTTTTCACATGTACCAGCTCCCTTCCGGCCTGTTTTTGATAGATGACAAATCATTACAAAAGATTACAAGTAGTTTACAAAGCAGCAGGTTTTTGCCAAATTTTCCCATGTTTAACAGTTTGTTCATCATTCTACTTCGGAATTAAACCCGTTTCCTGCCTGGGGCGGGGCACCACCGTCACCTCCGGGGGCAGGTTTACGGCGAACACATCATACACCACGTAAAAGTCCTCCCGGTTTATCTGCAGGCCATAGTTTTCCTCCAAATGTTCCAGGGTGGGAGGATAGGCCCCCTCCACCGCATAGCACTGCATGGCGCTTTGCCGCACAGCGTTTTTCACAGCCTGCGCCCCTTCTTCCTCCATCTCCTGGCGGGAAAGTCCCCTTCCCTGCCAGAAAACCAGCGCCAGAACTGCTGCCAGGGCAATCCCGCACAGCACAAGGGGCCAGCGCCGCCTTTTTTTATCTATGTACATAGCCCGCCCCCTAGCCGATGGAGTTCATAATGCCCAGCAGGGGCAGCATAACGCTTAACAGGGAGATGCCCACTGTCACCAGCAGCACGCCGGAAAGCAGGGGATCCACCACGCCCACCAGGCGGTCTGTCCGGGCGCCGCACTGCTCCTCTAAAAGCTCTGCCAGCCGCCACAGCACCGGCTCCAGGCTGCCGCTGCGCTCTCCTGCCAGCAGCATCCGCCCGTAAACCGGCTGGAAAAGCTGTTCCTCAAAAGCAGACTGGGCAATGCTGTGGCCCTCCTCCATCCGGAGGATGCACTTTTTCACCTTTTCCTCCACAGGCTGGCACTCCGTCATTTTCAGGCTCTCCATCACGGCGATGTCCTGCACCTCGCCGCTGGCCAGGAAGGTGGCCAAAGCGCAGGTGAAACGGTACATGCCCAGCTCTTGCAGGATGTCCCTCGTAACAGGGATTTTATAGAGCAGCCCCTCTATTAAGGGGCGCTTTTTGCTGTTCCACAGGGTAAGCCCTATAAGCAGGGCCGCCGCCAGCAGCACCATCACCCCTAAAGCCGCCCAGCAGAAGCCATAGGCCCACTGTATATAGCTGTAGGCGGAATGGGCCAGGCTGCCTGTAAGCCTGTTATACACCTGGGTGAAGGCAGGCAGCACCATGGTGAGCATCAGCACCAGCACCACAATAATCAGCACCAGCATGGCGGCAGGGTAGGTTACGGCGTTGCGCAGCTTTTCCGACATGGTTTTCTGCCCGGCATAATACCGGCTTAAACGGAAGAGCACATCCTCCAGCCTGCCGGAGGACTCTCCCGCCGCCACCATTTTGCAGGCATAGGCCGGGAAAATCCCGGTTTTTTCCAGCGCGCCGGAAAGGCTTCCCCCCTGCTCCAGTTCTCCCTGCACCAGGGCAAGGGCCTGTTCCAGAGGGCCGGGCTTTTCCTTTTCCTGGCGCAAAAGCTGCACAGCCTCCTCTGTCTGGATGCCCGCCTGCAGCATCATCGCCATGCTTTCGCAAAAAGCGCTGATTCCCAGCGCGTCCAGCTTTCTTTTTCCCATAACTTCCTCCTTCGCCTGGCAGGGGCCTGTCAGTAGTAATAAACGTCTGCATAGTTTGTTCCGTCCCCCACAAACCCGCTTTCCTGGCTGTTTGCGGAGAAGGTGGGATCCAGCCGGTTCCAGGTGTTGGATTCCACCTCATACTGTACGGAAACCCACCCGCTTTCCTGGGTGTAGAACATATTCCAGGCGTGGTATAAATCGTCGGGCTGCACATAGCCGAACACCATTTTCGTGGGGATTCCCTGGCTGCGCAGCATGGCCGCCGCAAGGCTGGCATAGTCAAAGCAAATGCCCGTCCCGGTTTCCAGGGTTTTGTCCGGATCCGGCAGATATGTTTTCTCCACCGTTTTCGCCAGCTCCTTGTCATAGGTGACGCTTTCGCAGATGTAGCCCAGCACCGCGTCCACCACGCCTAAAGCGTCTGCCTGCCCGGAGGCAATTTCCCCTGCCTTTTTCACACAGGCGGAATTTTCCCCATAGGGCACATACTGGCTGGGCCGCAGGAAGGGCTGGAAGGGATCCTGTAGGGCCACAGAAGCGCTTGCCTCATAGAGCTTGGCGTATTTGCCCTCTGTCACCTCCTGCATCACCCGGAAGGTATAGTCCCCGTCCCCGCTTTGCAGGGGCAGGATGGCAGGCGTGCCGTCAGAGCCGATGTTGTACGTGTATGTCGTTTCCCCTTGCAGCACCTGGAATTTCAGCCTGCCTTCCCCTTGGGCGGAAACCCCCACATACCCCTGGGCTGTGGCGGAAAGATCCAGCAGCACCCCGCTTTCCCCCTGGGCCTGTTCGCTGTGGAAAGCGGAATCTGCAAAAGCCGGGGCCTGGTAAGGGGTGAAATCCCCTGGGGCGCTTTCCTCCGGGCGGGAATCAGCCTCCTGGGAAGCCGGTTCCTCTGGCAGCTCCGGATCCGTGCCGGCCTGGGTGACGCACCCCCACAGGTTCAGCAGCAAAAGGAGGGCCAAAAGCCCTGCAATCTTCCGTCCCATGGAACGCTACCACCCCCGTCCGTGAGGGCCTACAGGCTCCAGTTTGCCATGGACCACATAGCGGGCCTCCTCGAAATCGTAAGCGCAGGTGGAAAGCACCACATAGCGCCCGTTAGGATCCATTTCGCCCACCCGGGCATCAAAGTCCGACAGCGCCAGGTTTTCCTCCAGATACTGGGTAAACTCCGGCATGGGCGCCCGGAAAATGGAGTATACGTCCCCATAGGCAGACACTGTGTGGCCGCTGAACAGCACCACCCGATAGTCTGTGGTGGGGGTGAGCAGCCACATAACAGGGTGCTCTTCATAATAGCTCTGCTCCCGCCAAAGCTCCAGCCCCGCGAACATAGATCCGTCGTTCATGTTGTGCCCGTACAGCACTGTGTTGGAATCTGCAAAGTCTGGGGCTGTCTGGGCGTCTGCAAAGATGGCCCCGCAATTATCCTCCAGCTTTTCATAGCTGTAATGCAGGTAATATTCGTTGTCGTCCCCCTGCACTACCGGGTAGTTGATTTTAGTACCCTCGCAGTAAATCCATCCCACCACCTGGGGGTTTATCCCCTGAAGCTTTTCAAAATCCACTGTAAACGGGGTTAGGGGGCCTTCCCCATCTGTCTGGGACTGGCCCCCGCTGCCTGTTTTAGCGCTATCCGCCTGTTTTCCCTGTGTTGTAAATTCCTCTGCGGCCTTGGCATATACCTGCTGGCTTTTGGCATACCGCTGCTGGGCCACTAACACAGCCCCGCCTGAACCTGCAAACACCAGCAGCAGAGCCGCCACCGCAATCCATTTCAACTTTCTCCCCATACATCGCCATGCGATACAGGTTTCGCACAAAAGGCCATCTAAAACAGCCCCTTGTGCCCGGTACCGTTCCTTTCTTCTGTTTTTTTATGTACCGCCATAGGGAACCTGCGCAAAAAGCTGTGAAAAACAGCCCTTTGCGCCCAGCACCGTCCGTTCCCTTTATTTTTCACGCCGGAAGCTCTCTATCGGTAATCCTCCGCTTCGCCGCTCTCCCTGGCCCGCTGGCGTATCCTGCCTCCCAGTATGTTCAGCATGGCCCCGCAGGCGGCAAAGCATATCACGTATATTTTGCCCACTGTGGTGGAGAACAGCACCAGCATGGCGCCCAGGTAAGGGAAATGCCGCTCTACCCGGCCTATCAGCTCCCTGTAGGCTACCGGGTCGATGTCCTTTTGCTCATTGGCATCCCCTTTGGTGACAAGCTGGCCTTCGATTATATTGTTTTCCAGCACCCGGTGTGCCACCACTGCGTCCTCCCGCCAAAAGGCGATGATTTCCCCTTCCCCCACTTCCTCAGCCGGGACGGGGGAGACATATATCACACTGCCCACAGGGATTTCCGGCTCCATGCTGCCGGTGACAATGTGGTAAATCTCATAGCCCAGCAGGCGCGGAAGCGTGGCGGCAAGGCTTAAGCCTATCACCAGCACCAATATCAGCGTGCCCAGCACATTGCACAGCAGGGCAATTATTTTTTTACTCATAGCTGCTCATCTTCCATGGAAACTTCCTCCCTGTCCCGCCGGAAAAACAGCAGGAACCAAAGGCCAGTGGCAATGGCGCCCAGCACCAGCACCCCGGCTGTAATCTTTGTCCACAGGGGGATATTTTGCCAGAACAGCTTCCCTTCCGACTGCAGCTCCATTTGGGAGGGCTTAAAGCCCTCGCCTGCATTGGCCAAAGGCACCTCGCCTTCATCAATGTCTATCAGCTCCGGCGGCTCTTCCGGCTGGGCCTCGGGCACAGGGTTCTCCGGGATTTCCACAGGGGCCTCAGAGGAGGGTTCCAACTCCTCCTCTTCCGGGGCAGAGGAAGGCTCTGCCTCCTCATCCTCGTCGGTGTCAGGCGTGTCTGCCGGGGTGATGACAGTGGCCCCGGGGCCAGAAGGAGGTATCACCGTTGTACCGCCGCCGCTCGGCGTGGTGCTGGGCTGGGGTATCCGGGTGTACACAAAGGTGAGGATATTTTCCATGGGGTTGGATGACAGGGTTTTGGTCAGGTTATAGCTTTGGGGCTGATAGCCCTCTATATAAAGGTAGGCCACCACAGGGCGATCCCCCACGTTGCCCATATAGGTTTCGCTGGGGGCCAGGGTGTTGCCCTGGGCATCCTGGAAATTCACAGTGTATTCCACCATGTCGCCCTTTAAGCCATAGGCCACCACATAGTCCTGATCCCTTGTCACCAGGAAGGTGGAAAGCCTGTTGCCAACACCCAGCACTTCCTCTGTACCTTTGCCGCTTTCCCGGAAGCCTTTTATATAATATTTGCTGTCATTATCCAGGGTAACGGAATAGTCCCGCAGGTTCACGCGCTCCCCCGCGGCCTTTTTCTCCGTTATCATGTTTCCCCCGTTGATTTTCCCCTGCTGCCCGGCAAAAACGCGGATCGTATAGATATACTGGGGCTTTGCCGCCAGGGCAGGGAGCGTGCAGGCGCAGGCCAGGCAGAAAGCCCCCAGGACAGAAAGAAGCCTGAAAAGAATGGATTTACCTTTCATGCCGGCTGCCCTCCTCTCCGCCTTCCTGCTTCTTTTTCACGCTGAAGCAGGCAATAATCAGCAGCAGGATGCCGCTGGCCGCCATAAGGGCATATAAGGGCAAAAGGTTGGTTTCATCGCCGGTTTTCACAACCTGGTTGCGGCTGCTGGTGTTGTTGTCGTTCACCTCGTCCACCGCAAACTCCATCTCCACGTCCGCAATGGTATTCTGGTACAGATTGTTCTGGGTTTCCCCGTCCAGCGCCACGTGCAGCTCTATCTTGGCTGTATCCCCGGTTTGCAGGGTGTCCAGATAGAAGAAGTCCTCCATGGAATCGGTGGCCTGGTGCAGCCCCTCTTTTTCAGAGGTTACACCGTCTGTTTCGCCGCCCACTGTTTCGCTGTCAAAAAGGACATTCACCTTTCCGGCCCTGTCTGTATAGGTGAGCCGGTAGGTATAGGCGCCGCCCTCTGCCACGGTGCCGTCCTCCAGGGAGGTGATGGCCTCGTTGAGCATATACCAGTTGGTGGCCTTGCTGCTCTCGTTGCGCAGGTTAATGACAATATCGCTGGAATCCCCGGGCTGCATACCCTGCACCAGCTTGCTGATACTTCCGGAATCAAAATTGCCGGACATCTTCTTGTCCTTTGTAAAGGTGAGGTACCAATTCTCCTCCTGCTGGCTGTCTATGGCCCCAGCCGGCAGGCAGAAAGCCCACAGGCACAGGGCCGCGAGCAGCCCTGCCAGCATGGGTTTTGCAAGTCGCTTCATGCCTTCCCTCCTCCTTTAGCTCAGGCGCAGGGGCTTGCCATTGGGATGCACATCCACATCCCGGCCCCAGGCGCTGATAATCGCATCCTCAGCGTTGTGGGTCTGTACGGCGTTGGCTTCCACTTCCAGGCGGAATTCCACGCCGTTATAGTCATAGGTGGTGCGGGTTACGGTTTTCCCGTCCACCTGCAGGGTTTCCTTTGTCACAAATTTCGCCACCCCGCCGTCAATGGTCAGGGTTTTGCTGAAGGGCAGGGCAACCTCCCCGGCAGCCAGCGGCTCTGTATAATACAGCACCAGCCGTTCCGCTGTGGTGGCAGTTTCGTCCTCTATCCATAAATCCTCATTTGCCCGCTCCAGCTTGATAAGCTCTGGGGAAAGCTCCTGGCATTTTTCCTCTTTCTCGCCCTTCACCCAGTACCGGTAAATATTCACCCGCACAAATTCGTCAATTTTCCCGCTGTTGCGCACAGTCAGCTCCTCAGGATACGCCTTGCCCAGCTTCAGGGTTTCCCCTTCTGCCAGCATGTTCCCCAAAAGCCCGCTGCCGCTCTCCTCCCAGTTGCCGTCAGCCTCATTGCCGTAATTCCGGTAGGCCACGTCCTGGCCGTTTTCCACCAGCGTCACGCCGATATTGTAAAGCTCCACCTGGGATTTATAGGTTTCCGAAAAATAGGTCAGCGCCGCCTGGGCACTGCCAATGCTGCTAGTGAGCAGCAGGGCCGCCGAGGCAATGAACATCAGCAGGGTGCCCATGGGCAGCGCCTTCCTCCTTCTGTTTTTCATACTCAGGCCCCCTCCTCATAGCTGGTAAGCACATTGCTCCAGTCGGCATAAGGATTGCCGTCCTCGTCATACAGCACCAGGGTGGATTCATACACCACCACCACGTTGAACTCGTCTCCCTCCTCCGGCTCCTCGCCAGCAGGGAAGCTTATCTTCACATCCAGGGTTTTGGTGGTTTCCCCAGGCTGCAAAATGGCGTCATAATACCACCAGCCGTCCTCCTCATGCCAGCCGCCCTCCGGGGCGCTGTAGGTAAGGCTGTGGCTGCTGTCTGTAAAGCCTCTGGCCCGCACAAAGACAGGGGACAGCTCGGAGGTGTTCTCAATGGTGATGCGCTTAGTCCAGTCAGAAAATTCCTCGTGGATTTCCGTTTCCTGGCCCAGGTACAGGGGATAGCCGCCTTTTGCCTGGGTATAGGTAGTGAAATATCCCCACGCCACCGGCAGGGAAGCGCACACAGTCAGCACCGCCGCCAAAAGGGCCGCGCAAATGGAAGCCTTTTTCATCACGTCTCCCCTCCCCCGTTGATTTCAGATTTTGTCAGGTGCCAGCCCAGCTTGCCTTCCTCGTCCGGCCCATAGGTGAAATGGTTCTGGATGCCATGGCCCTGGTTGGGGCCGTCCATATCATTTGTAAATACAAACTCCAGGATTTCCTCCAGGGTCACGGTGGGATCCGCCGGGCTGGAGCAGCCCTCCGGCACCAGCGTGCAGCTTGCCCCTGAATAGATTTCCTCTACCGTCACAACAGAGCCTACAGGCAAATCTGTGAGGGTGAGGGTTTTTGTGCCTGCCTCTGTAAAGTCCAGGGAAACCACCTTGTCATACACCAGCTTGCCATCCCGGGTGGCCTTCACATGGAACACAAAGGTGTTGGCCTTTCCGGCAAAGGAGCGCAGGTTTTTGGTGATGGTGATGGATCCCAGGGCATCGTTTACGCCGGGCTTCAGGTATATTGTCACGTCCTCCAGCCACTCGCCGGGATTGGCGGTATTGATGACCCCGTTCTCGTCTGCCTCCTTGCTGGGCAGGGTGATAACCTCCGGGATGAAGGTGTACAGGTTCTGGCTGCCCTGGAACTGGGTAACCAGGCTGCCGGCCTTTTCTGTCACATAATCCTTATAATCCTCCCCCAGCTTGTGGGCAATCACCAGGTAGACCCCAGGCTCCAGCCCTGTACACTGGGTTTCGCCGCCCAGGGGCATATCCCTTTTCACCGGCCCTATCTCCAGCACATCCCGCAGCTTGCCGTCCTGCCAGAAAATTTTCTCCGCCGCATTCTGGGCAATTTTCCGCCAGCCCTCGCTGGTGATATCGTCCTGAATTTCCACCTCCGGGAAATCCTCTGCGGGGGTGAAATCGTAGGTATCAAAAGAAGGGGAACGGCTCATGTCCGCCACTTTGTATAAATCAAAAACCAGCAGGGAAGAACTTCCGTCAGGGGCTGGCTCCAGCAAATCCTTCATCTCCTCCGACTTAGCCGGGTCGCAGGGGTATACGGTAAGGGAGCAAGGCCCTGCGGCGCCTGCCAGCATTTGCAGGGCCAGCAGCAGGCACAGGGCCGCCGCCAGGACGCCAGCCGCCCGGATCCATTTCTTTTTCATGGGCAAATTCCTCCTTTGGGATTGAAAGGCTATAGGAAGCCGCTATTTGCGCTTAAAGGGATCCCGCAAATCCTCCGCTGTCAGGCGGGGGCGGCGCTTATAGAAAATCAGCAGGATGGCAAGCAGGATGAACAGCATGGGGACGCCCACAGCGGGAATTACCACATAGGTGGGCACCCGCACAGCCTCTGCCGCCGCAATCAGCGCTTCCTTCACGTCGCCAATGCGCTTGCCCCGCAAAAGCAGGCGGTGGGTATTGACGCCATAAGGGGTGCAGGTTTGCAGGGTGCAGTAATCCTCCCCCCGGTACAGCTCCATCTCCGAGGTGTCCTCCGGGAGGACAATGCGGATTTGCACAATTTGGTATGTAAGCACCTGGCCCAGGACTGTGACGGTGAAGATGTCGCCCTCGGAAAGCTTATCCAGATCAGTGAAAAGCTTGGCAGAGGGCAGGCCCCTGTGGCCGGAAATGGCGGCATGGGTATCCGCCCCGCCTACCGGCAGGCTGGTACCCTCAATGTGGCCGCTGGCAACCTGCAAAACTGCCTCGTCAGTGCCATGGTATATGGGCAGGCTCACGTCTATCACAGGTATGTTTACATAACCCATAATGCCGGTGCCCGACACATCTAAAAGACTGCGGTACTCCTCCGCCTCCTGGGGGGAAGGGATCCAGCGGTTGCCCTTGTCCCACAACCGTTCGTTGTAGGCCCGGGCCTCCTCCAGCAGGGCGTCCATTTCCTCCTGGGACATGCCTTCCACCGTCTCCACATAGGAGGCGATGGCCCGGGACTGGTGCAGGGAGTTCCACCAGTCGCTGAAAGTGGGATACAGCAGTAAGCAAAGCCCTGCAAGAATCACAACGGCTAAAAATATATTGATCATATTTTTTTTCAACCATTTTGCCATATGCAAGGCTCTCCTTACTGATGTTTATCCCCGCCGCCAATGACAGCGGGGATAAAACGAATCAGTTATCTGTGTAATTTGGTGCGCTCTTTTTCAAGAGCACTGGGCTTAGCCCTTGGAACCCATGCGCTTCTTTACAAACAGCAGGATGCCAGCGCCAACCACCAGCGCAGCGCCAACAGCGTAGAAAATGGTGGTGCCGATGCCGCCAGTGCTGGGCAGCAGGGTGCCGGATTTGTTGATAATGTTCAGGGCTGTGCCGTTACTTTCTTCTACAGTGCCTTCGTTGCCCTCGCCTGTAGTTCCGTCAATCTCCACCTGCTCAATTGTCACATCTGACAGGTCAGAACCAGTTTCAGTTTCTGTAACAGTTGCGGAGATGGTAATGTATCTATCAGCACACTTGTTGAAACCATCCGGTACAGTTGTCTCTACCAGCTTATACTTGCCAGCTTCAAGGCCTGTGAAATTCAGTTTGCCATCTTCGTCAGAAAGAATCTCCGGTTCAGCATCTGTATCTTCAGAGAGGATATATTTTGTACCGTTCTCTCCCTCAACAGCTTTAAACTTCAGCTCAGTCAGTTTTTCTTCACCATTTTCATCTGTAGTCACGCGATACAGAGTAAACCCTGCGCCAGCCAGCACTTCACCGCCCTCAGCCTCACTCTTATCCGCAGTCTTGGTGATATCCAGCTCAAAGCTGTATACATAAGTTTTATCTTCAGGTGTGTTGCCTGTGCCTTCATCATTGGGGTTATTACTGTATTCCAGATGCGCTTTGTTGAAGTTGGTTGCACCATCGGAATCGCCATTGTTCACAATAGCCTTTTCGTTCAGTTTGGCTGTGTAGGTAGCAGTGATTACAATGTTACCGTTATCATCTGTTTTCCATTCTTTTTCATCGCGGCCAATGATTTCAAACAGATCTTCAATGGTGATGGTAATTTCCTGCCCCTCGTTCACAGCAACATAGAGAGTTTTCTCCGCTGTGTTTTCAACCTTCACCTCGCCGTACATAACGTCCTTGAAGTCCACAAAGGTCAAACCTTCAGACATAGTGTCGTGGAAAACCAGCTTATAAGTGCCCGCTTCTCCATCTTTATTGGCAACCGCATACTTGGGCAGTTCCTTGGCCGGCACTTTGGCAGTCAGCTTAAACTCCACCAGTTTACCAATTTCAGAGGTAATGGCATCATTTTCGCTGTAGTTTGGATCCTCAGCACGCTTCACTTCCTTATCCAGTTCAGGGATAGTCGTTTTCGGTGTGATGGTGGTGGGGCCAACGATTTCAACGATGTAAGCAGAGTCAGCGTCAGGTACGTTTTCTTCGCCCTCAGCTAAGCCGTTATCAACCACTACATAGTAACCAGGGGCAACAGAAAGTTCGCTTCCATTCCAATCAGTAGCGATAGGGCTCGATAATGCGTTATTATCAAGCAGCCCTTTTGCAAAGGCGTTAGCATCTGCAATTGCAGTCAGCTCATCCTGCGGTACGTTTCCTGTTTTGCCAGTATAGCTTTGACCATACCGAACATTAGAAAGCCTTTTTACCTCTTTGCCGTCCACGGTAGCGACAGAAACATCACCGGTGAATACCTGATATACGGTATAGGTGTGGTTCAAGGTGGGATTATTCATGGTAAGGGTGGTAGTGGTTTTCTCATCCGCCGCCATCGCCGGGATGGCCATAGCAAAGCACAGGGCCAGCGCCAGGGCAAGTGCTAAGAACTTTTTCATAGATTTCATACGCTCATTTCCTTTCTTATTTTTATATAATAGGTTTGCATTGGTTTTTAAGACTTTTGCACACCCTCCTTCCCCCGCCTCCGAGAAGTTTTATATACCAGGGCCAGCCCTGCCGCGCTTAACAGCGCCGCGCCTGCCCAAATATATCCTTGTGCGCCTCCGCCGCCTGTTTTCGGCAGCTCGTAAGCATAAACGGTATTCACATAGGTGACAACCTGGATTTTGTCATCTGTTTCCCCAAGGTGTACCTGGCCCGACATAGTTCTGTCAGTGTCTCTGCCAAAGTCTGTCGGCTCGCCCTGCACCATCTGCCCGATTTCCTTGTTATGCTGCGTTATATAGGCAGAGCAGAGGTAATCGTTATCCGGGTCTTTTTCCTTTATCTTATACCCCGTAACATTGCCGTTATCATCCTTCACCTCTTCCAGCCCGCCGGAAACCATCTCCCGGTTTTCTGTAACCGTATACTTAGTTCCATCCGGCAGCATGTTGATGATGATATACTCGCCGTTTTTCAGGGTGAAGTCCGCGCCGCTATGCAGCACCATCTCTTTGTCCAGTATGCCGCCGCCGTCTACAATAGGCGTGCCGTCGGCGTTATACTTGGCATAGGAATAGTCATCCGGCAGCCTGCCACCGTCGGCTGTAGTCAGCTTTAAGTTGAAGATGAATTCCTCATCATGGCTGGGAAGCTGGCTGATGTCAAAGCCGCCAGAGGACAGGTTCCCTCCAACTGTCAGCCCCTCCACCTTCTTCTCTATCTTCAACTGCGTGTAGGCTTCCTCCACCGTTGTGGTGCCGCCATGGACAGAGGGCAGTGTAAACTGCATCCAGCAGGTAGAGCCGGAAGCGCCGCGCTCGGTGTAGTAGAAATCCAGTTTGTAGGCGCCGGATTGCCCCTGCTTAATGTAGTCCCACAGGTCTACATACTCGCCCACCGAGATGTGTACGCCGCCGATATCGCAAATCAACTGGGAATTCCCATCCGGGTCGGTCAGGAACACCCACATGTCGTCATCGCCAAAGAACAGATACTCCAGCGGGCCGGCATAGTTTGCCGTCAGGTCAAAATGGATGGTGCTGTGCAGCCCAAAATAGGCATTATGGTCTATGCCGTTGTCACTAGCTGGCATAACCATATTACCGTTCTTGATTGCTGGTTTTCTGTCGCCGCCAAAATTACCATCCAGGTTGGTGATGCTATCCATAGGCCAGAATTCATTGGTAAAACGGTGCTTCGTTCCGTTCCAGTTTGGCCCGGCATATGTCAAGCTATCCAGCCCTTCAACCGTATTCCCGCCTACTGTTGCAGCAGTCATGGTATAGGTATCGCCGACACGGTTAAAGGTCAGATTACCATCCGCATATACATGCTTTCCCATGAATTCTGTACCACTGAACAGATCAGGCACGTTAATGCCGTCAGCGAACACTGGTACGCCATTCGTTATGCCCGTCACGATGCCAAAGGTACAGTTTGAAACGTTTCTAGAATTTGCCCGGTTTAGGCTTTCGGCTCCCCACATTTCGTCGCCCCGGCCAGTTTTCACAGTGGTTTCAGCGTTGCCAAATGCATATTTTGCGCCTTTACCCTTATAGTTTTCCTCTGCGTTAATGCCCTGCTTTTGTGTATCCAGTTCATTTGCAGTCGCAGGCCCGGAGCTGATATCATAATCATAGAAGGTTCCGCCAACAGTTTCCGGCCCAGCAGTAGGCTCATATACAAGGCGCAGGATGGATTCATGGGCAATATGGATGTAGACATCCTCCTCATCTTTCCCTGCCGCATCTTTTCTGTTGGTAAAATGCAGCTTATTCTCGCAATTCGTTACCAGTTTGTCTTCACTCGGAACAATGTCGCGGCACGATTCTCCATAAATATCCCAATACTTCGGCTTGCTCCGCTCCTCCTCGTCCGTTATATCCTTCGCGTCATCTTTCAGCACCCAAATCTGCTTCAAAATGTAAGAATCAGACTTTTTGCCTGTTACAGGATCTACCAGCGCGTCAATATAGTGGATATTGGGCTTTGTGAAATAGGTACAGACATCATCCGGTTCGTCTGTTTTGCCCTTTGCCTTATAGATTTCTGTCAGCTTTTCCGTTGACTTCACCTTGCCGGTTTGTGTTTTTTCCACTACCTTTCCATTTTCGTCCACAACGTTTAAAGAAGTCGTTTGTGTTGGCACACCGTTCTGCGGCAGTTTCGCGCTGCCGCCATTTGCTTCTCCGCTGGTGTCAATAACTGTCACCAAACCGGAACTCATTCTGTCCACCCTGTCCAGATAAGCGTAATACTCCACTGCATAGTGGGGGTTTACAGAGGTGTTTGTGGTCAGGGCAATGGTGTTCCGGCTTACGGCCCGGTTTGCGTTCTCAGGCTCTTCGGCGGTTGTGGGCATGGGCACCCCCTGCTTATGCACAACCATATTCATAATGACTTCCTCGCTGTCCTGGGTCACCTCCCGGGAATCCAGCATACAAATATCCGATTCTTCGCTGACAGCAAGGCGCTGCTCCTCCACCATCCGGGGCGCATTCTGGATGTCCTCTTCCGCTTTTGCCGCGGCAACGGCCTCGGCGCTGGGGTAGATAACCTTTTCGCCCACAGCCTCTTCGCCGTTTCCGGCAGGCGCCAGCATGGAAAGGATTACGCCTACATCGCCTTCCGCCTCGCTTGCCACGTCCTCCGGCGTCAGGGCCTTGATCTGCTCCTCCAGCTCCTGGGTGGATCGAACCTCCACTGTCACCCGGCAGGCGGAGATATCCAGCTCCTGCCCGCCATAGCGCAGCTTATAAGACATAACCTCCAGAGGAGACAGGCCTGTTTCCTCCTGTGTTTCGCTTTCATCTTTCCCCGCCTGCACATAGTCGGCATAGGGCAGATAGGCCGGTTCGCCTGCCTGCACCTTTTCCACCACGAACTCCACCGGCTGCTCCAAATACAGCACCGAGTTTGCAGGCAGGATGCCGCCTGTTGCTACGATAGCGCCGCCCAGCCGCAGCTTGGGCGCGGCCTCTGCGGGCTGGGAATCGGTTTCCGGCTGGGAAACTGTCTCATCCGCCAACTGGCTGGAGGAACTTTCCTCCTGGATCGGTTCCTCCGGGCCTTCCGCAGCAGAGGGCAGCGGATCCCCTTCATCCTTTGTATCTGCTGCCTGGCTTTCCGTTTCTTCCTCTCCCCATTTCAGGGCAGGATCCGCCTGGGAGGAAACTTCCGGCTCCTCCGGGCTTTCCGGCTCCGCCTGCTCCGGCAGGGTGGCGTCACCCTCTACATGGAACACCAGGTTAAAGAGGGAATCTGTGTCATAGGAGAAGGACTGGGACACGTGAAGCACATTGGCGTCCTCATCCTCCTGCTCCTGCACGCCGTTCACCTGATCGGCGTCAACCTTCACCGGGGCTTTGCTGCCAAAGCCCAGCAGCGTCTCCTCCTCTATCTGGGTGACAGCCCCGCCGCCTTCTCCCAGGGTTACAGGAAGCTGCTGTGCCCGTTCCCTGTCCAGCACCATGCCAGGCACTGTCTCCAGCGTGTCATCCTCCGGGGCCTCCGCAAAGGCAACGGCGCACACCTTGCCGCCCTCGGCGGAAACGCCCTCACCGAAAAATTCCGCTTTCAGGGAAACAGGCCCGTCAAAGGGCACCTGCTCCCCGTTTTCATCCTGCAGGCCCACCTGCAGCAGTGCGTGGAGGGCGTACTCCTCGTCCTCCATGGCCTGTTTCAGCTTGGCCTGGCGCTGGGCAAGCTGCTGGGGATCTTCCAGGCGCTCCACCACCAGATGGGTTCCCTCCGGCAATTCCCCTTCCACTTTCACCTTTAAGGTGGCGTCCTCATAGGCAGCTTCTTCCTGGGGCGCCTTGTCCGGCTGAGGCTCTGCCTCCTCCGGCTGGCTGCTGGGGGTGTCCTCCCCGCTTTCCAGGCCGCTGCTCTCTGCATCACTGCTGGCAAGGCCGCTGCTTTCCAGCGCGCTGCTGGAGGCAGCGCTTTCCTCCAGGGCGCTGCTCTGTTCCCCGACGCTTTCCGGCAGGCTTTCCACTGTGCTTTCTTCCTGCTCCGGCTTCCGGAAGCATTCGTTGCCATGCTCATGCTTCTCTGTTTGCAGCATACCGCAGGTAAGCACAAGCACCTGATCTGTCTCCCCGCCTTCCGGCAGGCTTTCCACCTTAGAAAGCGTCCCGTCCTCGCCCAGCACGGAATAGCATTCCTTTGTATGGGCGTGCAGGCTGATTTCCGGCTTGCCGCAGGTGAGAATCAGCTCTGTCTCTTTACAGTCGTCTGTATGGATGTGAGAGCCAGCCCCAGCCTCCTGGCCGCAGACAAGCTCTTTCTCAGAGCAGTCTGGCCCGTGGCTGTGTCCAACCCCTTCTTCCAGGCCGCAGACCAGCTCCTGGTTTTCATCATAGCAGGCAGCGCCATGGGCATGGGCCGGGGACTCCTCCAACTGGCAGGTTAAGGCTTCCTCATAGCAGTCATCCAAATGCACGTGGCCCACTGTCTGCTCTTGCCCGCAGATCATCACCTCGCGCTTTTCATAGCAGGCCTCCACGTGGTGATGCTCCCGGATTTCCGGCAGGGCGCACACAAGGGCCGCTTCCTTATCGTAACAGTTATCGTTATGTTCATGGACTACATAGTTTGCGTAGCCGCAGGCAAGCTTTTCCTCTCCGTCAAAGCACGCCTCAGAGTGCTGGTGGACAGGCACCGCGCAGTCCAGCACCATGTCCCGCCGGGCCATTGCCTGCCCCTGCTGGATCATAAAATAAAAGGTGCCCACTGTTACAACCAGCGCAAGGCCCACTACCACCGGGATCCACCGGCGGACCCGCCGCCGCTTTCCCAGCATTTTTGCCGCCTGCTTGTCAAATACCGCGTTTGCCATGCTCTCCATCCTTTCGTGCTTTCAATACAGGGCACTTAGAACCTGTATTCACAACCTGTAACCACCGTCTAAGCGGCCTTTTTGAAGCCACTCTATGTTAAATTTTCTTGCAAGGCGACAGCCTTGCTGCGAACATTTGCCTTGATTGGCTTCAAAAATTCCCGCTCATCCGGCAATTTCGATTATGAATACAGGTTCTTACTTTACCGCCCCCAGCCCGCTTAAGGGCCATACCCGGAACAAAAGCTTTCCTACAATCAGTTCCTTGTTTACACAGCCCACCGCTGTGTTCCGGCTGTCAATGGAGGTTTCCCTGTGATCCCCCATGACAAAAATGCGTTCCTCCGGCACCTGGTAAGGCAGGGTGATGTTGCACTCCCCCAGGGCCTTGCCGGAAACATAAGGCTCCTCCAGCTCCTCACCGTTTACAAACACATTGCCGTCCTTATCTATATCCACCCAGTCGCCGGTTGTGGCGATAACCCGCTTCACCAGCAGGGTGTTATTGTAATAAAAGGCGATAACATCCCCGGTGGCGAAGTCTGAGGTGTTCATGGTCACCACAATGTCCCCGTCCATCAGGGTGTTGGTCATAGACGTGCCGCTTATGCGCAGCACCGGGAACACCAGCACCGCCACAATCACCGCGGCGGCGGCCGCCACCATCAGGGCAAAGACTGTGGTGCGCAGCACCCGGCCGTGCTCCTTCTTGCTCAGCTCCTTTTCAAGCTCTGCCTCCACCTGGGCAACAGTGGGCAGATCCACCTCTTTTTCCTTTTCTTCCTTCTTTTCCCTCAAGCGCACCCCTCGCTTCAACTGATTTATGAAGTACCCGTCCGGCCCTGAGTGGCCTGCTGCCTTTCAGGGACTGCCGTGGGGCCGCGCTCCGTTATAGCGTATGCGGTTCAAATAAGGATAAGGTGCCTTTTGAACCAGCCTTCCCCCGTTTTCCACCGCGTTTACTAACCCGCTTTATCCACCATACAGACACATCCGGTTTGATTCAGGAGCCTTCCTCCACCCGCTGGGAGCGCAGAAGCATCCTGCTCTGGGGCTGTAATTTCCCCTGTACCACCTGTACCACTTCCAGCACCCGGGGCGCCTGCTGCTCCCTGCCCCCTCTAACAGGCGGCGGGGCCAAAGGCATTCCCTGGCCCTGGGCGTGGCGGGGCTTCCTCCCAGCGGAAGGCGGCTCCTCCCGCTGCTGGGGGCGGGGCGGCGGGCTTGCGTATACCTGCCGCCGGGGGGCCTCCTGCAAAACAGGCGGGGGCAGGGGCGCAGCCTGGCCTCTTCCCCGCACCTGGGCAAAATCCATGTCAAAATCTTCCTCCGGCGCAAAGCCCTGCCTTTGCCGCTGGGCCTGCAGGCTTTCCCGAAGCTGTAAAATCTGGGCGTCCTTATCATTCAGGCGTTCCTTCAGGCGCTCATACCCTTCCTCCAGCTTGCTCATTTCCTCCTGCACCTCGGCAAGCTTGGCCTTCGCCTTTTCCGCTTCCCTGCCTTGGGCCAGCAAAAGCTGCAAAAGCTCGCGCCTGCCCAGCTTATGCAATTCCTTGTCAGTCAATGGCGCGGCTCCCCCTTTCATCCGGCAGGCCCGTCGCATTGCCGCTGCTATCAGGCTTAGCATGAAACGGGCGGCCGCCCGTTTCATTTTCCATATGGAAAATGGCCTTGCGACATACCCATTTAAAAAACATGCTTCTAAACTGAAAACCAATGTACAGTATACAGTATTACACTATGCTAAACAAAACAAGAACAATATTACTCCATCCATAATACTACACCATCTGCCGGGAAAAATCAACCCCGGGCGGCCCGAAAAACCACCTTTCGCCGCCAAGTGTATGATTAAGCGGGAGGCCTCCCGCTTAACTTTGGAATATTCCAAAGTCGCCCAGTCCTGCCTTTACATGTATTATACTATGGATCCGCCCTCTTTGCAAGGCCAAACACCAGATCTGGCGGCTTGTCACCTTTTTGTAATATCCGCAGGCAAATCCTGTATACATTCAATTTACGATTCATTCTTATTTTACTCGTATAGGCCGGAAAAGTCTACCCGCTTTCTGCACGAAGATTTTCCTCCAATTTTATGCAATTTTGGATGGATGGGAAAACCAGCGCTGCCTCCTGAAAACAAAAAAGGGAATCCCGCAGGATCCCCTCACTTTATAATATTCTTTTTAGATAAACTTGGCGGGGCTAATCTTCACGCCAGGGCCCATGGTGGCGCTTACCACGCAGGAGCGCACATACTGGCCTTTAGCGGCGGAGGGCTTTGCCTTCACAATGGCGTCCATCAAGGTGTTGAAGTTTTCAGAAAGCTTCTCCACGCCAAAGGAAACCTTGCCGATGGGGCAGTGGATGATGTTGGTCTTGTCCAAGCGGTACTCGATTTTACCAGCCTTGGCTTCCTGGACAGCACGTGCCACGTCGGGGGTCACAGTGCCGGCCTTGGGGTTGGGCATCAGGCCCCGGGGGCCTAAGAGCTTGCCCAGACGGCCTACCATGCCCATCATGTCCGGGGTGGTAATCAGCACGTCAAAATCCATCCAGCCTTCGCCCTGGATCTTCTGCACCATTTCCTCAGAGCCTACAAAGTCCGCGCCAGCGTTCTGAGCGTCCTCAATCTTCTCAGGCTTGCAGATAACCAGCACCCGCACATTTTTGCCGGTGCCGTTGGGCAGCACGATGGCGCCGCGCACCTGCTGGTCTGCATGGCGGCCGTCAACACCCAGCTTCACATGCAGCTCTACCGTCTCGTCAAACTTGGCGGTGCCGGTCTTTACAGCCAAATCAAGGGCTTCGTTTACCTCATACAGCTTCTGGCGGTCGATGAGCTTTGCGCCCTCTCTATATTTCTTACCGTGTTTCATTCGTCTATACCCCCTGCCCCTTAGTCTACAACTTCGATGCCCATGCTGCGGGCAGTGCCTGCGATCATGCTCATAGCGGCCTCGACAGAGCCGGCGTTCAGGTCGGGCATCTTCTGCTCGGCAATCTTCTGCACCTGCTCCCGGGTGATTTTGGCAACCTTCTTCTTGTTAGGCTCGCCGGAGGCGGACTCAATGCCGCAGGCCTTCTTGATGAGGACAGCGGCGGGAGGGGTCTTGGTGATGAAGGTGAAGGAGCGGTCGGCGTATACGGTGATTACCACAGGGATAATCAGGCCCACGTCGTTCTTGGTGCGCTCATTGAATTCCTTTGTAAAGGCCATGATGTTCACGCCGTGCTGGCCAAGGGCCGGGCCGACAGGGGGGGCCGGGGTTGCTTTGCCGGCGGGGATCTGGAGCTTTATAAAGCCCGTAACTTTCTGTGCCATTTTCTGATCTCTTCCTTTCCGTTGTGGTTCGGACGACCCAGGCGGCTGCGGTATTCCGCTTAAAAATCCGCCTGTATCTCCCACTGGGCAGCTTCCTGCCCAATACAGAGCAAATCAAACAAAAACCTTTCTTTCCGGTGACTTCCGGCGCTTAGCCCACAGGCTCCGCCTGATCCAGCTCCAGCTCCACAGGGGTGTCCCTGCCGAACATGGAAACCGTCACCCGGACGCGGTTCTTCTCCACGTCCAATTCCTCCACTGTGCCGATGAAGCCCTCCAGGGGGCCGTCTACGATGTTTACCGAATCCCCCACCTGGTAGCTGATTTCAAACTCCCGGTTCTCTATCCCCAGCCGGGCGACTTCGTCCTCTGTCAGGGGGATGGGCTTGGAGGAGGGGCCGACAAAGCCTGTGCAGCCGCGGATGTTGCGCACGGCGTACCAGGATTCGTCTGTCATAACCATTTTCACAATCACATAGCCGGGGAAAATCTTGCGCTCCACTTCCTTGCGCTTGCCGGCATCCGTGATTTCAGTGACCTTTTCGGTGGGCACACGGATCTCTTGAATCAACTCCTGCAGTTGGCGGTTCTCCACCGTTTTTTCCAGGTTCGAGGCCACCTTGTTCTCATAGCCGGAGTAGGTGTGTACCACATACCATTTTGCTTCCTCTGCCATGTGTTACCTCCGATGCAGTCATCTCAGCCCTTCGCCACGTCCATGACAAGGCTCAGAAGGTTCATAAACACAGTGTCCAGGGCGAATACAAACAGCCCCAGCACCAGGATGGTGACCAGCACCACGCCTGTGTTCTTGAAAACAGCTTTGGGGGTGGGCCACACAATCTTCTTCATTTCGCCTTTGCAGTCCTTAAAGAACTTTACGATGCGCTTGAAAAAGCGCACAAAGGGGTTTTCTTTTTTCTCGGGCTTCTTTTCGGTCTTTTTTGCGTTATCCGCCATGCTGACACCCCTTATCTTGTTTCCCTGTGCAGGGTGTGTTTCCGGCAGAACCTGCAATATTTATTCATTTCCAGTCTGTCGGGGTCATTCTTCTTGTTCTTCTTGGTGAGATAGTTCCTCTGCTTGCACTCTGTGCAGGCCAGTGTGATCTTCACGCGCATTTGTCGGCACCTCCCGTTTTACGGAAATAAATTTGGGGTCTCCCCCAGCCTCCCTCTAAAAAGGGCACTGCCGCCTGCATTTCCAGGCAACACAAATAAAGCCTCTTTTCGAGGTACTCCCAGTATACCACATCTTGTTGGGACTTGTCAACTTTTTCTTTTGGGCGGGCGTGGGCTTTACATTATACCTACACAGCACAGCTTCCGCAAAATCTTTCCTGTATCTGCCCGCAGTTTTCTATATATATTAATATAGAATGTATTATATAGAATGACGTTAAACTGCCTGCTGGGAAAAGAGCGTTTTCAAATTTCCCTTGCAAATTTTGTCAATGTATGATATGCTATGCATGAGTTAAAATGCACAAGTTGAGAGTGAGATGGCAAAAATGTATTGTAGAAATTGTGGAGAACCCATTTCGCCAAATGCTTATGTGTGTACAAAATGTGGGGTAGCGAATGGCGCTGGGTATCATTATTGCCCGAATTGCGGTAAACGTACAGACCCACAAGCTGTAATTTGTGTAAGCTGTGGTATTATGTTGGCACAGCCTGTTCCACAGGGCGAGCAGAAATCGAAACTTGTTGCAGGGTTGCTTGCTTTATTTTTAGGCGGGCTGGGGATACACAATTTCTACTTGGGAAATACCAATAGAGGGCTGCTGCAGCTTCTGGTGTCTATATTTGGCGGCATAATCACATGTGGACTGGCATCCACTGCCATCTGCATATGGGCTTTTGTAGAGAGCATCATGATTTTTACCGGTTCCATTAACTGTGATGCTAACGGGGTGCCATTAAAGAGTTAGGCGTGAGGAGGAGATTTTATGAAATGTCCAAAATGCGGGGCGGAAGTAATGCAGGGCGCACAGCGGTGCAATAACTGCGGGGCGCAGTTTGTAACCGGAAAGCGATGTCCGTATTGTCAAAATGTTATCCCCTCCAATGCAGCTGCCTGCCCTAAGTGTGGTAAGCCTCAGCCAGCCGCGCGGGGGTCTGCTGTTTTTAACCAGCCTAAAGAAAAGGGCGGCTTTAGATGGTGGTACATACTGATTGGTTTGGTTTTAGTAATTGCTGGCTTTGCAGGCGGTGTTGTGACAGATCATTTTTTGGATCTTGGCAGCTTTTTAGAGAAACAAGACCCTCCGGCAGCGTCATCCAGTAAGCCTCCAGAAGCCAGCAGTGCAGCCAGTGCCCCGTCTGTTTCAAGCACGGCAGCAGCGCCAGTTATGAATGAATCAGAAATAATGGCTATGTACGGCAATCCTGACAAATTTTCCGGCCGCAGTCTTGAGCTGACTGGAAAGGTTTTTGGCTCTGTTGAATACGATGAACACGGTGTTGCTTTTCAAATGTGGGCTGACCCTAAAAACAATGATTTGAATACATTTATTCTTTTTCCTGATACCAATTTTAAAATAAATGAAGGCGAGTTTGTTCGGATTACCGGCACCGTGAATTCGGCCTTTCAAGGACAAAATGCATTTGGCGTTACGATTACCGCGCCTTTAATATTGGCGTCGCAGGTTGAAATTGTATCGTATGCTGACGCGGTAGATCCTGTCATTAGGACTATTACGCCCGAAGGTTCTACCCAAACCCAGTATGGATACACTGTTACGGTTGAAAAAATCGAGTTGGCAGAAAAGGAAACACGGGTATATCTGAAAATAGAGAATAATGGCAGCGACAAATTCAGCCTATATTCTTTCAACTCGTTACTGATTCAAAACGGGCAGCAATATGAGGAACAGACAAACTTCAGCGCTGATTATCCCAAAGTGCAAACTGACCTGGTAACAGGCGTGTCTACGCAAGGTGTTATTTGTTTTCCCGCAGTGGAACCCGCCAGTTTCCAATTGCGGTTTGAAGCACACTCTGAAAACTGGAATGAATCTTTAGAACCGTACATTTTTGATATAACTGTAGGATAAGAGAAGGCCCCGCTAAAAAGCGGGGCCTTCCTGTTTTTCTATGTGTCTCAGCCTCTCTGCGGCATACTTGCACGCGTTCTTATAGATGGCGGAACGGTCGCAGCCGTACTGGGCGGCTATGTCGATTTGGGACCAATGGTCAATGATATACCGGGTGGCAATGCCTGTATCCTCTGTTCCCAGGTTTGCCTCATAAATGGCCTGTTCTATGTCAGAACACAAGAGGTCGGCTAACCCTTTTGGCAGCCTCACTCTTGCGTTCATCTGCTCACGTCCTTTTTGTTGATTTTACCCCAGCCCTGCCCGGGCCAGAAAAAAGCCGACTACTGCTGCCACCACCAGCTTGACAACATCCCTCACCAGGGCTTCCCAGCGCTTAGCGGGTTTTTGCTCCAGGTTGCACACCTTGCTGGTTAAGTTGTCTAGCTTATCCATAATGGCATTATAGTGTACTTCCTGCACAGCCTCCGACTTTTCCAGGGCATTCAGGCGACCGAAAATCTCAGTGTGCCGGGCGCTGTTCTGGGCCTGGTATTCCGCGAGCTGCCCTTCCAGAGATTCTACCCGCCCCGCTATAGGGCAGTTCTGCCCACAGTCTGCCATAGGCTTACTCCCCCTTTGGGCGCTGATATGTAAGGGCCTGGGCGCTGTCCCTTATGCCCTGGGTAGTGGGGTCGGTGACAACGCCCAGCAGCGCCAGCACAGCGAAAAGGGAATTGACAAACGCCATAAGCTTGTTGCCCAGGTCGCCAAAATCCAGCGCATACCCAAACACTGCTGCCCCTGCCTGGGTGAGCAGCAGCAGCGCCGGGATAAACGAAAGCCAAAAGCCTTTGTTTTTGATGCGGACTGTCCAGTTGATTTTCATGTGTGTGACCTCCCCTATGATTAAATTTTAGTAAACCATATAGTTAATGTCAGAGGTTTATTTGCGTAATCAGAATGACGACCAACCCAACCAACAGATATTAGATTATGTTAAGTAAACTAAATTGTTCATGGAATCGGGAATATTAAATTCCTCCTTCTTGCGGCTCCCCGGCGAAAATGTAGGTGGGGAACCGGGAATCATCCGGAATGATATGTGGCAGCGTGCCCCCTAAAAGGGCGGAAAGCGCCGGATAAGCAGCAGGCACAGGCCTGCCGTCACACAAGAGCCACTGGAGAACCGGAAGGGGATGGTCATGGGCTGTTTGCAGCTCCCCTATGCCAGGGCCGGCATTTTTATTCTCCATAACGGCGTTGATGTGTTCTATCGCCGCGCTGCCCTTGTCCACTACCTGCTGGCTCAAGCCCAAAATGCGGGCAATCTCCCTGTCAATGCCGCCAGACACAAAATCATAAGCCCGCAGGGCATCGGCTGAAACAGCAGACAGGGGCGGCACAAAGGCGCGCAGGTCAGTCAAATCATCCGGGAGCAGGCTTGTAGCGCCGCGCTGGACGTGCAGGCTGTACAGGGGCACTATGTATGGCTCATCGGGCAGAGCATCCGGCGCTGTACCAGGCAGCAGGGCCAGGGTGGCTGTGCGGGCCTTTTCGTCTGCCTGCAAAACCAGAAGGTCAGTGCGGTCGGTGTGGCTGGGGCCAGGCTGTACGGATATCTGTAAAGGCTCGTCGTTTTTCACCCAATGCCCTGCCACAAGGCCAAAACCCGTCCCAACTGCCAAGCTAAGCCCGTTTATACCTGTCTCAAACCCGCTGCCCCACTGGCACACGCCGTCGCCAAAGGCATTGTGTACCGCTTCAGAAAACTGCTTTGCTGTGTACAGCGTGGTATCGGGGCCAAGACAAAAGCCGTATGTGAGTGCCATTTCTCTCTCCTTCAACTGGTTCTGCCTGTAATTGTTAAGGTGTCAGAATAATCTTCCCAACGAAGCGTGACAGTTTTTTTCTCGCCTTGCGGGGCATAGGTGGGGATATTCAGAATTTGAGAGTCATTAATATATAAGTAACAAGAATGATGTTCTGATTCGCCTGTTTTTTCCAACTCAATAGTGAACGTTTCCACACCCGCCGAAATTGTCCTTGTATAGGTTTTGTCAAAGGCAAGCCTTTCTCCATTAAAATACACATAAAAACTGTCTCTAATAGAGCTGTAGTCTGCAATCAAGTTAATCGTAACTTTCCTGTCCCCTGAAGGAGCTTCGGTCTGGATGGCTCTTATGTAGGCCGGCACCCCGTCGCTGGCAAGCTGGGGCAGCCACGC
>ERZ779632.109-NODE-109-length-56283-cov-19.565341_pt1 | contig 56283 bp, 51 predicted proteins | sample MGYA00514194_ERZ779632 | MGnify/ENA primary metagenome ERZ779632 (study PRJEB29562, sample SAMEA4376704) | mouse gut metagenome | isolation source: Cecum | study: EMG produced TPA metagenomics assembly of the A DSS colitis mouse model was used to assess the... | reverse complement strand
TCGTCTTCGTTCAGTTTCCGTATTACATTTGAAAACCATGTAATCCATTCATTCAAGTCATCTGTATCCTAATCTCCCGAAAAAATTATACATAGGTCGGTCTAAACGGCTTACATAAAGAATTATTTAGAATTTTAATATGTATAATTGATTTAAAAACCATTGATATTATACATATGTCGTGATTAGTTCCCTATCAAATTTGAACTACAAAATAGCATTTGAAACGAGTAAATTGCAAGAAAATTATCACAAAACACATGGAAATTCAGATAGTAAAACTTTTTAGTACATATTACGTTCGCAATAACCCTTGATTTTGCGCAAACCTATGTATAATATATCGGGATTTTAGGCTGTATCCATTGCCCTGATTCGGTGCATCAGTTCTGCGATGCCGTCTGTCCATTCCTGCCTTGTCCGTTTCCTGTCTGCAAGGAAAATGTTGTCGATCAGTGTGTTTGAACTGCTGATTTTTGATTCCGTAAGTGTATTGACAGATACAAGCGCATATTCGAAGTCTACAACATATTTTCCAAACAGCTGTGCATTGTTTATCATCTGGCTGAACTTGCACGAGGCAGTCCAGTTCCGCTCACTGTTATGCAGTACGATGGGCATAATGGCTGGAAGTCTGTAGCCCTTTTTGCTGCGTTTATTTTTATCACAGTTTTTAAAGTGGTCCAGCCAGATCGCCGTCATATAGATCAGCAGCCGGAAGGACATCGTAAAATCATTGTAACTTTGCAGCTCAAGAAGAAAGAACAAATATACGGCGCCTTCCTTTGTATGCACCTTGTAGACCAAATCGGATTCATAGGTATCAAACTGGTCTGTAATATATTCCTTGTCAATCAGTTCCAAATCCTCTTCTTCGAGCTCCATCATCCATTCAAGTGCGATGTATTTTTTGATAAAGTGGAGAAAATGCTTCTTTATAGAAAATATTCTCTTGTAGCCCTTGTCATGCGGATTGTCCGTCTGTTTATTCTGTGAATTTTCATTTTTGGTATTATCTTTTTGTGGATCTTTATTCTGTGTGTTATCTTTTTGTGGATCTTTATTTCTGTGTATTTCTTTCTGAATATTTTCTTTATCCTGTGTATCCATATTTTCTGTTGCTCTCCTGTTTCTGGTAAATTTTTCTGTTATACTGCTTTTTCTATTTTGGATCTGGAATGGTTTCTTTATGCATATGGATGTCAGTGTGAAAAATCACATATGGAAGTTTTTCACATAGGAAAACTGTCGGCAGAGCTGACGGACTGCCCGGCGTGTGAGCAGGGAGTACAATTCCCTGTTTCATTGGGAAATGGATTGTATTGTTTTGCAATTATAGTATCATATATTTTCTTGTTTTTCAATCATTAGCGGCGAAGGATTTGACAACGTGAAAAATCGCAGACCGGTGATCTCAAGAGGCATTGTGAACAGCCTGATTGAAACCGGTTCGATTGACCCATTTGGGATGGCTTTAGACATTAGACTTGGCATGCTGCATGGCTCGGTTGGAATCGGTGTGACAAACAAAATGGCAGGCATAAACTATTTTACATACGACTATCAGAATGGTATCATGTAGGAGAAGGTTTTCACCGGATTTCACAAACAGCCTCCGTCATATGATGTCTTTGGCGTAGGATCGGAAGCAGTAGAAGCACTGCCTAACCGAATCCACTACACAAGCCAGCAGTATGACCAGCAGACAGAGCAGTATTGTCTTCGTGTGAGGTACTATAATCCGATACTCGGACGGTTTATGCAGGAGGATGTATATCAGGGAGATGGACTGAATCTGTATGGGTCCTGTCATAATAATCCCAAAATATATTATGATTTGTCTGGTTTTGTTCCATTGAATAAAAAGGATTTTATGTTGATGTTTCATATGATAATGGTAAGAAAATCTTATTATATTGGCATTACGAATGGTCTTAAAAGATAAAGCAAAGAACAAACAAAATCATCTAGGCTGGATTCCGCAACAGCCAGCCTTCGGGCTATTGAATCAAATGCCGTATACGGAAATGCAAAAGGTTATCAACAATATGATATTAAAAATCTCATACAAATACTGGAATTAGAGTTCAAAAGGTTTCTCAAAAAATAGAGTCAATAAACATATGTCATAGAGAAAAAATGGTTTAAGGCAGCTTATAAGTGTCTTGAAACAAGAGATGCGTTAATCGAAAGTAAAGAAAAAATGAAGGCGAGGAGGAAGTAGATGTCAAACATAAAAATATGGGGATGGGATAAAAAAAGACGAACATTGTTACGCTTTATAAAATCAGGGGACATATTTTGTTTTGAATTAAAAAATCAACAATATTGTTTTGGAAGAATTATAGCTAAAACAGTCGTAGGACATATTGCAGAAATTTTTGATTATATATCATCGGATACTTTTATAAATGCGGAAATTATAGAAAAATCTTCAAGATTAATGCCATTAATAGTTCTTGATTCATACACTTTATTTGACAATAAAAGAAGTGGGGATTGGAGAATTGTTGGTCATCAAGAAAATTATACGCCTAATGATGTAGAAGATATTTATTTTACTTATGGTCTTGGAAGTGGATGTAAGAAAGTCGATGTATATGGAAAAGCAACGCCAATACAGGAATCAGATCAAGAGAAATATATATTATTGGCTCCTCGATGTGATGAATATATTAAAGAGTTAGTATTAAAAACTATAGAACAGATGAATTAAATAATGAGACCTTATGCAATTATACCAGTAGGGAAGGCAGGGCTATTTGGAACGTGTAGCGGATACTATCACCCTGTTATGGTCGCATGAGGAGACATTTCGTAACTGATGTTGCATGAAAGGAAAATCAATGGAATTAGAAGAACTAAAAGAATTGAAACAGTGTAATACGGAGGCTGATTTATTAAGATTAATACAAGAAATTGATGATAAAGTGATTTTTAAGGGATATAACATTGAACAAATTCTTTGTTTGGTAAGTGAAATAATAGGTAGTGATTTGCTATCTATAAAGTATGAGACAAGAGAAGAAATATTACATTTGATGTGTGATGTAATAGCCTATTATGGTTTCCTTGACGGTGTGAAGTGGGAGTGTATTATCAAAATTAAGGAAGAGTTGGAAGACGATCTGAAAGAGTATATAACAGAGTTTATGGAGCCAATCACTAACTAAAAGGCGGCGGAAGAGAGATTATTATGTGAATGCAGACAGACCCAGTGCGCTACTGGTAACGATAAACTACATACAAGAGTGATATAGCAGAATGATAATAAGGAGTAAAGTGAAGAAAATGACAATTTATCAATTTTTAGACAATCTGGTAATGCTGCCTGTACGTGTTATTGGCAGAACCTCAAATATGCTTTGGATAGGTATTGGGGAAAAAGTGAAATTGTTGGATGTTAATGGGAGAGAACGCGAAGTAAGCACATATGCGTTACATATCCAATGCAGATGGAGAATTGTGAATAAGGAGAGGCGGGAGATATTACTGGCAGCTTCTGATTTTTATTCTCCCAAAGAAGATATTGATGATTATTCAAACTTTGACTGGGAACCACAAGGAAATAATTTATTTGATGAAAAAAGTCAAAAATGGTTAAAACGAGAAAGTCCTTTATATATAAAAAAATACAAAATAAATATGTGGGGAGACTTGTTCATAACCTTTACAAATAATGATAGATTAGAAATATTTATAACGTCAACAGGAGAGACAGAAGGATGGAGAGTATTTGAGTGCGGGAGAGAAAAAACGCATTTGGTTGCCAGAGGGATAGGGATTAACTTTGAGAAATAGATAAAACAATAACTGTTTCAGAGCATCCAGCCAGTGTAAAACCTGTTGAACGCAAATATTTCACAAAATGCTCACATCTTATTTAAACTTCATTTTAGCTTCACAGTCTATACTCTTCCTATATCCACAGTAAGGCTCCTAAAGACAATCCGCTGCATTGTAATAAGGAACTGTAGAAAAATAACTGACACATCTTGACTTGTCTATTTCTCCGATTGTGCATGTCAAAAAGCCTCGCCGTAGCCCGCTACGCCTACGTTTTTTGACATACACCCTCGAAGAAATATACTGCGCAATCTGTATCACTTATTTTCCTACAATTCCTAAATATAGCAAACCGGCATTGCAGTCATACCATTTCTACAGGGCAGCAATGCCAAAATCAGTGAGGGGTACAGTGGTATACGAAATAAACGAAGGCCAGTCATGGCTTGACTGGCAGAAATGGAGGATTTTAATGGCAGATCAGGCAGCATTTGAACGTTATGAGATAAAATATAGAATGACAAGGCGGCAGTGGCGGGCAGTGCTTGCGGCAATGCTTCCGCATATGAAGCTGGATGACTATGGACATACCACGATCAGAAATATCTATTTTGACACAGATACCTACAGGCTGGTGCGGCGTTCCATCGAGAAGCCCGTCTATAAAGAAAAGCTCCGCATCCGAAGCTACAAGCAGGCAGCGGCGCAGGACAAAGTATTTATCGAACTCAAGAAGAAATATCATGATGTCGTGTACAAGCGGCGCGAATCGCTCTCCCAGCTTGAGACGCTGGAATGGATAGTGCGGGGAACGCCGTTTCCCAAGGCAACCCAGATTGGCAATGAGATTGATTACTTTTTTGACTATTACAGCACACTCAAGCCAAAGGTATTTTTGTCCTATGAGCGCGAGGCATTTTATGCGCTGGACGGCAGCGGTTTCCGTGTGACCTTTGACGAGCAGATTCTTGCCAGACAGGAGGAACTTTCCCTGTCTAGGGAGGTTTGGGGAGAACCGCTTCTTGACGAGGAGGAGGTGTTGATGGAGCTCAAGACTTCGGGCGGCATTCCGCTATGGATGTCGCGCGTGCTGACAGAGCAAAAGCTGTATAAGACCTCTTTTTCCAAGTATGGCGCTGCGTATGAGAAGCTCGTCTGTAGGAAAAAGGATGCGGCGGCAGCCAATATTTTTATCGCATAGTGTGGCAGGAAGGGGAACAACAACATGGCAGAAACGGTTTTTGGAGGATTGTTTGACGCGGAGACAGCACATGTGATACCGCTGGCAGATTTTATGTGCTGCATCGTCAGCGCACTTGTGATAGGATGGATGATATCCATGATATCTATGTATAAAAATGCTTATTCTAAGAGCTTTATCGCGACCATCGCAACGATACCGGCAATCGTGTGCGTGGTGATTATGATGGTGAACGGAAATGTCGGTGCGGGGGTTGCCGTGGCGGGCGCGTTTGGTCTGGTGCGGTTTCGGTCGGCGCCTGGCACGGCAAAGGAGATCGGCGTACTGTTCATGGCGATGGCGGCGGGGATGATTACTGGAATGGGGTATATTGCATATGCGTCTTTGTTTGTCCTGATTCTGGGAGTGGCAGAGGTGTTTTATGCTAAGATCGGCTTTGGCATGAGAAAACACACCATGCTGGAACGGACGCTGCATATTACAATACCGGAGGAATTGGACTATGTGGAGATGTTTGATGATTTGTTTGAGCGCTATACGGACAAACACAGTCTGATCCATGTCAAGACGACGAATATGGGCAGCTTATACAAACTAACCTATCAGATCACGTTTCGGAAGCTGAATGCAGAGAAAGACTTTATGGATGCGATACGCTGCCGGAATGGCAATCTTGAGGTGGCGCTGTCGTATCAGGAGAGCGGTGCGGCGGAGATGATGTAAGCCGGGTGAACCGTTGATTAGAAGGAGTGAAAAAGTATGTTTCAAAAGCAATATCGAATGATGGCAGTCCTTTGCGCACTGGTTTTATGTGTAACGGCATGCGGCAGTGCTGCGGAGCGCGGCAACGCTGCAAAGGCTGTGGCGAAGGAGCCGGAAAAGACAAGTGACACGTCGGAGCTGTTTTCAGACCGCGATCTGAGCGGCAGTTATGATGCCGCAGCATGTGACAGCATCATGCTCTCTGACGCAGGCTGTACGGCGGATTCTAAGAATGTAACGATTGACGGAAGCGTCGTCACGATCACAGGGGAGGGGGACTATATCCTAAAGGGGGCGCTCAGCGACGGCAGGATTGTGGTTGATGTGGATAAGAGCGAGAAAGTGCAGCTGGTGTTAGACGGCGTAGACCTGACCTCGAAAACTTCTGCTGCCATCTATGTGAAAAAGGCGGATAAGGTGTTTGTAACCCTTGCGGACGGCACAAAAAATACGCTCGAAAACGGCGGCACATTCGAGGCTGTGGATGACAACAACATTGACGCGGTCATTTTTTCCAAAGACGGTCTGACACTGAACGGAACAGGTGAGCTTGTCCTCCATTCTCCCGCAGGGCATGGAATTGTGTCGAAAAATGATCTAGTGGTCACGGGCGGGACCTATGAGATCACAGCGGCATCGCACGGCATCACAGGGAAGGACAGCGTGGCGGTCGCGGATGGAGACTTTCATATTACTGCTGGAAAGGCGGCAGTCAAGTCTGTCAATGACGATGATATGACACAAGGTAACGTCACAATCACAGGCGGTACGTTCGCACTGTCGGCAGGCAGCGACGGCATCAATGCGCTGAATGAGATTCATATTCTGGATGGCAGGATTGTGGTCGAAGAGTCGAATGAGGGGCTGGAAGCGAGGGTGATCCGACTGTCCGGCGGTGAGATCGAGATTACAGCGCAGGATGACGGACTGAATGCGACAGACAAGCGGACAGAAGCGGGCGCGGATACCGAGACAGAAAAGCCGGACAGCAATGCACAAAAGCATGGAACGAAGCCGGACGTGGGGGCTGCGGCAGATTTTTCGAGGGATTTTCCACGCGGCGGCATGGGACAGTCGCATCCAGAAGCAAGCATTCATATTTCAGGCGGCGTGATACAGATTGACGCGGAAGGCGACGGCGTAGATTCGAATGGATATTTCTATATGAGCGGCGGAGCGCTGTATGTGGCTGGCTCTTCACATGGCGGGGACAGCGCGCTTGATTACGATATAGAAGCCAGTATCAGCGGCGGCATTGTGGTGGCGGCAGGGCAGAGCAGCATGGCGCAGAATTTTGGCGAAGGTTCGACGCAGGGCGCGGTACTTGTCAATACTTCTGCACAGAATGCGGCGGGCAGCGACATTATTTTGCTCGACAGTGAAGGAAAAGAACTTCTTGCATGGACGATGCAGAAAAGTTATAATTCTGTTGTAATCAGCGCTCCTGAGATCAAGGCGGGCAATTCCTATACCGTAAAGACCGGCGATATTTCGACAGCAGTCACAATGGAAGGACTGTTGTATGGCGGACGCATTTCTGACCGCCTCCACAGGACAGAGGGCCGCAAAAGCGCTGGCGGAGGCGCAAAAAGGCAGGATTAGTATACGATGCTGATAGACTTTACAAGTTGATTGTGGTATATTGATATTGATGACATCAGAAATATGAAATTACACTCTCGTACTCGTATAAGAAAGGAGCCCGCATGACCAATTTTACCGACATACACGGCATTACATTTGCCCCGTTTGCCCCCGCAGGGCGGCTCTCCCAAGACGGTGCCCGCCAGAGTCTCCAACTGATGAAGGAACGCACCAGTGCCGGTTTTATCATTCTCGTACCCGGCGGATTGCAGGATACGCCGCAGTCAGAGAAAATCAGTTATACCTCGGAATATACCATGACAGATGATGAGCTTAGGCAGTTTATAGATTTTGCGCAGTCCATAGGTCTGCGTGTGGCGCTGAAGCCCACAGTCAACTGCAAGAACGGTACATGGCGCGCGCATATTAACTTCTTTGACGAGGACGTGCCCTGTGAGCCAAAGTGGCGCAACTGGTTTGCTTCTTATATGGAGTTTCAGAATCACTATGCCAAGATCGCGCAGGAGACAGGCTGCGAGATGCACATAGCAGGCTGCGAGATGGTCATGGCAGAGCGGCGTGCGGCAGAGTGGAGACAGACCATTGCGGAGATTCGAAGCGTGTTCAAAGGGCTGGTTTCCTACAATACAGATAAATACCAAGAGCACAATGTCACATGGTGGGACTGTGTGGATGTGATTTCTTCGAGTGGGTATTATCCAATTGAGGACTGGGAGCGGCAGCTGGACAGGATTGAAGCCGTCGTTGCAAAATACCAGAAGCCCTTCTTTTTTGCCGAGGCAGGCTGTATGTCTGTCACTGGTTCCAAGCATGTGCCAAACGACTGGACAGTGCGCGGCACAGCCGATTTGGCAGGGCAGGCGAAGTGGTATCAGGAGATGTTCCGCGCGTGCAGCCAGCGGGAATGGGTGAGGGGCTTTGCGCTCTGGTCATGGACGGACAGACTGTATGACGCGCAGGATGCCGCCAAGCAGTGTGATTATGAGCTGTATGCAAAACCAGCGGAAAAAATCGTGCAGGAGAACTATGTTGCGAAAAGTTAAGTCCGTTAGGACTGTACTGCATAAGCAAAGGAGGAGAAAGCATGATCCGGGTAACAATATGGAATGAAAATCTGCATGAACAGCAGCAGGAGAAAGTGCGGGCAATTTATCCTAAGGGAATCCACGAATGCATCAAGGAGTTTTTATCAAAGGATAAAAATCTATGGATTCGCACTGCGACGCTGTCTGAGCCAGAGCACGGGCTGACAGAGGAGGTACTCTCAGAGACGGATGTGCTCGTATACTGGGGGCATATGGCACATGAAGCGTTTTCGGACGAGGTGGCACAGCGCGTACAAAAGCATGTACTTCAGGGAATGGGGTTGATCGCGCTCCACTCTGCACATCTTGCCAAGGTGATGCGCCTTTTGATGGGAACGGGTATGACTCTGCGCTGGAAACATGGGGACCGCGAGCGTCTCTTTGTCACTGCGCCGTCCCATCCGATCGCACAGGGGATTCCGCCGCAGTTTGACATTCCCATTGAGGAGATGTACGGCGAATACTTTGATATTCCAAAGCCGGATGATGTAGTATTTACAGGCTGGTTTGCAGGCGGCGAGGTCTTTCGCAGCGGCTGTACATTTCAGCGCGGCTTGGGGCGGATTTTTTACTTCCAGCCGGGACATGAAGCGTATCCGGTTTACCATATGCCAGAGATTCAGCAGATTCTTGCAAACGCAGTGAACTGGTGTGCGGAGGTGAAGCGGCAGCATAGACCGCTTGACTGTACGGCGGTGAAGGCGACTTTGGAGGAGGAGTATCAAAATCCTCTGAAAATTTCAGTATTTTACGATCATGTCACACAGGCAGCGGCGCAGTCGGCAGGCAGATATTCCGTGGAGGAAATTTTAAGGCAGTGCAGTGATGCCGGGATCCGCGGCATTGATATTGAGTATGACCAGCTTGCGGAGGACTTTGACCGCATCTGCGCGGCGCTTCGGTATCATTATATGGAAGTCGCATCGATTTATAAGATGCTTAATTTCAAGAATCACGAGTTTATGAACCGTGCAAAAGAGGTGATTGATCTGGCGCACAGGCTGGGCGTGAAGCAGGTTCTGATTGTGCCGGGATTTCTCGAACGGGACGAGGCGAAAGCACTTCATAGTGTGAGCGGAGACTACCGCGCAGTTGAGCAGTTTATGGAGCAGAATCTGTGCATTCAGACTATGAGGACTGCATTGGCAGAGCTTGTGCAGTATGCAAAGCCCTTGGGTGTCATGGTGACGCTCGAAGATTTTGATGATGTCGGGGCACCGTATTCAAGAATGAATGAGCTGCTGTGGTTTATGAGGAATGTCCCGGGGCTAAGGTGTACTTTTGATATGGGCAATTTTGCGTTTGGCTATGAAAATGTGATGGATGCTTATGAACTGCTGAAAAATTATACCGTGCATGTGCACTGTAAAGACAGGGGCAGTGAGGGAAACGGCTTGCAGCCTGTTCCGACAGGAAGCGGGTATATTCCCATCGGGCAGCTTGTCAGAAAGTTATGTGCGTCTGGATACCGCGGGTATCTGTCCATCGAGCATTTTGGAGAGCTCGACCAGATGGCAGGCATCGGACAATCCGCACATTTTCTCAAATCATTGCTGGAACACAGACAATCTATACCTCAATAAATGCAAATTGTACCAAATGTATTTTATTTCGACAATTTTTCCTGTACAATAAAGTACGAATTGTCGCGACAATTTAAACTTACTATGCTGGAGTTGCTGGAGTATTCATTTTCCCCCGAAATGAAAGTCCAGCAATTTGCATTCTATAAAGATTGCCGCGCAGAAATCATTTGTCAGGAGGTATAGAGGTGGAGAAAACATTTGGAAAACGGGTGAACAGGTTTGTATTAATCATTGTCACAATTATTGATATGTTTTTGTTCTTTGGGTATATCGGGGATTATGCACAGGGGCACATCAGCTTTGGCTTTATGCTCACAGTGGACTTGTCGGTCATCGCGTCAATGATCGCATGTTATTCCGTTTATTTTCACAGAAAGGACAGCGCAGCATTCAAACATGTCTCCATGGCGGGGTATATGGTGGTTTACGGGCTTGCAGTGTTTGGGGCGCAGAATGACTTGGTATTTATCATGGTTTTTCCGCTGACAATTATTTATATTCTGTATTATGATCTGAAACTGATTCTCAGGATTGCAGTGATCTTTGGCGCAATCAATCTCTTTGATGTGGGATATATTGCCGCAGTACTCGGGCATATGCATTCCGGCGCGCCGCTCAACAGCACATCCCTGCTGTTACAGGGGGCGTCCTCCGTCGTGTATATGATCGTGCTGTGCGGAACGACGCAGATCTCAAATGACAACAATGCGAAGAAGATTTCCAGCATTGACAAGGAGCGGGAGAAAAGCGATACCCTTTTAAGTGAAGTGCTCGAGGTCGTTTTTTGTGTGAAGCGCGATTCGAAGGAGGCGTCTGAGCATATACGGCAGCTCAGCCGTTATGTGGATTGCACGGTGTCCGAACTGGACGGAATTGCACAGGGAAATGCCAACAACGCACAGAGCATCGAACACCAGACCATCATGACGGGCAATATCCAGAGTATGATCTTGGAGACCAAGCAGATGTCGGATGAAATGCTTGCGATGGCAGAGCGCTCAGAGGACGCTGTAAAGGATGGCAAGCACACGGTGGACAGCTTGCAGGAACAGGCGCAAAAGACAAAGCGGGCAAATGAACAGGTCGTGGCTTCGGTTTCGAGCCTAATTACAAATGCGAGGGCGGTAGAGGACATCACCGAGCAGATTTTTGCTATATCCAGCCAGACGAATCTGCTGGCGCTCAATGCCTCCATAGAGAGTGCGAGGGCCGGGGAGGCTGGAAAAGGCTTTGCGGTCGTGTCTGCGGAGATCCGCGCACTTGCAGATGAGACAAGGAATCTGACAGAGCGCATCCATGAGATTGTCGGTGACTTAAAAAAGAATGCGGACATGGCGAAAAATACAGTGGATAATGTCATCATGGCAGCAGGCACAGAACATGACCTGATTGTCAATGCCAATGTGCAGTTTGGCGAGATTGGCAGCCGCATGGACGGTCTGCATGGCAACGTGCAGGAAATCTATCAAAAGATCGAGGAAATACTGGAATCAAATAATGCCATTGTGGACAGCATTACGCAAATCTCAGCCGTCAGTGAGGAAGTGACCGCGGGGACGCAGCAGGCGGCAGAGCTTGGTGCAGACACCAGACAGAAGGCGGAGCAGGCAAGAGAGCTGATGATGGGCTTGCTGGATACAGTAAAGGCGATTGACAAATATCTGTAAAGGAGGCGGAGAAGCGTATGCTGGGAGGTACAGTGTATGTGGCAATGCTTCGGTTTGCAGTCAGTCTTGCGGGAACAATCCTGCTGTATTCCCTGATGAGTGAGCCGCGGTATGACAGGAAAAGGATGGCGGGGTATTATGGCGCTCTGAGCGTGTCGCTGATTGCATTTGCGGGCGTATGGTATTGGATCGACTGGGCAAGCTGTGTAAGGATGGTAGCGTTTGTGATGTTTGTGGTTTTTGCCGGATTCTCTCTGCTTCTTAGCAGGGATTCGCTCTATCTGTCACTGTACAAGCTTGCGCTGACGTTTTACCTGCTGGCGGTATTTCTAATCGGCGGCATTGAGGTTTCCATTATTTTCTTTGACAGAAATGTATGGGCAGATATAGTGGCACGCATTCTGCTGATCCTGCTGATGGCGCTGTTTATCGAAAAGCGGATAAAGAAGTCTATCCGAGGGTTTGGCCACTATGTTGAAAATGAGCTGGACAGGTTCAGTGTGATGGTGCTGATTATCAGCCTGCTCTTTGGCATCGGATTTATCTTAAATCCCAATATCCGTGACCAGACCCCTTACCGTTTGTTTCAGATCGTGATGAACTTTTTTCTCACAGGCGCGCTTCAGTTGCTGGTATTCCGCCTCTATCTGCATATTGGAAAGGAGAAGGAATACCAGAAAGAGAACCAGCTCATGCAGATGAATCACAGGCTGTTGGAACGGAATATGGAAATCCTCGAGGAGTCGCTGGAAGCGGGAAGGCGCATCCGCCATGACGCGAGGCATCACAATGCAGTGATCGCGGAGTATATCCGCAGGGGGCAGAAAGAAGAGCTGCTACAGTATCTTAAAGAGTATGAAAAGGAGCTGGACGTTCGGACGCCAGAGAATATATGTGCGAACACCGCAGTCAACAACATCCTGTCAGCGTACACCAGAAGGGCGAAACGTCAGCAGATCAAGGTCATACTGGATATAGATATTCGTAAAAATCTTACGATTCCCAATATTGATTTGGTGACAATTCTGGCAAATGCATATGAAAACGCGATATATGGATGCATGGAGGTGCAAAAACAGATGCCCTCCCAGCAGTGTTTTATTCATCTTATGATCAGGAAAAAGAAGAATAAGCTCGTGATTTGTTGTAGGAATACATGCAGAATTGAGACAGAGTTCAAAGATGGACAGCCTATGCTGGAGTATACAGGAGGCGTTGGAGTGCTTAGTATCATAAAGACAGCAGAAAATTTTGATGGCGAATATGATTTTAAGAATGACAACGGTGTGTTTGTATTCCGTTTGATTATGAATATGCCGTCGCCCAAGGAAGCGTGACAAGGAGGGAACTTTGCGATGTATTTAATAGCACTCTGCGATGATGATGAAGCAGATTTGGACAAAACAGAGCAGATGCTGAGAGCATATGAGAATAGCCATCCTGAGACAGCGTTTGTGCTCGAGCGGTTTTTGCGTGCTGACCACCTGCTCAGGCGTATCAGGAAGGAGGAATACGCGCCGGATGTTATCCTTATGGACATTTATATGCCAAAGAAGCTGGGGATTGAGGCTGCATGCGAGCTGCGCGCGATGGGAAACCGCGGCAGGATTATTTTCCTCACCACATCCCGGGAACATGCGTTGGAAGCTTTTGGTGTGGAGGCGTCCCAATACCTTGTAAAGCCGGTTTCCAGTGAACAGCTGTTTCGCGTGCTGGACACATTTTTGGCGGAAGAGGAGGAGGCGCGCCGCAAATATCTGCTGCTGCGGATTGAGGGAAGGATACAGCGCATTCCAGTCAATGAACTTGTATATTGTGAGGCACAGGGCAAATCGCAGTATCTGCATTTGTCAGACGGGACACAGTACAATCTGCGCAGGACGATGGCAGAAATCTATGAAATGCTCGCCGGTTACCGGGAGTTTGTGCGGGTTGGCGTAGCCTATATTTTGAATCTCGATCATATAGAGAGCCTGAGCACACAGGAGGTACAGATGGATAACGGCAAAAAAGTCTTTCTGCCAAGAGGTTCCTATCACCCGCTGCGGGAACGGTATTTTGACTATTACTGCGAAAGTAATGAGGTTTTATAGAATGATAGATATTTATTATATGGAGGAGAATATACACATTGCGCAGGCAGTGAAAAAATTCCTAGCGCAGGCGGGATACCGCGTATGTGTCTTTCCAACCGTTGATGAGATGAAGGAGGCACTAAACAGGCTGTGTCCTGCAATCGTTCTGATGAACTGGTATATGCCGGACGGAAATGGCAGTCTGCTATGCCAGTGGATACGCCAAAACCTGCGCGGAGTGCCGGTGCTGTTTACCGCGGCGCGCAGTCCTGTACACAGCCTGATATCAGAACCAGAGGCGTATGTCGTAAAGCCGTTTGAGCTGGATGTGCTCCTCGTGCAGATCCGCGCGCAGCTGCAAAACAGGGGCATGGCTGCAAAGCAGCATTTATCCTGTGATGTGATATCGCTGGACCGCAGCAGAATGCAAGTTCGGTGCGGCGCAGAGGAAGTCCGTCTGAGTGCATCAGAATACCAGCTTCTCCTGTATCTGATGCAGAATAAAGGCAGGACAGTCACACGGGAAACACTTCTCTCTGTCATCTGGGATACAAATGGAACATATGTCAGCAACAATACACTCTCTGTCACCGTAAAACGCCTGCGCGCTAAGCTTCATCAGCCTGCGTGCCTGAAAACAGTGCACAGTGTCGGCTACCGCATGGAGGATTCGGAAAAAAATGTCTGATTTTCCATAAAAAAGACGCCCGCCAACCGTATCTGTTACATCACTAGACCATTGGTATAAGGAGGGAGTAAGTATGATGAAAAAGCAGACAAAAGTAGCAGTTGTAACCGCACTTGCGGTGTGTATTCTGACAGGCTGCGGCGGAGCAGGCAGTTCCAAATCAGTGATGTCAGACACCGCAGCGCCGGCCGTTAACAGCACCGCACAAAAATCCTATTCAGGGGGTGTTGCCTATGATGAGGAGGTGAAGGAGGAAATCGCACCAGCCGGAGAAGGCGGTCTGACAACAAGCCAAACACAGAATCCAGCGCAAAGTCAGGACGATATCACACTGCTTGAGGAGAAACTGGTGTATCATTGCAATCTCGACATTGAAACGCTGGACTATCCGGCGGCAATCGCGTCTATCAAAGAGACGATCACCAAATATGGCGGCGTGATCCAGTCAGAGAGCGAGAGTGACAGCGGGCAGAACTGGTACTATGCGGATTACCGCAAGACAAGCGGCACCATGCACAACTATCTTGAGGTTCGGATACCATCAAAAGAGTATGAAACGTTTCTCTCAGAACTTGATGGTGTGGGCAAAATCATCTCGAAATCAACCAGCGTGGACAATATCAGCCAGCAGTACTATGATACGACTGCGCAGATCGAAGCATTGCAGATACAGGAAAAAAATTTGCTGGCAATGCTTGAGAAGTGCGAGAGCATCGAGGATATGATCACCGTCGAACAGCGGCTGTCAGAGGTACAGTATGAACTGAACAGCCTGCAAACCACAAGGCGCTATATGGACATGGACGTGGCATACTCGTATGTCAATATCAGTATCTCGGAGGTGATGGAATACCGTAAGGATAGTGAGACGGTCAAGAGAAATACCTTTATGGACCGCCTGAAACATACCATCGTTTCCACGGGCAGGGGATTTTTGAACTTTTTAGAGGGGCTCTTGTTCTTGAGTATCGGTCTGCTGCCATACATCCTGATTATTTTGGTGTTGTATAAGATATTTTTCCACAAAAAGCTTCAGCGCATCAGGCAGGAGCAGCGGGCGAAGCGGACTGCGGTGAATCAGGAGGAGCTTCGCAGACAGCGTATGATGCAGCAGTATGTACTGCCGCAGGAGACGGCAGGGATGCCTCAGGGAGAGGAGACAGAGCACAAGGAAACGTAGGGGGGCGTGCATTATCTCCGCAGACGCTTTAATCCCCCTGCGGAGAGCGGCTTTCTGGGATGCAGTTCAAACAGTTTCCGCGCCATATTCAGGTTGGTCTTGGTGCCAAGCCCGTTGAGATAGCAGGTGCCCAGCATGTCGGCGCCCCATGTGCTGCCCTTAAAATATGCCTTGCTCAACAATATAAATGCCTGCTCATAATCGGGTAAAACGTCTTGACCGCCGTGGAAGTAGATCTCTCCTAGCAGGTTGCAGAATCCTGCATCATCTGGAAGCCGGGCATACCCCTCTTCCAGATAGGAGAGCGCTTTTTTCAGGTCAAGCGGCATGGCACCGTTAAAGGTGTAGAGCTTGCCAAGACAGTAGTACGCGTAATCATCTTTGTGCGCTAGTGCACGTTCATACATCTCAATGGCTTTTGCCAGTTTGCCTTCATCGCGGTATTCATTTCCGACAATGCGTTCGTAGGCACCAATGCCTAAGTCAGCGCCAAGGTGAATATAATTCTGGGCGCGCTGGCGCTGCACTGGGGCGCCGTTTCTGCCAGTGCGCAGGAGGTCTACCAGATTTGGCAGAGCGATGCCAAGCCCGGCAGCTACACATTCTTCGTAGAGCCGCATGGCGGAGGCAGTCCACTCATATTGGTACCGTTTGTATTGTTTCGCACCGGTTTGTGAGGGGGTAATGTCCAGAAACTCGCCGGCTGTACAGTAATAATACGCATTGGCGACCAGATATTTGCAAAAAATGTGTCCCTGTGCTGCCTGTTCGGATACAACATCCCAGATTTCTTTTTTGGTATGGTATGGCGGGTGGACAAAGGTATTGCCCGGCGGTTCAAAGCCTTCCTGATGCATGGTGCCAAACATGCCGACGGCACTCTCGAGTGTCAGGCTGGTGCGGAAGCACTCAAAAGCAAAGCTCCTGTCCACGGGCAGCCCGACCACAGGGTCCACATAACTTTTCCCAAGATAACAGCGTCCAAGAAAATAATAGGCGTCACCATCGCCCAGATTGGCAGCAGCGCGGAGCATAGAAAGCGCTTCCTCGCGCCGGCTGGGATTTCGGTCAAACCATAGAATCTGAATTGCATTTTCCACGCGCTCATCAAACAGTGCAGTCATTTGTCATCATGCCTTTCTCAATCATTTATTCCTATTGTAACATAGGATTGGGCTGGTTCACAACCTAAAAAGACTGTAAATGAATTGGCATGCACTTAAATTTATTTCTCCAGTCATTGGTATTGTATATTTCCTATACATAAATTATAATTTTATTAACCAAGTAAATTGAAAGGGCGTGTTTGAGCGGCACGCTCTAATTTGAATGAATAAAAAGGAGTAGAAGATGGCAATTGAACAAGTTCGGTCCTATTTAAAAAAATATGGAATAGAAGGGAAAATACTGGAATTTGAGGTGTCCAGCGCCACAGTTGAGCTGGCGGCTGCGGCACTGCACTGTGCACCACAGCGGATAGCAAAAACGCTCTCATTTATGGTAGAGGGTCATGCAGTGCTTGTGGTGGCGGCCGGGGATGCCAAGATTGATAATCCCAAATACAAAGCGCAGTTTGGCACAAAGGCGAAGATGCTTTCGCCGGAGGAGACAAAACTGCTGGTGGGCCATGCTGTGGGGGGCGTGTGTCCGTTTGCAATAAATGAGGGTGTTGAAGTGTATCTTGACGTGTCGTTAAGGCGCTTTGCGACGGTTTTTCCTGCCTGCGGAAGCTCCAACAGTGCCATCGAGCTTACCATTCCAGAATTAGAAAAATATTCAGGATTTGTGAGCTGGGTCGATGTCTGCAAAGGGTATGAAGCGGTTTCTGAATGAGAAAGGGGGACGAGTTTCATGTTCTTTCATATTTTGATTAGCCTATTTGTTTTGGTTCTGTTTCGGAAAACGAAACATACATTCACGCAAACCACAAAACTTGAAACACTTTTTTGCCTGTCATGGTTTCTGTTTTATTTTGTACTTGCCATGATTAGCATACAGTTTGAGCTACAGCTTGTCAACGAAATTTCAAACTGGCTTTTATTTGTTTTGTTTCCACTGCTGGTGACCGCCCGGCTGCGGAAAGAAACATTTAGAGAGACACTCCATGAAATCGGACTAAAGCGCTTTGACAAAATAACAGGACTGAAAACGCTGCTGGTTTGTCTGATTTATATTGGCATCATTTTCACAGTGTTCTGTATGGGAGATGAAGTAGTCATTTCTATAGTAAATATTCCAAAAATATTGGCATTTTTACCGTTATTTTGGATTTTAATGATTCTCACAGCCGGTTTTACAGAAGAATTTTTCTTTCGGGGGATTCTCCAGAGATGCTTGATGAATACGTTGAAGCGACCCTGTACGGCCATCCTGATTACCAGTATTTTATTTGGACTCTATCATTTTCCATTTGCATTTTATCTGTGGGAGGGTGTGTCAGGCAATGTGATCAATTCACTCAAAATGATTATGACAGAGCATGTTGCGGCGGGGGTTGCTTTTGGATTATTGTATGATAAAAGCAACCAAAATCTTTGGAGCAGTATTCTTCTGCATTCGCTTTCCAACGCAGTGATTATGGCACTGGGAGTTGGGGTATTATGATAGCAAGGGCTGTGTAACAGGACCAGAATGGAGGGAAGTATGGGCATTTATTTGAATCCGGGAAATATTAGTTTTGCAAAGACAGTCCGTTCGCAGGTTTATGTGGATAAGACAGGGCTGATTGCACATACAAATGATTATATAAATACAAGAGACCAATACCTCTGCGTCAGCAGGCCAAGGCGGTTTGGGAAATCCATGACACTTGAAATGCTGGCAGCATACTATAGCTGCGGCTGTGACTCAAGAGAGCTGTTTGCAGGGTTCAAGATAGCACAGCACAAGGATTTTGAGAAACATCTGAATCAATATGATGTGATCTATCTGAATATGCAGCAGTTTCTAATAGAGGCAGACGTGGGAAATGTGACTCACTACTTAGAACAGGAAGTGCTTAGAGAGCTTCGAAAAGTATACGGCCAATATCTGGACCGGGAGAACATCCGCTTTGCAGCCGCACTGCGGGAGATTTTTGTGGAGACAGGGAGACAGTTTATTTTTCTGATAGACGAGTGGGACTGTGTGATGCGGGAACGTCAGGAATCGGAGGCAATGCAGAAGCAGTATCTTGATTTTCTGCGCGATCTGTTAAAAGACCAGCCATATGTTGCGCTTGCCTATGTGACAGGAATCTTACCTGTAAAAAAATATGGGCAGCATTCTGCGCTGAATATGTTCTGGGAGTATTCTATGACAGACCAGAGCATGCTTGAGGAGTATACGGGGTTTACAGACCGTGAAGTGAAGGCGCTGTGTGAGCAGTATGGTATGGATTTTGCAGAGACAAGCAGCTGGTATGATGGATATACCTTTACGGAATACCAGCACGTATATAATCCTAAGTCAGTGGTGGAGGCGATGCGCCGTCATAGGTTTTCAAACTATTGGACATCGACAGAGACGTATGAGGCACTCAAGATCTACATGGAAATGGATTTCGACGGGCTGCGTTCAGATATCGTGCAGATGCTTGGCGGGGGACGCGTCAGAGTGAACACGCGCAGTTTCCAGAATGATATGCGCAATTTTCACACAAAGGATGATGTACTGACGCTGCTGATTCATCTGGGCTATCTGGGCTATGACTCGATTGAAAAGGAAGCGTTTATTCCGAATAAAGAGATTATCGAGGAGTTTGAGAATGCCATGAGCGTCGGCGGCTGGCCAAATGTGATGAATGTGTTGAAGGCATCTGAGCAGCTCCTTGAAGATACCCTGCGGGGCGATGCGGAAAGTGTGGCAAAAGAGCTGGACAAGGCACACAGCGAAGTGGCTTCGATTCTGACCTACAATGATGAAAACTCGCTGGGGTGTGCCGTCGGGCTTGCGTATTACAGCGCACGCAAAGACTATAAGCTCATACGGGAACTTCCGGCGGGAAAAGGATTTGCGGACATCGTGTTTCTGCCGCTGCCGCACACAAACAAGCCAGCCATGGTCGTAGAATTAAAATATGACAGAAGTGTCCGTGCGGCGATACAGCAGATCAAGGACAGACAGTATACACAGGCGTTTGAAGGGTATACGGGAGAAATCTTACTGGTCGGTGTGAACTATAATAAGAATACCCCGGATAAGCCGCACAGCTGTGTGATTGAGCGGGTGGAGAAAGCGGATTTGTAGGAGATATAGTAGAAAAGAAGATTCACAGCTTTTGAAGATAACGGGAGGGAAGTATGGGCATTTATTTGAATCCGGGAAATCATGCTTTTGCGGAAGCTGTTTGCTCTAAAATATATATAGACAAAACAGGACTGATTGCATGTACGAATGAATTGATAAAAACAAAAGAAAAATATCTCTGCATTAGCAGGCCAAGGCGGTTTGGCAAATCCATGACACTTGAAATGCTGGCGGCGTACTATAGCTGCGGCTGTGACTCAAGAGAGCTGTTTGCAGGGTTCAAGATAGCACAGCACAAGGATTTTGAAAAACATCTGAATCAATATGATGTGATTTATCTGAATATGCAGCAGTTTCTAATCCGGGCAAAAAAGCAGGAGGTCACGCAGTATCTGGAACAGGCAGTGCTTGAGGAATTAAGAGAGGTGTATGGAAACTGTTTTTCTGAGCAGATTACGGAGCTGGCAACCGCACTGGAAAAAATTTTTGTAAAAACACAAAAACAGTTTATTTTTCTGATTGACGAGTGGGACTGTGTGATGCGGGAACGTCAGGAATCGGAGGCAATGCAGAAGCAGTATCTTGATTTTCTGCGCGATCTGTTAAAAGACCAGCCATATGTTGCGCTTGCCTATGTGACAGGAATCTTACCTGTAAAAAAATATGGGCAGCATTCTGCGCTGAATATGTTCTGGGAGTATTCTATGACAGACCAGAGCATGCTTGAGGAGTATACGGGGTTTACAGACCGTGAAGTGAAGGCGCTGTGTGAGCAGTATGGTATGGATTTTGCAGAGACAAGCAGCTGGTATGATGGATATACCTTTACGGAATACCAGCACGTATATAATCCTAAGTCAGTGGTGGAGGCGATGCGCCGTCATAGGTTTTCAAACTATTGGACATCGACAGAGACGTATGAGGCACTCAAGATCTACATGGAAATGGATTTCGACGGGCTGCGTTCAGATATCGTGCAGATGCTTGGCGGGGGACGCGTCAGAGTGAACACGCGCAGTTTCCAGAATGATATGCGCAATTTTCACACAAAGGATGATGTACTGACGCTGCTGATTCATCTGGGCTATCTGGGCTATGACTCGATTGAAAAGGAAGCGTTTATTCCGAATAAAGAGATTATCGAGGAGTTTGAGAATGCCATGAGCGTCGGCGGCTGGCCAAATGTGATGAATGTGTTGAAGGCATCTGAGCAGCTCCTTGAAGATACCCTGCGGGGCGATGCGGAAAGTGTGGCAAAAGAGCTGGACAAGGCACACAGCGAAGTGGCTTCGATTCTGACCTACAATGATGAAAACTCGCTGGGGTGTGCCGTCGGGCTTGCGTATTACAGCGCACGCAAAGACTATAAGCTCATACGGGAGCTGCCGTCGGGAAAAGGCTTTGCAGACATCGTATTTTTACCGCTGCCGCACACAAACAAGCCAGCGATGGTCGTGGAGTTAAAATATGACAGGAGTGTCCGTGCGGCGATACAGCAGATCAAGGACAGGCAGTATACACAGGCATTTGAAGGGTATACGGGAGAAATCTTACTGGTTGGTGTGAACTATAGTAAGAATACCCCGGATAAGCCGCACAGCTGTGTGATTGAGCGGGTGGGGAAAACGGATTTGTAGGAGATATAGTAGAAAAGAAGATTCACAACTATTGAAGATAATGGGAGGGAAGTATGGGCATTTATTTGAATCCGGGAAATCATGCTTTTGCGGAAGCTGTTTGCTCTAAAATATATATAGACAAAACAGGACTGATTGCATGTACGAATGAATTGATAAAAACAAAAGAAAAATATCTCTGCATTAGCAGGCCAAGGCGGTTTGGCAAATCCATGACACTTGAAATGCTGGCGGCGTACTACAGCTGCGGCTGTGACTCAAGAGAGCTGTTTGCAGGGTTCAAGATAGCACAACACAAGGATTTTGAAAAACATCTGAATCAATATGATGTGATCTATCTGAATATGCAGCAGTTTTTAATCCGGGCAAAAAAGCAGGAGGTCACGCAGTGTCTGGAACAGGCAGTGCTTGAGGAGCTCAGGGAGGCGTATGGAGACTGTTTTTCGGAGCAGGTCACAGACTTGGCAACTGCGCTGGAAAAAATTTTTGTAAAAACAGAAAAGCAGTTTATTTTTCTAATTGACGAGTGGGACTGTGTGATGCGGGAACGTCAGGAATCGGAGGCAATGCAGAAGCAGTATCTTGATTTTCTGCGCGATCTGTTAAAAGACCAGCCATATGTTGCGCTTGCCTATGTGACAGGAATCTTACCTGTAAAAAAATATGGGCAGCATTCTGCGCTGAATATGTTCTGGGAGTATTCTATGACAGACCAGAGCATGCTTGAGGAGTATACGGGGTTTACAGACCGTGAAGTGAAGGCGCTGTGTGAGCAGTATGGTATGGATTTTGCAGAGACAAGCAGCTGGTATGATGGATATACCTTTACGGAATACCAGCACGTATATAATCCTAAGTCAGTGGTGGAGGCGATGCGCCGTCATAGGTTTTCAAACTATTGGACATCGACAGAGACGTATGAGGCACTCAAGATCTACATGGAAATGGATTTCGACGGGCTGCGTTCAGATATCGTGCAGATGCTTGGCGGGGGACGCGTCAGAGTGAACACGCGCAGTTTCCAGAATGATATGCGCAATTTTCACACAAAGGATGATGTACTGACGCTGCTGATTCATCTGGGCTATCTGGGCTATGACTCGATTGAAAAGGAAGCGTTTATTCCGAATAAAGAGATTATCGAGGAGTTTGAGAATGCCATGAGCGTCGGCGGCTGGCCAAATGTGATGAATGTGCTGAAGGCATCTGAGAAGCTCCTTCAAGATACCCTGCGGGGCGATGCGGAAAGCGTGGCAAAGGAGCTGGACAAGGCACACAGCGAGGTGGCTTCGATTCTGACTTACAATGACGAAAACTCGCTGGGGTGTGCCGTTGGGCTTGCGTATTACAGCGCACGCAAAGACTATAAGTTCATACGGGAGCTTCCGGCGGGGAAAGGATTTGCGGACATCGTGTTTCTGCCGCTGCCGCACACAAACAAGCCAGCGATGGTCGTGGAGTTAAAATATGACAGAAGTGTCAGTGCGGCAATACAGCAGATCAAGGACAGGCAGTATACGCAGGCGTTTGAAGGGTATACAGGAGAAATCTTACTGGTCGGTGTGAACTATAATAAGAACACCCCGGATAAGCCGCACAGCTGTGTGATTGAGCGGGTGGGGAAACCAGAATAAACATCTGATTAATCCCACCAGCAGTAATACGCAGAAAATCCTTCTTCACAAAAATTTTTTGCCGGCAGCAAATCGCCATGTTCCCCGATAACAAAACTCTGCCGTGCAAAGTCAGGCCGTTCTGCCCCGGTACCGCTTGGAAAGATGTCTTCTGGGGCATTGAAAATGCGTTCTATTTCAGAAAGTGATAGTCTGCTGAGAAGAATGAGCGTTTCGGCAGAAAGGACAAAGTCATCGCCGACCTCTTCATAGCCGTAGACCTGCACAAATACTTTTGCTGTCTTGTCTGCGGCGAGCAGCGTATTAATTAAGCCGAGATAGGCCTGTTTTTCTTCGAAACGCTCACATACAAACTCGGTGAAGCCGTCGCTTGGGTCTAAATAGTCCTGATAAGCAAACCAGTAGGTTGTCTGGTAGCTGCGCGTGGCTTGGGCAGATTTCAGAATGGGTAGTATGGTTTCTTTTTGTTTTTGATTCAATGTACACCTCTATTTAATGTTTACTGTTCAGAGAAATAGGTTTCCACAAACTCTTTGCATCCCTTTACATTTGCGCCGACAATTGGTTCACCGACAATGGCGCCAGTCTGGTCTACAAAGAAAGTGGTAGGGAAACCAATTATATTTGACATCAATCCGCTGAAATCGCCGTTGGGAATCAGGTTGGTGAATTCAACACCGGCTTTTTGGGCAATGGTCTGTGCTAGTTCAATGTGCTGTGTGTCGTTCTCACCGTTGATGTCACCAACAATGCCAATAAGCTGCACATCATCCCCCATCTCCTTTGCCCAGCCTGCAAGTTCTGGCATTTCTTCAATACACGGTCCGCAGAATGTACCCCAGACATTGACGACGGTGAGTTTCTTTTCTGAAAAAATGGAGGAATCCACCTCGGCGCCGTTGATGTCCTTGGTGGTGAAAGCGGGCATTTTGTTACCATTCTCCACAGGAATAAACGTGAGACTGTCGCGGACAGTCTGCATATATTCTTTGCAGGCATGGTAGTCTGCGGCTTCTGCGTCATTCAGAGCGCCGTCATCAAGGTCTGGTATGGAGAGGATATAGGTGTAACCATCATTGGTTCCCAACACTTCGGCGGGGGTGAAAGATGCGAAATCTTCTGGTTTTGCACCTTCTGCGCTGCGGTTTTCGTACTGCGGGGTCTCAACCATGACCACTTCCATCAGGCAGCGGCTAGAGGACCAGATTTTATCGAGGTAATCCATTACAAGCTCCTGTGTCAGCGCTGAGGAGTCCATGGAATTAAGTTCATTTAAAAGGGCAGTGGAAGTCGGGCTGTAGTAAAAGATGCCAATATTTTTGTATCCTTTTGCATTTTCACTGGCGGCTTCCAATGTGACACCCTTGTCAGTATATTCCTTTGCAATTGAGAAACAAAGCCCGAGCTCCTTGATATTTGTGACAGCGGTGTCATCTTTTGGGGCCGAAGAGGTATTGGAACCGGGATTTTGTTCAGGCGCCTTGGCGTTGCACCCGATTAGAGTGAGTGCGGTGAGGAGTGAGAGTAAGATAATATGGTGTTTTTTTGTTTTCATTTTAAACCTCCATGCCGCTCTTGGCGGCTTTTTTCGACGGATGAAATGTCTTTGGCGGAAAAACCAAGCCGTATCGCCTGCTTCGGACAGCCTGCGGCGCAGGCGCCGCAGCGGATACACTCAGCGGAGTTTGGCGCGGCAACCGGGTCAACGTCCATCTTGCAGGTGCGCGCGCATTTTCCACATTGGATGCAGGACTGTTTATCCACTTCCAGATGATAGATGCTGATCTTGTTGAGCAGCCCGTAGATGGCACCCAGCGGGCAGAGCGTCTTGCAGAAAAAACGAAAGACCGGCACACACGCAAGAAGGGTCAGGACCAAAATGCTTATTTTGAGCAGGAACAGGGGACCTGCCGCTGTCCGAAGTTCCGGGTGTGTGGCTGTCATTGCAATGCCGCCAAACAGTGTGCCGGACGGGCAGATATATTGGCAGAATGCCGGTTTGCCCATTCCCATATAGTTCGTGGCAGTGACGGGCAGCACGATCACAAACAGAACTAAAATCCCATATTTTACATAGGTAAACAGCTTTGGCAGCCGGTATTTGCGGGATGGGATTTTATAAAATAATTCCTGTACCAGACCAAACGGACAAATCCAGCCGCAGACAAATCTGCCAAGCAGCACACCGGCTGCGAGCAGAAATCCGACGACATAAAAGCTGAAATTGTACTGCATGGAGCCGGCGACCGCCTGCATGGCGCCGATGGGGCATGCGAGCGTGGCGGCGGGGCAGGAGTAACAGTTCAGGCCGGGATTGCAGAACTGTTTCCATTTCCCGGTATATAGTTTTCCGCCGGCAAAATTTCCTAGGTGGGAATTGGTAAATCCAAAGGCGGCAATTTGTATCAGTTTTCGTTTGATAGCATTGTTCATTTTCATCACCCTAATCCTATGCATTCCAAGCAGATATTGACTGCCTTGTTCCAGACGGTTTCCAGTTCTCCGCGGTTTGCGCCGTATGCAATCATCAGTGCGGATATGACAAGAACTGTGCATTGGAGCAGGGTTCTTTTAGAATGTTTCAATCGCTGCATTGTGGTAATGGACTCCTTTCATGCTGTTGCTGGTTCTTTGTCTATTTTATCATGTAAAAATGATTTTGTGTAGGTTCATGTGGCAAAATTCATGAATTATAATATAGTTTGGCATGGAAACAGACAGGAAATTTGTGTTAAAATGGAATGGAAGACAATTTGAGTCAAATACGAAAGGAGATTATTTACATGTCTATAACAAAGAAACCATTCACTTGCAGCAGAGAGGGGCTGGCCATCCGTGGAATGCAGTATTTTCCAGAACACTTTGATGAGCGGCAGCACTATCCTGCCGTCATTGCCAGCCACGGCTTCTTGTGCAATTATACAAATATGGAAAACTGGTGCAGGGATTTTGCTAACATTGGCTATGTGGCATACTGCTTTAGCTTTTGCGGGGGCGGGAGTCTGTCCGAGGACAAAGCTTTCAAAAGCGATGGAGAGAGCACGGAAATGTCTGTCCTGACAGAGGTAGAGGACTTGCTGTCGGTGAAAAATTTTGTCTGCCAGCATTCCTATGTAGATACGGAAAACCTGATTTTGCTTGGGGAAAGCCAAGGCGGTTTTGTGTCTGGTCTGGCGGCGGCGCGATGCGGTGCCAGAATCAAAAAGCTGGTGATGATTTTTCCGGCAATCTGCATTCCAGATCATGCACGTCAGGGAAGGCTTGGCGGGGCTGTCTATTCCGTTGAAAATGTGCCGGAGACTCTGGATTGCGGACAGTCTGTGCTCGGCAGGGCATTTCATGAGGAAGCGGTGAAGATGGACGCCTATTTGGCGCTGTCTGCTTATAAAGGACCTGTTTTGATAATACAGGGGCTGGCGGATGATATCGTCAACTATTCATATGCGGTCCGTGCAAAGGAGAATTATCAAAAAGGACAATGCCATCTACAGCTCGTGCGGAATATGGGACACGAATTATCGGGAAACATGTATCACAGCGCATTTGACTCTGTGCGGCAGTTTTTGGCAGACCGGGAAGAAGTGCTGACGATTCGTATTGTTTTGACGCGCTGTGAGACACAGATGGAGGGAGCGCTGCGTGTGGACAAGCTCTTTTTCACGGGCTGGTGTGAGACTGCGTATTTTCAGGGAGCTGTATTGCCTGAGGGGTGCGATGTGCGGCGGCATGATGCCAGCGGGGAAGTGGACGTTCGGGCGGAGTACACGCTAGAGGGGCTTGACCAGAACCAGAAACCATGCCGGATTCACATTGTCAACCAGCGGGGGGAGCTGGACTGGAAGCCAGTTGTCACAACGGACAGCGCGGCATTAGCATGGCTTCAGGATGCAGATTTGACAGCAGTCGTCGAGGAAGCAGAAGGGGGGCCGACGGTTCGGATATATTGTGCGCACGCCGCAAATCAACCGTAGACACCCCCCAGATCATAATATAAATTTACCTCTACAACTGAAATTTTCCTGTCGCGTCACTGAGCCTGCCCACAATTCCGTTTGCATCCTGCAAGGAGGTGTTGACGGAATCGGAGATCTGCACAACCTCCATCACGCGGTCTGCAATGTTGGCTGTTCCCTGTGCGCTTTCCTGTGCTGCCTGCGCAATCCCGTTCAGGGAGTCCGTGATGTTGTTGATGGATGCGAGAAGCTCCTCGGAGATCGCGCTAAAGTCGGTGACGAGGGAATCAATTTCGCCGGCATCCTCGTTGTAGTCGTTTGCAATGGTCTCAAACATGCCAATGCTTTCCATCACTTGCGTGTCGATAAAGGTTAAGAGCTGCTCGGCATCTGCCGCGAGCGTCTCAACGGAATCATTGACCTGTTCGGTAACTTTTTTAATGTTTTCTGTGCTGCTCTGAGACTGTTCTGCGAGCTTGCGAATCTCGTCAGCGACCACCGCAAAGCCTTTTCCGGCTTCCCCGGCTCTGGCAGCCTCAATGCTGGCGTTGAGCGACAGGAGGTTGGTCTGCGAGGTAATTTCCATGATGGACTCTGCGAGCGTTGAGATCTCGGACACGACTTTGACTTTTGTCAAGGCCTCTTGCAGACTGCCCTCAATCGCCTTTTTCTGCTGGACGAGACTGTTCTTGCTCTCACCGGCTGAGCTCTTGGCACCGACTGCTTTCTTGTGGATAAGCTCCGCGCGCCCGGCGCCTTCCTGCGCGCGCTCTGCAATATTTCTTGCTGCGTACTCGATCTCTTTGGTCATTTCATTGATGCTTCCGGCAGTGGCAGCAGTCACATCCATAGAGGCGGAGAGCTGTGTGGTTGTCGAGGAGACATCTTCCACCTTGGTGTTGAGATGTACCATATTTTCAGAGATACCGTTGACACTGTCCGTGGTCAGCGTTGTCTCGTTTTTGACATCGTGAATCAGCCCGCCAATATTGACACGCATTTTTTCGAGAATGTTTGACAGCCTGCCGAAATCGTCCCGGCGCTTTAAGGTTCTCTCGTCAATTTTGACAGAGAAATCGCCGCCGGACATACTCTGAAGGATTTGACCGACTTGATGCAGCGGTTTTGTGATGTTGATGATCGTGACCGCAAGGCATAAAATAATAACAACTGCAAACAGGATACACGCAGTGATAAATGTTTTTATTTTCTGGTTGGTATACGCATGTGCCGTCTCCTTGGATGCGTTAATCTGCGCATCAATATTGTCGATGTAGTTTCCGGTGCCGACAACCCAGTCAAACGGCTTAAAATACTCCGTGTATGCCCGCTTGGGCATCGGCTCGGTTCCGCCCTCCTTAGGGTATTGGTAATCGCAGTAATAGCTGCCCTGTGCAACTGCGCCTTCTATGAAATCTTTTACCATGCGAAAGCCAGTCACGTCCTCTGTAGCGAGACGGTTTGTGCCCTCGATGTCATTTCCCAGCAGGACGACATTGGTGCCATCAGACAGGTCTACCCAGAAATAGCCATCAACGCCATACCGCAGTGCCCGTACTTTGTCTGCTGCCTGTTTCATGCCTTCCTCTCTGGTGTAGGTTCCTGCGTCGATTTCAGCCTGATAGGTTTCTAACAGTGAAATCACCTGTGCAACCTGCTGCTTGATACAGTCGTCATAATCCTTTCGGATATTGTCCTCCTCCTCCTGCAAGATGCGCTCGTCGATAGACCGCATACTGTTCACAGAAAACCCGATACTGAATAACATAAAGATAACGACCATCAGGCCGATAACTGTCATTTTCAGTTTTACGCTTAGATTTTTCATTGGTACATCTCTCCCTTCTCAACGATGGTGTCAAATATGAATTTCATTTGTATTATCCTCCTTACGTTATTATAGCACTATAGGAGACGCTGGTAAAGAAAAAAAATGTGTATTTTGCACAAAATAAATCGGGAAACAGCTAATTTTTATATAAAAGTACCAATTAATTAGCCAAGATTTGCTAAAATCAAGGTGAAAAACGTTTTCAGTGCTTGATTTTTGACTGCTAGTATGTATACTAAAAATAACCCAGATTAAAATAAGAAAGGCAGTGAGAAGATGGAAAATAACACAACAAACAACGAACAATGGTGGAAGCGCGCGGTGATTTACCAGATCTATCCGCGCAGCTTTGCGGACAGCAACGGGGATGGTATAGGCGATTTGCAGGGAATTATCTCGAAACTCGATTATCTCGAGCAGCTGGGAATTGACGCAGTCTGGCTCTCGCCGGTGTGCAAATCTCCTCAGGACGATAATGGATATGACATTTCGGACTATCAGGATATCGATCCGATGTTTGGGACGCTTGCGGACATGGAGCAGTTGATTCAGGAGGCGGGAAAGCACCATATCCGCATTATTCTGGACTTGGTATTAAATCATTCCTCGGACGAGCATTTCTGGTTTCAGGAAGCGAAGAAAAGCAGAGAGAATCCGTATCATGACTACTATGTCTGGCGCGATGGCAAGGAGGGAGAACTGCCAAACGGCATGCGGGCTGCGTTTGGCGGGCCGGCATGGGAGTGGGTTCCCGAAGTACAGCAGTACTATTTTCACCAGTTTTCTGTCAAGCAGCCGGATTTGAACTGGGAAAATCCGAAACTGCGCAGGGAAATTTATGACATGATCAACTGGTGGATTGAGAAGGGCGTAGGGGGATTTCGTCTCGATGTGATTGACCAGATTGCCAAAGAGCCGGATAAGCAGATCACGAACAATGGACCAAGGCTTCACGAGTATCTGCGGGAGCTCAGCCGGAAGACCTTTCAGAAAGCGGATTTGGTCACGGTCGGCGAGGCGTGGGGCGCGACGACAGAGCTTGCGAAATTGTACAGCAATCCTGATAACAGTGAGTTGTCGATGGTATTCCAGTTTGAGCATATCTGTTTAGACCAGATCGCAGGAAAAGAGAAATGGGATTTGGCGCCGCTGCCGTTTCTGAAGCTCAAAGAGGTGTTTGCACGCTGGCAGACACAGCTGTATCAAAAAGGCTGGAACAGCCTGTTCTGGAACAATCATGACTTGCCGCGCATTGTCTCCCGCTGGGGAAATGACAAGGAGTACCGTGTGGTGTCTGCAAAGATGCTGGCAATCCTGCTTCACGGGCTACAGGGGACGCCGTATATTTATCAGGGAGAAGAGCTTGGCATGACCAATGTTCAGTATGAGATGGAGGAGTACCGGGATATCGAGACCTTAAACATTTATCAGGAACGTCGGGAAAAGGGATATGAGAAGCGTGATATTATGCGTTCTATCCATGCAAAGAGCCGTGACAACGCACGGACGCCAATGCAGTGGAATGACGGGAAAAACGCAGGCTTTTCAGACGGGGAGCCGTGGCTGAAAGTCAATCCAAACTATACAGAAATCAATGCAGAGCAGCAGACAGCGGATGAGGATTCTATTTTTGCCTGCTATCAGAAGCTCATTCGTCTGCGCAAGGAATACACGGTGTTTACGGATGGGAAGTTTGATCTGCTGCTCGCGGAGGATGAGAATTTGTTTGCCTACACCCGCACGAATGCTTCCCAGCAGCTTTTGGTGGTCTGCAATTTTTATGGAAAGACCGTGCCCTGTGTGCTGGCGCAGCCGGATGCGCCGATGCGTCTTGTGGCCAGCAATTATAAGGACGCAGACCAAATGACGAGTCTGCGCCCCTATGAGGCAAGAATGTATATCAAAGCGTAGTGCGCAGGCGGAATCTATGTACAGATGCCCGCAAATCTTCGGCGCTGTGCCGCAGGCCCTGTGCCGAGGAGGCAGTATCTTCTGCGGTTGCGGCATTGTTCTGGACAACGTCGGAAATCTGATTCATGCCGACCGTCACTTGGTCAAGGGACTCTGCCTGCTGCATTGCGGAGGATGCGATCCGCTCGATCATTGCCGCTGACTGTTCTCCGCTCGAAATCACTTCCATCAGTGCGTTCATCGTCTCGACGGACAGCGCCGCGCCGCTCTGTACCTGCTTGATGGATTTTTCGATTAACACCGAGATATTTTTGGCGGATTCTGTGCTCTTGTTTGCAAGACTCTGTACTTCGCCGGCAACAACTGCAAAGCCTTTTCCAGCCTCGCCTGCGCGCGCCGCTTCCACGGATGCGTTCAGTGCGAGGATATTTGTCTGTAGGGAAATGTCCTCAATTGCCTTTGTAATGCCGCCAATCTGGCGTGAGGAATCGGAGATTTCTTCAATTGCTGCGCGGAGTGCTTCCATTTTTTCGTTGCATATAGATAAGTGCTTCATGGCTTCCTCGGATGCTTTGTTGGCGTTGTCTGCATCGGAGGAGGTGCTGTTTACCTGCTTAGAGATCTCCGTGATGCTTGCAGACAGTTCCTCCACTGCGGCGGCCTGTTCGGTAGCACCGTCTGACAGGCTTTGTGCGTTGGTGGACATTTTGCCGGATTCCTCAGATACCTGCTCTGCGGCTTTATTAATCTGTGAGAGTGCACGGTTGAAGGAGTCCAGAATCTGCGCCATAGCGCGCTGGATTGGCTGAAATTCGCCGCGGTAATCATTGCCGATAGACAAGTCCATATTGCCCTGTGCCATCTGTGTCAGCGTCGTGTTGATGTCGCTGATGTATTTTTTCAGCTCACGCCTGGTCTCATGAATCGAATGCACAAGCATACCGATTTCTGAAGTATCCGATGTCAGTGCAAAGTCTGCGGAAAGGTTTCCGTGGGAAATCTCCAACATTTGTTTTTCTATGGATACGATGGGGCGCAGTACCTTGAAACGGACAAGGAACATATTGCCAAGCTGCATGATGCCGACGACGGACAGCGCGATGATCATCTGTATCCGAATGCGGTTTGTCTGTGCGGTCAGGGCATTGACCTGCGCTGCGGTCCGCTTATCCAGATCGGACAGAAACTGTTCTTTTAAAGTGTTGATCTTGGCGATGGAATCACTGTATGCTTCGCCGTATACATAGTCCAGCGCCGCCTTTCTTTTTTCGATCGTTACATAGTCCAGCGATGCCTCTAGTTTTCCAGTCTGAACATTTTTCATCGCCTCGGCCTCGAGCGGGACAAGCTCGTTTGACAGCGCGTACATGTCGTCGATCATTTTCTGCTCGGAGGAGGTGATGCCGATCTGTTGCATTGCCGCCACGCCCTTGTCGCGGTTTTGTAAGTTGTTAACTTCATTCCAGTAATTGTCATAATGTTCCTGAAGTCCTGTCGCCGCAAACGCCCGCACTTCGTTTGTCAGATAAGCAGAGCCGTTCATAAAACGGTTCGCATTGTACGTCAAGTTGAAACGCTCTTCATACGCGTTGTCAAGCTGCGTGTTGACATTTCTGTACGAAAACAGGGCAAATGCCAGATAGAACAGTGATAGAATCGAGATGCCGTTCAGAATCGCGGTGAGTAAGGACTGACTGATTGATTTCTTCATACTTTAATCTCCCTTCAAATATCCTCCCGCAGCCGCAAGGAGGATACACTTTAATGCCGTCTCCTATAGTGTACAAAAAATAGATTAAAATTTCAATATTTCTTGAGAAAAGAGTGGAGAAGAGGTTAACTGCTGTTAGGACAGCCTGCCATTGACATTGTGTGTGACAGATTTTATAATAAAAGGCAGCAGGGGAAGTGATATGCTTAATACAGGGGAAATGTTCATGGGAAAATGGAAGAAAAGAATAGTGAGAAGAATATTATTGGCAGCAGGTGCGGTGTGTCTGTTTTGGGTATTGATAGGGTGGAAAATACCGATTTTCTGGCATATGGAGACATTGCGCTTGCCCGAAGGCTGTAAAACAGTATATCATACCAAAATAAGAATATCCGATGTGTATTGGCTTCATACAAAAGGAGAGAAGGTTATCAAATGTGATAGGGGTTATGAGGCGGCAAAGGCATATATTGAGGAATATAATTCAAAAACTGCGCTGGAATATATTCAGATTTATCCATATGAAGGAATGTCAGATCTTGCAATCTACGATTCGCAATTTGATGAAAAGTTTTGGCAGCAGCCAGATCGGGAGAATTATATTACAATCAGTTATTTACAAAAATGGTAGATTATATAATAAAAGGAATAGACAGACAATGCAAAAGATATTGGTAGTGGACGATGCGGAGATCAACCGCGAATTATTGAGGGAGTTTCCGGAAGTGGATTATGTCGTCGAGACGGCGGAGAACGGCGAGCAGGCGATGGCGGTGCTGTGTGCGCAGCATGACGAGATCTCGGCGCTTTTATTGGATTTGCACATGCCGCATTCGGACGGTTTTGCAGTCATTGAACAGATGCGAGAGCGCGGGTGGATGGATAGTATTCCAGTGCTCATCATCAGCAGTGAACATGCTGTTGAGGCAGAAAACAAATGTTTTGAATTGGGCGTTTCAGATTTTATTCACAGACCATTTGTAGACTCGATCGTCAAGAACAGGGTCAAAAATACCATCGAGCTTTTTAACTGTAAGAACCAGTTGGAACGCAAGATAGAGAAGCAGTCGGAAGCCTTGCGCAGACAGGAGCGGATTATCAGGATACAGGCGGAACAGCTCAGTACGGCAGAGTCTTTTAACAAGCTGATGATGGAATACCGCTGTGTTATTATGGAAGTGGAGACGAGGCTGAAAGTGCTCAATGCAATGTTCTCTGAGCAGTACAAGAGAAATCCGTTTGAGTCGATCAAGAGCCGTCTGAAAAAACCGGAGAGTATTTATAAAAAGCTCGTGCGCAAAGACTGTCCAGTCACCGTTGAGAATATCAAAGAACATATTGCAGATGTTGCCGGGCTGCGGGTGATCTGTTCCTTTCCAGATGACATCTACCGTCTGGCGGAGCTGCTGCTCAAGCAGGACGATATAATATTATTGAAGAAAAAGGATTATATCAAAAAGCCCAAATCCAACGGCTATCGAAGCCTGCACCTGATCTTGAGCGTGCCCGTTTTTCTACTGGATGAGAAGAAGTACATGAAGGCAGAAGTGCAGTTTCGAACGATCGCGATGGACTTTTGGGGAAGTCTGGAACACAAGCTAAGATACAAGAAAAATATCAACAATACAGAGGAGATTGAGCGGCAGCTAAAAGCGTGCGCGGACTCGATCGAGGAGCTTGATTATCAGATGCAGGAAATACGGGACAAAATAGATAAATCGGAGGTAACAATTGTATGAGGGAAATAATTTGTTTCCATAGTCCAGATGAATGCAATGGGTATCTTAGCAATTGGTATCTGTCAGATTTCTCTGTGGACGGGATTGGATATTCTTCTATGGAGCAGTACATGATGTATCAAAAGGCAGTGCTTTTTAAGGATATGGAGATTGCAGAACAGATCTTAGCGACAGACAATGTAGGAAAAATAAAAGCCCTTGGGCGGGCGGTCAAAAATTATGAGGAGATGTTATGGAATGGAATGCGCCAGATCATCGTATACCGGGGACTTTTGCAGAAGTTTGATGAGAGTGCGGCATTAAAAGACAAGCTGCTGGCGACGCGGAACAGTATTTTGGCGGAGTGTGCAGTTCAGGACAAAATATGGGGAACGGGGCTTTCCATGAAGGATGAACGGCGGTTGGATCTGAAAGAATGGCAGGGACAAAATTTACTTGGATTTTCGCTCATGTATGTGCGTACTGTGTTGAGATAGTGGGGTATTGATACGTATGAAAACAGAAGGTCGTCATATTTCTAATCAAATTACGGAGGGAGTGATCTGGAAACAGCTCCTTTTTTTCTTTTTCCCGATTTTATTTGGAACCTTTTTTCAGCAGCTCTACAATACGACAGATGCTGTGATAGTGGGGAAATTTGTCGGCAAGGAGGCACTGGCGGCGGTGGGGGGACCTGCGGCGACGCTGATCAATCTGCTGATTGGATTTTTCACAGGGCTTTCCTCTGGCGCGACGGTGATTATCGCGCAGTATTATGGCGCAGAAAAGGTGGAGGATGTAAAGAAAACAGTGCATACTGCAATGGCGCTCTCGATCGCCGGCGGCGCAGTGATTATGGTGCTGGGGATACTTTTTTCGGCGGCGGCGCTCAGGGCAATGCATACACCGGAGGAGATTCTTTTGCCCTCCGCAGTGTATATGCGCGTTTATTTTCTGGGGGTCATCCCCTCGCTCATCTACAACATGGGCTCGGGCATTTTGCGCGCGGTGGGGGATTCGAAGCGCCCGCTTTACTTTTTGATTTTGTCGTGTTTTGCCAATATTTTGCTGGATATCCTCTTTGTGACAGTGCTGAAAATGGGGGTGGTCGGTGTGGCGGTGGCAACTGCGCTGTCGCAGGTCATCAGCGCGCTGATGGTACTAATGACACTAATACGAACCAACGATTCCTATCGGCTTTTTGTCCGTGAAATCCGTTTTTCCCCCGTACTTTTGCACAACATTGTCCGCATAGGACTGCCGGCAGGCATTCAGTCCACGATGTACTCGGCATCAAATCTAATTATTCAGTCGAGTATCAATGCCTTTGGAACCGATACGATCGCGGCATGGACCGCCTACGGAAAGGTGGATGGAATCTTCTGGATGATTATGGGGGTGTATGGTGTGTCCATCACGACCTTTGCGGGGCAGAATTTTGGTGCGGGCAAGTATGACCGCATCAGGAAAAGCGTGCGCATCTGCATGGGGATGGCGGCGTTTACAAGTGTGCTTTTGAGTGTGATTGTGCTTGCCGGCGGGCGTGTCTTTTTTGGGTTGTTTACGGATGACCCCAGTGTTGTCTCGATTGGGCTTGGGATGATGCGGGTGATTTCACCGAGTTATATTACATATATCTGCATTGAAATTCTCGGCGGTACGACGCGTGGATGTGGTGATGCCATTCCGCCGATGCTTATGACCTGCGTTGGCATCTGCGTGCTGCGTGTCGTCTGGAATCTGGCAGTGGTGCCGCTGCGGCCGGAAGTTTCAACTGTGGCATTTAGCTATCCACTGACGTGGTCGGTGACTTCGGTGTTATTTGTCATTTATTATCTAAAGGGGAACTGGCTCAAGCGGTGCCGGGGATTAAGGTGAAAGTAACAGACTGTTATCTGGGCTTTATTACACAGGCAATCTCAGCAAATTTTGCACCGCTGAAGGAGAGGAGCTGTCTGCTTGCAGGCTGTATTTTTTCCGTGGTGCTGGTGGTGTCGCTTTTGATGCTGAAAGGAATGCGCGGGAAGAAAAACAGCTTGTGATACGTGTGGGGGGAAGGTATAATGGGAGCAGGAAGTTTGAAACGGTTTGGAGGTAGTGTTAAATGGGAAACTATTTAAATCCCGGCAACAGCGGTTTTGCTGTAGTCAGGAATGATATTTACGTAGATAAAACTGGACTGATAGGATTGGTCAATCAGACGATTGACACACCGCGCCGTCTGACCTGTATCAGCAGGCCGCGCCGTTTCGGGAAATCCTTTGCTGCGAAGATGTTGTGTGCCTATTATGATAAGACCTGTGATTCGGCAGGGCTTTTTGATGATTTGGAGATTGCCAGTGATGCTCAATACCAGCGTTACCGGAATCAGTATGATGTAATTTATCTGGATATGACAGAGGTGATCGGGGAAACTTCGGGTGTGGATATTGTATCTTATATGAAAAGAAATATCATTCGGGAGCTGACAGAACAATATCCTAATGTGAACGTTGTAGAGGGATTTGCGGCGACATTGGCAAATGCAGTGGAAACTGTTGGGAATAAATGCATTATGATTATTGATGAGTGGGATGCGCCCATCAGAGAGGGGAGGGGGCGTTTTGATTTTGAGAGAACATATATGGAATTTCTGCGTTCTTTATTTAAAAACAGCGCAATGACAGATAAAATCTTTGCGGCAGTTTATATGACTGGTATTTTGCCTGTCAAAAAGGATGGTTCTCAGTCTGCTATATCAGATTTCAAGGAGTTTACAATGGTCAAGCCAAGGCAGTTTGGGAAATACGCAGGATTTACGGAGGATGAAGTCAGAATGCTCTGCCGAGAGTATAACCGCGATTTTGACAAAATGAAACGATGGTATGATGGGTATGCATTCCGAGATATTGCGTCTGTCTATAATCCTAATTCGGTTATGGAGGCAATTCGCAATGATGATTTTGATTCCTACTGGACGCAGACTTCCGCGGCGGAGAGTCTGATGGGATATATCAATCTTGACTTTGACGGGCTGGGAAAGACGGTAACAGAGTTGGCTGGCGGTGTAGAGATCAAGGTGGACACCAATGGTTTTGCAAATGACTTGGTAACATTTCGGGACAGGGATGATGTGCTGACCCTGCTGATTCATCTGGGATATCTGACTTATGATGAGATCACACAGACGATTCATATTCCCAATGAAGAGATACGCATGGAATTTGCAAAAGCAGTCCGACAAGGAAAACGGGATGATATAATACGGCGGGTACGGGAGAGTGAACAACTGATTGCGGATACTGTCCATGGAAACGAGGAGGCGGTTGGAAGGCAGATTGAAAAGATTCACGAGGAAGAATCTCCGCTGTATTATAACAATGAACAGGCGCTGCGGAGTGTGATTAAGCGAGCTTATTTTAGCTATGGTGATGAGTACATGATGTTAGAGGAACTGCCAGCAGGTGCGGGCTATGCGGATATTGTCTATCTTCCAAAGAAAGATTCGTTATTTCCAGTTTTGGTGATTGAGTTAAAATGGAATCAGTCAGCAGACAGTGCGATAGAGCAGATTCGCAGCAGGAGGTATCCAGAGGCAGTCAGCAGATATGGCAGTGATATTCTCTTGGTGGGAATCAGTTATAATAAGGATGCGCCGGCAGGACAGAGACGGCATCAGTGCAGGATTGAGCATTATATAGAAGGTACTAAAAGTGAGTGAAAGGAGAGCGGCTGGAAAATGAACGAAATCAACAGAGACGACATGCTGGAGCTGACGAGGCGCATGACGCCAAAACGCAACTGCTTCTCGCGGATTGCGGGGGCGTATTTTGATGAGGAGGGATTGATTGACGGTACATTCAACCGCCATTTTCTGAAGCTGCCGCAGAAGGACATTGACGCCAATCTAAAACTTGCAAAGACGGTGCCGTTTGCACAGACCAATAAAAACCTGCGGTATTATCCTTTTGCAAAGGAGGACGAAAAAGCAGGACATACATGGCAGGTGCTCATGGGCCTCAAGGACTGTGAGTTAAAAAATGATGCGCTGTTAGAGTTATTTTATGAGTTTATCGGAGAAAAGTATGACTCGGCAAAACCCTATGCAGTGCGCATATTATATGGCAGCTACGATGTTCCGATAAAGGCAAAGGACAAGGAAAACCTGTGGGAATCCGAGGAGGTCTACAAATTTATCATAGGTACATTCAGTCCGCTGCTCGGTGACTATGAGGCAGGCGATCCTGAGTGCGGCTTCCTGTTTCCGGCATTTATGGACAGAAGCGCCGATATACACGGCGTTTTGGTGTATCAGGCGGATGCGGGGAAGCCGCACAGGGAACTTGTGGAACAGATTTTATTTCATGGATGAGGGGAAGTTATCCTGCCATATAGAGCCCGTCAAACACGTCCATCACATTTTTTTGCAGTTCGACGACCTTGAAATTGTCGAGATGTACCCAGCCTTGCTGCCCGTTCTCTGTCTCCACAAGCACCCAGTTCCAGTCGGCGGAGGTCTGTAAGAAGCGGACGTTTTGCGGTTGTATGGTAAAGGTGTCATCGGCGTTGACAGCAGTGTGAAGGGGCAGTTCCTCATATAATTCTACCCAATTCCTGCTGATAAAGTCGTATACGTCCTGCGGAATTTCTTCCAGCAGTCCATTTTGACCGATCTGCCAGCGCATTGTTATCCAATCGGTCTGCATAATCTCTTTGAGGATAGAGCCTGTGATGATGCCGTCGGAGGAAATTTCACACCGGCGGATATCGCGGGCAAAACCACCGATTTCAGTGATGTTATTTTTTTGAAATTGATAAAAATGCGTGTATGGGTCGGCGCTTGGACCATCTTCGTAGAGTACCAGCAGGATATGCTGTCCGTCAAGGCTGAGTCCCCAGAGGATATTTGCCACATTGTCGCCAAATCCTTCCAGCTCTGCGCTGCCGATTTGCAGTTGGTAGTATGCCAGTGGGTCATCTTCTCGATAGTACTGCACAGCGTCAGGAGAAGCGGATGGCGAGAGCGTTATTTTCTCTATGTCACCGTCACCATCCATATCCAGATAAGCGATATTCTGATCGCGGACTCTGTTGGAGAGATTGACCAGTGTGCCAGTATTTTGTAAGATGGACTTCGTGATGCCAAGTCCATACTGCTGTTGTTCGGCTTCTGACAGCTGTGTGATGTTTTTATGGTTGAATACAGTGTCTTTGTCGGTGTAGAGCATGAAGGTGTCAATGGCGTCAGGAAAACTATAATAGATCTTTATGATGCCATCATCAATCAAAAAGTCTGAAATGAGGGCATTTTCCCGCACCATTGAGAGATCGTCGGTATCGAGGGAGGCTAAATCAATATAGCGGATGGTATTGTCTGCCCAGTCGAGTGCGTTCTCGGTGTATGTATTGTCTGTTATAAAATATAGTTTTTCTTCAAATACAGTCATGTGTAAGGATGTTCCTGCAAATCCTGCGTAAATCTGTTCGGCGGCAGAATCGTTTTGTGCCTTGCGGAAAATACCGTTGTCGCCTGCCTGGTAAGTGATTCCATTGTATTCATGTTCCTCATAAATTTCTGTGTTTTGGGGAACTATCGATTTGTTTAGGGCTGATGTGATTTCTGTCGGCGCGGCGGATTGATTGGCTGTCTGGTCTGTCAAGGACAGTTCTGTACTGATGGACGATAGTGTAGTGTCATCTGGTGGCGGACTTAAGGCGGTTTGGGTGCCAGGATTAGTGTTGGAGGGATCTGTGGCGGAGTCCGCCGGCGTGGTGAGAAAGATGACGCAGCCGGCAGCAGCGAGCAGGGCAGTCAGTACAGAGACGGCGGCAAGCGGTTTTTTGTAGGCGAGAATCCGTTTGATTCTGCCTTTGATGTTGTTTTCGCCAAAGGAAACGGGCGTGGGAAGATTCCATTTTTGACGCCAGTTTTTGGAGGCAGACAATGCCAGCAGGGACTCGCTGTAGTCCGCTTTTTTGTCCTCGCCGAGACGTGCAAGCACCCTTTCATCGCACGCCTTTTCCAGTTCTCCCTGAAATATTTTGTACATAAACCATAGAAAAGGATTGAACCAGTGTATGCTGATCACGACAAAGGACACCATTTTCCAGACGGGATCAAGATAGCGGATGTGCATTTTTTCATGAAGCAGAATGTGCTCTTTTTGCTGGTCTGTCAGCGCTGGAATCAGATAAATCTGTGGTCTGAGAATGCCTGTCACGCAGGGAGAGGGCACAGCGTCCGTCTCATAGATGCCTTTGCTCAGGCGGATGGAGAAACGAAGGCAGTATTTCAGCCGCAGGTAAGAGCATACTGCCCAGAGCCACAGGGCTGCTATTCCGGCAAGCCATACGCGTGAGCCAATGGTTAAGAACAGTTCATAGGAAGTTTTTGCTGGTGCGATACTGCCGTTAGCGCGCTCGTAATAGTATGCTATTTTGCCGCCTTCTGTGCTGGCAGTGACGGGGCTTCCGACGGAGACGGCAAGTTCATACTCATGGCTTCCCTCGATGGCAGTCTTGTAGTTTCCACTGTATGTGCCATCACTGTTGAGTGCATTTTCAAACTGCGCTGGCAAGTCTGCGGCATTGCCGAGCTGGAGAAGGCTTAATGTGGAGGAGACAGACAGCGGCAGGATTAAACGCAGCGCCACGAGTCCCCAGAGGATCATGGCGATCCATCGCGGTGTCCGTGTGTAGTTGATGAGTGCACAGATGAGGATGACACCGCATCCTATAGAGCCATAAAAGCTTAGGTGCAGTACTTGTATAAAGAGTTCTTCTGGCAACATGTTCAATCACGCTCCTTTTTTTGGCGGCTTTTGTCGATTAAGCGCTGGATTTCGTCTGCTTCCCTGTCACTTAGGGTTTTTCCTTTGGTGAAGGCGGCGATAAAGGCGGGCAGGGAGCCGCCGAAGGTGTCAGCGACAAACTGCTCACTCTGTCGTTTGTGAAATTCTTCTTTGGGCATCAGCACAATCACGGTGCCGCTGTCATTCTGGAAAATGCCGCGCTGGCAGAGGCGCTTTAACATGGTGTAAGTTGTCGTGCGCTTCCATCCGAAGGCCTCCTGACAGGCTTTTACCAAGTCTCCTGTGCTGATGGGCGCTGATGCCCAGATCATTTCTGCGAATCGTCCTTCCATGACGCCTAATTTGTTTTCATCCATTGTTTACGTTCTCCTTTTTGTTTTTCTTCATTTGGTGTAGTATTTAGTGTCTAAAGTTATTAGACAATTATAGTCTAATACTGTTAGACATATTTGTCAAGCGTTTGGATAAAGCATATTTTAGGCGTTTCTGGACAGACTAAATATATCGCAGAGCACATAGAATCACAAGTTTAGAAATTGTTTAGAAATATTATTAGCACTTCCTCTTGACGAGTGCTAATAAATATGTTATAACACATATATAACAAATAAAACAACAGCTTTTCAAAGCTGCTACACAATATCTTTATTAATATTTTTATTATAGGAGGAATGAGTTATGTTATTACCAAGCGCAAATGTTATGAACAGTATTTTTGGAGAAAGTTTATTTGATGATTTCTTTGACGATTTTGCCCGCCCGATGCGGATGACTTCCCGCTTTAACAGCACCAACGGCATCATGAGAACCGATGTCAAGGAAAGCGATGCCGGCTATGAGCTGGATATCGACCTGCCGGGCTGCAAGAAGGAAAATGTGAAGGCTGAACTCAAGAACGGATATCTCACCATCAACGCGGAGACGAGCCAGAATAATGACCAGAAGGATGAAAATGGAAAATACATCCGCCGCGAGCGGTATTATGGAACTTGCAGCAGAAGTTTCTATGTGGGCGAGGAGGTCCAGCAGGAGGACATCAAGGCAAGATTTGAGGACGGTATTCTGAAAGTATCCGTTCCAAAGAAGGAGGCAAAGCCTGTTATCGAGGAGAGCAAGTATATTCAGATTGAGGGATAAAAGAAAAAACGGCGTAGCGCTGGCTATGCCGTTTTTTTGTACCCGGGCAGGGGAAACGGACTCTTTCCTGCCTGATTATAACAGCTTGCAGTGTGGCAGGTTATCCCTTATAATAAGAAACTGTAGCAAAGTTTAAAATCCAAGAAAGCGAGGTATGAGATGAAAGAATATCATTTTTACGGCTGGGAACAGGCGAATGTTCCCGCGGTGACAGACCAGTATGCGGGTATCAAAACCCCTGTAGATTTGTATGATGCCCTGTCAGAAATCTGGTGTGCGGACACCTGCGCGCCGAGAATGCGCGCAAACTGGACGCCGGAAAATAAAACACTTGGACAGTGTTCTATCACTGCATTTCTGGCGCAGGATATTTTTGGCGGAAAGGTATATGGCATCCGCAGGCCAGACGGAAATTACCATTGTTATAATGTGGTCGGAGACTGCTGCTTTGACCTGACAAGTGAGCAGTTTGGCGATGAAATCCTCAGTTATGAAAAGAACCCTGAGCAGTCCCGTGAAACACACTTTGCGAAGGAAGAAAAACGCCTGCGCTATGAATATCTCAAGAAAGCACTGCAAAAATGATGCAATTTTGATACAATCTTGTTTTATAATAAAAACATTATAGTAAGGAATCAAATAAAACAGGAGTGGTACAAATGAGATACGCAGAGGATAAAAGACTGTTTGCCGTAGTTTTGGCGGTTACACTGCTTGCAGGATGCAGCAGTTCCAGCGCGCAGGAGACTACGCGGAATGAGGCGGCGCCAGAGGAAAAGAGCGTTGTCACGCTGGATTTCACAGAACTGGCAAAGACACAAGAGCAGACGCTGCCAGAGCTTGAGAGTACGCTTGCAGATCAAGACAGCAGTGAGGAGGACAAGATTGCCGCCAAAGACAAAAAGCAGCCGCCGGAAGGATTTACACTGCGGCTTGCCTCTGAGGACTGGGGACTTTCTTTTGGGGAGTCTGGCGCGCAGCCATCAGGGAATGCAAGCCCGGAGGACTTGGCGTGGTATGATGCCTATTTTGTGGGAGATGACAGCGAAAAAGTTATTTACCTCACGTTTGACTGCGGCTATGAGAACGGCAATACCGGGGCGATACTGGATGCGCTGAAAAAACATAACGTCTCCGCAACATTTTTTGTGGTGGGTCATTTTTTGGAGACAGCGCCTGATTTGGTGAAACGAATGGTTGAGGAGGGGCATATGGTCGGCAATCACACCTATCACCATCCTGACATGTCCTCCATATCCACTCTGGAAGCCTTTCAGAAAGAGCTGGAGGATGTGGCAGATTCTTTTTATGAGATTACCGGCACCAAGCTGGCACCATACTACCGCCCGCCGCAGGGAAAGGCAAATGCGGAAAATATCAAAATGGCGCAACAGCTTGGCTACAGCACAATTTTCTGGAGTCTTGCCTATGTGGACTGGGACATCGAAAACCAGCCAAGCCATGATACGGCTTTTGACAAGCTCACCTCCCGCATTCATCCCGGTGCAATTGTGCTGCTGCACAATACCTCCCAGACCAACGGCGAGATTCTGGATGAGCTGCTGACGAGATGGGAGGAGATGGGATACCGTTTTGGTTCTTTGGAGCAGGCTTTTGCTGGATAAAGTTGTTCACATGATGTGGATAATATGTGGATAAATATGTGGAAAAATGGAGTGTACAACGTTGAATCAAACACCTGTAAAGCAAAAACTTCTGATAGTAGATGACGAGAGCGGCATCGTGGATATGATGTCGGCGTATTTTGCGCCGCGCTACACGGTGCTTGCTGCCAGCAGCGGGACAGAGGCATTGCAGAAAGTGTCCGCCGGCCCTGATTTAATTTTACTGGACATCAATATGCCGGACTTGGACGGGCTTACAGTCTGCCGGAAAATCAGGGAATATATTTGCTGTCCGATTCTGTTTCTGACAGCGCGTATTGAGTCCGCAGACCAGATCGAAGGCTTCCGCGCCGGAGCGGACGACTATATCGTGAAGCCGTTTGACTTAGATGAGCTGGGCGCGCGGGTGGAGGCGCATCTGCGCCGGGAGAAGCGGCACCAGCGTAGTACGGCAGTGCGCTTTTTTGGGGAGCTGGTGATTGATTACGCAGCCCGCACTGTTGTGGCAGACGGGGAGCCAATTTTGCTGTCCAGACGGGAGTTTGACATTGTGGAGCTGCTTTCAGTTCATGCAGGGCAGGTTTTTGACCGGGAACGGATCTATGAAAGCGTCTGGGGAATCGACGGGGATGGGAACAGTGATACCATCATGGAGCATATCCGCAAGATCCGCGCAAAGTTCGCGGTGCACACAAGGCATCAATATATCGAGACTGTCTGGGGGTGTGGCTATAAATGGAACGGCTGATGAAATGGTTGAAAAAAATGGGGCTTAGGCGCGCTTTTTTTCTGGTGTCTGTGCTCTGTATGGCAGCAGCACTGCTTCTCACTTTTGGCATTTATCAGGTCTGTGCAAAGATTTATGACAGATATCCCCATTATGGCGTTGTGATTACGTCGGACGGTGTTGTGACGGACTTAGGGAAACCGACACCAGAACAGCAGCGCATCATAGAACTGGTCAATCAGATTCAGCTTCTTGCGATCTTGATTGTGCCAGTGTGCGGACTGGGACTGGCAGGTATCTTGTTTTATTATCTGAAATTAAAAGAGCCGATTGCCATACTCAGTGAGAGTACGAAACGGATTCGTATGCACGATCTTGACTTCTCGATTCCCGAGGTTTCTGCCGACGAGCTGGGGCAGATCTGTGCGGCGTTTGAGACAATGCGTGCAGAGCTGCTGCGCACAAATCAGGAGCTGTGGCGGCAGGCGGAGGAGCGCAGGCGTCTGAATGCGGCGTTTGCCCATGACCTGCGAAATCCCATCACGGTACTGAAAGGCACCGTGAAAATGCTGCGTCAGGAACATGGGGAGGAGCAGGCACTAGAGCGGCTCGAAACGTACACGCTGCGCATTGAACAGTATGAGGAGGCGATGAGCAGCATCCAGCGGTTAGAGCAGATGCCAGTGCGCAGAAAAATGGTGAGGCTGTCAGTACTGTCACAGGAATTGCAGGAGACAGCGCGGCTGCTTGCACCGGCGGCTGCGGTAACGGTCATGGTACAGGAAGGGGAAGACGTACCTCTGGATCATGGGCTGTTTCTGACGGTTGCGGAGAATCTGATTGGCAATGCAGCGCGTTTTGCACAGTGCCAGTTTGAGATTGCGCTGGAATCCGTTTTTGAAAAGGGAGAAAGAATGCTGCTATTGACCGTGCAGGATGACGGGGCAGGTTACCCCGCGGCGCTTGTCAAGGACGGGCCAAAGCCTTTTGGGAAAAAGCATGAGGAGCCCGCGCACTTTGGGATGGGGCTGTACAGCTGCAAGCTGCTCTGCGAGAAGCATGGCGGGGCGCTTCGTCTGGAAAATAGAACAGACGGCGGAGCGGTGGCAAAAGCGTCTTTTTGTGTAAATTCTTGAGCAAATTTTGAGATTTATAAGATACACTCTACTGGAAGTTTGGATATGAAAACGAAAGGGAGAGTGTTTTTTATGTTGATCAAAGCAGAAAATATCAGCAAAATTTATGGCAGCGGCGCCAGTCAAGTCACTGCGCTGCACAGGGCAAATCTTGAGATTGCATCAGGAGAATTTCTCTCGGTCATGGGGCCATCGGGAAGCGGAAAGAGTACACTGCTGCACCTGCTGTCCGGTCTGGATGTCCCGACGGAGGGCAGGCTGTCTTATGATGGGCAGGAGATCTATAAACTGCGCGACAGGGAGCTGTCAGCATTCCGCCGCAGACGCATAGGATTTATTTTTCAGCAGTTTCATTTGCTGCCAGTACTGACTGCACGGGAAAATATTCTGATGCCGCTGCTGCTCGATAAAGGACGGGTGGACAACGCCTATTTTGACGAGCTGACAGGGATTCTTGGCATCTGTGACCGGCTAGAGCACCTGCCGCATGAGCTGAGCGGCGGTCAGCAGCAGCGGGTGGCGATCGCGCGTGCGCTGATTGCAAAGCCGGATATCATTTTTGCCGACGAGCCGACGGGGAATTTGGACAGCAAAAGCGGTGCGGAGGTTATGCGACTGTTAAGAGATATCTGGGAAACAATGGGAAAGACACTGGTTGTTATCACACATGACGACAGAATTGCCAAGATGGCAGCGCGCAGAGTCGTGATAATGGACGGTATTTTATCAGAGGAGGGGGCAGCGCGATGAAATCATATTTAACCTTGGCTTGGAGGGAAATAATGGGGCAGAAGATGGTATCGCTTCTTATTGTAATAGCGGTTCTTCTGTCCACAATGATGACGACAGCAGTTGGGCAGTCCGCTGGCATTTTGAATGCGATGCGCAGGCAGCAGGCAATTGCGCTTGGAGGTGACCGCTATGCGTCCTTTGTGCAGCTCACCGAGGAACAGGCACAGGCGCTGGAGCGCGATGAGCGGTTATCGTACACGGGGCGCTATATACAGCTTGGCAGTATGGAATTAAATGATTTGCTCAAGCTGGAATTACTTGAATATTGGGGCGACGGGCTGCGCAGCCGTCCATCTTACACACAGCTGGCCGAAGGACGGCTGCCCCAGAATCCTATGGAGATTGTCTTGTCGGAGGAGGCATTGCAGTTTCTTGGGTTTACTGGAAGTGTTGGAGACACGGTCTCCCTGTCACTCTCCAAGGTATTGCGCCATGGTGTGACGATAGAAGCTTATGAGTACGAGGCAGATTTTGTCCTGACAGGCATTGTGCAGAATAACTATTTGGGATATGTTTACGGGAGTATGCTTGGCTTTGTGGGTGAGGGCAGTGCATCTAAGATTTTGCCGCAGGCGTATCTGTATTATTGCATGGATATCAAAACTGCAAAGAAAGAGCACTTTCAGACCGTCATAGATGCGCTGGCAGAACGTCTTGACATCCATGAATTAGATACTCTCTATAATACGCCCTACCTGAATGCGCTTGGGATTTATTACAATGCAGAGGAAGACGCTGCGGCATTGGAGGATGAGGGATTTTCCTTTGTAGTATTTGCGGGGGTTTTGGCAGCCGCGCTTGTTTTGCTGGCAGCCGGTCTTGTGATATTTAATATCTTAAAAATTGCAGTGGCGCGCCGCGTCGGGCAGTATGGCGTACTGCGTGCAATCGGCGCGGACAAATTGCATCTGTACCGCATCGTGGGGGCAGAAATTTTGCTGTTGTGTCTCTGCGGCATTCCGGTGGGGATGCTCCTAGGGCTTTTGTCGGCAAAGGGCATTCTGCGGGCAGTGTTCAACCAGCTTTCGCCGGAAATGTTTCTGGCGCAGGATACCGCACAGCTTGAGACGCTGATGGTGGAAAATGGTTCTGGAAAATGGGGTTATCTTGTGGTCAGTATCGTTGTCACACTGTTTTTTGCCTTTTTGGCGGCAGCACCGGCGGCGCATTTTGCGGCAAAAGTCTCTCCTGTGGCAGCCATGCGCAGCATCTCATCCGGTGAAGCGGCGGGACGAAAGATAAGAAGAAGGAAGATACCAAGAATACGGCATTTTGAGCGGTATTATGCGCTGCTGAACCTGAGCCGCAGCAGGAGCCGTACAGTGGTTACAGTCTTGTCGCTGGTGATGAGCATCACGGTGTTTGTGGCATTGCAAAGCTATCTTGATCTTCTGAGTACCGCAGGGACAATATCGGAACATTTAGGCGACTACGCCGTGGTAAATCTGTATGACGGATTTGTGCCAGAGGAGCTTGCGCGCATGGAGGCAGATGCCAATGTATCGGCGGTGGCAGCGCAACAGTTTTCTCTTTATAACTTGGATGCGCAGTATTATCCTGTGGGAATCGAGACAGATTTTCCGCTGGGCATAGGGGAGTGTTTTCAGATCTTTGGATTCAACGATGACTGGGCAGCGTATGAAATAGAGAAAAAATTGACGAGAGAGCAATGGAATGCGTGGAAGGCGGGGGAGGGCTGTATTGTCCGAAATCCGATTCCGATGGCGATCGAGGGAATGGAGATTGGAACAACCCGTCTTGAAGCGGGCAGCACCATCACGGTAGCGGGACACAAGTTGTCCGTCTTAATGACACTCGATGGCTATGATGCTTATTTTAGTGTGGGAAACAATGGATTTATGAACGGTGTGCAGGTTCTTGTAAATGACCGCCTATACCCGCTTCTTACAGGGACAGACCATTATGCGGAGCTGCGGCCAGTTTTGCGTGCGGATGCCAGCCGCGAGGTGTTTGACAGCGCGCTTGACAGCCTTTGTGCACGCGCTGCGGGAACAACTTGGATGTCTTATGAAGATGCCGACAGACAGCTTGCAGAGAGCAGTGCGCAGATACATCTGCTTGCGTGGGGACTGATATTGTTTATCGGGTTTATCGGCATCTTGAATATTATCAATACGGTTTACACAAATATTCATACGCGTGTCAGGGAGATTGGCATACAGCGGGCAGTTGGCATGAGTGCAAGAAGCCTTTACGTGACTTTTTTGTGGGAGGGGGCGTATTATGGCATCTTTGCATCCATCCTTGGCTGTGTGTCGGGCTATCTGTGTACAATTTTTGTGGAGGCGGCAGTTACGAATGAACTTGCGCTGACCGCCCCGCCGCTTGCAGCGATGGCACAGGCGTCTGCCCTGTCCGTGGCTGCCTGCCTTGCAGCGACAGCTATTCCGCTTAGAAGGATTGCGGGATTGCAGATTGTGGAGGCAGTTGAGACAGCAAATTGAGGAAGCAGCAGAATCCGCCATGATGATTGAATTTAGCATAGCGAGCTGGTATAATGGGGGCAGAGCGAATGCTGGGGAATTGTAGAAAAACGGGAGAGAGGAGACTGGAACAGATGACACGTTATTTCAATACAGAAGGGCGGTGCCAGCCGGACAAACACTATATGGTACCGCTTGGAGAACGGCTGAAATTCATCAGGACACAGTATATTGACAGGGGAAAATACTTTGTCATTAACAGGGGGCGGCAATATGGCAAAACGACAACTCTGATGGCGCTGGCGGAAGATCTGAGGGATGAATATATTGTGGTTCCACTGGATTTTCAGCGGATGAGCACTGCGAGTTTTGCGGATGAACATACTTTTGTGACGCGGTTTATCGCACAGCTTGAGATGCTGTTTTCCAGAAAAAGAAGCTTTCTGCAAGGCATTGATGAGGAGGCATTTTGTCAACTGGTTCTGTTGAAAAGTCAGCCGGATAATATGATGGATACATTGTTTGAAGGACTTAGCCGCATATGCGAGGCATCAGGGAAACCTGTCGTGATGATGGTTGACGAGGTGGACAGTGCATCGAATAATCAGGTGTTTATAGATTTTCTCGCACAGCTTAGGGGATATTATCTTGACAGAGACTACAGCCCCATTTTTCATTCAGTAATTCTTGCAGGTGTCTATGATATCAAGAATCTCAAGATAAAAATACGTCCTGATGCAGTGCACCAGTATAACAGTCCGTGGAACATAGCTGCTGATTTTGATATGAAAATGAGTTTCTCTGTACAGCAGATTGGGGAGATGCTGATGGATTATGAAGCAGATCATCACACAGGAATGGACGTGGAGGCGGTTGCCGCAGAACTCTATGCATACACGTCAGGATACCCTTATCTGGTATCTGCACTGTGTAAAATAATGGATGAAAAGCTGCCTGCTCATGGACCGGCTGCAGAGGGCAGCACGGTCTGGGACAAGAAAGGCGTCGAGGAGGCGGTCAAGATTATGCTGTCAACAAAATCAACCCTGTTTGACAGTATGATGAAGCACATCAGCGAATATCCTGATCTGAGGGAAATGTTGTATTTGGCGCTGTTTTGTGGGGAGCAGATTGCATATAATCAGGATAATCACACAATTGAGCTGGCGTGTATGTTTGGATATGTTACAGATAATGGTGTTAGCCTTCGGGTGGCAAACCGTATATTTGAGACACGGCTGTACAATTTCTTTTTATCCGAGGAGGAACTGTCAAGTGCGATGAGCCGGCAGGCAAAACAGGACAGGGGCCAGTTTATCAAGGATGGAAGGCTTGACATGGAGCGTGTACTTGAAAAATTTGTGGAGCATTTTCATGACATTTATGGGGAGAATGACCAGAAGTTTGTGGAGAATTATGGACGCAAATTTTTCCTGCTGTATCTTAGACCTATTATCAACGGAACTGGAAATTATTATATTGAGGCACAGACAAGAGATGCGGGACGCACAGATGTTGTGGTGGATTATGCAGGAGAGCAGTTTATAATAGAACTGAAAATCTGGCGCGGAAACGAGTACAACGAGCGCGGCGAACAGCAGCTTGGGGAGTATCTGGATTATTTTCACAAGCAGAAAGGGTATCTGCTGAGTTTTAATTTTAACAAGAAAAAGGAACCCGGTGTTCGGACAATCACATGGGAGAATAAGACAATTGTGGAGGCAGTTGTCTAAAAAAATGTAAAATTTTATCAAACTTTGTCGAAAACGGAATAAACTATAGTAAGATGCAATAGCAGTAAACCGGCAAAGGAGAAAAGAATATGGGAACGCAGTTAGTATGGAATGAACGCTATAATATTGGGGTAGAGATCATTGACAGAGAACATAAAAAGTTATTTAGTATTCTCAACAAACTGTATGATTTTGGACATCAGGAGGAGAAAAGCCACTGGGTCTGTCAGGAGGCAGTCAAGTTCTTTAAGGAACATGCGGTTCAGCATTTTGCTGACGAGGAAGATTATATGGCGTCCATTCACTATGAAGGGCTGAAAACACACCGGCATATTCACAAAAATTTCCGCGAAAGAACGCTTCCGGCACTTGAGAAGGAGCTGGAGCGGACAGACTACTCAGAGGAATCCGTCAGCCATTTTCTCAGTGTGTGTGCTGGGTGGCTGATTGGACATACACTGATCGAGGACCATGCGATTGTGAGCGGGGAGAAGATCAAGCATTGGGAAAATCTGCTGCCAGACGAGGAGCAGGCAGTGATGGGGCAGACCGTTGCCAGCCTGCTGCACAGCATGTTTCAGGTGGACTCGTATCTGCTCAGTGACTGTTATGCGGGAGAACGGTTTGGCGAAGGAATCTATTACCGCCTGATCGCGGCTTCCAAGGAAAATAAACGATGGGAGTTTTTTCTGATTTTTGAGGAAAAATTTATAGCAGGCACGATTGGCAGTGTCATGAATATCAAATCCGAGGCAGTCAAAACAATGCTGATGCATGCAGCCGGCTACGTGGCTAGGCAGTTGGTGGAGCGCATTAAGCAGTGTTTTCCATCTTTGCAGCAGTTTGAGATGAAGCAGGAACAGCTTCTGTCCTACGAGCAGTTTCAAATGGTATATGAGAAGCTAAGCCCGCAGTTTAGTATGCTGTTCGACACCGGAAAAGGGTATTTTGCCTACTGTATGACCTCCTCTGACCAGATCGGGAGCGAGGATGGAGCCGGTGTCATTACTGAAAATGCGATGGAGGAGGTCAAAAGGTATTTAAATCCAGCGCCCCAAACAGCGCCCAAAAAGAAGCTGCTGATCGTGGACGACTCGGATTTTATGCTGCGTACAATGCAGGATTTGTTCGGCAGTGACTATGAAGTGACAACTGCGCGCTCCGGCATGTCAGCAATCAGGGATATGGCGCTCGACCGGCCAGATCTGATTCTGCTGGACTATGAGATGCCTGTCTGCAATGGAAAGCAGGTGCTGGAAATGATACGCTCTGACAGAAAATTTAATGACACACCTGTCATTTTTCTGACCAACAAAGTTGACAAAGACAGCGTGAAAAAGGCGCTTGCGCTAAGACCAGAAGGATATCTGTCCAAGTCGCTTGCGCCTGAAACAATCAAAAAGGAAGTGGATCATTTTTTTGAACAGAAGAAAGTCCGTTTTCTATAGTATATTTACGGCTCCTCTTTCAAATATTCTTTGCTGGACACCTTCGCCGTGTTGTCATAGCACTGGAAAATTTTGTTGACAAATGCGGCATTGATTTTGGGGGTCATCAGGCTCACAACCGGCGTGATAATTAAGCCTGCAATCATTGCCACCGCGCCGGCGTTGATAGGGGAGGCAATAAACTTAAAAAACATATTGGATACAGTGATGCCGACACCGCAGACAAAGCTTGCCCACACACCGGCTCTGGTCACACCTTTCCAGTACAGACCATACAAAAATGGAGCGAGGAATGCACCGGCGAGGGCGCCCCACGAAATACCCATCAACTGTGCGATAAAGGTTGGCGGATTCAGCGCCAGCACCACAGAAATCACGATAAAAAATACAATCAGTACGCGGATGTAAATCAGCTGTTTCCTGTCATCCATTTCCTTGATGATGTTTCCCTTGATAAAGTCAAGCGTCAGCGTGGAAGCCGAGGTCAGCACCAGCGAGGAAAGTGTTGACATGGAAGCTGACAGCACCAGAATAATCACCACACCAATCAAAAGATCCGGCAGCGTGGACAGCATGGACGGAACAATCGCATCATACATCACAGAGCCATCTGCCTTGTACAGGGCCGGGGCATCATAGAGCCGCCCAAAGCCGCCAAGGAAATAGCAGCCGCCAGAGACAATCACTGCAAAAAAGGTAGATACGATCGTTCCTGTCTTGATCGCCCGCTCACTCTTGATCGCATAAAATTTGTGAACCATCTGCGGAAGCCCCCAAGTCCCTAAGGAGGTCAGAATAATCACGCCCAGCAGATTCAGCGGGTCTGTTCCAAAAAAGGATGCAAAAGCCCCCTGCTGGCCCATCGTGACTGGCACGTCAGACGGAAGCTCCGAGAGTTTTCTGACTGCCTCGATAAATCCGCCCTGACCGGAAAGCACTGCGCCAATCACTGCCACAATACCAAAAAGCATAATGATACCCTGAATAAAATCATTGATGGCAGTCGCCATATATCCGCCAAGAATAACGTACACGCCGGTGAGAACTGCCATCGTGATCACGCAGACGGTATAAGGGATGTCAAACGCCATGCCAAACAGACGGGAAAGTCCGTTATAGACAGAAGCAGTGTAGGGGATCATAAACACGAAAGCGATCGCGGAAGCCACAATTTTTATGACATTACTGTCATAACGCCGCCCGAAAAAGTCCGGCATTGTCGCCACCTCGAGATGATGTGTCATGACTCTCGTGCGCCTGCCCATCGCAACCCATGCAAGCAGCGAGCCAATCACCGCATTTCCCAGACCAATCCAAGTGGAAGCAAGACCGTACTTCCATCCAAACTGTCCCGCATAGCCCACAAACACCACCGCAGAAAAGTAAGATGTGCCGTATGCAAAAGCCGAGAGCCACGGACCCACACTGCGCCCGCCAAGCACGAAATCCGTCATGCTGTTTGCGCTCTTGCGCGCATACAGCCCGACGGCAATCATACATCCAAAGAACAAAAGCAGCAACAAAATTTTAACAAGCATAATCAATGCCCCTCCTATGTAAAAACGATGAAAAATGTGTATCACATAAACACTTTAGAACTTCAACGCTTTTATGTGATAAAGTGAAATCATTATACCGCAGGTCGGCAGGGGTGTCAAGTAGAGAATTACGCTGCAAATACTTTTGGTTGAAAGGAAAAATAAAATTTAGTATGATATGGTAGAAGGAGGTAAGTGTATATGGAAAGAACGAAAAGCATCAATGAGACACTGCAATTGGTCAAAGCGCATTTGCCAGCGCCGGGGGCAGAATTGGGAGTATACACCTTTTTGGCGCCGGAGGACCTCTGGACTGGAACAGTGGACACCCAGCGCCAGTTTGTGGTGGTGGCGGAGGAGGACAACGCAGGCGGAAACGCTGCCTTTCTCATGATTGTCCTGTCAGACGGACCCGTCTATATTGCTGAATTATGCGATAGTCAGACAGAGCAGGCGGCAGCTCGTGATACATTGGATTTGAGAGAAGAGAATCTGATCTGCTACTGTGCAGCAGATTTTCCTAAATTTATGGAGATTATGAAACTGTATCTGGCAGTTTATCAAACGGTAGCGGAGGCGGTGCCCGAAGGGGAGGATTCTGAGTTGTATTCAGAAGCAGAACAGGAGCTCAGACAACAGATTGAGGCAATTGACCCCACTGCAATTGCAGATGAGAATGGCTTGTGGAGCACGATGCTGGAAGAATTTGGCTCTGGAATGATTTAGGACGTGCCCAGATCGGAGTGTTTATCCAATGAAGGGAAATATTACATACATTGATATAGGAATAGATATAGATATAGAAAATGACCAGCGTAAAGGGCTTCAATGTGTTTGTTATCAAAACTGCCGCCAGTCGTATCCGACGCATACCCATGCTGCCCATATCGTCATAGGCTTTGTGGCAGAGGGGGCAGTGTGTGTTGTCATCGACGGACAGCAGACTGTTCACAGGGCGGGCAGTCTGTTCTGCATTCTGCCAGACATCGCACATGGAATCGAAACGCTTGGCAGCACCGCATACACGATGATCAGCATCTGCATTCCTGTGAAGCAGAGGAATGCAGATGCTGGATACATTCAGCAATTAAAACGGATGATTACGGAAGTGCCAGAAAAAGTTTGACCGGTGTTTTGGCAAAATCGTCAGACTGACGCCAAAAGAGTATCAGAAGTGTCTGCGGAAGCAGTCTGTCAGCACAGCGCCGGAATAAATTTGGCAAACAGGCAAAGACCTTCACTGCCCGCGGTTACCTCATGTGGAGTGTCTGCCGGCATGATCGAAATCGTTCCAGCGCAATAGGAAATCTCTGCGCCTTGATTGATGCAGATGCCAGCGCCCGCGATCACTTCATGGGTTTCAAGCTGCGTCTCGTGGATATGGCTTTCGATGCTTTTTCCCGGTTCGATTTGAACAAGATGATAACTAAAGCGTCCGTCTGTGTCTTTTGCGGTGACAAGGTGCTTGAGCGCCACGCCTTCATACACGGCATGTTTTGCCCAAGGAATGTCTGCAAACGAGACTGCGGCAGCAGGAGTTTTGAGGATGCCGTTATTAAATGCTTCAAATACTGTGTTTTTCATGTTTATAATCCGCCTTTCTATTATACTGCGGCAGGGAATGTCTGCCACCTGTTTTGTGGGAACATATTCAGTATATAGGAGGCAGACAAACAATACTTGGATAAAATTGCGGTTTATATCAAGAGCAAAAACGGCTTATACACAACATAGAATACGAGCGCTGCCACCAGAAGGAGCGACACGCTGTACAATACTTTATTTGGTGCTTTTCGAAACAATCCAACACCAAAAAGCAGTGCGGATGTCATATCAAACAACGTCTGTCCAAGCAGCATATGGCGGGTTATAAGCACAAACAGACAGCCAGCCGCCTCCGCCAGCAGGCCGCTTGCAGGAAGGGCATACAAAACAGAGCGGTACCAGTGTTTCGAATTCCATTGATACAGAATCAAACTGCCAATACCACATCCGGCGGACAACACAGAATAAATCAGAAACAGATTCATCGGAAAGCGCCCGTCATTTGCAAAGCGCTCAAAAAAGAAGCCAAGGATGTATTTTAGACCATAAAAGCTGCAAGTCATGCCAAACATATACAAAAAAGAATTGACAAAGGCACGTCTGCCGGACGTGCTCAACAGTGTAATCACCCCCACGCTTGCAATCCAGAACCCAAACAGTGTCGCAACGGAGGAGAGACTCCACAGACTGTCATATGGGAAGAAATCCGACAGCCGACAGCCAATCCCGGCTAAAATGCCGCATAAGAATAGATAAAAGGATGTTTTCATATTATGCCCCCTGTGGATGTAAAACTGCATTTTCAAAAGTATAGCATGACAAAGGATACAGCGCAACCAAAATAGTTGGTGTTCGGATAGACTTCGGGCATTGCCTGTGATATAATGCTACTATCCAATGAAAATACGATAGACGAGTTGAGGAGTGAGACGATGACAGATAATGAATTATTGTTGGCTATTTCAAATATGATGGACGCAAAACTTGAGCCCGTCAACAATGAAATACAGGGAATCAAAGGGGAGTTACAGGGAATCAAAGGGGAAATCAGGGACCTGAAGGAAGACGTTCAAGTGCTGAAGGAAGACGTTCAAGTGCTGAAGGAAGACG
>ERZ779632.108-NODE-108-length-56495-cov-10.340663_pt1 | contig 56495 bp, 48 predicted proteins | sample MGYA00514194_ERZ779632 | MGnify/ENA primary metagenome ERZ779632 (study PRJEB29562, sample SAMEA4376704) | mouse gut metagenome | isolation source: Cecum | study: EMG produced TPA metagenomics assembly of the A DSS colitis mouse model was used to assess the... | reverse complement strand
TCAGACTGACTCTTAACATAATCCATAAAATCTGTCTGATTTTTACATTTTATATTCTTATACATAGTTCCCAATCATATTATCCGCAATGCCCAGTGACAAAAGCTGTTCCTTGATTTCTCCTGAATGCATCTCATTCGCAATAAGATATCTGACCTCATCTGGCATTTCCTTTGCTCTTATTGGTGGCTCTACCATAATGCCATTAACTTTTGTTCCCCACAATGCTTTATTGTTATCCATAAACGCCGCAATTCTATAACCTTGCTTTTTCAACCATCTGTATGCACTAAAACCATAATACCCACAACCAAAAATCACAACCAAAAACTCTTTTGCTTCTCCAATCTTCTTTCGGATATAATCTTCATGATCTTTGATCTTTTTCAAGTAACAATCCTCTGCAGTCAGCAATATTTCAAGCTTATCCCAGATCTCCGGACGCAGATTCCTAGTATTGACAATATCCTTTGCTATTGCATCTTTCAATTTTTTCTGAAACCAAAAATAATACTCCCTTCTGTCTGAATCAGCAAGTCCACTATATCCTGTATTCATCCCCTCGTAACAACAGATCATGGATTTTGCCATCCTGCAATACAGTGCACTGGCAATCTCTTGATCTATTTTCCCAGAAGATTCCATCATTCTGCAGAGCCTGTCAAACTCCTGATAAGCGTACTTCAGCCCTTTTCCTGAATTAGAAGATGCCCCTTCCCTGTCCATACAATACCTATAGTATGCTTCTTTTATATACAGAGCTCTATTCGCATACGCATTTGTCTGAAACATAAATCCGATATCCTGAAAGGCAGCTCCAATTGTTTCAGACAGCCAGATGTTATTTCTGTTCAAAAACTCTTTCTTGTATATACCTGGCCACAGATACCAATCATATGTTGCAGTTTCCGAATACCTTTTGGGCTCCATTACCTTATCATATAGTTCTTCCTTAAAAAAAGTCCTTTTCTTAAAGAAGAAACGTTCTCCATTCTCCTGTGTCCAATACGCAAAACAGTCACTTTTGACATAATCACAATCCATCTGGACAGCAAGACGATAAAGCCGCTCATACATTTCTGGGTCTACATAATCATCCGTTTCAAGCACAGCAACATACGTTCCTTTTGCCATTCTTATCCCCATATTTACCTGATATCCATAACTTTTGACATCACTATGGCATAATATGATTCTTTCATCCGTTTCTGCCAGATGCGATAAGATTTCCCATGTACCGTCCTCCGATCCTGCATCAATGCAAATCATCTCAATCTCCCAAAGCGTCTGATTCATTGCACTTCTCACAGTCTCTTCTATATAGTTTTTTACATTCAGTGACGGCATAATGATTGATACTTTAACCTGCATTCCAGTCCCCACTTTCCACTTTATGTACCAGTTCGTACAATCCCCAGACACTTCCATCCCATGTCGTTTTTATACTGTTCACAATTTCATGATTATCTCGGGCAGGCGTCACAACAATGGTTGTACATTTTCGATTGATTGCGTCCAATGTACCGATTTCAACGCCTTCTAACTCTTGAACCCTCTGATCTATACCATAGATGTCTATCTTATCTGATTTCCTTATTTCTGAAACTGCCATCTTTCCATAATGCCCAAGTCCATAAACTGCCACACTTGCAATTCCTTTTTTCTCAAAATAACCGCCAAGATGATTTCCTTTCAGATTCCCCGCCGCAATAGATCTTACTATCTCAAATGAACTCTCCTGTATATCAGAATCTTCAATCTCTCTACAGTTTCTGTTAAATAATACTTCTTGTATCTCCCCTAGCAACTGTAAAACTTCATCGTTCACTCCATTTATAATCCATGATGAATATTCATCTGCAATCCGGTATGCAAGAATTGTTTTTAGTTTGTCCAAGTGATATTTCTTAGCTGTCAGGGCATTTTCTCTTATACCTTTTAAAATATCTTCTACATATGTTCCTTTACGATTCAGCGACTTATCTGATAATCTGTATCCATAAAATTCTATGGGCTGCACCTTATACTTTACAGCAGCTAACATTACATTTACAAAAAACGGCGCATCCTGATATCTCCTATATAGCGGAAAACATATATTATTTTTTCTTATCATTTCCATGGAAAATATATAATTCTGGTAAAAATAATCATCTTGATAATCTTTATACTGCATCACTATTCCATATAGATTTTTTCCCCCTTCAAAACAGTCCCTGTACAAAAAGTGGTCTGTTAATTCCCCCTCCTCCAAAACCTTGCGCAATCCTCCGCATATCTGTACATTTTCGTTTTCGCATACAGAAACCATTCTCTCCAAGGCTTCTGAATCCAAATAAAAATCATCTGCATCGAGGAAACTGACATATTTCCCCACAGCATTTTTTAATCCTATATTTCTGGCTTCCCCAGCTCCCCTATTTTCCTGCTTGAAAACCTTTATATAGGAATACTGTTTCTGATATCTTTGCAAAATATTAAAAGAATAATCAGATGAACCGTCATCAATACAGATAATTTCTTTATTTTCAATTGTCTGTGAAATTGCACTATCCAGACATTCTTCTATAAATTCTTCTGCATTGTATACAGGTATTATAATGGATACTTTTATGTTAGACTTCATATACTACATCCTCGATGGAAACAATCGGATAATCCACCTTATCCGCCAGCATCTCTTCAATTTCGTCAAAAAAATGAATTGGTGTTACTACAATTACATCTACCTCTGGCAGATCATCATCGGGGGTCATAACATCCACCTCTGCATAAATTTCATCAGCATTTTTGTCGATTGCATATGCCACTTTCACATTCGAGTTTTTTAACTCGTCATAAAGACGTTCTCCTAGTTCTTTCATACCATAAACTGCTATCGTTTTATACTGGTTTCTTTCAAAGTACTCTACAAGAGACTTCCCCTCCTGCTTAAGCATCAGCCACTCGTTCAGAACATTATAAAACTCTATCATCTTCTTTACCCAGTCATCTGATGCCGCACATTTCTTTTTCCATACGCTGCTTACCGCGCCTGCGCCTGCGGCTCCCCCTGCCAATGTTGCAAGTAACATAGTAACTGCTTTTTTCATATCTTTACCTCCGTAAATTAAAATATTATAGTGAAAATAATTAATACACAATAACTAATCCCCAAACAAGCCATACATTTTCTTCTTTACTTTTTCCCAATTATTATTTCTATATACATACTCCTTTGCGCGCTCCCCCATCGCTTTATTTGTCTTTTTACCATTTTTATAAGCTTTCATCATAACTTGTCCAAGGGAATTTTCGTACATATAAAAGAACCTTTGTTCCATCATATCTTGTGCCATACAGATATCTGGCACAATTACCGTTTTTCCTCTTGAAAATGCCTGTATCATTACACCCGAATTCATACTGCTGCCATCTTTATATGGCATTATCACAACATCTGAAATATCAATCAGATTATCCAGCATAATATTTGAAATAAATTGTAAATCTAAAATAATATCAGGATTATCTCTGCACAGCATTTTTAATTTGTCTGCATATTGATTATCTGATGGCTTTCCAGCAATAATTAATTTTGCATGCGGCAGCTTCAATTTGCAAAAAGTCTCAATTCCCTCTTCTATATTTTTATATGGCCTGATTCTGCCAAATATCAAGAAAACAAACTCATCCTGCATAATTTTGTACTTTATCCTAACATTATCTAAGTCTGTACCATCATTATGAGATTCATATAACAAATGTGGTATATACACAGCTTTTCTTCGATTTCGTTTTTGATTCGGTATATATTTTATACTACTTTTGGAATGTAATATAATAACATTGCTATGGTTAGCAATCCATTGTATGTTTCTAAGGATATATTCATCCTGCTCAGTATCATGTGGATATTTGTTATGAAATACCCATATGATCTGAACTCCCAATAATTGATGCAATAATAACTGAATTTTCATCTTTGTATTCAAATCCTGCTCTATCCAATTTAAGAATACTGCTTTTATCTGTAACATTTTGGATATCTCAAATGGTTCTGCTAAATCTCCATTTACGACATATCGTTCCTGTAATAATCGAATCATATTTATTGTATATTCATTTGTTTTACTTCTTCTCATCCAATAGGGGATATATATAATTGTATCTCTCTTCATCTATTAACGTACTCCAATAAATTATTACACTCTGTTATTCAAATCGTCTTAAAACCTTATAAAATCTTTCATTCATCCTATCTATACTATAATTATTGATAACAAATTGCCGATTTCTTACTATTAAATCTGTATATTCTTTATTTGATAAACCTTGAATATATTCTATGCATTTATTTATTTCGTCTGTACCATTCAATCCGAATCGCAAATGATCATTTCTTACAACATCCTTTTCTGATTCTATATTTGATACAATAACCGGCCTCCCATAAGCATATGCTTCCAAAACAACATTGGGCGTTCCTTCCTTAAGTGATGGCAATATAACAAGATCTGCTTTTTCATACTGCTCCACTAAATTGTCAACATATCCTAAAAATTCTACACGCTCCTGCAAATGATATCTATTCACAAAATTTTTCAGTTTTCTCTCATACCCCCCATCAACTACAATTCCTGCAAATATCACTTGTCCTTTAAACGCTGGAAAATCTCTCAAGTAATGTAAAATCATTAATTGATTTTTAGAAGCTACTATCCTCCCTGGAACTAATACTCTACATATTTCTCTATTTTCTTTAAGAGGTAATTGTTGGACTGGAGGTTTTCCATTCCTAATCAATATAATTCTTTTTCCCGTCAAGTTTTCTAATCTTTTCTGTGCAAATGTTGAATTTGCTAAAATACAATTGCAATATTTAAGGCAACTAATAAACAATTGATTTTTGATAATATTCGATGCATCAATCCTTTCAGAAAATATTGCGTGTATTCCAAGACTTCTAAACATTGGTACTAATACAAGATCTGCCGAACTGTAAATTAAGCACGCCGTATACTTCACCCTCAATGAATTTTTTAATACTTGTCTCAAGACTTCTAAATATACTGATTTTTCGCTTGTTCTATGCTCTGCCAATTCATAATATCGAACATTTTTTTTAAGAACTACTTCGTTTTTTAGAAGTTTACTCTTTTCACCAAATCTATGCTCTATGATAACATCTAAATTCCATTGATTCTTTTCAGCAGATTCAATTACATAGCGAAACTGAATTTCTGCACCGCCCATTTCATATTCGGGCATCAAAAGCAAATATCTATGCTCACGCTGCAAACACTTAATTTTCATTATTATCTCTCCGCCAACATATTGAAAAGCAATTGTTATCTTTCCAACTTATTACATAACCAGATAACTGTACATAATATCATCTGGAACTAAATATTCATAAACACTCCTTTTGTCCAGCTCACTGCAAATTTCTGTTTGCAGGTCTGCATTCACACCTATATATATAATATCCTTTTCAATATCCCATTGAATTTCCGATAAATAATATATTTCTTCAATAAGATTCGGCTTTTCTTTTCCATCTGATATAATATATCCTTTCAGTTCTATTCCACATTCCCTGAAAAGTGTATAAAATTGCTGCCCCCATTTACCACATCCATAAATATAAACACTTCGTCCAAATAGCTTTGAAATATGCTTTAATGTCCTAACAAACCCATTTTTCTTAATGATTAGTTCTTTCTCAACTGTCCTTACATTCAGTTTGACAGCCATGTCAAACAACAGTACACATTCCTTGGAATAATGTTGTGTATAAAATTTCCTATATAGCTGCAACTCCCTATCTTGTGGTATATATCTCCACGTTATACTCAAAGCAGAAAATATATTGGCTATGTCCTTCCCAGTATTTTCTGTAACTATAAATGCACCTATGCCTAAGCAGTCTCCTCCTTCACTAATAGGAATCATTTTTTCTGCCACAACAGCATCCAGCAAAACTTTTGTCGCAAACGCATATAAATTATTACTATTATGACATAGATATATATCATGCAATACTACTACACTTCCAACATTGAGAAATGGAAAAAAAGCCAAAAAATCCAATAACTCACCAGGAAGGCTATGCACTGTATCCAAAATCAAAAAATCAATATTACTTCCAATCCGCTCAAGACATTCGACTGCATATTTACCCGTTAATAACGTATGATTAAAATTACCTAATCCTTCTTTACATTTATCTATTAAATATCCTGTTTTCTTATTCGCATCTCTATAAAAATTATCATTCAAATCAAGTGAAAACATTTGTGTATTATAATCCAGCTTTTTTATGCATTGCAAAATGACGGACGTTGTTCCTCCAGCCGCTACCCCCACCTCAACGATTTTCTTAGGTTTATGCTGCTTTATCAGTTCACATAAAAATGCTAATTGTTCCCCTGACATCTCTGCTTTATCATACCCTAAGCATTCCAGTATCTGAATAGGTTCATAATATAAGTCTTCATATATCTTGACCATAATTTACCTCCATATTTGTATCCTGTATTCTCTATATGCTAACATTATCTGATCATAATACAAAACATATACCATCTATATATTCACTCTGACAGGCAATGTATCTTCACTGCATTTAGCAAAATTTTTTTCTCTTATCCCAATTATGGTATATATATCGTAATGTTTCCAAATAAATATGTTTCACTTTGCCTGAATAAAGCTTAGGAGACCACTTAGATATTCTTTCTTGAAAACGATTCTTTAATTCTCTTTCTAAAATCAAAGGATCAATAGCCTCCCGCCTATTCTTTCTTTTAAAACCCTTAATTATAATTTGTCCTGCTTTTAAAAGACTTCTATTTGTTTCTAATGCATACTGCGCAGATAAATTATTACCATGAATTCTATATAAAGTTAATGCCTGTCGAACATATCCGATGTTCCCATAATGAGCTGCCATAATTGCGATAAATGTATCATGTTCACATATTCCTCTTGGTATAGGGAAAATTTTTTCAATATGTTCTGTTCTTATACACATACAATTTGCAGGATACAAAATGTTACTATTCATCACCTTCTTTAGATTTCTCTTTTTAAGATCTGCACTCTTATATCGAAACAGTGATGGACATATAATTTTATTTTCATTATTTATAATACTTCTGTCACATATACATATTACACAGTCGATATTCTCCTTCAAATACTTTATTTGTTCAGAGATCTTATTACATTTCCAAATATCATCCTGATCAGCCAACAACAAATATTTCCCATGCATTCTCTTTGCTGCTATAGAAATATTTCTGCTTAATCCTTCATTCTTTAAATTTCTTATAAGTTTAATTGATATATCTTTTGCATATACATCACGCCTCCATCTACTTACAACATTTACTGTATCATCTGTCGATGCGTCATCACAAATAATTAATTCAATTGGTCTATAATCCTGAAAGTAGATTGAATCCAACATTTGACTTACATATTCTTGACCGTTATATGTAGGAAGCAAAATCGTCACTAAATCATTCATACTATATCCATTCTTTTTATTTAAACCTAAATCTATTGAAAAAGATATGTCATAAAGTTCTCATCAGATCTTACTTCATAAATGCACTTATGAACTTTATCCATCATGTCTCTTTCAACCCTCTCAGTATCTTCCAACCATAATCTCATATCTTCGATTGAGCCGAATGTAAGACCATTTTTATTTTTGTTAACCTGATCACATACATTACCACTGTCTAACGTTGTTATAACAAAACATCCAGCTTCATATGCCTCATAATATGTATAACTATATGTTTCTGGCCAGATGGATCCTATATAAGCAATATCAATATCAAATCCATTTAAAACTTCCACCATAGTTTTATTATTTTTATCTGAATTCAGTGATACCTCTATATATGTTATGCCCTTCTTTTTCTGCTCACTTTTGCAGAAACCCATACAATAAAAATCATATTTATCATTTAAAGAATCAAAAAGGTTACTATATCCATCCCAGCCTTTCATAAATGTAGCACCTCCTAAATAAGCAATTCTTCTTTTCTTCTTTAACTTGATATAAATATCTTTTTCTTTGTACATTAAATGTGGAATAACTGTTATATTATTATAATGAAGGTATTCTTTTACCCTTCCTGCTGTATCATTAGAAGGCGCAACGAGTACAATATGATACTTATAAAATAATTTATTATGAAACTCCATAATCCGTATATGCATATCATTATTAGGACAACTATTGCAAATCAATCGATTATGTTCATTCAAACACTTTTTATCTTTAAAAAATAAAAAACGATTATTGCAAATACAATAATAATCATGTAAATAATACAGAATATGATTCTTAACGGAAACGGAAGACAATATCTTCTCAAGGAATTCATGCTGATAATAAAGACTATGTATAATAACTGCTTGTAAATCGTAATATCTTTCAGTTAATTCCTCAATCGTAAACACTCCTAAACATTTCCGATTAATGCTTACCATGCTATAATTTATTTCTCTGCCCTTTTTCATATAATTGTCTAAAGGAATTACTTCCAATGTTTTAAATCCATTCTTATGTATAATATCATTTTGAGACTCAATAAATTTTCTTGAACCATTCATTGCAAAAAATGCACGTATTCCACAAATAACCATTACACAATTTGGAATATCATTATATGTTTCAAGCAAAATCTCTTCATCATTTTCCTCATTATACATTACGGCAACCATAGACGCATCAATAACATCAAAAGCTCCATATTTCTCTACTTCACTACAAAGTTGATCAAACTCAGCATTAAAAACAATTATCAAACTTTTCTCCGGATCTTCTTCTGTCAGATTAGATGGAGGATAAATATAATGCCCATTCAATACTTTTCCCTGTTTTTCTTCCGACTGATCTATGATATAAGAAATTGATTCGTCAAAAATCATATGAAACATCTGATAATAATTTCCAGCCCCCCATGCAACACATTTGTCGTATCTTTCAATAATTTTTTTAATCCATATATTCATAACGCGGACCTCCTGCCGCAACCAAAAATAAAATAGAGCCAAAACTCCGTTGATTGTGCTATAATGCACATAGACTAATCCCAACAAGGAGGTTCGACTCTATGTGCAAAATGATAAACCAATACGCTGATAAAATCAAGGGGCAGTTTTCTTTTTTTGATCGAATGATCATAAATGGCTATTTTCATCCCCTGCTTTCAGATCCTGTGGACGAAGGCCTTATCTGCGTCATCAAAACTCTTGAATCCTGCAGGACTGCAAAGGTTGTTGGCTACGAAGGGAAACATTTTCTCAAATCCTCCCAGACCAAATGTCTGCACTATTACCTCTATTATCTGGATAGGGAATTCGGATTCATGTTTGTCAAGATCCAGACATGGTTTCCATTCAATATTCAGGTCTATATAAACGGCAGGGAACTGATGAAGCATGTGTTTGATGCCAATGGCATTTCTTACGAATGCTACGACAATTCCTTCACCGATATCAGTGATGTGGCAAAAGCACAGAAACTGGCAGATAAGTTTGATTCTAAAAAACTCTGCCGCCGTCTTGACGTCTTTGCCAGATCCGTCAGCCCTTTTCTTGATACTGTCCAGAAAACTTTCGGGCAGGGCTACTTCTGGTGTGTGGATCAATGCGAGTTCGCAACCGATATCATGTTTAAGGAACGCTCCTTTTTAGAGGATATTTATCCCTCTCTGGTTGGGCACGCATTCTATGATTTCTCCTGCACCGATGTATTCACCTTTATGGGACGCAAACCGGACCCGCGGTTTCAGGGAGAAGCAGTCTCCGATTACAAAAAGCGTCCCATTGGCTGCAGGGTGAAATTTAAGCTAAAGTCCAACAGTGTCAAGATATATGACAAATGCAGCGTACTCCGGATAGAGACAACCTTAAAAAAACTGAGACAGCATGGACTGATTAAAAAGGTTCCACATTCCAGACGTTATCATGTCACTTCAAAAGGCAGACGGATTATGGGAGCTCTTATTGAATTGTACCATAAAGACTATCCGGAACTTATAGCGAAAGCAGCATAACTACAGTCAAAAGTAAATTTCATGTCAGTTATAGACTGGTATTATTTTCATGCCCATTTTTAATATTTCTTTGTTTTAGATGCAGTCTATTTATTTGTGATTTATAACATCTGCAACTGCTTGTAAATATGTGTATCTATAATTATTATCTGGTTCCATATAAGCACCCTCTCCCCACTCATTCCAGGCAGTTAAAAAAATAAACTCCTTTTGTCTGTTTTTTTCAACTAAATATTTAAAATAATTGTGAAAACGCTCAGGCGTATTTCCTATACATACCGCTCCATAAGTGCCTTTCCTTGGTGTATTATCAAAATTAATAAATCCACCTGGCCAAATATTTCCATCATTCTTCCGTCTAAGGATTCTGCGCCAAACAAAATTATAATTGATTAACTTTGGGAATTTTAATCCATACTCCTTCATCATGTCCCTTAAACGAGATAGAATAAATGCTCTATTATAGTTTCCTCTTTGTTCCTGTTTTAATGTGAAAGAAGGTTCATATAAAAGCATTGCACTCATGCCCGCTTCTTTCCACTTTTCAAAATTTGTCCCCACAAAATATATTCCATCAAACCCATTTTCCTTTGCAAGACAATTCCAATATTCTATAAAAGAACGCAAGCAATGCATATTTTCTGGTTTGTATATAATATAAACAGGAGCATTTTTAATTTTTATGTATCGTCTATCTTGAAAAAAAGGAAGTAAATAGAAAAAATGCTTTTTCCACTCTTCTTTCCCTCCATAATTCTGTTTCACTAAATATTCATTCTGATTCGTTTTCTTCTCATCTCCATGTTGATTCCATACATTCCCCTTCAGTTTGCTCCATGAGGCAATCCAAGATTCATTTGCCCACGAAAAGCAATAATTGATATCAATATCCTTCCATTTAAGTAAATTCTCCGCCGGTTTTTCCAATAATTGTTTCTCACCAAACCAATAATGGTATATGCAAAAACCATAAATACCATATTTTTTTGCTAACGCCGCCTGCCATTTCATAGTCTTTTTGTCAAGTAAATTATAATAATTATTATGCAACGGTATTCTCGGCTGGTTATGTCCCCAAAATAATGGCACTGCCTTTTTTGCACCTTCCCAATCAGTAAATCCCTCTCCCCACCATTCATCGTTTTCTGGTATTTGATGAAACTGCGGTAAATAAAATGCCATTATCTTTGGTATTTTTCCTTGTACTCTTTTTTCATACTTTATTACTTTTCCTAACAAATACTTCTCCACATCTAATGATCCCTCGTTTCTTCGACAGCCTCTCTAACAGCACGCAAATACGCATAACCAAATCTATTATCAGGTTCAAGATATGCTCCCTCAGACCATTCATTCCATGCGTTTATAAACAAAAACTCATTTTCCATTTGACGAGACTTAATAATCTGACTTTTTAAATATTTTTTAAATTTTTGGGGCGAACTATTTCTAATAACAAATCCACTTTCATCTTTTCGCGCAGTATTATCCCATCCAGTGAAAACACCTAAGTAATGGGTTTTTGCATCATTATATTTTCTATTCCTAGAAATTTTACTTATCCAATCATAAGAACAAATATTATCAACATAAAACGAATTAATAAAGACATTATTAGTTACTCCTTTTTGCAAAAACTTTTGTCTTCTTTTTGTTCTATACCTTTCTATCCACTTTGGAGTATCTTTTAATGTTCTCACGGGTTCGAAATCAACGATTGCGTTTATTTTCCTTGAAAATTTTACTACTTTAGCTGATGTATCCATTGCAATAAAATGAACACCTGCAAAACCATTTTCCCTTGCCCATTGATTCCATTTAACGATCATTCTATTACATTCTTTAAAATCCTGAGATAAGTAAATTAAAAACATTGGACAATTATCTACTTTTATATATTTCTCATCCTTAAAAAACGGTAGCAGATAATCAAAATGTTCTTTCCACTCCTCTTCTTTTCCATATAATTGCTGTAACAAAATTTCATTATTGCCATCCTTTCCATACCAAGTCCTCGCAAATGACTGATTTGCCCACGCCAAACAATAAGGTATTTTTTTCTTCTGTTTCAAATACATCTCAACAGGTTTTTCCAAAAGTTTTTTCCCATTAAAATAGTAATGGTAAAAACAAAAACCATAAATTTTATATTTATCAGCTAAACATGCCTGTGTCTGTAATACATCTGGATTACTTAAATCATAATAACTATTATTTAATGGCACTTTGGGCTGATAATGCCCAATATACATTTTTCGCCCTCTTTTGACATTGGTCCACTCCGTAAAACCTTTTCCCCACCATTGATTATTCTCTTCTATTTCATGATATTGCGGAAGATAAAATGCCAGCAATTTAACTTCTTTTTTCATATCTAATTACCCCTCTACGAAATACAGGCGATATATAACATTGCTTTCGCCCTACTGGATACCACATATATCCTTTAACGGAATACCCTTTCATTCCTAGATTCTTTGCAATTTCATTTATACACACTTCATCATTATCTCTGTGATATGCGCAAACTGCACAGCAAAGTTTATCCGATTGTTCAATAAGCTGACTCGCTCCCAACAACGCCTCACTTTCACAACCTTCTATATCCATTTTAATAAAATTTACTTTCTCATTTATCAAATTGTCCAGTGTATCAATACTTCCAAATGTATAATCCGAAACAAACTTATTTATAATAACTACTTTATCCATATACTTTTTAAAAGTACATTTCAATGCCTTAATCCAGTCATTGTCTGTTTCTATCATATAAATTTTTGAAGCTTTTTCTATTACCTGTAATGAAAAATTACCTTCTGCTACACCCACATCCACCACAACATCCCCATTGTTAACGACAAATTGTTCACTCAAATATGCATGTGGAGATTGCTCATCTTGTTCCATACAAATACTACGATAATAATTTAATACCTTTTCTCTTGTATCTAGTTGAGGTGACATATACATTTTTTTTCCAAAATGCATTACATAGTACATTTCCACACTATCATCATAATGAATATCTGCTATCATATTATTATACTTTTTTGCAAAATTATAATTAAATATTTTCAGTCTATGATTATCTAAATAATCAGTAATAGCTTTAATTTCTTTATCCTGAACATTTTTATATCTAGCCATTAATTTTACTTTTGCAAAATAAAACCTATTCTCAATCAAAGATTTTTCAATGTGCATTTCTTCTATAATAGTATTTTGTATCTCTTCAAAAAATATTTCTGATGCAATAACTATTTTGTCAAATTCAATACTTTTTAAACAAGATGGTTCCATAATATTTTTTTCATATATTTTTTTGCCCCACCTTGTAAAATCATTATCTACAACACAAATTATTTGTATCTCGTTTTCAAAAAAACAGGAATTCGAAAGAATTTCTCTAGCAATTCTCCCTGTTCCCCATAATACTATTTTTTCTTTTTTCATATAAATTTCCCCTCGCACACCTGCCATTTTGGATTCTTTTCCATCCAATAATCATAACCCTTCTCTCTACAAATATTACAAGTATTGCACTGTAACATCTTTCTACGAAGCGCTAACATATCTTCTAAAGAACTAATATCAAATACAGTTTTCCATTCAAAGTCTTCACAATCTTCATCACTCCCACAACATAAAACAAAATTTCCTTTATAATCTATTGATAAAATATTCTCAAGGCAACATCTATAATCTGCCGGACGATTTTTCAACAGCCCCTCTACATAATCAAGAATTAAATCATCCGCTATATCTTTCTGCTCTGATACCATTTTTCCTTTCCAAAAATCACATGCCAAACTTAAACCAGCAAAATACGGATAGTAAGAATCAAACCGCAAATTTAACGATTCAGCAAACTCTACACCGAGTTTTATCTCATTCATATTGAATTTATATACATGCCATGATATACTTGCATCTCCCTGAAAACCATTTTGAAATAAATTATCTGTCAATTTTATTATATTGGTTTTAATTGTATTAAAACTAAACTGATGTATCTTGTCATAAGATTGTTGGCTAAAACCAGACATAGAAAATATAAACGCTATACAACTCTCGTAAGCATTCCTATTTTCTGTTAACGGTGCCACTGATGCATTTGTACTTACTGAGAACTTCTGTTTCTTATCTGCTAGATACTCAATTATCCTAATATAGTCTGGATTTATTAATGGTTCTCCCCAGTTATATAACATAATCTCGGTTTCCTGCATAACTACTTTGATAGAGGTTAGATGTTCATATATTTGAGTAAATAATTTAAAATCCATATATTTACTTCTATCAATACTTTTTCCCTTACGATTCTTTCTACCAGTAACACAATATTTACATTTTGCATTACAAAAACCAGATATATCAATCGCTACTCTTGGAAAAGGAAAAATCAATTTATCTATATCATCATATATTGGTACTGACACCAAAGAGCTCAGTTGTTCTCTCACTGACCTTTTTGCTGATGTAGCCAAGAAAATCATGTCTATATTTACACATTGACAAAGTTTTGTTGCATCAATAATTTCTCTATTACAAAAATACTTTCCGACTTTATTCTTATCATTATCACCAAATGCCACAATATTATATGTCTGTGTATATTGAATTAATGTATCAAACGCTTTCTGTCCCTTTAATCCCGTCCCCCATATTAGAATATTTTTTCTGCTACCCATAATACATACCTCTCCATCTATGTTCTTATCCTTTTCTTGATTTTAGAAAAACATCTTTTAATTCTACTCTTTGTAAAACTAATATATTGATTTAATGTTTCACACAATAAAAATTTTTCTATCTCTTTACTTAATTTCCCCCTTTTTTTCAGGTATTGCCTGCATTTATATAAAAAAACTAATCCATCTCTAAACCACCAAATATGTTTGGGCGGAACATAATTATAACGCTCACATAGATTCAAGTCGTGCACAACATTGTAATATTCATTAAAAACACGATTTATATTTCCTGCATATACACCTTCTATAAAAACCGTAAGTCTTTTTCCCTTTACATCTGTCTGTTCTATAATCGTCCTAAAAACATGTTCCCTCACCTCTAATCCCCAAAATATCTTACCAAAATAAGATGTTCTATGTGATTCAATCGTTTTTAGTTTTTCATGCGGCACCAAAATAACTATTGGATCCCCGCAATAGCAAAACCATTTATCACTTTGACAGATTAACTGCCGCATATACTCTCCCGTTTTCTGAATAAATACTTCATCTCCCTCAAAAAAATATATTCCTAATGCATTTTTAACCCGTCTCATTAATTTGCCTGAATATATCCACCATCCTGGATGTTGTCCATCTCTACAATACTCATATACTCTTTTCCTATACGTTGCAAAGTCTGATTTCAAATATCGAACTCCCTTCGCAATAATAATTTCTTTATCAATATTGTCTAACGTTTTTACAAACTTTCGCAACTCTGACATATTAATTCTGTCCCTATCAGTCATTGGCATAACATACTTTCCATTTCCCAATGTCAATGCTCTTATCAAATTATATGCCATTCCCATATTTTTCTCATTCTGATAAATATGTACTCTTTTATCTTCAATTTCACACAATTCTTCCCATGTTCCATCCGTAGACGCATTATCAGATATTACAACCTCTATATTATCTTCTTCGTATGATAGTATTTCATTTATACAATCTATTAACATGCATTCACGATTATATGACATAATACAAATACTCAATACAATATTCAAATTACTTTCTTTTATCACCCATATCCCTCCCGTAATAATCCCTATTCATTCCGAAATATGTTATATAATTCACAGCTACATTCTTTTTGTAATTATTTAAATCAACTTACTGATTCCACAATTAGACATATTCAGATAAATACTAAATTGTTAAAAATACTTTATCAAATAATCATATATTTTTTCTCCTTCAAATCTTTCCATCGACTGACTATCAATTCCTGTTTTCTTAATCCTATGGCAAAAACTCTCTAAAGAAATTTTTTGTGACTCATAATGCTGACCTTCATACGGAAATACCTCACTTATATCTATAGATAATTCTTTTCCTATTATATAATTCGATTTTGTGTTAAAAATTAACAACTTATTTCCAATACATGGATGAAGCCATATTTCATCCCCCATAATTTCACAAGCACCAAAAGCCGGAAATTGTGCTATTTCATCCCATTTATTTGTAAAATAAAAATCTTCAGGATAATCAGCTGCTTTTTTGACCAATCCACTATCTGAAGCTATTTTCATTATATTTTTGTCTCTACTAGGAAATATATACATTTCATTATTTCCATAACAACACAATGAAAATGGTGCTTCTTTTAAGGACATCCTCTCTTCCTTATCAGCCATAAAAATATGTGCACATTTATCTCCTAACTTCCATTCATACACACCACCTGTATACTTATCAGCAAACACAAAAGCTTCCTTTCGGTAATTAATACTACTAATTTTCACACTACCAATTGGAATAGGATACTCTTTTACTTGCCTTTCATCTACTTTAACTTCTATCAATATATTATCAGGTAAACTGCAAGTATATAATTTTCCATTTGGTGTTTCAATAAAATTTGTTATTGTTTGATATTTTGCAAGAGAATTAGTAAGAATATCATCTCTTTGAATATCCTGACTGTTCAAGTCAAAAATGAATACACCTTTTGACAATATCCTTGAAAACAGCCATACTTTATCTTTATTAATCCATTTATAAGCTCCCAAAAAATATCTATCTGTTTCTATAGGCGTTTCCATTGGAAGAAGAATTCCTTTTATGTCCCCCCCCTCTATATCATAACTATGAATAAACCGACAATTTAACGGGAAAAAATATATTCTATTTTTATATTCTACTGCTTGCCCCATTCCATGCAGGCAAAACTCTCTAGCATCAACTTCCGGAAAACGGCATATAAATTTCACGGAAAAATCGTCTAAATTCATTTCAAACAATCCGTTAAAAAAAATATGTGAAAAGTACATTTTATTCTCTACTCTAACATAACTATAATACGCCATTTCAATCCTGTCTTTATTCATACTGTCTCCCTCATTTGGTACTCTTTTATCTGCTCAATCATACAATTTTCAATAGTCTCTTTATTGTTATGTATAAGCACACAATAAAACTCAATGCTCTTTTTTATTGCTTTGCTAACACTCCATTTCGATTTCCAACTAAAAAAACGCTTCAATACAGAACAATCTAATTTCAAATAACTAGCTTCATGTGGTCCACTATCACACCTATTTACCCATTTGACTACCTGGCCTGTCTGTTCTTTCCACAATTCGCAAAACAATTTTGTCAGCTCACCCACTGTGATACAATTCTTTTCATCCGGTCCCACATTATAGCTTCCTGAAAACATCTTGTCTTCATACTGTCTTGCTGCTACCATAAGATATGCCTCTACAGGTTCTAGAACATGCTGAAATGGTCTAACAGCATATGGATTGCGTATAATAATATCTTTTTTAGCTACTGCAGCCCGAACACAATCCGGAATAATTCTGTCTGCTGCGAAATCCCCACCGCCAATCACATTCCCTGCACGCATTGTTGATATTGCAATATCCCTGTTTTGAAAGAAAGAATTCCTATAACTATCAGTCACCAGTTCTGAGCAGGATTTTGAATTTGAGTAAGGATCAAAACCATTCAATTCCTCATTTTCGCGATATCCCCATTCCCATTCTTTATTTTTATATACTTTATCTGTTGTCACATTGATAACGGATTTCACAGAATCTGTCAGTCGAACACACTCCAGTACATTCACAGTTCCCATAACATTGACATCATAGGTGTATACCGGATTTATGTATGACTCCCTCACAATTGGCTGTGCTGCCATATGGATCACAATCTCCGGCTGCGTTTCCTCAAAAACACTTCTCAGCTTATCCAAATTCCGAATATCTCCAATAACTGAATGCATTCGTTCTTTTAAGTCAAGCAGTTCAAAGAGTGCTGGCTGTGTTGGCGGCTCTAACGCATACCCTGTTACATTAGCTCCAGCATTCAATAAAACCTCGCACATCCATGCTCCCTTAAATCCTGTATGCCCTGTCACTAAGACTTTTCTCCCTTTATAAAAAGACATATCTAACATATACCAACCAAACCTTTTCTAACAGACTGCCGCTTTTATACCTTCAATCATATAATCAAGCATCTCATCCGTCATTCCCGGATAAACACCTACCCAAAAGGAATCCTGCATAATCCTATCCGTATTGGTAAGTTTTCCTGCTACACGATATCCTTCACCCATCACTCTCATTTGATTAAAACATGGATGCTTTATCAGATTGCCTGCAAACAGCATTCTGGTTTGAATCCCTTGTTGCTCAACTTTTCGAACTACAGTGTTACGATTTATCCCTTCCCGACAGGTCATCAAAAAGCCAAACCAACTTGGTATAGAGTTTTCCATTGTCTGGGGCAAAATCAGTTTATCCCCTATATCCTTCAAACCATGGTACAGCCTTGCAAAATTATTCTGCCTGCACTTTGTAAATTCCGTAAGCTTTTCCAACTGTGCACAGCCAATCGCCGCCTGCATGTCTGTTGCTTTCAGGTTATATCCAAAATGGGAATATACATATTTGTGATCATATCCCAACGGCAATTCTCCGTACTGCCCATCAAAACGGTGTCCGCACACATTGTCATGTCCGGACGGACAAATACAGTCACGTCCCCAATCCCTTAAGGAATGGATTATTTTATGTAAAAGCAGATTATTTGTATATACTGCCCCACCTTCGCCCATCGTCATATGATGCGGCGGATAAAAGCTGGAAGTTCCTATATCACCAATTGTTCCCGTAAAAAGCCATTTGCCGTCTATCTCATATTTAGAGCCCAACGCATCACAGTTATCCTCAATAAGCCATAAATTATACTTATCACAAAACTCTCTGACATGTTTTAAATCAAACGGATTTCCCAATGTATGTGCAAGCATAATGGCTTTTGTTTTTTTTGTCACAGCTTTCTCTAATTGTGTTACATCAATGTTATACTGCGGTATTGTTATATCAACAAACACAGGAACTGCCCCATACTGAATAATTGGTGCCACAGTTGTAGGAAAGCCTGCCGCTACCGTAATAACCTCATCACCACGCTTTATCTGCCTTTCCCCTAACAATGGAGATGTCATAGCCATAAATGCCAGCAGATTTGCCGAAGACCCTGAATTCACCAACGAACAATATTTAATTTGGAGATAATCCGCCAATTGTTTTTCAAATTGCTCTGTATACCTTCCCGATGTCAGCCAAAATTCCAATGAGCTATCTACCAAATTAACCATTTCTGTATAATTGTATATCCTTGTTGCATACGGAATTCTATCGCCTGTATGATATTCTTTTCTTTGATGGTACTTCTCGCAATATTGTTTTACCTGAGTTAATATTTTTTGCCTTGCCTGTATTTCTGTCATATTCTCAAAGTAATCTTCCACCTTTACCACCTCTTCCATGGAGCATTTCCCTTCTGCCACAAGTCTTCTAAATATTCCTTATCACGCATTGTATCCATCGGTGACCAAAATCCATTATGTTTGTAAGCTACCATCTGCCCGTCCTTCGCAAGTCTTTCAAATGGCTCTGATTCCAGCATCATATTGCCATCTCCCAAATAATCGAAAGCTTTCAATCTGATCCGTGCCTGAATTAAATTTAATCGCACCAAAGCGTCCCGCTGGCTGTGTTGTTGTAATAGTCACAATTTTTGCATTTTTATAGTGAAAATCAATTAACTGTTCCAGGTTAACATCTGATACGCCATCACCATATGTCACTAAAAACTCATTGTCCTCTATATACTCTCTGATTTTTAACAGCCGCCCTGCTGTTAATGTATTTAATCCTGTATTTGCTAATGTTACGCGCCACGGTTCTGCATGATTCTCATTCACAAATATACTTTGATCTTTCAGATAAAAAGTGCTGTCTGACTGATACATATAATAATGAATAAAATACTCCTTTATCATCTGCCCTTTATATCCACAGCAAATAATAAATTCATTAAATCCATAACATGAGTAACTTTTCATGATATGCCATAGAATTGGTCTTCCACCAATCTCTATCATGGGTTTGGGCTTCAATTGCGATTCTTCACTTATCCGCGTTCCTCTTCCTCCGGCAAATATAACCACCTTCATTTTCTACCTCTATAAATCCCGCTCTCTTTTCCAAGGAGCTGTCCCTGCACACCAAAGCTGTTCTACATTGACCAGATCTCTTTTTGTTTCTATTGGTTTCCAAAATCCTGTATGTTTATATGAAACAACCTGATGTTTTTGCGAAAGTTCCCCAAAAAGTAATGTCTCTAATATTATTTTTTCATTCAAATATTGAAAAATCTCATTATTAAATACATAGCAATTCGCATTTACCCATGCACTCTCATATCTTAAAGTATCTGTCTGCCTGTAATAAATTTCTCCATCCTTATCTACTGGCAGTAATTCATTTCTTCCTGTTGGCTTTGCCACTGCTACTGTAGCAATTTTTCTTTTTTTACTATAGACTTCTATTAAAGAATCAATATCAATATCAAACAGGCAGTCACCAAATGTAACAATAAATTCACTTCCTTGAATATACTTCTGTATCAACCGAATACGCTGCCCCGTAGTGGAAGATAATCCTGTATCAACAACTGTTACTTTCCAGTTCTCTGTTCTTTTTTTATGTATCTCAATTTTATTACTCTGAAGATCGACGGTAATATCTGAAGCATAGATATAGTAATCCATAAAGTATTCTTTAATCATATCCACGCGATAGCCGCCACATATTATAAATTCATTTAATCCATAACTCGAAAAATATTTCATAATATGCCACAATAAAGGTTTTCCACCGATTTCTATCATGGGTTTGGGTATCCCTTCACGGTTATTATTAATACTGCTCTGCATCCCCCCCGCTAAAATAACTACCTGCATACATACTCTCCATCTTCCTTATTAACTCTTGTCAAACAACATCTTCATTTTATTTAATGTTATTTGCTTAAATCATGTATTATATCACTATGTTTTTCCTTATGTAAAAAGAAATAATTTGTTTCTATCGTTGTTTCTGTAACTTGTTCAAAAGGAATTAATCTATCCTCTCGAAAAACAAAACAAGAGTACCCTATATTCCTATAAAAATTAATTATGTCATTAGGATGATAACCAAACTTAGCAGACCATTTCCTTAACATTTCTGAAAAAACAATAGGATGATATTTTTTTATGGAATCTTCACCACCTTGATATACCAACAGTTCCGATCCTTCCACATCACATTTAATAAAATCTATGCTGTCCAATTTATTGTCTGCAATCCAATCATCTAATTTTTTAACTGTAACTAATATCTTATTAATCTTTTCTTTGTCCCTCAGGTTTACAAGTGACGATGCCCCAGAACCTTCTATATCATAATAAAACTCCATTTCCCCATTTTCCTTGTAAAATCCTATATTTATTAATTGATTTATATCTAAATTATTTAACTTGAGGTTATTTTTTAATCTTTCATAACTCACAGGAACCGATTCAAAAGAAAATACGTTCATTGCCGGATATTGTTTCATAATATTCAATGTATACCATCCAACATTTGCACCAACATCTAAAACCGTAAAATTTTGTCTTTTCTTATAATAATCTAAAATTTTTAATACCATTCTCGTTTCTTCAGCTTCATAATTCCCCTTACATAAACAACTCATTGGGACTTCTTCATAATCATCTTTATTAATATAAAGTTTTATTCCTGAATCAAGTTCTATGTATACTCCTGTTTTGTTTATAGTCACATTTTTAACAATACTGCTATTCAATAAAGTCCCTAAATCAGATATTTTGATTAACTCTCTATGTAAATTCTTCGCATAATCTATTAAGTCTGCCTTTTCATGTGCAGAATTATCATATCTTCTTTTAAGTTCGCTAAACATCTTTGTTCTCCTTAATTAATTGCTTTCATAACTTGTCCCAAATACGGTACATAACCTGTCTTCTAATCCTAGTTCAGAGAACTTCTTTTGTGCTGCACTGCTAGAAGAATTCCCCGTTCCTATAAAGTAGCATTCAGGATAATCTGTAACAGCATCTGACTTGATCGAATTCAACCCTTTGTAACATAGTTCTCTGTAATCATCTATAACTGCAACCAATTTTGCGTTTGGATATTGCTTTTCCATATATTCACATACTTCATCTGTTATCTGCGTCACTCCCCAGACGATATACTTGATTTCATCATCCTTATTCCAATGAGCCTTACCATATTTTTCCAACCGCCATGTATATGCATCCTTATATTTTTCATCTGCATTTTTTTCAAATAATGAGCTTATCTGATACATATCACCAAATTTTTTATATGCATGTTCAATTCTATAAATTGAATATTGCAAAACCTGTTCTTTCATATCTTCATAATCTGCTGCTTTCGGATGCCAGTCAATGTCTTTAAATGTATTCGTATCATACACCGGCATAAGGCTTTCCACCCATGCATAAGAAGAAGAATATTGTTCACATACAAAAATAGTCGGAATACCCATAGCTATACATGGAACTGCACAATGCAAACGAGAAGTAACTACTAATTCCGCCGTGCTCTGATACAGATAAAGTCTTTTTTTCATATATTCTTTTATAGAATAACAACCCTCTTTTTCAAGCCACGCATCAATATCCCCATAAACCTCGTGTGACATACAGATTGCACTTTCAGCAATTTCTTTTGGCATGAATTTCTCCAGTGTATTAGGTACATCCACTAAATAAACTTTGTTATACTCCCCATAATTTCGTTTAGGCAGCGTCGCTGTTATACAGCCTTGCAGATAGGAATCTATCTGTTGCTCCCTAAAAAGTTTTAATGTTTTTGCGTCCCTACATCCTATAGGTGAATATCTTCTAAAATATTCCCATTCCCTCTTATTAAAATTTCCATTTATCACATGAATTCCTAAAAAAACGGGTACTATTTTAGAAGACAATATACAATCTCTCTCTCCATAAAATGCATTAAAAAAAATAAAATTAATAGGTAAAATTACATATTCTCCATCATAATCAAACAAATCATAATACTCTATATATACAATATCCTCCTCCGGAATACCCATTCTGCGATAAAGATTATCAACTGCTAATATCTGCGCATAATCTCCAATATTAATCTTTCTTTCTTTCTCTTTTCCTGTCCGTATTGAAGAATGAGCATAACCCTTTTCAATACTTATGTTTGCGTATTTCATTCCTTTCTCTCTTCTTTCCAATATTTTAATTTTTCCAAGGGAAAATCATCTATATCATCTTCTGGAAAGTCTCTCAATGGTATATCGCATTGCGCACACAGACTATTTCCCAAACCTTTCGTTTTTAATGTCATACATCTAAAATCATAAAGCATTTTAGAATTCCAAATTTCTTCTAACGAACTATGCTGAACATTTCCAACAACTGTTTTTTGCAACCAATCTGCACAACATACAACAACTTTCCCATCACTTCTTATTGTCATATGAGTAAACGGATACCGACATGCTTTTCTAACTTTATATAACCTTTTGTCAAAAATATCCTCTCTTGCTTTCCTTGCCCTTTCTTTATAATATCTCTCTACAGTATCTTCATTAGCTGGAGAATCCATAAGCTTATCAATATATGCTTCATCAGCAATCTGACTATAAATTTCAATAAATTTTTCATTTTCTTCTGTATAAGAATCTATCATCTTAGCACTTATAAACGGCTTGGTTTTTCCGTTTTTATCCCGATACTGACGCATATAATAAATTTTTTCCTTTATACTGTCCGGCAATATTGCAGTTTGCGTAATTTCCTGATTTCTAATATCATCAACCGAATAAATAGATGCACGAAAAATATCCAATCCATTATCAACCAAATTTTCAGCAATATGCTTAGTCAGAAGTGATGCATTTGATGTTATTTCTAACAATTCGCAAATATCAGCATCTTTAACCACACGGACCATTTCCCCGATATCAGGATGTATTAAGGGCTCCCCTAAAGAATACAGCTTTATAACTTTTATTTTATTTTTTTCTTTTTCGCACCATTGTCTTATATCGCATATACACTTGTTAAAAAGATCCATATTCATATTTTGTAACGGTTTTGAAGCTTCTGCATATTGATCACTTCCGTGATAGCACATAATGCACCTAAAATTACATAAATTTGATGCCTCTAAACTAATGCAAAGAGGTAACTTTAGTGGAATAACATCCTTTAATATCATTCTTTTCGTTGAATATTCCTTTTCGAAAGATTCCATTGTTCTATTTTTCCTCCATAACCGGCTCTTAGTGTACTATCACGTCACTTATTCCATACATTTTACAGTTCTATAAAATCCTTCCGCTACATCTACAAAAGCCTTCCAACCTAATGTTTCCAACTTTTTTGTATCTGTCCGTGTTATATTAATATCTTCCGTAATTTGATCATCATATTTATATATTGATCTATCACAATAAACTTCTAAATTTCTATCTTTAAAAACCTCTTTGAATAAAATATGTGTCAATTTTCCAATCGAAATCATTTCATCAGCATTCCAAAGATTATATGCATTACCGTCCTCTCCCAATAATGCCATCAAAATTAATCCATAAACAGTATCCCTAACATACGTAAATGGTCTTTTATCCGATGGATTTCGTATTATGACAGATCGTCTATTTATGATCTTATCAACAAGCTCAGAATATATATGCCCATCATTAATATCTATCCCGGGACCATATGTATGCCCTATACGCGCCATAACCGCTGGAAGTTGATGTTCCCTCCAATATGAATAACATAGCAGCTCTCCTGCTCTTTTGCTTTCAGAATAAACACTGTTATCATTTAATGCATCCATTGCATAAAATGTATTTTCATTCACGCTCATTTCTAAATTGGGAAGTGTTCCATATACTGCACCGCTACTGAAAAAAATAAATTTATCTATCTTTTGTTGTTGATTCCTCGCTATCCTGTCGAGCAGATAATAAGTTCCTATAAGATTAGTACGCATTATTTCCACAGGATTCTTAGAAAATAATTTTGACGTTGATATTCCGGCAGCATGAAATATATAATTCATGTTATCTACACAACTAGCAGCCTCTTCTACACTTCCTATCGTAAGATGAAAACGCGGATGCATTAAATAGTCTTCAAAAACTTGTTTTGCCTTCTCTTGATTCCTAACTAAAGCATATACATCACATTCCAAATCTTTTACTTCACTCAATATCATGAAGTAAAAAACAATATACCTAGCTATAGAACCACTGGCACCGGTAATCAATATTTTTTTATTTTGAAACGCTTCCCAATCGGTATGTTGAATCAACCAGTTTATGTCTTCTTTGACAATGTCATGCATGTCTGTTCCTCTCTTCTTCAATCAGCTGCTACTCTATCCAAGATTATAATAGTCTTTTTATGGAAGAAGCCTTTGTTGATACTTATTCATTAAAAGCTCATATATTTTTTTAGCAATAATTCTATTTCCCTTTTCATTTGTGTGAACCCTGCCAAAATATATATCTGTTTCTTTATCAAACATTCCTGTCATATCATATAACTGTTCTTCATCTTGAATTAAGTTAATTGCTTCCTGATATAAGTTTTCTATTCTCTCATTTACGGTCTTTTTACACCCAGACCATGCCCTAATTTCATTTTCACTTTTTAAATTATAGGAATCTATATTTCTTGTATAGATTGAAGGCTGCAAAATCCCCATAAATGCAATTCCAAACTCATTGCATACCGCCCTCATAACTTTCTCATTCTGCTGCCAGCCTCGCGCAATATACCCCCCCCCTGCATTATTTGTGTTGGAAGGTTTTGCAAAGTCAATTATTCCTGAATACGATATAACTATTGTCGGTTTTAAATCAATTCCAGCACTAATTAATTTCAACGCCTCATCCAAAGAACTATACCCAACTATTGCTCCATTATATATATTTACTTCTACCCCATCTGCTTTGAATAATTCCAAAAGATAATCCGACCATGATTTTATCTCATAAAAAGCCGACACCGTCGTTGAATTTCCTAATAATATAACACCAGGATGTGTTTTGTCATAATATAATATTTTTTCAAATCCCTGAAAATCATTTCCCATATTTCCAATTTCACATGTGCTTCCCTGTATCCACGATTCCCATATAAAGAAATCTATTCCCTCTGCCAATCCGATATTTTCTAAAAATATCTGTACCTCTTCTGATTTATTCAGTGCTACAACGATAGCCACGCTTTCTTTTTCATGTAAAATGTTCTCAGGACTTTTTACCGCGTATTTATGAAATTCCTGTTTTTGCTTAACTTCGCTCCTGTCTACAAAATATAATATTTCTTTCTTTAATTGTAATAAAACGTTAAGTGCTTCTGTTCCCAATATTCCTGCACCATAAATAATAACTTTTCTGTTGCCAATCTTATTACTTAACGTACCACAAAGCATATTATCCCTCATTTCAAATCTGCAAAGAACTTACTATATACTATCAAATTGCAAACAAAACAGTATCCGTTCCATTACATGACCAATAATGACGTAAATATAACTTGTATTCCCCATTTAATTCATTAATTACATACTGAGGTATTTGCACTACATCATCTGTTCTATGATAAATACTGATTGCAAGCATAGGCTTATAGTTTTGTATTAACCTTTTTGCACCTTTTAAAGCTAATAATTCCATACCTTCAATGTCCATTTTTATATATGTCACTTTATCTTCTATAACGTCATCTATGCGTACTACTTGAATTGATGCTGTATAAGAAGAACCCTCTTTTACTACATGTGCCCCTTCATCGGCTCCATTATTTTCATTTTTAAAATACAGTGTTTCTTCCGATGCACCTACACCCTTTTCAAAAAAAACAATTCTATCATCTTTAAATTCTTTCTTAGCAATTGCCATATTCATTTCATCCGGCTCAAATGCGTATATTTTACTGTATTTGTTATGAACCATAGATATAAATTCACTTATAGAATCACCTGTATACGCTCCTGCATCTAAAAAAATTTCTTCATCTGTTAAATTTGATACTATAAAATCCGGAAAATATTGTGATTCTCCCGCAATCATTTCATAGCAATCACAGTCATTTTCCAATGACCCTTTTACGATTTGAGTTAACACTTCTTTAGACTTTTTATCAGCCAATCTATGATAAAAATTTTCTAATTCATGAGCATGTCTTTTGAAATAATTCAGTCTTTCTGATGCTGTATTTCCTTGCAGAATATCTATTGTAGGATCAAACGTATATATATGCCATTTCGCGTTATTTATATTCTGCAATATTTTTTTAATTTCTTTACGATGTGCTGGTGCAGAGATTACCATATGTGCTTCAGTAAACATATTTGAAATATGTAATAAGGACATGACTTTGATGTCATTCCATTCATATTTCTCTTCCCCATTCAGTTTTCCGTCTATAATTCCCTCTATATGAATATTATATTTATTCATAAATTTTGTGTACCACAAAGCCCCTGCACCACATCCATAAAGAAAAACCGGTAAATCATCATTTCTGATTGCTTCTAAAAACTCCTGAATGCAATTTTTCATATTTTCCTCTCTAATGCTTATTGAATAAAAGGCCACAAATCCCTTAATTTTCCGGATACCATTGAGCCATCCTCTGTTACTCTCGACATCACTTTAGGCTGAATTGCAACATCATCCCTCATATGGACATAACAAAGCGACGGTCCATCTACTTCCAATGTTTGCAATATCACTTTTTCTGCTTCCTCGTGACTCATAATCTCAAAAGTTTTCAGTCCATACGAATTAGCCACTTTGATAATGTCCGGCAAATACAGACAACTATTTTGGTTTGCTCCTACAAATTTCCCTTCAAAATGTGTCCGCTGCATATTCATAATAGAAAGATATCCACCGTTTCCGTTAATAAAAATTTTTATTGGCAGATTCATACCTTTTATACTCGCCAATTCCTGAATGTTAAGTTGAAAACTGCCATCTCCTTCTACACATACAGTTCTTTTTCCCGATGCCAAACAGGCTCCAATGGCTGCCGGTATACCATATCCCATAGACCCTAAAGACCCTGTTGCTAGCAACCTTTGATTTCTTTTATTTCTTATACATAACCAAAAAACATCAATCCCGGCTCCTGAACTTCCCGGAATAATAACATCATCATCTTTCAAGAGATCTGAAAGTGTATCTATGAAATAATACGGATGTACTTTTTTATCGCTTTTTTTAAATTCTTCCAAAACAATAGGATATTGTTGTTTCCACTTTATACATTTTTGTAGCCAATTACTTTGATCGTTGCTATGTTCAAAATCCTTTAGTTGATGCAGCAGTCCTTTTATAAATTCTGTTGCATCTCCCTGTACTTTCAAATCAATATCAAACGCAAATTTATCCAATTCACAAGAATCAATATCAACGATTATTTTTCTTGCTTTTGGTGCAAAGTCATCAGCATCATAGCCAATCATTGCGGGATCAAGCCTTGTCCCTATCGCAAGAATCAAATCTGCTTCCTGCATTGTGAAATTAGAATATCTAGGAGCAACCATACCGGGTTTTCCTAAGTTACATTTATGGTCATATTCCAATAACTCTACTGCTATCCAACTAAACAAAACAGGAATTTCCAACTTTTCCACAAGTTCCCGGAAAGCGGCTTTCCCATTTCCTCGTTCAATCCCTTGTCCTGCAATAATGACCGGTCGCTTTGCTTCTCTGAGATACTTCACTGTTTTCTCTATCATTTCCACCAAGTCTTTATCATTATCAGTATGTTCATGGTTTTGTGTAAAAGATGGCAGATTATGTTCATCTATTTCTGCAGCCTGAATATCTAACGGAATATCAATCCATACAGGACCGGGGCGCCCATTTTTTGCTTCATATACTGCTTTTTCCAAATGGTATCTGATTTCCCCCGGATTCTTTACTGTAACCGCATATTTTGTAATTGATGATACAATATCGACAATACCTATTTCCTGATTTCCTCGCTGTCTTACGCCATATCTGTCTTTTAAATCCTGTGTCTTTGCCTGTCCTGAAATCACTAACATCGGCGTTGACTCAAGCCATGCCGCTGCAACACCTGTAACCGCATTCGTTCCTCCCGGTCCGGTTGTTACCAACGCAACTCCCATATTATAATCAATTCTGGAATATGTTTCCGCCGCCATAGTGCACGCCTGTTCATGAAGCAATGTAACATATTCTAACTTCTCGTTTCTGCCAAGCGAATCAACAAGATGCATTGCTCCTCCGCCCGGAAACATAAATACATGCCTTACACCCAATTGGCAAACATAATCCCATACATAATCTGACAATTTCATTGTACTCTCAACCTCAATGTTTCTTCTAATTTAGTAATACTATCTGCCCTGTATCCAAAGATTCCAAAATTGCATTAGCCATTTTCAGGCTCTGTATCCCAGCCTCTATTGGAATGTTCGATTCCTTTTCATTTTTTACACATTCTAAAAAATCATTTAATTCACTTTTAAACATGTCGTTCCGTTCAAAATTATATTTTTCATTACATATACATTCACCAAATTCGTTATATTGAATAAATTCTGCCTTTATCAAATCAAATTCAATTCTGCCTTTTGTTCCCACTATTTTGCATGTACGTGACGCTGGAGTTTGTATATAATCTTCATGTACATGAACCGGAATGTCCTTCCCTTTGATATGGTATTTCAGCAAAATATCTGCCACATCTTCCACGTCTATTTCCAAATCGCTAACATGTCCTCCTACTGCATATACACTAACCGGCATACCAAAAAAATAGTACAAATAATCCAACTCATGTATCTGACTTAATACGACACCTCCGCCAAGATCTCTTCTACAAGCATACATTCTTTTATAGTCCTCATATTTGTGCCAATTTTTAACACATTCTCCAACCTCAGCATCTACAGATATAAGCGCCCCCAGTATTTCACTATCTATAATCTCTTTTGCTTTTATTATGCAAGGATTATACCTTTGCTGATATCCTACGTATGTAATAATTTTGTTGTTTTTCACCAAATCGCACAGCATTTCTAAATTATCCATATTATGAGACAACGGTTTTTCTACAAAAAAATGGCATCCTTGTTTTGCAACTTTTAACATTGTATTCATGTGTAAACTTGTTGGATTACATATAAAAACCACATCCGGCTGCACTTCTAATGCCCGATCCAAATCATTAAAAACTGTTAAATTATATTTCTCTTCCAGTCTATAGTTTTCTTCAATTTGTAATTTATCGTCTAACACAAATTGTTCACATCTAACCCTATAGGCAAAAAACTTATCGTCACCCAAACTCATATTGATTAAATTTCTAAGATGCCGTTGCCCAATTCCTCCCAGACCTATAAATAAATATTTCATGTTTACAATCATACTCCTTATAAAATTTACAAGTACAAACTTATTGATTCAATATTTTAAGTTGCAGCTTTCCTAAGAAAAATACTTTTTGAAATACATCTTCACAAAATCAAGTTGTCCCTTTATCGTTTCTGTTTCAAATCCGTCTTTTTCTCTTGCCGCTTGAAGAATCATGCTGTTTTTGTATCCAATATTCTTTAAATTTTTAAAGACTCCATCAAAATCAGCGCTTCCTGTTCCCAATGCAACTGTACTTCCTTTATATATGCGATCTTTAATATGTACATTGTAAATTCTATTTCCTAACGCCGGAATTTCTTCATTCGGCTTATATCCTATTCCTGAACTGTTACCCGAATCGAAATTGGCATAAACATAACATGATTTAATCCTATTTAAAAAATCTGTAAACTTTCCCGGTGCCAAGTCTGTTTCTAATCCAATTTTGATATCTCTTTTCACAGCATACACCGCTAATTTCTCCACATACTCTGTTGCATATTTTTCTTCCTCTTCCGTCTTTAAAGATGAATCATCCACCATAGGAATCTCAAGCAGTCTTCCGCCAATATCTGCCAATCCGTCAATTACATGATACGCAATATCTAAATTTTCCTGATACAGTTCGGACCGCTCATTCTTTTGATGCTTATAGAAAGAGCGGCGCATAAAATAATCAAAACAAACAGAATTAACATTAACACCTGTTTTACGGATAATTGACTTTATTTCATTCCTTCCGGACAATGTCCATATAGGATTTTCTTTGTATCTGTCATAATCAAATATCCATTCTATTTCATTCAGACTTATTTCCTGTGCTGTGAAAAACTCTTTCTGCCAATTTTCAAATGGAAAAAACTGAATTCCTCTTCCCTCAGAGGATGTCAACCTTCCCTGCATAATACCATAGCAAATCATTTTTTACTCCAATAATCATTTTCCCTACCAACATGTTCGTCCGCCATCTACAATCACCGTAGAGCCTGTCATATAAGAACTGGCATCGGAGATCATATATAGAACTGTACATTGATACTCGTCTACATTCGCCATGCGCCCCATAGGAACAAGATTTGTCAGCTTTCTAACAAAATCTTTATCCTGACCATTTTCAACCCCTGCCGGACAAACAGCATTTACACGTATATTTTTGTCTGCCCAATAAGTGGCTAAATATTTCGTTAATCCAATAAGGCCATGTTTAATTACAGAATATGTAATCGGCTTAATAATCTGATCTTTCTCCGCAATCCCATCTCTGCGATAAATACGTTGATCAGGTGCTATAATTCCCAGATCTGAAGAAATATTCAAAATCACACCCTTACCAGCATCCTCCATTGCCTTTCCAAAAACCTTGGAACATAAAAATGCACCTGTCAAACCAACTGCAATATCATCCATCCAAATTTTTATTGGAAAATTATCAAATCTGATATTCCCCAAATTCTCTGATTGGTTTTCTACCTTTGGATTATTTGCAGCATTATTAATAAGAATGTCTATATGACCATATTGACTCAGTAATTCTTTCTTAACTAAATTTAATTCTGATTCATTTGTTATATCTGCTTTATATGTCTGAATTTGGGAATCAGGATAATTATTCATAAGATATTCTTTCGCACATATCAAAGCTTTTTCCGAAATATCAAGAAGAACAGGAGTTCCTCCTCCTTCCAAAACAGCTCTTGCATGCTGTCTCCCCAGTAAACCTGCACCTCCCGTAATAATGCAGACTTTTCCGACAATACTGAATTTGTCTAATAGCATTTTTTCTTCTCTCCCCCAAACATCTTATACTCCACATACTCCGCAATCACATGCCCTATAAAAATATGCGCTTCCTGAATCCTCGGCGTTATTAATGCCGGCACTTTAACTACATAATCTGCAGCGTTATCCAAACAGGGATTCTCACTTCCACCTGTCAGCAGTACAGAACTAATTTCATTTTTCCCCGCATATCTCAATGCTTCCAGCACATTTTTACTAGTTCCGCTTGTTGAAATGCCAATCACCATATCCCCGGCATGCGCTTTTGCTTCTAACTGCCTTGCGAATACCCTTTCAAAACTATAGTCATTTCCAACAGCCGTCAATGTAGATGTATTAACCGACAATGCCTCGGCATTCAATCCCGGACGTTCTTTGTAAAAACGACTGACAAACTCTGTTGCTATATGCTGCGCATCAGCAGCGCTTCCGCCATTTCCGCACAGATACACCGCGCCACCCTTCTTAAAAATGTCAATTATTTTATCACCAATCTGCATCACTGTGTTCATCAGTTCCTGATTCGAAGCTAGTCTTTTAAATACATTCGTATGTTCCTCCAACCTCTGATAAAAATAATTCTGCGGATTTTCTGCATCATTATACTTCTCTAATATGGAAATCAATTCCCATATACAGCCTTTTCCGCCGTCATTCTGCAGAATAATGTCTGCTACTTTTTTTGCCTTATCAATCGCATTTCTCGGACAGACTGCCAAGCCTGCATAAGTAAGCGGTTCTATGTCATACTTTCCGTCCCCGATGTAACAAATCTGCGCTCTTTCAATACCCGTTTCTTGTTCAATTAGCTGCAGCGTTTCCTGCTTTGACTTATTACCGCGGTAAAAATACTGCCACGGAAACCGTTTTTCAAAATAATCCACAATTTTTGTATCTTCACCCGTAATAGCCGCAAGCTTATATCCTCTTCTACGTAACTCAAAAATAGCATCAATATCTTTCAGGCTAATCTGTTTCTGCTCATTCCCATTCGGATCAACAATCACCATACCATCCGTAATGACACCATCTATGTCAAACACTATCAGTTCAATCATGCCTCTATCCCCTGAGTTTCTTCTTAACTTCTTCTTCAGCAGCAGTAAGCGTCTTCTCACCGGTTCCCATGATTTTTTCCGCTTCCCTGATATCTTTTACAAGCCTGCATAATTCATATGGCTCTATGGACGCCTTCTGGTCTGAGCCATACATGGTTTTATCAATCGTAATATGCCGTTCAATTGATGTTGCGCCTGCTGCCACGGCACAGGTACTCACCAGTGTCCCTTCTTCATGCCCGCTGTACCCGACTTTACAATGATATCTGTCTGAAAGAATTTTTATCAGTTTCAAATTCGCATCCTCTATCGGCATTGGATATGTACTGTTGCAATGCATTAATTCATACGGACATTTATGTTTTTCAAAAATAGCTACTGCATGGTCAATTTCTTCAAAATTACTCATTCCTGTTGCAATGTAAGTATACTTTCCCTCTTTTGCAATCTCTTCCAGCAGTTCTTCTTTCGTCAGCATGGCGGAAGCCACTTTATTATATTTACAATTATACTTCTGCAAAAACTTCTGCGAATCAACATCCCATGCGGACGCATACCATTCAATTCCCTTTTCACGGCAGTATGCATCAATTTCCTCGTACTCTTTTTCTCCAAACTCCAGTCCTTCCTTTTGAGCACGCTGTGTTTCTCCCCACGGGCTTTTTCTTGGACTGTCTAAATACTCTTTCGAATACACCTTCTCCACAGTGCGTTTTTGAAATTTCACTGCATCGCATCCCGCAACCACTGCAATATCGATCAGTTCCTTTGCCAGTTTTAAATCCCCATTATGATTAATTCCTATTTCTGCTGTAATAAATGTGTGCATTATTATTTTCTCCCTTTATTTATATAATTAAAAAAATGTAACGTATTTATCATTGATAACTTCATACTTTACATCTCTTTTCTGCTTTCCTATTTAATTCAGTTTTCAATTGAAAATTCTGCTCATAATCCTTAGCATCCTTACAAAAACAAATCCTCTGGTCATATGGATTCGCTATCATGATGACCTGCTTTAGGATGTCCATTCCCAATACTGTATCAGTGACTCTTTCATCAAAAGTAATCCATATATCTTATGTACTTGCAGTTTTATATTGTTTTTCAATCTTGTCATCAATTTTCAGTATTTTCTCATCCAATATTTTTAACATATTATTCATGCCTTTCTTAAATTCATAAATATAAACTTATCATTTAAATCATAGTATCCTCGCCAAAGCATACTCGAATATACATTTTATTTCTTCAGATATAAAGTATGAAATTGTCAAGGTTCCTCTTCTATTTTTAACATAGTTTATGTTATAGCATCCACATTCTGAATCATAATCGGTTTCCCTGTCTGCTGATACAGTTGTACGATACTGCTGTGATCTCCATAATATGCATCACTAATTTTAATTGCCCTATTCATGTCTGCAGTATCATCATAGATGCCCCAGCCTTCTTGTATATACTTTTTGACAATCTTTTCATATTCTATCCAAAGCTGTGGACGCATACTTTCTATCGTTGCCTTAATTAGTGGATGTGGTCTCCACAGAAGTGCCACCTCATCCTGATTCTCATTAAACACTCGGAATACATACTCTATTTTTGTGAGCATTTTTTCATTGTGCGCCAGCAATCCGGCAATCCCTGTATTATAGAAAATTATCTTTTTCCAACTGCCATCCGGTTTCTGGATAATTTTTAACCAATCCTCTGGTACTTTAATATTCCCTCTTTCGGTATTTGTCACTTTATCAAACTTAGGAGACCCAAGTCCAAGTATCTTGTCCTCCAAATATTTTCTGGCCGCTTCGCTGTGATTATTTGAAGCTTCCATAAGAACCTTTATATACACCTGCCGCATGCTTTCTGATTGTACAATCACCTTGTCTGCATTATATACTGCCGGAACTGTACAGAAATGCTTCATCCCCTCTACTCGCTCCTTTTCATCCGGGTTAAGTTCCCCTAAGACAAAGTATGGGATATAAACCAGCTTTTCCGTAAATTTCTTTAAGTTATCCGAATAAAAAAACGGGTGTACACTCGTGACTAAATTTAAATTATCATAAGGATTATGTATGAAAATCATATCTGGCCGATGCTGCTCAAAATCAAACTCATCATACTTCGTAATCGGAACGTAATCAGGATACTGGTCCGCCTCATAATGCATCTCACGAAAGCTTCCATCAGGATTCTTATCATAATATGGTATAGGTATGACATAGGCATCACAGTTTTCGTCTTCATCTGCCGCCTTCCATACGCTTTCCAAGCTGTCCCACATACTTGCTTTGTACGGCAGAAAGACGGCTTCTTTTCTGACAACAATGTCATTTTTTGCACTGTTCTCAACTTTAAGAAGCTGCTTTTTTAACCTTTTATATATTCTATTTTCATTATATTGATTGTTTTCTAATTCTTCATGGACATGGAAGAGGGTTTCACAATACTCTTCCACGCAGGACACTGTAATGTGCCCTTCTTGTTCAAGTCTTTCTATGTTTTCACCAAGGGAAACTGCAAACTCCTGACACTCGACAAGCATATTTTGCGCCAGCGTTATTCTTTTCTGTTTTAATGCTTCCTGTATTTCTTCATGAGCCTGGTGCAGACTTTCGATTAAGTCAAATACTTCGTGCTTCTGTGCACTCCTCATTTCAATTTCCTCCTACTGTCTCTTTTACTCCAAACACTATATTATCTTATGAATTATCGCGATCCTGGCATACCCGAAAGCAATCTGTCGAAAACTGACTTTTGCTTAGCTAATGCCGACTTTTTGCATTATGTCACTACACTTTCCTGCGAACCGTTTTACGGTAAAATCATCTCGCGATCATTCATTCTCAGTTCTGTACATATTAACCATTTCTTTTATGAAACTATCGTTTCATATCTATATCAAGTCCTCTTGCATTCTTCGGCATCTCATATTCCTAATGATTTAGGATGGCTGCATACACATTATTCAGCTTGAAGTCCTCAGATAAATTCTGTCATCATCGCTCAGATTCTCATTTGCAGTAATCTGCTCAGCAATTTTATTTTTTATAACACACCAGCTACGTTTAATATCTGCATCCGCTATCGCCAGTTCATAATATACGACCGACAGCCTCAGCTGCTCTCTCAATCCACAGTAACACATTTCGTTTAGAATATTATATACAAGTGTCAGACCGTTTAAATTTTTGACCTTTGAATATTTTCCGTAAACGTAATTTTGGGTTTTACAGCAATCTGCAGCTATCACTCTTAAAAATTCCATTATTTCCTCTGACAATGATTCGCTGTACTGCCAGACAATCTTTGTCATGCTACTGTCTAAAGGCTTTATTCACACCTTTCTGCCGCTTACTAAGAATCTTGCTCCTGTTCTCAATACAAATGTTCCGGTATAAATTATCTTAGATTCTTCAAATCTAAGATAAACGTAATAAATACTTTTTATCTAAAATACTTATTTTTGTCTTAACACAACTATATATCGACATAAGTCTATCATAATCCATATCGAGCAAATACGAAAAAATTACTAAAGAATATAAAAAGCCAAAATCAATAACATAAATATGTACAAAAATGTACTGCTAAAAGCAGAAAAATTGTGCTGTTTAAAAAATTCTTTCTAAATAATATTTTTAGTTCTTTTTAATTCATTCGTTATTTTAATGGAACTGCTCGAAATGGGCAGAAATGTTTCATGTTCTCTATCTTATCCTCTTCGTCGGGTTTGATTTCGCCCAGCACAAAATACGGAATGTAGATGAGCTTTTCTGTATACTTTTTGAGGTTATCCGAATAGAAGAACGGATGTACGCTTGTCACCAGATTATATTTATCATAAGCATTATGTATATAAATCATATCTGGCCGATGTTTTTCAAAATCATACGTATCATATCGTGTGATTGGTACATAGGCAGGATATTGGTCTGCCTCGTAGTGCATCTCGCGGAAGCTCCCGTCTGGATTCTTGTCATAATAAGGAATCGGAATAACGTAAGCATCGCAGTTTTCATCTTCGTCCGCCGCTTTCCATACGCTCTCTAAACTATCCCACATACTTGCCTTGTATGGCAGAAAGACGGCTTCCTTTCGGACGGTGATATCATTCTTGGCGCTGTTCTCAACTTTGAGAAGCTGCTTTTTTAACACTTTATATATCTTATTTTCATTGTATTGATTGCCTGACACTTCCTCATGAATATGAAAAAGGGTCTCGCAATACGCTTCTACATACGATACAGTGACATGTCCCTGACATTCGAGTCTTTCAATATTTTCACCGAGGGAATAGGCAAATTCCTGGCACTCTGCAATCATGTTCTGTGCCAGCGCCTGCTTTTTCTGGCTCAGCGCTTCTTTGATTTCTTCATGAGCTTGGTGCAGACTTTCGATCAGCTCTAACACTTCCTGCTTTTGTGCACTTCTCACTTCAGACGCCTCCTAAAATAAAAACCTTACGAAATCTCTCTTTCCCCAAACCTGTTTTATGTATTCGTTTTAACAAATCAAAAAACTGTTAGATTCTGAAAAAGATTTTAAATATTATTAATCATATGGATTATGTATATGAACCATAAATCTTTTTTCTTTACACATATGTTCAACTTTGTGTTTTTAGACATTGAGTAAGTTAATTCCCTGACTATCATTATCCAGAGCTAACTTTTCGATTGAAAGCATTCTCTCTTCTTCCACAACAAAATAATCACATTTTGATAACTTATCATTTATATCGACATAAGTCTATCACATTTTAACCCACTTGACAATTCTTTTTTTATTCTTATTTAATTTCCAGTTCTTAGGAGCTGTGAAAAAATAACTTTTAACATAGTATGCAGGATTTTTCTTCGAGAGTGCCGCTCAAAAATCATCAGGTGCATTGCGGCCTATGTAACTGATTTTTAAACAGTGCTCTCGGAGAAAAAGACAAGCAACATGAAATACGATATAAATCATATCAAATTCTCAAAATATTGTAAAGCATTCTATTTTCATCAAACTCCTACTCCGAAACCACCCTGCACCGCTTTTTATAACATGCAATCCCATATTTACGGATAATTGTCATCCCGTCGTCAATCAGTGCCTCCTCGTAATTTCTGTCACGTATCTGCTTTAATGCTTCTTGGCATCCGTCCTCAAATGCCGCGTTTTCAGCATATTTCAACTCAATAATAATACCAATTCCCCTGTCCTCGACCTCCACGCTGATATCGCTGTAGCCCTCGCCCGACTCAGCGTTGGACCTGACTGTCCATCCCTTGATACCCGCAAACAGTCCCAGCAGGATTCCATGATAAAAGTTCTCCTTCATATTTTTCTTCACATTCGTATCACGGATGCTGATTGTTTTTCGCAAATAGTCCGTTAAGCCTTGTTCGATGGCATCTGTATCATTTTCCTCGAATGCCCTGCAAAAGCATTCCAGTTTTTGTATATCTTTTTTTGTCTCTGACGCAAACCATTCCTGTATCTGTTTGATAAATATCCATCGTATTTCCTTATTTGGAATCACCAGCTCCGTCAGTTCCTGATCATCATTTTCGCATTGTGTCAGATATCCAGTTGTAAAAAGAATACTCCATAAATAATTGATGTCAGAATCCAAATCCTTATAGGTCAGTTCCTGATGAATTTCCTTCTTGATACTTCCCCCGCTTATCAGCCCCTCGATCTCCACTTTCGTTGCGCCCTTCGCCCGATCTATAAACTTTCTGATAATACTGTTACTGCTCGTATTAACCCAATAATTCTGTGGCGTAATGGATGGGCACATCTTTAGTGCATGACAGTAGCTTATCACATCCCACGGACAATAAATTTCCAGTTCACCGAAACGATACCCGTCATACCATTCTTTTATAGCATCATATTTTGCTGTAAAACCATAATATTCCAGCAGCGCACGAACTTCTGCATCTGTAAAACCAAAGTATTCATTGTACTGTACATCCTTTACGGTGTATACATTAAAGTTATTGAGACCTGTGAAAATACTTTCTTTGGAGATTCGCAGACATCCTGTAAGGACTGCAAATCCCAGGCTGCTGTTTGTCTTGAGTACCCGTCCAAACATCGTTCCGATTAAATCTACCATGGCATCATAATAGCCTGACTGGTATGCCTTATCTAAGGGCACATCATATTCGTCAATCAACAGAATCGTTTTTTGACCATAATGTTTTTGCAGGAAACGCGACAGTGTGAGGAAACTTTTTGACAAAAGTTCATCTGACATGGCATACTCTCCCCTGTCATCAAGTTCTATCAGTTTGGCATACTGCTGCCGCTCTGTTTCGGTCAGCTTGTCACTCTCTGACAGAAATGAAAACCGGAGCGCCTCATCACCGATGACAGAGCGCAGAATTCTTTTTGCAGTATCAAAGCTTTCTCCTGCTGCTTCTTTTAAACTGATGGAAATGACTGGAAATTTTCCCATGTATTGATCACAGAGTTTTTCCTCCCTGGAAATTTCCAAACCATCAAAAAGTGTGCCGTTGTTTAACGGCATGATGTCACTGCCTATCTCAAAGAAATATTTCAGCATGCTCATATTCAACGTCTTACCGAAACGCCTCGGACGCGTGAACAGTGTTACTTTTCCTGGATTTTCCAAGAGCGTTCTGATCAGTCCTGTTTTATCTATATAATAATAGTCCATAGAGCGCATCTCTTCAAAATCCTCTATTCCCACGGGAAGCTTTGCTTTCTCTGTCATATCATTCCTCTTTTCCTGAAAATATGATGTCTTCTTTTCAATAGTATAGCACACTTCACAGCAAAAAGCACATAAAAAATCCCTGACAAATAATTAGACTTTACATCTGAGCTGTGATATACTTGCATCAAGCACAGAAACAATACAATCGTAACAAATCCGCTTTAGGCTTCCTGTTACAGGTATCAAGCCAGTAGTTGACAAAAACAGAGAGGAAGGATTTTATGTCATTTCCACAAGCAGAAACGAACTATACCGCAGAGGATTTCTATAATATGCCTGACGATGTCCGGGCGGAACTCATAAACGGCAAGCTTTATTATATGGCATCGCCAAGCAGAATCCATCAAAAGATATTGGGGGAACTGCACTTTATGATACTACGTTATATTAAATCTAAGAACGGAACCTGCGAGGTATACCCTGCGCCTTTTAGCGTACAACTGCAAGAGGAGAATGACACTGTGCTGGAACCTGATATTTCCGTAATCTGTGACCCCTCCAAGCTGAATGCCCGCGGCTGTATCGGAGCACCTAACTGGATTATCGAAATCGTATCCCCCTCCAGTGTAAAGCATGATTATTTTGTCAAGCTTAATCTCTATATCAATGCGGGGGTTCGCGAATACTGGATTGTGAATCCTCAAGACAGAAATGTCACGGTCTATTCAATAGAACAGGATATGTTTCATGTCAAAACATATTCATTTCATGACAAGATTAAAGCTGGTATTTATGATGATTTGTTTATAGATTTCTCAGAGATTGATTATGATATATAATATTGATTGCTTCTGCGTCCAAAATCTGTTATACTGTCTATAAAACATGTACATTCAAACAAGATCAATGGTTTTATACAGAGGAGGTGTCTGTCATTGATTCGATATCATAAAATTTTATCCGGGCTTTTGACTGCTGCATTGATTCTTGGCAACTATACTGCGGTAAGTGCATCTGATCATGCTCCTGAACAGCATCAGACGGAGGAATCTCAAGATTCCGCTGAGTCTGCTTCCAAGGCGGAATCTGTGAAGGGCGTTGGAGATCGTTCAGCGATTCTTTCCAAGATCGAGTCCGAACAGGGTTCTGAAGCCAATTCCGTGAAGCCTTCCGAGACTGAGGCTGAACAAGGCACCGGGGCCAGTTCTGAAAACGTTTCAAATGTGGAAGCCAAGCAGGGCTCTGAGAACAGTTCCGAGAATGCTGCTAATACAGAATCAGAGCAGGGCTCTGCGGCTAATTCCGAGAATGCTGCTAATACAGAATCAGAGCAGGGCTCTGCGGCTAGTTCTGAGGATTCTTCTGATGCAGCGTCTGAGGACAGTTCCGTGAAGCCTTCCGAGGCTGAGACGAACTCGGAAACGGAGGCTGAGCAAAGCTCTGAGAGCAGTTCCGAGAATGCTTCTAAAGTAGAGTCCGAAACGGAGCTCGAAAAGAACACGGAATCCTCTTCCGAATCAGAAGCCGAAAGCAACACAGAGTCCTCTTCTGAATCAGAATCCGAAAAGAACACGGAGTCCTCTTCCGAATCAGAGGTTGAAAAGAACACAGAGTCCTCTACTGAAACAGAATCCGAGGAAAGCACAGAAACGGTAACTGAAACAGAGACGGAATCTGAAACCGAAACAGAAAACCAGACGGAGACGGAAACCCAAACGGAAACCGCAAACGCTGTGTCCGAAGAAGATCCTGATTCTTCTGTTCCGGCGGATGTTTTTAAGGTGATTCTCCCGACGATTCCAGAGGATGACACAACATTTGATTATATTTTGGATCCGCAGGGACTGATCGAGCTGACGGATGCAAAAAAGTACGGCGGCACGGATGAGGTGGCGTTTGAACACGACAAGACTTTGTATTTCAAGACTTCCAAGTCAGATGACGGCAGACCTGTCTACGATAATGTCAGCAACGCGCTGACGGTGACAAATATGAGCAGCCGCGAAGTCCAGATTACGGTAAAGGCGACGATTACCTCCTCGGAGGGCATCACCATGTCTGAAAGCAGCACTTTTGACGCTGACGACACTTCCCCCAGCATTTATCTGGCATTGACGGACGGTACAAACACGATACCCATCACTTCGGAGGATGCGGTCATAAATGCGGTGATTGACGCGCCCGAAGATGCCTACGAGACTGTCTGGGATGGCGAGAAGAATGTATATGAGCTGACCGATGCGGCGAAAGAAGACGACTATGACGGTTTTCAGACCTATTCCTTCTGGCTGACCGGCGCCTGCAATGCCAATGCGGACTGGTCCAAAGTGGAAGGTCAGATTCCCGAAGTGTGCGTTGTCTGGGAAGTAGAATAAAACAAATCGTATGCATAAAAAAATGGGGCTGTCAACCAATCAGCCTCATTTTTTTCTATACAAATTTTAGATCTCCACAATCCACCCTTTGGGCGCCTCGATGCGTCCCATCTGGATGCCGGTCAGTGTGTCATATAATTTCTTCGTCACAGGTCCCATCTCGTCCATGCCTGACGGCAGACAAATCTCTTCGTTTTTGTTGACAATCTTTCCTACTGGGGAAATCACGGCGGCTGTGCCGCACAGACCGCACTCTGCAAAGTCCTTCACCTCATCGAAGCGCACTTCGCGCTCCTCCACTTCCAGACCGAGATACTCTTTGGCAACGATCATCAGCGAGCGGCGGGTGATGGATGGAAGGATGCTGCTGGATTTTGGCGTAACGACCTTGTTGTCCTTTGTCACGAAGAGGAAGTTTGCACCGCCGGTCTCCTCCACTTTGGTGCGCGTCGCGGGGTCGAGATACATATTTTCATCAAAGCCGTCCTTGTGCGCGGTGACAATCGCGTGAAGGCTCATTGCATAGTTTAAGCCTGCCTTGATATGGCCTGTCCCGTTTGGCGCTGCCCTGTCGAAATCGCTCACTCTGATTGTGAGCGGTTTGGCGCCGCCCTTGAAATAAGGTCCTACTGGGGTCGTAAAGATTCTGAACTGATACTCGTCCGCTGGTTTTACACCGATGACGGGATTCATGCCAAACATGTAGGGTCTGACATAGAGGGTCGCACCAGAGCCGTAAGGCGGCACATACGCCTCATTTGCCCGGACTACCTGCTTCACAGCCTCCACAAAGCGCCCTTCTGGAAGCGTCGGCATCTCAAGGCGCACGCAGCTGTCATGCATGCGCTGCTCATTCAAATCCGGCCGGAATACGACTGTTTTCCCATCCTGTGTGGTATATGCCTTCAAGCCCTCAAAGCAGGTCTGCGCATACTGCAATACGCCTGCGCACTCATTCAGCACGATTGTGGCATCCTCTGTGAGTCCGCCCTCATCCCACGCACCATTTTTAAAATTCGTAACATACCTTTTCTCGGTCTGTCTGTAGCCAAAGCCTAGGCTGGACCAATCCAAATCTTTCTTCTCCATTTTCACCTTTTCCTCCTCTGATCTGTTCTAGCAAATACAGATAATGCCTGCATTCGCCCATCTGATACCGCCGTATTTTCGGCGTTTTTGAGTGTCCATTCATAGACACTTCTCAATTCCTTATTATTATACGTTAACGCGCAAAAGTCAACATTTCCGACAATATTTTCTCATCAAAAAATTTAGGATTTCCCAATCCGTTCATAGCAGCGAAAGTAGTACTCGATATCAAAATAAGTCTGCTCCTCACTCTCCGCGGTGCATTTCCAGTCTGCCATCGTGTCCAGCCGCGGACAGTACGCATCTGCCTGATAGGCATAGTCAATCTTTGTAATGTGCGCGGTGTCGCAGTGAGGAAGGAGCTGCGCATACACGCTCGCTCCCCCTGCCACATAGATGTCTTTCGGGTCATATTTTTGCAGCTCTTCCATGAGTTCTTCGATCGAATGCACGGTAACGGCGCCCTTGACGCTGTATTTTGCATCTCTTGTGAGAATGATATTGACGCGGTTTTTCAGCGGCTGTTTCTGCGGAAACGTCTCAAAGGTCTTTCTGCCCACGACGATGACTTTTCCCTCCGTCATTTCTCTAAACATTTGCTGGTCTCTTGGAATGCGCACCAGCAGACTGTTCTGGTAACCGATTGCCCAATTGTTGTCCACAGCCGCTATGAGATTCATATCTGTTTGCTCCCCCTTCTTTATTACAACTACTCGTATTTATCCGCCAGAGAGTTAATCTGGTCTGCAAATCTTGCCAGCTCTTTGTTCGGTCTGCCCTCATTCTTGTAAATCACCGCGATTAGTCTCTGTCCAGCTGCCAGCAGTCTTGCAAAGACATCCGATACGCTGCGCAGACGCTTCTTGACAGCAACAGGCGAAGCCTCGAACTCAACAGTGCCTGTTAACAAGTCCACTCTCGTGCCAGAATAAGGGGTATAGGCATCCTGTCCATGCTCCAAGCGCAGGCATTCCGCAAACAGACTGCACGCCGTATCTTCTCCATGCACGATAAAAACCTTGTCGGGCTTTGTCTCAAAGGCATTGACCCATTCAATCAATCCGCCCTTGTCCGCGTGGCCGCTGAGTCCCGGAAGCTGCGTGATTTTTGCGCGGACCTCGACTGCCTCGCCAAACAGTTTCACCTCATCTGCGCCTTCTATTAAGATGCGCCCAAGCGTGCCTGCTGCCTGATAGCCCACAAACAGTATCGTACACTCTGGTCTCCACAGGTTGTGCTTCAAATGGTGGCGGATTCGCCCCGCCTCGCACATGCCGCTCGCAGAGATAATTACCTTGGGCGTCATGTCAAAGTTGATCTCCTTGGACTCCTCACTTGTGATGGCAAGCTTGAGCCCCGGGAAATTCAGGGGATTGATGCCCTTGTTTACCAGCGCCATCGCCTCCTCATCAAAGCAGGTATAGATGTTTTTCTGAAAGACGCCTGTCGCCTCCACCGCGAGCGGGCTGTCCACATACACCTCAAAGCGCGGGAAATTCGGAATCATGTTGTCTGCCTTGATTTTTCGCAGAAAATATAAGATCTCCTGCGTCCTGCCCACCGCAAAGGATGGAATCACCACATTGCCGCCCTTTGCAAAGGTTTTGTTGATCACTTCTGCAAGATCAGACACATACCCTTCCTTCTGCTTGGCGTGATAGCGGTCTCCATATGTGGCTTCCATGACCACATAATCCGCATCCTTCGTGTAGATGGGGTCCTTGATTAACGGCTGGTTCTTGTTGCCGATATCCCCTGAGAATACGATCTTTTTGGTCACGCCGCCCTCTGTCAGCCAGACTTCGATGCTGGCGGAGCCAAGCAGATGCCCGACATCGGTAAACCGTATTCGGATGCCGTCGCTTATCTCTACATTCTGGTCATAGGCGCAGGGAACGATATTTCTGATCACACCGTCCGCATCTTCCATCGTATATGCCGGCTCGACCAGTTCCAGCCCGGAATGCCGCTTTGCCTTTCTGTTTTTCCACTCTGCCTCCTGCATCTGGATATGCGCACAGTCACGCAGCATGATGGAACACAGATCGGCAGACGCCTCTGTCGTAAATACCTGTCCGCGGAATCCACGCGCATATAACAGCGGAAGATTTCCTGAATGGTCCACATGCGCATGCGTCAGAAACACATAGTCAATCTGTGCCTCATCCACAGGCATCTCACAGCACTCAAAGGGATTGGAGCCCTGCTGCATACCGCAGTCCACAAGCATGTTTTTGCCGCACGCCTGCAAGAAATGACAGCTCCCCGTCACCTGATGATCTGCTCCCACAAAGGTAAGTTTCATACTAATTCCTCCTTTATACATAAATTTTCCGTACTTGATTTATATTTATTTTACCATATTTATACTATTTTGACCAACTTAATTCAAAAAATAATGATAAAAATCACTAATTATTTCATTCTCTTTTTGCAAGAATATGTTATGATAATCGAGTAAGGAATACACGCCTGCACAGCGCCGGGTGCAGCACTCTTATGCAAAACCACAACTATCATTGCGATCAATCCTACTACAAAATAAAACCGGCGCAGAAAAGAGGTATCCATGAAATTCAGTAACGGCTGCTGGCTTCAGCAGGAAGGCTGTGAATGCTTCGCACCACAGCAGGCATATTTTATCAAAACAGAGACCGATAAAGTAACCATATGTGCACCGACAAACCGCATCAATCACAGGGGGGACACGCTCGGCGGCATCAACCTGACGCTGATTATCACTGCCCCCGCTGATGAAGTGATCCGCGTGCAGACGTATCATCATCTCGGCGCGGTAAACACGTATCCCGCCTTTGAACTCAACGCGGATGCCAAACCGCTCAAAGTAGACGAGAATGAGGAGCGCATTATTATTTACAGCGGTTCCCTTGCGCTTGAGATTGGCAAAAAACAGTGGTATATGCGATACACCAGAAATGGGAAACTAATCACAGAGTCCAAGGCAAAAGACCTTGCCCTGATGAAAACAGACTGGAAGGGGCTTGCCTACGACAAGGGAGACTGCCATGACACCTATATGCGCCAGCAGCTCAGCCTTGGCGTGGATGAGAAAATATATGGTCTTGGCGAGCGCTTCACGCCCTTTGTCAGAAACGGCCAGAGCGTCAAGATCTGGAACGCCGACGGGGGGACGAGCACCGAGCAGTGTTATAAAAATATCCCGTTTTTTATCTCGAGCAAAGGTTATGGCGTCTTTGTCAACCACCCGGAAAATGTCGAGTTTGAAATCGGCACAGAGATGGTCACAAAGACAGAATTTTCTGTGGAAGGAACGTATCTTGACTATTTCCTTATCAATGGATTCGAACTCAAAGATGTTCTAAAGCGCTACACGGATCTTACCGGGAAGCCGGGACTGCCTGCCCCGTGGACTTTTGGTCTGTGGCTGTCTACCTCCTTTACGACAAACTACGACGAGGAGACGGTCATGAGCTTTGTCGATGGAATGCTGTCGCGTGGGATTCCTCTTCGTACCTTCCATTTTGACTGCTTTTGGATGAAAGAATTTCATTGGAGCGACTTCTTGTGGGACAGCCGCGTTTTCCCCGACCCTGCGGGCATGTTGCAGCGCATCAAGGACAAAGGGCTAAACATTTGTGTATGGATTAACTCCTACATTGGACAGGAGTCTGTGCTTTTTCAGGAAGGCATGGAGAAAGGATATTTTATCAAACGCCCCAATGGTCAGGTATGGCAGTGGGATATGTGGCAGCCGGGAATGGCAATCGTGGACTTTACAAATCCCGAGGCATGGAAATGGTATCAGGAGAAACTTGAGATTCTTCTCGATATGGGCGTAGACTGCTTTAAGACGGACTTTGGCGAGAGAATCCCTACCGATGCACTCTACTATGACCAATCCGATCCCAAGAAAATGCACAACTACTACACATATCTCTACAACAAATGTGTATATGAGCTGCTAGAGAGAAAGCGCGGAAAAGGTCAGGCGGTGCTCTTTGCACGATCTGCCACTGTTGGCGGTCAGAAATTCCCTGTCCACTGGGGCGGTGACTGCTGGTCAGACTATGAGTCTATGGAGGAGAGCCTGCGCGGCGGACTGTCTCTGTGCATGTCCGGCTTTGGCTTCTGGGCACACGATATTGGCGGCTTTGAGCATACCTCCACGGCAGATGTGTACAAGCGCTGGGTGGCATTTGGCCTGCTCTCCTCACACAGCAGGCTCCACGGAAGCCAGTCCTACCGCGTCCCTTGGATGTATGATGAGGAAGCGGTCGATGTCCTGCGCTTCTTCACACGCCTGAAAGCAAGGTTAATGCCCTATATTTACAAGACTGCAATCACTGCTGCCACCAAGGGCATCCCCAGTATGCGGAGCATGGTGCTTGAGTTCACAAAAGACAAAAACTGCCACTATCTTGACAAGCAGTATATGCTTGGCGACAGCCTGCTCGTCGCCCCCATCTTCAATGATGAGAGCAGAGCTGAATACTATCTGCCGCACGGTATCTGGACAAATTTCTTCACCGGAAAGGAATACCGCGGCGGTACATGGATTGAAGAGCAGCACAGCTATCTGAGTATTCCTCTGATGGTGCGCGAAAACTCGGTCATCGCGGTCGGTGCACATGATGACAGACCGGACTATGACTATGCTGACGGCTGCGAACTGCGCGTCTATGCAATTCATGACGGTATAAAGCTTACCACACAGGTTTACAGCATGAATAATACCGTGGAGCTTTACGTTTCCATAAAGAGGCAGGGACACAGCATCCTTGTGACCGCAGACAGCACGAAGCCTTACACCATCCGCATGATCAACATGCACGCTGCGGAGGCAAAGAACGGTTTCCTGACCATCGAGGGCAATGATTCCATCGTGACCCCAGATCAGGGCGCCAGCGTGATTGAGATCATTTTTTGATACTCAAAACGAGCAGGGAAGAGGATTCTTCCCTGCTCATTTTACATAAATTTATTATTCATAAATTTACTATTCATCAGCTCGTCGCGCGCCACGCCGACCGCACGCGCCACGCTGCCCTGTTCAAATGGGTTTGAGACGTTTGCATAGCGCAGTGTTTCCAGATAGCTCATGCTGCCGCCGCACTTGCAGAGATTGAGGTAATCCGCCCACGCACGCGCATGGTCCTCCTTCTCTTTTTTCTTAAACTCCATCGCGCCCATAGTCGTGAGTGTATAATTGATATAGTACATTGGATACAGATAAATATGAATCTTGTGATACCAGTAACCACCTCTGTCAAAAAAGTCATCTGCGTCATAGGCACGCCACGGCATGTACTCCTGCTCTAGTTTCTTCCACTCGAGCGTCCGCTCCTTTGGCGTGAGATCAGGATTTGCATAACAGATGTGCTGAAACGCATCGACTGCCACGCCAAACGGCACAAATGTGACCGCTTCCTGCAAATGGGCGAAACGGAATTTGTCCGCCTGCGCGCCAAAAAAGCGCTCCGCATAGGGGTATGAAAACTGCTCCATCGACATGGAGTGAATCTCCGCGATATCCGTTGACTCAGAATAATAGTCAGAAATCGGCTGGCTGCGCATCGCCATGTAGCCCGCAAAGGCATGTCCCAGCTCGTGTGTCAGCACCTGCATATCCCCGATGGTCTGGTTAAAGCACGAGAACACATACGGCGCCAGATAGCGCTGCAAATCCGTCATATAGCCTGTCGATGCCTTGCCCGGCTTGTTCTTCAAATCCATCAGCTCATGCTCGATCATAAAATCAATAAACGCTCCGGTCTCAGGACTCATCTCATGATACATTTCTGCCGCCTGATGCACCATGAAATCATCATCACCTGCCGGAACCGCATTGCCGTCCGGGAAGATGCGCTTTTCATCATAAAATGAAAAATCAGCGACGCCAAGGCGCTTTGCCTGCGCTTCATACAGTTTCTGGCAGATTGGCACAATCACCGTGCGTACCTGTTCGCGGAAGGACTCCACCTCCTTCTGCCCATAGTCTGTGCGCCCCTGTTTCATATATCCCAGCGGAATATAGTTCTCAAAGCCAAGATTGCGCCCCATCTGGTTTCTCGTCCGAATCAGCTCGTCCCAGATTGCTTCCAGCCGCTCCTCATTCTGGTGAAAAAAGTCTGAGTACGCGCGGACTGCCCCCTTGCGCACTGCTCTGTCCTCATGTTCAAAATATTTCTGAATGCCATACAGGTTCAGTGTCTTTCCATCAAAGGGAATCTGCGCTGTCGCCATCAGCTTTTCATACTCGCTGCACAGCTTCGCCTCCTGCTGCATCAGCGGGATATTCGCCTCGCAAAACGCCTTTTTCTGAAGCTCTTTTCCCGCAAAAAACTGCTTTCCGTACTCATTCTCAAGCTCCGCGCGGTACGGGCTGTTCATCAATGCCTCGTCCACGGAAAGAAGCTGCGGCATAATTGTCGGATATGTGCTCTCATAGTACTCGTTTTCCTGCTCATAAAAAGCATCCGTCGTATCCAGCGTATGCCGAATATGCAGGATTGAGGCATCTGTGAAAAAATCTTTCTGCCGCTCGTCATACGCAAGCAGCGCCTCCTTAACTTGTGCATAGCTGTCTGCGCGCTCTATGCGTTCCCTGATCTTGGCTGCAAACGCTGCCATGTCCTCACAGTCTGGTCTTTTGTACGCCAATGTTGAAAATTTAAAATCTTCCATGTTGTTTCTCCTCTCTTGTTATTCATAAGGCCTCTGGTAAAAACGCCCTGAAATCTGCTGGGTATTGATCACATTGACAAATGCCTTGGGGTCTACCTCCTTGATTCCCTTGATAATCTCTTTGCACTCTGCCCGCGATACGACAGAATAGACGATCTTGCGCTCCTGATGTTCATAAGACCCCTCCGCCTCAATGATCGTGGCGCCATGGTTGCTGTCCTTGGCAATGACCTCATAAATCCGCCTTGCATGGTTCGTCACCACCAAGAGCGTATGCTGCCGGTACTGTTTAAACAACGTGCGCAGAACCTGTGTGGAGGCATACTGAAAAATAATGGAGTACAGCGCCTTTTCCCATCCAAACAACAGTCCCGCCACGACGAGCAGCACTGCATTGAAGCCAAGAATAATATTAAACGAATCCATGCCCGTCTTCTCTGACAAAAAAATGCTGATAAAATCCGTTCCGCCTGTCGTCGCGTTCATCATCAGGCACAGACTGATCGCAAATCCGTTGATCATTCCACCAAAGACACTGATTAACAGGGTGTCATAGACAATCGCATGGGACGGAAGAATGTCCGTCAGTATATTCGTCAGCATGATACACAGACACGAATACAGTGTAAACTTCTTGCCAATAAAACGAAAACCAATATAGATCGGCACCAGATTCAGCAAGACATTGATGATCGTATACGGCAGCTCAAATCCGAAAAAGAGTTCGACAATGCGCTGTATCAGCAGTGTCAGTCCCGTAGCGCCGCCCGGATACAAACCGCCTGTCCGAACAAACGTCTTGATATTTAATGCCATGATGACAGACGCAATACAGATGACCACGATCCGTTTTGCGTCCTCCTTAAAACTGAATTTCATACTATCCCTCCCATACAATCTCCGTCCAGCAGTCTTTTATTAAATGCATCTCCACGCAGACATCCCGGTAGACAAACTTCCGCAGGGTCTCACATCCGCTGCAAACCTGCGCGTGTTCCAGCCTGCCATCTCTCCATACAATGTTCATGCGCGCATTCCCGCATACGCGGACTCCCATAAGTCTGCCGCTCTTCCAAGCACTAGGAAGCGCCGGCAGCAATACCACCCTGTCCGCATTGCTCTGCACAAGCATCTCGATCATCCCTGCTGCCGCTCCAAAATTGCCGTCAATCTGAAAGGGCGGATGATTGTCAAATAAATTCGGCAGCGTGGATTTTATCAGAAGCTGCCGCAGATTCTCGTGTGCCTTCTCCCCGTCCCAAAGTTTTGCGTAATGGTTTATAATCCATGCGCGGCTCCATCCCGTATGCCCGCCGCCGCAGGCAAGGCGCTTTTGCAGCGTGCGCTCTGCCGCTGCCGCAAGCTCTGGTGTGCCGTCCTTTGTGATCTGGTCTGACGGGTGCAGTCCATACAAATGCGAGATATGCCGGTGCCCCGGCTCCTTCTCCCCATACTGCTCACACCACTCAAGAATCCTGCCGTCACGCCCTGTGCGTGTGGGAATCAGCCGGCCGCAGGCATCGGCAATCTGTCTGTCAAGCGCATCCTCCACCCCCAAAATCCGGGCTGCCTGATTGCACTGTGTAAACAAATCCCGCAAAATCTGATTGTCCATTGTCACGCCAATAGAATTTGCCCCCTGTTCGCCATTTGGCAGTACGAACATATTTTCCGGCGACACGCTGGGACAGGTGCACAGATACGTCACGCCGTCAATCTCATGCTCTATGCAAAAATCAAGGAAAAACTGCGCTGCCTCCCGCATCACCGGAAACATCCTGCGCAGAAATTCCGTGTCCCCTGTATATTGATAATGTGTCCAGATATGCGTACAGAGCCACGCGCCGCCCATCACCCAGAAGCTGCCGGGAATCCACAAATCCTGCGGTGCGGTGTCTCCCCAGAGGTCGGTATTGTGATGCGCCACAAAACCACGGCAGCCATACATAACCTGCGCCGTCCTCCTGCCATTTGGAAGCATCCTTTCCAGCAGATCAAAAAGAGGCAGATGACAGTCCCCCAGATCACAGGGCTCCGCCAGCCAGTAATTCATCTCTGTATTGATATTGATCGTATACTTGGCATCCCAAGGCGCCTCCATATCCTTGTTCCACAGCCCCTGCAAGGCAGCAGGAAGCGTCCCCGGCCGGCTGCTGCTGATCATGAGATACCTGCCAAAATTAAAATACAACTGTTCTAAATCCGTATTGACACGCCCTTGGGAAAGCGCTTCCAGACACTGGTCTGTTGGCTTCTGCTCTGGCTCACAATCAGATTCCAGCGTCAGAGACATTCTGTCATAGTAAGACCTGTAGTCTGCAACATGGCGCGCCAAAAGCGTCTCATAGCGCTCAGATGCCGCCTTTTCAAGCTTCTCCACAAGCACCTGCCGCAGCGTGTCCTTTATCCCTTCCGCCGCCTGTACGCGAAAGGTAGTCGCCGCACTCCAATACAAAAAGACCTCTCTGGCATCATAAACCGTAATGCTCTCACCAATCACTTCAATTTTTCCGTCAGGGCTGACTGCCTTACACATCATGGCATAATCCACCCCATCGCGCCCCAGATTGCCGCCGAGCATGATACTGTCGTCTGACACTGCCTCCGAGTACTCATAGATATGATGCCTAGACTGCATAATCTCGAGATTCATCCGCTCCCTGCCGCTGGCAGTCAGGTGCATCACGCACACATCATCCGGCGCAGACATAAAGATTTCGCGGTCGTATGCCGTATCTTTGAACCAAAAGTGCGTGCGGGAAACAGCCCTTTCCAGACTCAGCTCCCTTTTATACTCAAGGACATCCCCGACGGTGACATCCTCTCCCAGATCATAGTCAATCATGAGATCGCCAAGCGTCTGATAAATGCGCATCCCCGACGGGGTGCCGCCAAGCGCCTGTTTGCAGAGACGCTCCGCCTCATGGATTTGCCCCGCTTTGATCAGCTCTCGTATCACTGGCAGTTTTTCCCGCGCGCTGGGATTATTCCTGTCCATGGGCCCGCCATACCACACGCTCTCCTCATTGACCTGAATCTGCTCACAGCAGATGCCGCCAAACACCATGCCGCCAAGCCTGCCATTCCCAAGCGCAAGCGCCTCATTCCAATCCGACGCAGGTTTGTCATACCACAGCGTACTACAGCTATGTATATTGTCCATTTCTTACCCTCTTTCATCTATAGAATATACTCACGACAGATGAAATCTGCCGTGAGTATCGCGCCAGCCGCAGCCACGAAGTGGCATATTTCCTTATGCGGCTGTGCGCATCACATTATACTGAGCGGCCAGTCTTTTCGACCGCCAGTATAACATCATACAAAATCATTTTTATTATACTTCTTAAATTCCTTTTTGACAATCTGCATGGCTCATTTTACCAAAAGTCTTATTTTTCTTATTTTCATAAAGTTTCATGAAGAAAACACTTGAAAAAAAAGAAAAATCACGTAAGATATAATTATCAGGTAATTCGCTTCAATAAATTACAATCTAAAAGAAACGGAGATTCATAAATGATAACCAGAAAAAGAAAAGCAGTACTTATGAAAGCTGTTTCAGAACTGAAACGTGCTGACTATTCCAGTGAACCAGAGTTAGGTGTTATGTATGACCGATTAGCTGACGGCAGAAAACAGTTTGCCGAGGTCTTTGACAAAAATATCAATGCCGTCATGCAGATTAGCTCTCTCGATCTGACAATGCAGCATCAGACGAAAAAAATTGTCGATATCTCGGAAAAAATTGCAAACGCCACAGACACCATATTCGGCGCAACCTCTGGAAGCACCAACAATCCTCAGGAAGAACTGACCAATACCATTATCAATATTTCCGGGGAGACCGATCAGGTATACAAAAAAATCGAAGAGGGACAAAACGAGCTGACCGCCATCAAGGACTTTTCCACACAGACGATCACGGCGGCGGGCGAGATGCAGACGGATATGGATGAACTGATAAACCTGATCAATCACATTAGTTCGATCTTGTCCGGGATTGATACGATCTCTCTCCAGACAAATCTGCTCGCCCTGAATGCCTCTGTCGAAGCAGCGCGGGCTGGGGAAGCGGGCAAAGGGTTTGCGGTCGTTGCCGGCGAGATTCGCGAACTTGCAGAGGAGACCCAGAAGCTGACAAAAGACATGGGCACCTTCGTGGAAAATATGCGGCACGCTTCCAAAAAGAGTGTGCAGAGCTCTGACACCACGATTCAGTCTCTCAAATCAATGGCAGACAAAATTACAAATGTGTGGGAGTTAAATGACGAGAGCAAACGGCACATCGCGCAGATCAACGACTCCATCAGCTCCATGGCATCTGTCAGCGAAGAGATCAGCAGCGCGATGGCAGAGATGGAGAACCAGCTAAACGAAAGCACAGAATTTATGCGCTCTGTCGGCCGCGATCTCAGGCAGGCGACAGAACCCGTTGTCAATATCGAGAGAACACTCGACGAATCCGTCAAAAAGATGGGACAGATGTCTGAGGACGCATTTTATCACATAGAGAATACAGAATTTATTCAGTATATCAACAATGCGATTACTGCCCATCAGACATGGCTTGGCAATCTCAAAAAGATCGTGGATACGAAATCCATCATACCATTGCAGTTAGACTCTTCCAGATGTGGTTTCGGACACTTTTATTATGCTGTGACCCCTGATATTCCCGGCGTCCTGCCAATTTGGAAGGAACTGGAAGTCAAACACCGGAAATTTCATACATATGGCCAGATCGTCATCAATGCGATCAACAATCAGGAATATGGCAAAGCGCAGCAAGTTTACAATGAAGCTGCCGCCTACTCTGGTGAGCTGATCGCTGATCTGAAAAAAATTATAGCACTCGCGAAAGCTTAAAACGCTGTTTTTGGGTTTATATTTAGGGACTGTCCCCGCACGGTCCCTAATTTTTTATATTGAAAGACCTGCTTTTTCTGCAAAGTACCCTCTCTTTTCCATCAGTGTCTCCTGCTTCTCCTCCGGCATACACTTGAAAATATCTTCATAATCGAGCTCAATCAATGGCGTTCCCTTTACCAGCTCAAAGAGCTGCATATTCAGCCAGTCCTCCCAGAGATCATCAAACAGCGAGACACTGTCTGTAAATGTCATGGAGGTATTAAATCCATTGGGAAACTTATAATACTGTAATTTGATAAAACCGTATCTTCCGCCGTCTAACACGACAATATCATCATTTGTTGTCTCGTACAGTTCTGCAAAAGCATCTATGACCTTTAGACATTTTTCACGTTCATCTTCTGAAATATACTTTTTCTTCTCCATAATTCTCCTCTGAAGCTTTTTATTTTTATTTTGTTATGATGTTATATACCCCAGAATTACAGGTATTATACACGCACCAGATAATTATAATTCATTGTTGTCTAAATTACAAGTTCCAGAACGTTTACAGAAAAAAATTTCAAAAAACAGTTGACAAGTATATTTATCCGTAGTATAATTTATCTTGTTCGTAAGGCAGTGAATAAAAATATTGCAATACGGCAAATATGCGATAGTGGCGTAGTTGGTAACGCGCGACCTTGCCAAGGTCGAGACCGCGGGTTCGAGCCCCGTCTATCGCTTTGGTTATGAGCCCTTGTAAATCAAGGGCTTTTCTCATGTCATCTGTTGATTACCAAATTTCTACAGTAATCGAACCTTATTCACGACTGTTTTCGCATCTTCAATATTTAGCCCAGTATAATAATTACTTCTTATTACTTCTGGACTATTGCCAAACATTTCTGCCGCCAAAACTAAGTTGCCGTTTGATGCATTGACAGTACGTGTAATAGCATTACGGCGAAAACTATGTGTTCCCAAAATTACACCTTTTGTCTGCTGATATCCCAATGATTTTATCATACGACGATACAAATTATATACAGTATTGTTTGTTATAACACCGTTTTCTGACTTTGCAGGGAATAAATACATACTGTCAGGATAATACTTGTCATGGACTGATTTAAGGCGTTGTATAAGGTCTTTCAAATCATCTGACATTGGATATTTTCTGCTTTTATGTGTCTTTATATGGTTCACAATTTCAAAGTGTTCTGAAACGTCAGTTGAATTTTGTAAGTTCGAATAAGCTTTCATCAAATGTAGTTACAATATCAAAATAAAGCTTGTTAAAACCGTCATCACAGGTAAGAAAGTAATTAACTGTGTCTCTAACTACTACAGTATTTCTTTGATAACCATATACTTTATTCTTCCATTTTTTGACAGAATAT